>OJKJ01000183.1_pt1 | contig 45366 bp, 47 predicted proteins | sample 1596491 | NCBI WGS metagenome assembly OJKJ01 (sample SAMEA4350160, study PRJEB24818) | metagenome | biome: human; feature: gut; material: faeces | place: Denmark | collected 2013-09
TTCCAATACATCTTGACAGAATCCAAAAGCATCCGTATAGTAAAGGTAGGTGGTCACGACATCCACCTACCTTTCTCATTAACTTATCATAGAAGATCTCAATTTACAGACTTTTTTTCATACTCTCTATTACAACGAAAAGAATGTTGGAAGTGTGCTTTTCAGCGCACCCCAACATTCAGTATAGAACCATTTCTTTTTCAACTTCGGGAATTCTTCCTGCAGCAGCTTTGACGCTTTTCCTTTCAGGTTCTGCATAATTTCACTGGGGCCAAGTTCGCTGGACATGACAATAGCATATGTACATGATCCGGCTGCATACTTCCTTGTAATATTTTTATTCCCTGACTGTCACAGCCTTGTCTCAGCAAATCTCGTAGCCTAAAGGCTACATCTCCTTTTAATACTTCATATCTATATTTCGTTATCTACACAAAATGGTATTTTATATCATATACCGTATGACTCCCATTTCTGTAATTTGCCATTTCTACGTACCTCCCGATACGCCAATTATATCACTTCCTCTTGGAAAAGGAAATACCGCTGAAGCTCTACCGCCTAAAGGCGGTGGTTTTTACCTTAAACTTGGAGAATAAAATATATACCTGCTGCAATTGCAGCCCTTGTCTCCGGTGTCTTAATTTTAATTACTTTATTAAGTAATTCTTCAAATTCAGCTTTAGTATAGTAAATACCATTTATTGTTACACCATCATTAGTAATAATGACATTTCCGGCAACATCTCTTGCATTCTCTACATTTGCATATGTCGAATTACTTTCTGCAACAGCAGTAGTCCCTGGTAATAGCATGGCAGATCATAATTGGGAATCGCCAGAATCGACATTTGTTGAAACTGGCGATTCCTTGTTTTTATACGTATTTGATCGGTTATATCTATCCAAGTGATATCACTTGCCACATACCATTAACACTGATGTAACAATCAAACTTATTATCGTGGCAAGCATAAAGTCTGCCTTAGCATAGATAAGATGCGATGCATAAATAAGAAGTACTGGACAAGTTATCATAAAAATAAATTTAATCTTTGATGTTACACTCATTTTTGATATGCTTTTGCCAAAAATATCTACCTAAAGCATAATAGACCGCACACGATGTTATAATTAATACAATGCTGCAGAGTAAAACCAAGTTCTTCATGAGCACTATTAACTATTATTTTTCATAGTTTAAAGCATTCAGCGGCATCAAGTAGATCATATTGTTCAAACACTTTGGTGCATTCGTCCAGTCCAGTTATGGATAGAATTGCTACGCCCAGAGAAGAAAAGGCTTCTGAGAAATACGGAGTTTTTGTAATCCATTCGGGTTTTACGCCAGTCCGCATAAATACCATGAGAGCCGAAGCCAATGCTTTAACGCCTCCAGCAGCTTTGACTAATGCTTGCACTCCTTTTATGGTAGCACCAGCTCCACCAATAAAAGCTGCAATAGCACCAGCGCATTTTATACCTTCCCAAATGCCTCTAGTTTCAGCTCCTTCGGTTTGAAGATGAAGAAACTATTGCGCTTCTTCGTAACTTTCAAAAAAATATATACCTTGTTTCGTTAAATAATGCTCAATTTCATCTTCCGTCCCATTGAGCAACAGAGCTTCCGGTATGCTATTTATGATCGAAAGGACTTTTTCTAAGTTCTCTAACATCGACCCTTTGTTCTTTGGCGAAAGTTACATTATCAGGGATATCCATGGCGAATACTTGAGGTGGAAATGCAGTGGTTGCCGTAGTTAAGGATAAAACAAACGCGGTTATTTTACTCATTTTTTCTTGTTAATGTAAACGCCTCCTTTTCAACAGCAGTTTGAAACAAATCAGGAATCCATATAGTGCCAGCACGGTAAAAGCAAACACTGCTGGCTTGGATAACGGATGAAAATTACGGTATTCCAACAAACTTACACACGAAATTATCAGTATCAACAAAAATTCAAAGATACTAAGTATTCTACCTTGTATATGGATAAAAAATTGCTTATGATAAATAAAGCAAATCCGCCTGCCCATAACAAGGATATATAGTATTTTAAGTATACTCCAACAATCGAAAGGACTATAAAAAAGGAAACCCGATACATTTAAATGCTTTTTCTAATAATTGTTTGCTCATTAACTTTCAAACCTCAACAATCATAAACATTCCTGTATTTAATTTTATGTTTATGAAACCAATGGAATCACTCTTTCTTGTTTTGCTAGATGTTTCATAAGGGCATCCTTTTATGCAGTTAATTCCAACTAATATCTTTTAAGTTACTTTAACATATATTTTTTGTAAATCAAACATATTTTATTAAACAATACTCCTGAACAGCAAGAACCAGCTTTACATATCTTTTTCTTATTCATGTGAACACCTCGTTTCTGTTGGACCATGCCATTCAATTTGTGAGCAATCGGTAAATAGTCAGTGGAATATACCATACAGCAACCACCAGACGCCAGGTCAGGATGCCCCCTCCGATCAGGCCGCCTATTATAAAATTAACAGCAATAACACTAACCGAACCGCCTAAGTCATATCCATGGGGAACCAGCCATAGAAACATCCGTTGAATCCCAAAGGGAATCCCGCAGCAGAGCCATACATAACAATATTCAGTTTCTCCGTTTTTAGTGAATACCGACTTGAAGATCAAAAACAGGAACAATGTGATTACCAGTGTCAAAACCGTATGTTTCAAAAAATCTTTCCAAATCTCTCCGCGTGTCAGCCTAACCCTCCATCATGTGATTTAAAAGAAATCTATTTTGAATCGGTTGCGCTGTTCACTGTACTTTCTCCGCCAGGACACAAAGCCAATGTTGTTCCTGGTTTACATGTGCGGCTATCCTGGAAAATCCTGCTTCCTTTAAGTATTGCGTCAACTGCTCCTGCGTAAAAATACGCATTCCTTCAATGATACCAGTCCATTTTTCGTCTTCCTGTTTCGTCCCGTCCGATTCATTCACGATCATAAACGTTCCTCCCGGTTTGAGTACCCGATATACTTCTTGAAAGCTCTCCATCGGCCCCGGCCAGAAATAGACGGTTTCAAAGGCAGTGATTCCATCGAAGGTCTCTGCTTCAAACGGGAGGGTGGACACATCCCCCTGCACAATCTTACATCTCCCGGCTTGTACTGCATGCCGGTTGAACTGCTTTGTTTTATCACAAGAGACCTTGGAATAATCTAGGGCTGTAACCGTTGCAGTAGGAAAACGTTTTAAAAGTTCTGCGGTATTGCGTCCTCCGCCACATCCGAAATCTGCCAGCATAAAATAGGATTTCGTAGGTACATTAGGCAAATGAGAAAGCCCCCAATCCGAAACCGCAGCATGGCCCTGATTCATGCCATTGACCATCATTTTTCCCATCCATCCATTCGGCTTTCTGGTGTTGTTAAAAAACTGTTTGAAAATCCCCATGGAATCACCGATCCTTTCCTCCTGTATTCGCACGAGTTCCGCGCTGTTTGAATTTCACTCTGATTGTTAAATAAACCGAACCAGGTCAATCACTATAAACACGACTGCGATAATCAATAAAGCGATATAAATATTTTTGGCTTTTCGGGAGATATCGGATATCCATATTTCTCCAATGTTTCCCAAACTAAAAGACAGCCTTGCTAGTTCACTTTGGATCGAAGAAAAACGTAACCCGAATAAATCACATGCCAACAATATGGCACTTAAAACAATAACAACATCAAATATGATTTTCAATATATTCTTCCGCTTCCAAGCGCCTTGATTGCTTTTACGAAATCCCGGTCGAATTAAGAAATAGACTGCAATTTCCAGGCAAATCAATGTAACAAGACTATACCACCAAGGATATGATACATAATATCCGATAATCTGACCCGCTCCCCCAACAATAAGAACAACACCTCCATAGCCAAATGCGCCATAAATTTTAAGGCCCTCTTTATCTTCCTTGCTTTTACGAAAAAGTGAGTAACTAAGTCCAAATAGCCCTATACCAAAAAATATCAAAAGAAGATTTAATAATAGGAACAACTTCTATCCGCCTCCCCTTTTTTGATTTAGTCTCAACTAACCGCAATATACACTTTGTCCGCTGGCTCAATGGGACTTGCCCACCATCAATATTAAATCCAATTAAATGGATTTAGCATCTCTCCAAGAAACTCTATAAAACAATTCCAAAACGTTTCTTTAAATGTTTTCTTGGCGTTTTCCCGTCCTTTCCTGAGTGCTATCAATGCCCGTATCAATTCAATCAGTATTACGATAGCAATATATAGTAGCAATACAAGAACCGCTATTTGTACGATCTCCATATGTAAAATTCCTTATATTCCCTGATCATTATTCGTTTTTACCATTGTACCACAATTCCAAGGGAATGGAAACATATTATTTATATGCAGATTTAAAATATATCTAAAAAACGAATTGACAAATTCATCAATTTTCCGTATCATATAGCAGTACTATATAACATTGTTATAGAGAGGATGAAGCAATGAACGAAAAGGAACAGACAACCTTAAACCGAATATTTTCAGCCGCCTTTCAGGAATTTCTTGAAAAAGGCTATCAGTCCGCATCGCTACGGAATATCGTCAAGATGGCAGGCGTGACAACGGGCGCGCTTTATGGCTACTATAAAAGCAAGGAAGAATTATTTGAAGCATTGGTAGGAAAACATTACAACTTTTTATTGGATCGCTTTTGTAAGGCACAAAAAGAATTTGCAGAAACACCCCCGGAGGAACAGTCGGACAAGCTTACCTCCACTTCCGGCGAGTGTATGTATGAGATGCTTCTATACGCTTACGACCATCTGAATGAATGTAAGCTCATTCTTTGCAAATCGGAAGGAACACGTTTTTCAAGTCTGATTGATAAAATGGTGGAGATCGAAACAAAAGGGACACATGATTATTTGAAGGTGCTTGAAAAGCTAGGCAGGCCGTCACCGCACATTGATGAACGGCTGGAACATATCTTAATTACGGGAATGTTCAACACTTTTTTTGAGTTGATCATACACGAAATGCCCCTGGAGGAAGCGAAACATTATTTGGAAACAATGAGAACCTTTTATACTGCTGGGTGGATGAAACTCATGGGGCAATAAACGAAGTCGATTCTACCTAGCATTTATTAAGAATGGGGAGCACACGCTTTCCATTATATTTGGCATATTAGTTAGCCAATACTAACCATGTAAAACGCAAAGGACTAAACAAAGATATTCGAGGGAGGATCATTCCCTACATAATAATAAAAATTTATGGTAGTGTCAGGTGAGTTATGAAAAACCTAAAGCCGTAAAAAACGGCCGGATTAGAACCTTGAAAATGGCAGACTGGGCAGGTCCCTCCGGGATGGCTGAGTTTTTACCTCTGGCTTGGAATCTAAGAACAGATTTCGCCGAGGTTCTGATGTTTCTGTAGAGGTTCTGATGTTTCTGTAAATGAAGGATTGTCTGCTGCCCGAGCAGGATTAGGAGCTACCACTTCCCATGCATATTGTCCGCACCTTCCAGCAGATCGACCTTGTTTAGGATCTGATAATGGTTGTGCCTGTGAGGACGCAGAAAATTATAATAGGCAACCCACAAAGCCACGTTATAGTTGGCACCGTTGTAATTATCATAACCGCAGCTGACACGGTAAGTGGATTTAAAGGTACGGTTGAGCCGTTCAATCATCTGCTTGTACGGGCGGAACTCTTTAGAGACGGCATCATTGTTTGTGAGCCCAATTACCTGCGTGATGTTAAACTTGAAATCATCGCCCAGCTCCTTAGCGAATTGTAAAGCAGCCAGAGGATAGTCGCTGTAACCATCGGCAATGAAACGGAACGTATCCGGGAGCTTCTTCATGCCCCTGAAAGCCATACGCATGGCAAGGATGCATGGGCCAACTGAGCGGTTGTCGGAAACCTGGTAACCGAGAATGGAGCGGGAGACAGCGTCCATAATAAACCAGATGTAGCCTTTGATGCCGCGGACCTTGATATAGATTTCATCGGCAGTGAATACAGAGGATTTTGGGTAATCATAATGGTCAACAAAGGGTTTGATGACCACGGAGGCTGTTCTGGCATAGTTGGCAACCTGCTGGTGAGCGATGCGAATGCCATAGAGGTCATGGAGGGCCTGTGCGATCTTGCGCAGGGAAAGCTAGCGGTTCACATGCATGGTAAGACACAGGGACATGATGTGAGCGTTATGCTTAGAGAACTTTGAGGGAAGAGGCATTCCTGGTCAGGGAATCTAAGTCCATTCGGAAGAAATCCACGGTGAATTCCCGGTAGAGATAATGGAGCTTATATCTATTCTTACCGAACTCCTCCTTAAGGTGCTCTTTATCAACCTTGGAAAGGTTATGCAGATAGAAGGGGCACTTGGGGTTGACACACTTGTGCAGGCGAAAAAACTTACGGTCTTTTTTAGTTTAGTGACGAGGGGATGTCCACAGTAGGGGCAGACAAAACGAACCGGAGTGGAGACAAGGTCCCCGGCAACGATGGTCTGTCCGCAGACTTTACATTGGTACTGGCCATTGCCGCCGTTGTTATCATAGAGATAGTGATGCGGGGCACCGCAGAGAGATTTCCAGAGATAGTATTCAAGAAGGAACTGCCAGTTCTGTTGAATGGAAGGCTTGATAACAGAGAGATGGTCGGTGGAAATTTTCTGGTATTTAGGGGAGTGGGAGTCATCGAAGGCCCACTGCTTGAGAGGAATAAATCTGCAAATCAGATTCAGGAGCCAGCAAATCGTTTGATATTGTTCTTGAATTACAGTAAGTAAATAGAGTATAATGTTATCCATAGCAATTGGTTATGTTGGTTGTGGTGACTACATTATACCAAAAAAGGGGAGGTCATTGCTTTTTTATTTTCAAAATGGAGAGGTTTTGGGAGAGTAGGAATTTAAGCCATGTATGAATTGATAGATTTATTGCAAGCAAGTAAAAACTATTACTTCGTAGATTATGTTCCGTATACCATTAATAATCCTAATTTTTTAGAATTAGAAGAATACTTTGAATATCAATATCTTTCAGAATTTGCTGAAAAAATTGTTAGAATCGCTTTAAAAGTTATATATTTGTATCCGTGTCAAATATACCTAACTGCACCAGACAAAATAATATCAGATCAAGAAGAATTTTCTTTTGATGTAGATATTAGAAATAGCACACCAGAAAAAATAGCAAATGCAATACGACAAGTAATTTTAACAGATTTTTCATCGGTACAAATTTTATTTTCTAATCCTGAATTTTTGGTGAGTATTGGTGGCGGATTTTCTGTTACTATTTATAATCTACCCAAAGATATGATTATATTATTTGAGCAATTAGTAAACCATGAAGGTTTGTTTCTTAAGAATAATGTATGATTCAAAATATTGCTAATGCCTTAATTGTGGCAGAAGAATACAAAAGGAAGGAGAAAGATTATGAAAAACATTGTCTCAGAAATTGGTGAGCCTGTTGTTAGCCTTTGTAATGGCTGTTTCTTTCAACATTCCAGCCTTTGCTGCTACTAGCGCACTCCTTAAAAGTGATGGGATTGCATTTATCAAACAAAACGTGACGGATACAGAAGCATATCTGCAGTATTATTTAACCACAGACGGACAAACAACTTTGATTACTGAATCGTCAGAGGTGAAAGATGGACAAATCTCTACTAGCTTTTCTAGTGTCGAAGTAGACGAAACAGGTAATGTTGATTCCTCCACAAGAAAAACCCAACAGTTTACGTCCTCTATTGTAGACAAGATGCTAATACCAGAGATAGGCCTACGCAGTAGTACCGCAAGTGAGTGTAATTAGAATCCGTATTCAACAACATATTCTTTGCTTGGTGCGCATTTTACAGTGCTCTCGATAGCCGGTCTTTTGGGTGCCGCCTCTGGAATGGGATTGCCTGCTGCAACAACAGTAGCAATCGGATTAGTCGAGCTTCTGCTTGCGGAGGGAAGATCTCATGTTCCTGATAGCTTATATTTTGAGGGTGAAAGATGTGTGAGAAAGTCTGTTGGGAAAATGTATTACCGATACAGAGGGAATATTTATCTTGACAGCAGCAAATCACAACTTTTGTCGGAGAATGCTTCTTGGTCTAGGAGATGGGGACATTGATCAATGGAAAGATTATCATACCTGTTAGAAGTTTTTTGGCCCATATTATTTCTTCTTATGGGGACTTTTAGAACATATTATGCAATAAAAGATAAAAAGACATTGGGATATTTTGATAAGACATTTATTGTACTTTTTATTGAGTCTGTGAAAGTTTTTCTGTAATTAAAGATTTATAAGGTCTTCTATGATAAAATAAAAATCATAGGAGGCCTTTTTATTATGGCAAGAGAAAAGAAATCTGTACACAAAGTGCAAATGACTGATGGAAAACGAAATATCATCCGGCAGCTTCTTGAGGAGTATGAGATTGAATCTGCCCAGGACATTCAGGATGCCCTCAAAGATCTACTGGGCGGTACCATCAAAGAGATGATGGAATCCGAGATGGACGAGCATCTTGGCTATCGCAAGTCAGAACGTTCCGATTGCGATGACTATCGCAATGGCTATAAAACCAAACAGGTGAATAGCAGCTATGGAAGCATGAAAGTCGAAGTCCCACAGGACCGTAACTCCACCTTTGAACCACAGGTGGTAAAGAAACGCCAGAAAGATATCTCTGATATCGATCAGAAGATCATATCCATGTACGCTAAAGGGATGACAACACGGCAGATCTCGGAAACACTGGAGGATATCTACGGCTTCGAGGCCTCCGAAGGCTTCATTTCGGATGTGACGGATAAGCTTCTGCCCCAGATTGAAGACTGGCAGAACCGTCCCCTTTCCGATGTCTATCCGGTGCTTTATATCGATGCAATCCACTATTCTGTACGGGATAACGGCGTGATCCGTAAGCTGGCGGCCTATGTTGTACTGGGGATTAATTCAGATGGTTTAAAAGAGGTTCTGACCATCGAGGTTGGCGAAAATGAGAGTGCCAAGTACTGGCTTTCCGTTCTGAACGGTTTAAAAAACCGTGGAGTAAAAGACATCCTGATCCTCTGTGCCGATGGACTGACAGGGATTAAGGAGGCAATAGCCGCTGCCTTTCCAAAGACGGAATACCAAAGGTGCATTGTCCATCAGGTGCGGAATACGTTAAAATACGTATCAGACAAGGACCGTAAGCTCTTTGCGGCAGATCTCAAAACGATTTACCAGGCGCCAACAGAAGAGAAGGCATTAGAAGCCTTGGAGCGGGGCACAAAAAAATGGTCAGAAAAGTACCCGAATTCCATGAAAAGCTGGCACCAGAACTGGGACGCGATCGTCCCCATCTTTAAGTTTTCAACGACTGTACGCAAGGTTATATATACCACGAACGCAATCGAAAGCCTGAACGCCACATACCGGAAGCTGAATCGTCAGAGGAGCGTGTTTCCAAGCGATACAGCCCTTTTAAAAGCTCTGTACTTGTCAACATTTGAAGCAACAAAGAAGTGGACGATGCCAATCCGGAACTGGGGCCAGGTATATGGGGAGCTGAGCCTCATGTATGAGGGCCGACTGCCGATGTAAGAGAATCCAAGACCGTTCAGACCAGGCGGGAATCCGCCTGGTCTTGACATACGCAGTATTGTGCGGTATATATAAACCAAGGGCTGAACGCTCATAGAGAAGCTTTCAGCCCTGCCATTATCATAGAAGAGCTGCTTTTACAGAGATTTCTTCACACACTCTTTTTATTATTGGAACCCCAATACTTGTGGTCAACATTTACTCCGCTATAAGTCATCACAATGTACCGCTATTACGTCTGGTAACAATTTTTGTTTCCTGTATAGTAGCATTAATAGTTGGGATTCATTATGAGCACCAAAATAGCAAACGTGATGCAGGGAGTAATGATGAAACATAGGGCGTGACAGCGGCCATTAATCACGTGTATGAGCAAGGCAGGCTATATCCCTTTTCCTGGTTTACTGTTGTTTAGTTTTTGTATATTGGACGCGCTACTCTGTCCAAAAGTCTGGCGTATGGCGAGGGACGGGAGTTTTGACTCTCCCTGTCCGATGATAAAACCAGCCCTGTGCCTGTGGCTCTACGCCATGCAATCACAGCCCTGTTTTCCTACTGCTTCAAAATTTCCTTTTCCTCCACGGTGGCAACAGCATTTTCACAGCAACGCCGACAGAGCGTATAACACACTACATTTTGCCAGCAAAGCCGTGTGCCAAGGGGCAAGCCCCTTTGGAAACCCCAGACAACAAAACAGGCTGAACACCTCGCACTTTCCTGCGCTTGATGTTCAGCCCTTATTTGTTGTCAGCAGCCCCCGCTTCGTGGTCTGCGTGTAGTTTTCTTGTAAACTGACCTAACTTTCTACTGAAGAATCATCCAGCGAAACAGATAGACGATAATCAGTTCGAAGAGCTGACGCCTCGGAATGAAAAACTCCAATCTATCAAAAATCACATATGAATTATACTATACTCAATGACTCCAACTTGACAAGAGATGGGATAATTCTATATATGGCTGTATTATTATGTGATGGTTACTTTATTTATAAACAGAGTCTATCAGGTTTCATATTGAGCATTAGACTATCATTACTTCATTCATACTTCCGGTTCTATATCCCATTAAGTCCAACGTTACATAAGAAAATCCATACTCTTTATATTTTTGATATACAATTGATCTTATATTTTCTTTCAACAATAATCCAAACTCTTCAGGATTCAATTCAATTCTCGCTATACTGCCATGTATCCGCACACGTACCTGATGAAACCCTAGATCTAACAACAACTGTTCCGCCCTATCTACCATCATTAACTTTTCTTTACTAATCAAATCCCCATACGGAAAACGGCTTGAAAGGCAAGCAAAGGACTGTTTATTCCAAGTTGGTATATTCAAATATTTTGATATATCACGAATATTTTTCTTCGTAAACCCTATATATCTTAATGGACTTTTAATGCCCAGTTCAGCCACCGCTTGTAAACCAGGTCTATAATCTCCCATGTCATCAAGATTTGATCCTTCTGCAATTTCAAAAATATTCTGTTCGTTTGCAAGAATACGAATTTTTTCAAATAATTCATGTTTACACAGGTAGCAACGATTCTTAGGATTATGAGAAAATCCCTCTATTTCAAGTTCTTCTGAGCTCACAACAAAATGACGAACCCCTACGCTTGCACAGTATTCTTTTGCTTCTTCCAGTTCTCTTTCTGGAAATGAATAGGAAGATGCAGTAACAGCAATACAGCGAGCACCCAAAGCCTCCTTTGCAGCATATAATAAAAACGTAGAATCCACACCTCCGGAAAAAGCAATCGCTACACTTCCAAAAGAAGATATATATTGTTTTAATTGTTCATATTTTTTCAATAATTCATTGTTCATTCTATTTTCAATCCTTTCTATTATGATACATTATGTACCTCCGCTCCTTGTGCCAAGTAATAAGCTATCGTAATATCTCTCCATCTAACACAAAACCACCTGCACAAGTTTTAGAATATAGATAGACAGCGATACATAATTATATTTGATGAACAACTGCACATGGTATCATAATAAATTGGGGATATATACCAAATCACTCCCATATCTATCAGTTTTTTGTACAAAATATCCGCAAGCACTGCGTGTCCTTCCTCCGTTAGATGTTCATCATCAATGCTGCTTGCGACAGCATAATCTGATGCAGCAATGAATACGTTTCCTTTGATGGAGGCGATTTTTCTATATTCCTCTTTCAGCTGTTTGCAAACCAGTACGGAAGTCGGAACAAACTCCGGAGCTTTCTCTTGTTTCCAGACATTTTCTCCAAGGAGAATGGGAGATACCAATAAAATCCTGTATGCCGGAAGTTCTTTTATTAATTCATCCAGGCAAAGCGCAATTCCTTTCCCAATCACATAGGCAGTAGCACCATACAATGTTTTGCAGTCATTTGTACCTAGCATGATAATCGCTGCAGCCAAGGGAATTTGGATTTTCAACAGGGCAGAAAGTATATCTAATCCATTTCTTCCGTTGAGCAGTGCATCTTCAAATATGGTTGTTCTTCCGCACAGACCTTCTTCTATTATATGGGTGTTACGACATCGTTCTTTTTTCTGTAAGATACTTGTCCAGCGTTTTTCCCATGGATATCGTTCATGAGTGCCTGGAATCAGCCCCCAGGTATTGGAGTCGCCAAAAGCCAGTATATTTTTCATCATTTATTTTTTCTTCCACCTTCAACAACCAGACTGTCTTCGTAGTCCAAACCATAGGTGTCAGCTAATGTTGCCTTATAAGCTGCATGGAAAAACTGCTCCTCACCAAGGCTTACTATTTCCTCATTCAACCAGTCCAGAAGAGTATTATTACCCTTGGAAACTGCTGGTGCAATGCTGTCCTGACTGCCCAATGATGGAATTCCTACAGTGTAACCATCGTTCTGCAATGCAAAGGCAATAACCTCTGTGTTATCATTTACCCACGCTACTCCATTCCCGTTTTCCAGGGCATTCTTTGCAGTTGCGTAAGAGTCATACTTCTGCAGTGGGATATCCGGATAGTTTTCAATCAAATAGGTCTCTGCGGTTGTGCCGGAAATGACAATGATTTGATCCTCCGTATTCCAGCTATCCAGGCTCTCAATCACACGGCCGTCTGGAGAAACGACGCCCAATGCAACATTCATATATGGAAGTGCGAAATCTACTTCCTCAGCACGCTGAGGTGTTACTGTGAAGTTTGCCAGAATGATATCTACCTTACCAGTCTGCAGATATTCGATACGGTTAGCCGCCTCGGTGGATACATAGTTAATTTTCACGCCGAGATCTTCACCAATGCGGTTGGCAAAGTACACATCATAGCCCTGATACTCCCCATTTTCATCTACATAGCCGAATGGGTTCTTGTCAGAGAAAACGCCGATGTTAATGGTGCCGCTCTCCTTAATTTCGTCCAAAGTACGGTAAACAACATTCTGTTTTTTTTCTCTGTCGGCTGTCAAGCTGCCATTTGAAGAATTCTCTGCTCCACAGGCAGCCAGAGAAAGCGTCAGCGAAAGAGTGAGTACAACGGTTACAAGCTTACGAATATTTTTCATCATAATCTCCATTCCGGGCATCGCCCTATATCAGTTTTGCTTTGAACCTTTCCGCTCAAAGGTAAATGTTTGCAAAAACTTTTTTGCCCGGTCAGTTTTCGGCGCATCGAAAAACTGATCCGGTGTCCCTTCCTCTTTGATATCTCCATCATCCAGAAAGATGATCCTGTCAGCCACCGCCCTTGCAAACTGCATTTCATGAGTGACGATTATCATCGTCCGTCCCTGATCAGCAAGGTTTAAGATAACCTCCAATACTTCTCTGACCATCTCCGGGTCAAGTGCTGCTGTTACCTCATCAAACAGCAGAATTTCAGGGTGCATACATAATGCACGGACAATCGCAACCCGTTGTTTCTGTCCACCAGATAACTGCCGCGGAAAACTTTTCGCTTTTTCCGCAAGGCCAACACGGGACAAAAGTGCAAGAGCTTCTTTTTTTACCTCGTCCTTTGTCCTTTTCTGCACTTTGGTCGGTGCCAGCAGGATATTATCCAGCACGTTCAAGTGCGGGAACAGCTCATAGCTCTGGAATACCATACCGATCTTTTGGCGAATTCCGGTTAAGTTTCTGCTTCGCTTCGTGACGAGCTCCCTATGCAGCCGGATCTCACCGCTCTGAATATTCTCCAGGGCATTGATACACCGCAGCAGCGTACTTTTTCCGCATCCGCTGGGGCCAACGATCACAACAACCTCGCCCTCGTGAATCTGCAGGCTTAAATCATTGAGAACAGTAGAATTGTCAAATTGTTTTGTCAGATGCTCTATGGTTAATACCGATTCCGACATCTCATCACCTCCATTGTTTCTCAAGGTATTTTGCCAAAAGGCTGATTGGCCAGCAGGCAATAAAATATAAAAATAATACCGTTAAGTAAATTCCAAATGCAGCATTGGGACTACTCATTCGGTTTGCCTCTATAATCTGTTGGGCAACCTTCAGTACCTCCACAACGCCGATCATCAGGATCAGGCTTGTGGTTTTAATTATCCTTGTAATGAGGTTGATTGACAGTGGGAGCAGCCTTCGCACGACCTGTGGCAGAATAATATACCGATAGCTTTGCATTCTTGTTAGCCCCAGTGCTTCGGCACTTTCATACTGGTGTATGGGAATACTAATAAGCGCCCCCCGGACCAGATCGCTCATTTCAGCCGTTCCCCAGACTGTGAATACAATCACGGACGCCAGCTCCCCGGATAAGTCCCAGCCAAAGGCTCTCGTAGTACCGAAATAGACGAGGAATAGTAACACCATCTGCGGCATAATCCGGACAAATTCCAGATAACATCGCAGAATCGCCCGGCAGATTGGATTTTTCCATGTCATGAGAATGCCCAAAATGATTCCCAATGGGATACTGATGGCAACGGAAATCATACTGATTTTGAGTGCCGCGTCTAATCCGCCAAGAATACGTGCAAGATTTTTCCCTTTCAGCAGCACCTCAAGACCCAAATTCGGCATAGCGTGACCTCCTTTCCAGGAGGCTTCCCAAAACGGAAACCGGAAGCAAAATAATAAGATAGAACATCACTAACAGGAAAAGGCTCTCCGCAGTTTTGTAATACAGTCCAATCAGATCCTTGGCTGTAAACATTAAATCCATCAGGCTTATGGCAGAGAATACGCTGGTTTCTTTCAATAAAAAAATCACATTCGCCATAAATGCCGGAACGCTGATGGAAAATGCCTGCGGCAAAATTACATAAGAAAAAGTCTGCAGTTTACTTAGCCCGAGACTATATGCGCTTTCCTCTTGAATTGGCGCAATCGCCTCAATCCCACTGCGAAATGCTTCTGACATATAGCTCCCGCCAAGAAAAGCCAGCCCTGCGACACCGCACGCAGCGGCATCTGTCTGAATACCAATTTGGGGCAGGCCATAATAGATGAAGAACAACTGCACCATAAGAGGCGTGTTCCGGCTGATTTCAATGTATACAGATACAATCCTGCGGATGACCGGAATCTTATAATACTGAATGATAGTGCATAGTAACCCAATCGTAATGGCGGCCGCTATCCCAATAAATCCGATTTTTACTGTCAGTACCGCCGCTTTTTGGTACAACGGCAAATATTTCCCGATAATTTCCCAGCTCAAGCCAGCCTCCTCCTTTTGCCTCAATTTCATTCACATCACTTATTTTAATGAAGCAAACCCATTCTCTAAGTCCGCGATAATATCATCAATATGCTCTATGCCGATGGACAGGCGGATGGTATTCGGCTTAATGCCCTGATCCAGTAATTCTTCCGGGGAGAGTTGGGAATGGGTAGTACTGGCCGGGTGGATTACGAGGCTCTTTACGTCAGCTACATTGGCAAGTAGGGAGAAGATTTTCAAATTGTCGATAAACCTCCAGGCTTCTTCCTGGCCGCCCTTAATCTCAAAGGTGAAGATGCTGGCTCCTCCGTTGGGGAAATACTTCTCGTACAATGCGTGGTTTGGATGATCCGGCAGGCTGGGATGATTGACCTTTTCCACCTGTGGATGATTGACCAGATATTTCACCACTTTCTTTGTGTTTTCTGCATGACGTTCCAGGCGTAGGGAAAGGGTTTCCACGCCCTGCAAAAGCAGGAATGCGTTGAAGGGGGAGAGAGTTGCACCTGTATCGCGAAGAAGAATGGCACGGATATAGGTGACGAAGGCCGCCGGGCCTGCCGCGTCCACAAAAGAGACACCATGATAGCTGGGATTGGATTCCGCGATAGGAGCATATTTACCGCTGGCTTTCCAGTCAAATTTGCCGGAATCCACGATGATACCGCCCAGGGTAGTGCCATGGCCGCCGATGAACTTGGTGGCGGAGTGGACTACGATATCCGCGCCGTGTTCAATTGGACGAATGAGGTATGGAGTGCCAAAGGTGTTATCAATCACAAGCGGCAGACCGTGTGCATGGGCAATCTCTGCAATTGCATCAATGTCCGGGATATCGCTGTTTGGGTTACCCAGCGTTTCCAGGTAGACAGCTTTGGTATTTGGCTGTATGGCGGCGGTCAGTTCTTCAAGATTATGGGTATCCACAAAGGTTGCGGTGACTCCGAACTGAGGAAGTGTGTGTGCCAGCAGATTATAGCTGCCGCCATAGATTGTCTTCTGTGCTACAATGTGATCGCCGGCTTGTGCCAGAGCCTGAATGGTATAGGTGATTGCGGCAGCACCCGATGCGGTTGCCAGTGCAGCAGCGCCACCTTCAAGCGCGGCAAGCCTCTTTTCCAGTACGTCCTGTGTCGAATTTGTCAGGCGTCCATAAATATTGCCTGCATCTGCAAGCCCAAAGCGAGCTGCGGCGTGTGCGGAATTATGGAACACATAAGATGTGGTCTGATAAATGGGAACTGCTCTGGAACCGGTGGCAGGATCGGCCTGCTCCTGTCCAACGTGAAGCTGCAGGGTTTCAAATTTGCATCCGTTTTTATATTCACTCATTTTTGTAATCTCCTTTGGATTAATATTTTTCGGTTCAATCGGCTGCCGTTCCGGTTTCGGCAAATAAAAAACCGGAAGCTTCATCACAAGCTCCCGGGCAAATGGCATACGATATGCTGACAGATCAATCAAGCATGGTATCGAGGCAGTCAGCTATGCTGCAATCTGCGCATAACTGTACCCCAGCCATATAATATGCCCGGGAATTCCGCATTCGACAACACATGACAGTATTAACTTTGAAGGTATATAATCCGGTCATTGCTCTCGCCTCCTTTCCTGATGATCAACTCAAAACTGATGCGCTTATAGTATCACCAATCACCTACTATGTCAATAGGCAATATGGGAAATTTTTAATAATTATTGATTTACCTATTCACCCCGCGGTATAATAGGCATAAATCACAGAAAGGACGGTGTATGGTATGATTTCAACAAAAGGACGCTATGCTCTTCGTGTCATGATAGATCTGGCAGAACATGGTGGTGAAGGATACATTCCCTTGAAAGAAGTGGCAGAGCGGCAGGAAATTTCAAAAAAATACCTGGAGATTATTGTAAAAGAGCTTATCAAAGAAAAGATGCTGATCGGGCTTGGAGGACGTGGAGGTGGGTACAAACTTTGCCGTAAGCCGGAAGAATATCCAGTAGGTGAGATATTGGAATTAATGGAGGGCTCGCTTGCTACTGTTGCATGCCTTTCCAAGGACGCCAACCCCTGCAGCAGGGCCGCCACATGTAAAACCCTTCCCATGTGGGCAGAGTTTGATAAAATGGTGCATGATTATTTTTATGGAAAAACTCTGGAGGATTTGTTATAAATTTACGTTTATAAAAGCTGGGTGGGATGAGGTATGTTTCGGAATTGTATACCTATTGCCCATATTATTAGTTAGCTTTTTTAGGAATCGGCATGATTATCTTGTGAATCACATCCGTAGATATGTGGAAAACATTGCAGACAGTGCATGGATTGATGATGATTTTTCTATTCTCTTTTTCATTGATTCAATCTGCTGAAACAGGCCGAGGCAATTGGGTAGAAGCTCACATCACATCCCCTAAAAATCTCCTGAGTCATCCAGCACAACAGGCCCGTCCACCGAATATCCCTCTGTTTCAATCCAGTTCAAAATGGTTTCCTCAGTGGCCTTACATGCCAGCTTATTGAGCTTATCCAACTCCTTACGAAACACTCCCACAGTGGCTGCCTATCACGGAATAGGGAACCAGGACTCCACCCTCTCCTAATCCTCTTCAAACCAGACGACCATGGGATACTCCATGACATCCCATTCCTTCTCCACAATAGGCGAAACCGTCTCATTATGGGTATGGCAAGCAGCCACAAACAGCACGGTACCACAATCATCTCAGCGTAGATATCCAGCCCCACAGTAGATGTCTCCTTATCTGTGTTTCAGCGCCGTTCCGGAGTGAAGCTGTGCCCAGCTCCTTCCGCCTTCAAATATTATTTCTGCTATGGAGTCCATGTTTTCTTTGCCACGATCGCGAACGCTTTTTTCACAGGACAACCATCGAATTTTGATGTGCTGACCATATTCATACTTTCCAAAACGGCCAGTATGAACCTAAAAGCAATGGGCCTGAGCTTCGCTTACGGGCCCATCCTGGGCAGGCAAGGGCTGCTGTGAGTTTTTCCAATGCTTTTTCTTCCAGCCCTCTTGATAACTGCATTATCATAGCAAAAACTCCTTAATCGCAATCCATCCAGACCAGGCACCTTCCAAAGTGAAGTCACCAGAACGGATAGCATTGCAGATGCCCGCCCTTGGCGGATTCCTGGATCCTTTCTCTCTGTTCCCCAGCCCACATGGCATCATCTATTACGCCCAGTGCAAGCAGCTTTCTGACATCTACATGTCCCAGATAGGAGCAGCCGACGCTGTAGTGCCCCCTCCAGTATTCCTGCTGCCAGCCGGAGTAATCGGGGAAGCAGTGGATGAGCTCGTCCAGCTTGCCCGGGACCTCTACACTGGCATCCGTTGGATAATCATCCTGAAAGTTGCCCTTATACTGCCGGGCAGTCTGCCCACGGCAGTTGCAGACAACGCCCTCTTCGGACTCCTCAAAGGCCCCTGTGTCCATGGGGTCGGATGATACCGGAAGGAGGGCAGACCCATCTGGGCTCGCCGAGTTTTCTCGCTCTGCTTTCCTTTCGGCGTTTTAGTCTTGGGAAGGAAATAGTAATTGTCCCAGTTTTCCGCATAGCCCTTCAGCATGCCCAGCCGCTTGAGACTCTTCCGGTCAGAGCAATCCCCGATTTGTCAGAGCAGGTCGTAGGTGTCCTTTTTAAAGTCCAGCAGGTCGTACACACCCATCAGCACTTCCTTGTCTTGTTTATCCTCCGTCTGCTCCAACTCCTCCTTAAAGGCATAGAGGACGCATCCACTGTCCGGGCCTCCATCGGGCGCAACAGACTACTTTTTCCATTCGATGTATGATTCCGATATTCCCGCCTCCACCACACCCCCCATCAATCCCACCAGAAGTACCAGATGGTGGACTGCCGCAGGGTGTCGCCAAGGCTGCAAGATCTTCAAAATTCTGGTCCATATCCGGGCAGAAGCCGTATTGCTCCACCGTCACCTCGCTGGCCTTCTCCTTTGGGACAGGTGCCGACAGGTTAAATTCCAGCTCATCGTGGGTCATGGCAGCCGGAATTGCTCCACACTGTTCAAACCAGTATTTTGTTACCGACATCAGCTCCGGTGTGTCGAGACACTCATTCCAATTTCCAAAGGACAGGTGCGCGCGAACCTCCCAAGGGTTCTCCACCGGAATCTTTGCCAGAATGAGGGGATGGGGCATATCGGTATCCGAATCCCAATAGCTGGAGAAACGGCAATTATCATAGCCACCCTTCATCTCGCCCAGGACTTCTTCCTCCCAGTCCCTGTCATCATCATCGGCCTCATCCTTGCGTTGATCGATCAGTTCCTTCAGGACGGCCTTGCCGTCCTTCATAGGGGCGGCAAGCATCTTCTTCCGGTATTCCGCCACCTTTTCCGGGTTAAAGCCATAGTCTATCCTCCCCCTCGCTGGCCGGGGCGGAGTTCATGATAAGGCACTCCCACAGGGTTTCATCTACCTTCACCAGCAGGGGAAGAAATCCCTCCCGTACCCCAAGACGCCGGGCATAGCTGTATGCCGACATAATGGGGGCATCGTCCTTCATGGAGGGGAAATAGGTGCACTCACAATCCAGATAAGTCATCATGGCATTGGCCAGAGCAGAGGGTACAAGAGTGTCCTCATCAAAGTCCTGAATCTGCCAGTTTGTGAAGCGTTTTTCGATGCTCCTGGCCATACCCTGATAATAGTCCTCATCAAATCATTTTCCAGACAACCGCGGTCTGATAATCTTTCCCCGTCTTTTCCTTAAATACTTCCATTACTTTTTTCATGTTTTCTTCTTGATTAGCAGTCAGCTTACCTTGTAACGGCTTAATGACATTCCCAAACAATCCCATGATTTTGACCTCTCTTCCTATTGTTATTTTCACATCGGTGATCTCTAGACAATTTTACCATATATTTCTTTTATTTGCATTAATTATACTTTATATAATATTATTAAATTATATTTTGTCGATTTCATCTCGGAAAAGGATTCCCATTCACTCATAATCTTCTTGTAGACTACAACAATTATTCACTATCCCTGCAAACAGCGCAGCAACCTGTTCCCAATTCGTACTATCTCCAAAGGTGAAGTCAGTGGTTAAGATTTTCAAATCCAAAGCGAAACACATATCACAACAAGAATCCTATGCTGTATGTGTTTTCCCACTGCCAGAGGCCTCTTCGGCCAGATCCCCATCTTCCCCAGGCCTCCATGCCTGACCAAATTTCACATCTCGGAACAGCGCAGCCAGGCCAGTAATCTGCTTAAGCCTTAAAATCTCATCCCGGTCCATCCCCAGGTGTTTGGAAATCCATGCATCCGAACGTCCCAACTCGTGCAGTTCCTTAATGATATTACTCATTAAGTCCACATCATGCGTTCCACGGGCGCGGTTATGCCGGATGGTGCTGGCCATACGGTCAGATAATGGTTTATCGATTACCGAAACCGGTATCCTCCCCTTCTCTCGCTCATAAATATCCGGGTAATCCCGCATCACTCTCCAACGATGAAAGCCATCTACAATTACATACTTATCACTGCCTTTTGCATAATAACAAACAATCGGCATAGTATAACCGTCCTCCTTGATGCTGTCGTACAACAACCTCATTTCCGGTGGGGCCACGTTGTTCGGGTTATATGTATTGGGTACAATCTTTTCAAATGGTACCGCAATGATGTTGTATACCGGGCTTCTGAATTCCTTATTTACCATCCATCATCCCTCCGTACTTACGTCTAATAATATCCACACGTTTTTGTTCCTGCCGCATAAGCCCAAACCCCATAAACCGACAGGTATGGTCATTTTTCAAAATGCAGTAGCACATCCGTTTCCAACTTGGTATATCTTTCGTGCTCTTGATATCATCGGTATGATCGGGAATCGGTCCAAGAAAAATAATACGAGAATTTTTGTTGAGTGTATAGTTAGAGATACCATTTCTCCGAATACGGTACCCATGTTCCAAAAGCTCTCGGATTGTTTCCTCAGACAATCCACCTCCGCTATCGTGCCAGAACCGGATGGAAGTGTTAAACTTTTTCACATAATTATTCCGCAGTCGGGCAGGTAACGTATCCAGCAAAAATTGAGTGTATGATTTCCAGGTATGCCCCTCTGGTAACGTAATACTGCGGTAACCCATCGCTTTTGTCTTGCCATAAATAGCGCCAAAATTTGCTCCGCGCACCCGCCCCACCAGTTTCGCCCATATTTCCGGGTCGATGACCCGGTATAGATTCAAAGCATCTTTGGAGTAGTCATTAAAAGGCGATGCTACCCGCATTTGATCTATTTTTAATCCTGCCTTATAATATAGGTCATATAAATGATTGTAGTCATAATCAAATCGATAATTCGCACACCATACATCGGAGTTTGACCAGTCGTATAAAGGTGAAGCACACCATACGTCTTTGAATTGCTTGGAAATCCAGCACTCATTTTGATACCCATATTTTTTATTTACAAATCCGCTGTACCGCTGCAGAGACTCATCCGCCCGCATACCAAGCAGGCAGACTGTCCTGCCATTCCCATGCTCCTCCTTGTAGAATCGGCCAAACTGCTTTGCCAGATCTTCCTGATGCATCCTGTAACGATAGTGGGCAAAAGGCTTCGCCAGATTAATGACATAGGGATACTCTGGCATTGGACGTACCCATATATCCTGTTTTGTATCATCCCAAGGATACCAATACATTTCGTAACTACTCAGTGCTGTCCGTGTTGCCATAGGAAGGCAGACCCAGTATGGGTCTATGCCTGATTCGTTTTCCAGGCGCTTAAACGTGCGGGTAATATAGTCCGTAGTCACGGTATACTGCGCCTCAAAATCCTGATGGAATACGCCAATCACACGATCTGAAGCATGCTTATTCCGGTAATCCAGCAGTAAATTCAAAAGAACACCGCTATCCTTACCGCCGCTGAATGAGATATAAATATTTTTAAATTCCTGAAACAAAAACGCAAATCTCTTCTGCAATGCATCGAATACATTCATCTCAATGTATTCTTTTTTCATATCTCTAATAAACTCCTTATCTTTCAAGTAAAAATTTACAATAGCATCTGTTTGACAGCTGGATATCCTTCTAATGTTCCCAGGCCATGACTGACGCTATCATTTTATCTTAAAACTTCCTGCACGTTTCCTTTTATCCACCCATTTCATTCATCACATTCAGTCCTCCACTTCTTCCAAACGGACACCGCCATACTCCCAAAGTTCCTCTCTCAATTCATCCATGTCCAATTCTCCTTTCTGCCACTGCTCATAATACTCCAAGACATAATTAATAAATTCTGGCATCCGTTTAGTATAAGATTTTTTCCAGTAATGGTCCATTAAAACTTTCAAAGGCAAAGTTAACAACAGAAGCATAGCGGTATTGATTGCTTCCTCCATCGCCTCTTGCCTCATGCGGACAAGTTCATCCTCAACTCTTTCATGAACCATGTTGTTGAGTTGTTCCCTCGTCAGATTATATGTAGTTTTCCTTTCTTTCTTCTCATTTTTCGCATTGCGCCGCCTCTCTGCACGCCCCATTTTGCCTTCTCCTAAAATGTATAAAAATATTTATCAACTACCTAATGCTTGAATCAACCACTCCTGATGTCACCCTCTCTAAGCCGTTCACAAAACTTCTTTTCTTTCCCCCTTATAACCTGAACATTCCATAGGTTCCTTCTACCAATCGGCCTCGCTTCAAAAGCATTCAGAGAATCACAAATTCTGTTTCTCCTTCATTTCCTCTTTCAACCGTTCTAATTTTTTCCCAATCTGCTGGCACTCTTCGATTGCTTTGGTGATACCTTGAAATAAAATGATATACTCATCCGTCAGCTCATGAGAATCTTCCTGATTCACAAACTCACTTTCTGCTTGGATCTGCAGTTCACTTAAGAAACCACTCATTTTGGCAACATCCAGGTAGATATCTGAAATCTGTTTTCTTGCATTTTCTGTTCTTTTGTATATTTTCATTGCCAATGTTCCTATTTCGTTGTCTCTTTAAAAACCACTTCACATTTCGCTCCCGGCTGCTTCTCTACCATACGAATCATGCGCATTAATTCCAACGCACTTCTAAAATGTACGGTAACCCCTTTTGTAAGTTTTCCTCTCACACTTCCCTGCAAACTGGCATTCTGCCTGTATTTCACCCAAATCACAAGCAACTCCTTAGCATTTGCTACCCGTTCGTAATCAATCTCGCCTCTACTAACCTCACTATCTGCGTTCACATTTTTCTCAGGAGAGTCTGAATCGGATTCCCTGTACTGTTTCTCCATTTCCCTGCTAAAAAAACGTGGTTCTGTTGTCGCTCTTGGGGTATTCAGCCAATTGCAGATTTGATCTATTTTTAATACCATATCTCCAATCCCGTTGAACGGAATATTCTCCTTGAAATTATGATGATAAATCTCTCCATACACTCCATGAGCCGACACTCCATGGATACAGAGCAGAACAATAGCCGCTCTGTCAAACTTATCTAAATCCTTCAACTGCAGCGTTTCTAATCTATCCCGCAATATTCTTTCGCCCCTCCCTTCGTTCCTCTCACTTCCCCGACTTAACCGTTTTCTTATGTTCCCTTATAGGTTATATCTGGCTCTCCAAACAGCAATCCTGTAATCTCTTTCCTTAACTGTTTCTCCAACTGCTCTTTACTCGATACGGTAATCATTCTCCCCTTTCTTTTAACCTTCTTGTGTTTCTCTCCAAAAAAGAAGACTCTTGTATGATTGGGATCTTTTGTAATGGTATTGACAAATTCATCATATTTTTCTTTACAAAAAACATCCGCTACCACAACCAAATCGAATCCGCCTGGCATAAATTTCATTCCGCGAAAGATAACATCCACATTTTTCGTTAATGTAATCCCCAGATTACACTTTGTTTTGTCCATAAAAGCATATAAAAAATTTCTGCAATCCCATAAAAGCTTATTGCTATATGCCAATACTGCTATATTTATCTTCACTTCACCTGTTGCCTTAAACTGCATTCTTATTTCTCCCTAAATCGCCCAGCTCCCGGTGCATCTCTCCTTTCAGATTTTTTGGAAGAAGAGCTCCCTTTCACTTGCTAATTCGATTGTGTTTTTACCTTTCAAATAACCCCACATCCTCTGGGGATATCGCATAAATATGATTGGATATCTTTTGGATATTTCCTTTTTGACTATAGATGGCCCCTGATAAAAAATCCACAATCCGCTCCTCATCTTTTCCATCTGCCTGCTCCAAGGATAGAATCACCGCATCTCCATCTAAAAACCGGTCGCATATCTCTTGGACATCATCCATTGTCTGCGGCTTATAGGTTACTATATTCAACAGGAAATTTCCTTCGTTCTTTTCCATCCCGTTTCCCCAAAAAAACGATCCTTCTTCCCGGTCATCTTCATCCTCATCTTCATAATGCCACAGGTTCAAACGGTCCATTATCTCGCTCAGCATGTTTCCAGACACCACCTTATATGAAACCCTGCTTCTCTATGCTATCACGGGAAGCCAACCCCAGCAGAGAAACATTTTTATGAGGAAGAGAGTTCCCTGCATTTGACGCTGAGATGGCCTCTCTTCCTGCTTTCTTGAATCCTTGATATCTCTGCGTGCTTTATTTCGCAGACAAGGCCGCCATTGTAATGTAGTTATAAGGCTGATTAAAATGAGGAAGGAAAAAGAGATCTAAAAGCTTTAGCTGATCAATCGTCACTTCCTGTTCTATCGCCAGAGAAAACATGTGGATTCCCATCGATATATCCTCGGTTGAGGCCATCTGGGCCCCAACAATCCGGCGTGAGTCCTTTTCATATACAATACGAACTTTTACCTTCGCATTTTTCTTCATAAAACCCGGTCTTTGCCAATCTTCAAAGTCCGTATAGATGACATCCAGCCCGCTTTTTTGCGCGGCCTTTACGCTCAATCCAGTAGAAACCATATGATAACCAAATACAGAAATTCCATTGGAGCCCTGAACCCCAGTCTCCTCCAATGCGGTTCCTCCCACATTATGCCCCGCTACAATCCCGGAACGTACCGCATTCGTTGCCAAGGCAATATATGTTTTTTTCTTCAATGCATTGGAATAAATCGCAGCGCAATCTCCTACTGCATATACATCTGGATCACTCGTCTGTTGATGACAATCCACACAGTATGCTCCATTTTTAAATAACTTCAAATGATCCATTCCCAGCACGGTATTCGGTCTGAAACCAATGGCGCTGATCACCAAATCCGTTTTATAGTCTCCATGGTCCGTTACAATCCGTTCCACAAATGTTGTACCCAAAAATGCGAGAACCCGTTCTTTGAAATGCGTCTCAATTCCCTTTTCTCCCAAAAGACGGTCCATATCCTTCGTGAACCATTCATCATAGTAGCCCGCTAAAGAGGTGTCTGCAATGTCAAACAGCTTAACCTTTTTTCCTCTTCGGATTGCCGCTTCCGCAATCTCAACGCCAATATATCCCGCTCCTATCACGGATACATGTTTCACATCCATGCGGCCGATTAAGCGGTCTACGTTCTGCCCGTCCTGAAACAGCTTCAGAAAACTGATGCGCTCCAGATTCTGCCCTGGCAGATTCGGGTCAATGGGGAGAGAACCCGTTGCCAGAATCAGCTTATCATAGGATTCCTCAAACGTCCTTCCATCCTTTTTTTCACAGAAAACAACTTTTCTTTCAAAGTCAATCTTTTTTACCGTTGTCTCCATGTGGACGGAAGCTCCCTTTTTTTCAAAATCTTCTTTTTTTGTATAAAATAAATCCTGATACGAGTCAATCTGCCGGCCAACCCACAGGGCTGTTCCACACCCCAGGTAACTGATATTGGTATTCTGATCAATCATCACGACCTGCTGATCCGGATAATGGTCCAAAAGCGTATTGGTTGCTGCAATTCCTCCATGATTCGCTCCTACAATCACTGTCTTCATCAAAGGTTCCTCCCGTTTTCTAATCAAACGGAGTCCTGGCTCCGCTTGTGTGCCTTCCATCCAGTTACCTGCTGTTCACTGCCTGTCTCAGATTTGAACCCGCTTTAAATACAGGGATTTTTCTGGCCTTTACTTCCATTTCCTCTCCTGTTTTTGGATTCCGCGCCATTCTGGACTTCCGGTCTGTCACACGAAATACACCAAATCCAATCAATGAGACAGTTCCTCCGGAAGATAATTCGGTATGTATAACATCCATCAGCCCATTTAACGCTTTTTCACTCTGTTTCGTTGTAAGTCCACTTTCCGCTGACATGCGATCAACTAATTGTCTTTTGTTCATTTTGTCACATACCCCTTTCTAAATAACTCCCATAATCGTTTGCGTTTTATCCAATCCATTTCTCGTTCCAGATACCGTTCCAGTTTTTCCTTGTGTTCCACAGCCATTACCATCTTCTCGTACCCTTCCGGCACCTTCCATGTTCCCATCAGAAAAACCTTCGCGCGGCTTCTTCGCCGTTCCAGCTGCTCCAGAAACATTCGATATTGATACGAATTCAAAGAATCTGCTATGATAATCAAATGGGGCTTTTTGCTGAAAAAACGAATACTCTGCAAAAGTGCCTCTTTGCTCTTTGTAAGAACCACATCAATTTTATAATGGTTATGCTGTGCAACGCTGCGCAGCATATCCTTGTAATCCCAAAGAACAGCACTATCCCCAGACCATACAGCGACATGGATACAACCGTTGTGAAACCACAGCATTTCCGCTCACCCCCCTGCGTCTCTCCTTCTTTCTAACTACAAGCATAGAGGGTGCCACAAACAGCAGCACCCTCCAGCTAAAATCTCATAGCGGAATCAGATGGATTCTAATGTTTCCTTCCATCCCAGACACCATTCTGATCCACAAAGTAATTGTCTGGTGTCATCTCGTTCTGATACATCGAGCCGTAAGGCCTTCTATTATGATTGTCATAATACCAATAACCATTTTCTCTCTGGAAATAGGTCTGCTCTGGAACCAGAGGCGCTTCCGTGAAGTAGTAGTACTTTCCTGACAGAGGAACCCAGCCATCAAGCATAGCTCCGGTCTTTTCATCCAGGTAATACCACTTTCCATCCATTGGTTCATAATACCAACCCTTATGAAGCATACCAAGATTTCCGTCTGATACCGCATGGGTGTGATACCACTTTCCATTCTGACTCTTAATCCAGCCAAACTCCATGATTCCATTGGCATCAAACTTAAACCAGTTGAATCGCCCCTCCTCATCCTTCGCATAAGGATTTCCAATGAACATCCAACCGTTTTTCGCCATGACGCCAGAGGAAGTTGTATACGTCCATTTATGGGTCTTTGCATCTACCAAAGTCCATGTACCTCGGAGTGATCCTGTCGTTACACTCATATCCGGATTCTCATAAATTCTATCATTGCTCACAACCCTGCCGCTGGAACTAGAACCTCCGCCAGAGCTTCCACCGGAACGTCCGCCTCCCGAGCTGCCTGAACTGCTTGAGCCAGATGTTACCGGTTTTACGGTTACCGGAACCTTTACTTTGTCCTCGGAACCGTCTGGATACGTCACGAGAATAATCGCGGTATAATTCTTTGTTTTGTCTACATCTCCAGGGGTCTCGTCACGGTAATCTGTTCCTTTTGGCAGTTCATCCTTATTTTTAATCGCATCTTCCGGTTCAAATGTTCCTCCCTTATCTATAACGATGGGATTGGGCTTCGGCTCATATGTACCAGCATCTGTTTTTTCTGCCTCACTAGGAGTCGCTTGATCCGAACGTACCGTAACGGGAACCTTTACTTTATCCTCGGAGCCATCTGGATACGTCACAACAATAATGGCCTTATAATCTTTCGATGTATCTACATCATCCGGTGTCTCATTACTGTATTCCGTATCCTTCGGAAGTTCATCCTTATTTTTAATTCCATCTTCCGGCTCAAATGTTTCTCCCTGGTCGATTACAATGGGGTTCGGCTTCGGTTTGTACTTGCTGGCATCGGTCCGTTCTGCCTCGCTGTCTGTGGCCTTTCCCGCTTCACTCGGCGTTGCCTTTCCTGCTTCGCTTGATGTTGCTACATCGCCATCTTTCAGAACACGTATGGGTACTGTTAATTCTTTTGTAGAACCATCCGGATACTCAATTTCAATTCTACCTTTATATTTTCCAGGTCTATCCAGATTGACTCCGTCTTCTCCATACTCTGTGATGTCTGTTACCACCGTACCATCCGGCAGTTCCTCTTCCAGATTCACCACGTTATCCGACAAATCGGCCAGTTCACCTGCGTAGATTATTTCCGACACAACTTCAGGATCATATTTCTTTGCATCAGGTGTCCTCTGTTTAACTTTTACTTTAACTTTTACGGTCTCACTGGAATGATCCGGATAAAGTACTTTTATGGTTCCTGTGTAATTTCCAGGCGTATCCGGATCAATATCTCCTTCTGGTGTTACATCTTCTACCGTGGTTCCTTTAGGAAGGCTGCCCATATTCTTTACATTATCCGTTAAGTCATAGGTCTGTCCTTCTTCAATCAGTTCCCGTTTTGTCAGAGGCTTATATCGCTCCGCATCCGTCTTATCAACAACGGTCACCCGCACTTCCATTGTTTCTTTGCTGCCATCCGGATAAGTAACTTCCACCTTTCCAGTATGATCGCCTGGTTTCGAGGTATCAATTGGATTTTCTGTTACGTCCTTTACTTTTGTTCCTAACGGCAGTTCGTCCAGGTTAGTCACATTATCTGTGAGGTCAATATCACTTCCTGTCTTTACTGTCTCATCTTCTACCTTCGGATTATACTTCTCAGCTGCTGTTCCATAATTCAGCGTTACCTCTACTTCGTCAAAGCTGTCGTCCGCATAGGTTACCTTGACTTTTACCTTCTGGTTCTTTCCGGTGGTCGGAATATCTCCTACTACCTCTTTCGTCTTTACCTTATTCTCCGGAGCAGTTGTCGTCACCTTTCCTTTGATCTCATCTGCGGTAGCGGTTTCTCCATACTTCTTATCCAGCGTTCCTCCCGTTGCTTCGTAGGTCTGGGCATCCGTTTTGGTCTCCTTAACCTGAATATCGACTTCCACTTCATCCGTTGTCTGGTCTGGATAGGTAACTACAATCGTCCCTTTCTTCGTTCCTGGATCGGTCGTATTCACCTTTTCTTTCCATTTATAGGTTGTTCCGGTTGGAAGATCTGTCTTGTTCTTAATTCCTTCTGACGCTTCCGGTGTTCCGCCTTTTTCTACCGTCACTCCCTGTCCTACCGGGGTGTATTTCTCAGCTGCCGTTCCGTAATTCAGCGTTACCTCTACTTCGTCAAAGCTGTCGTCCGCATAGGTTACCTTGACTTTTACCTTCTGGTTCTTTCCGGTGGTCGGAATATCCCCTACTACCTCTTTCGTCTTTACCTTATTCTCCGGAGCGGTTGTCGTCACCTTTCCTTTGATCTCATCTGCGGTAGCGGTTTCTCCATACTTCTTATCCAGCGTTCCTCCCGTTGCTTCGTAGGTCTGGGCATCCGTTTTGGTCTCCTTAACCTGAACATCGACTTCCACTTCATCCGTTGTCTGGTCTGGATAGGTAACTACAATCGTCCCTTTCTTCGTTCCTGGATCGGTCGTATTCACCTTTTCTTTCCATTTATAGGTTGTTCCGGTTGGAAGGTCTGTCTTGTTATTAATTCCTTCTGACGCTTCCGGGGTTCCTCCTTTTTCTACCGTCACTCCCTGACCTACCGGGGTGTACTTCTCAGCTGCTGTTCCATAATTCAGCGTTACCTCTACTTCATCAAAGCTGTCGTCTGTATAGGTTACCTTGACTTTTACCTTCTGGTTCTTTCCGGTGGTCGGAATATCCCCTACTACCTCTTTTGTCTTTACCTTATTCTCCGGAGCGGTTGTCGTCACCTTTCCTTTAATCTCATCTGCGGTAGCGGTTTCTCCATACTTCTTATCCAGTGTTCCTCCCGTTGCTTCATATTTCTCAGCATCACCTTGTTTAAACTCAAACGGTGTTCCCATAACAGGATTTTCACCATTCGGGCTATATGCCACCAATACTACTTTCTTTCCTTCTGGAACCGTATTCGCAGGAACAGTGATTGTAAAATTCCCCGTTTGGAGATCCGCAAAGGGGATTTTTGTAGTGCCGTATTCTTCCTGGGTATAAGTTTTTGACGCCTCATCATATCCCTGAAGCTTTACCACTGTATCCCCAGCATCTTGATTTGTGATATCGAGCAATTTTGTTGCATCTGACGGATCCTTCTGAAGTGGTTTTTCGACCTTACCCGAAATCGTTGTTTCCTTTGTCGGATCAAAGGAAGTCGTATCCAAGGTCGGAACGGAAACCAAATAATCCTTCGCATCGTTCGGTTTTGTTTCGTCCTCCATGAATTCTTTTCCATCTGGTACACCATCTCCATCCGTATCTACTTTTTGGGCATCTGTACCAATCTGCCATTCAACGAAGTCAAACAGGCCATCCTGATCCGTATCATTTGTATCCAAATACGCATTTGAATAGGAATTGGTTAATTGCTTTGGTGCAGCTCCTCCGTCCGGCTTATGGATCAGTTTTTGATTTGACTCATTCAAATAATCTGCTTCCAGCCAATGTTCAAACAATACACGTTTTTTCTCAGTTTTAACATATTCATTCAACTCCCTTGCAAACCGTTCTAAGGTTACATCATCCCGTAGTTTGTAGGAAATCGTATATTGCCTACTAGAGCCCAAGGTTCCAAAAAAGATCCTATCTAAGTTTGTCCTTGCCTCATCCAATTGTTCCTTTGTATCATTATTTACAATACTCAATTCTGGAACCGTACTGGTATCCACCATCCCATTTGCATCGATATTTACTTTAAATTTTTCTTTAACTATGTTTGCTTCTCCCTTTATATCAGAAGCATAAATATATATTTCATCTTTATCAAGGTACTGTGCCAACTCTGCCGGCATCTGTTCCTTTATATAAAGAACCCAACCGTAATCAGACTGTAAAAAGTTCTCATTCGGTTTAAAACTATGTACTGATTTGATTGACATGGATTCTGCATCAAATATCAGTTTTTGAGACATTCTCCCTGCCGTAAAGCCTGTCTCTTGTTCGTTTTTCACATTTGGATTATCCTGAAGAATAAATCCGTTGCTGACACTTTCCTGGGCAATCGCACCGTTGTGCTTAGTCCATAAACTATTAAACGAAATTTTTTCTTCCGAAAGTCCCAGCTCTTCCAGTGTTTTTCCATCCTTCAGTGTAATCTTTATCTCATGATTGGTTACAACGCCTATCAGATTATATTTCAAAGGCGCGTCCGTAATGGAAATCATCCAAAGAGCTCCATCATCCACCTTCTCTAGACTAACGTTATCAAGCATCACTCTGTCAATCTGTTTATAAAACTCATCATTGGAAAAACTTAATATAAATTTCCCTGCAAATCGATTCGAGTCATCTTTGTCCCAACCTTGTCCTAGTTTTGTCCATTTACTATGTGTTAGATAAATCGTTCCATCCTGCCCTATTTTGTCAAAAACAGTACCAGCATATCTCAAGTCCGATTCTTCAATTCCATTTGCCGTGAAATGACTGGTTGTGTCCATCTCACGTGTGCTAATACTACCACTGCTATTCCTATACGACACAGCAGCATAAGACGGCAGTTCCGCGGAAGGGACTATGACCGCAAGGCTTAATGCAAATGCACACGCTTTTCGCCCCCCCCCCCCAATCTAACCTTACGTCTTTTTTGTTCCAGACTGTTCTTCATAATTTTTACATCCTCTCTTTACATTACTCACAATCGTTTATTATAAATCTCGTTTTTCTACCCCCCCCCCCATAACAACGAATACGTTGCATCACATTATCTTTCTTTCGCATTATGTATCACCTCTTTCCTCTTTCTTTTCCCATGGTCTATCACATCCTGGAGGGTATCTCGTCCAAAATAGTCTTCCAATGTCTTTTGGACTTCTTTATAATAGGCATGCATCGGACACGTTTCATATCGGTCACAATACCCTTCCGGCTCCAGACAACGATTGATTTTCATCGTTTTTTCAAACAGCAGGATGATATCAAGCAGTACAATCTCTTCTGGTTTCTTAGCCAGCCTATATCCGCCCGTACCGCCATGTGTACTGGAAACGACTCCAGCATCGCGCAAAACACGTAGCACTTTTTGGACAAATATCTTGTTAATTCCCACCGCTTCTCCAATTTCTGGTGAACTGGATAGTCCCTCTTTGCCTGACAGATACAGCATACATCGCAATGCATAATCCGTTGTCATCGTTAACTGCATGCAGAACTCCTTCCCACCTCTTCCCACACAAAGCTATACTGTTAATGCATACCATACATAATTGATATGCAACACCACAAAGCATGTAGCTGACTTCATTTATTTATAGATGCATTATAACGATATTCGCCAAAAAAAGATTGTAAATTTATCTACTTTTATGTACGTATCCATATTTTTATTTTTCCTTAACTTGATTTTAATGTGAATCATATGCTAAACTCATACCACTTCCTATCTTAATGTTTATATTTTGTAACTTTGAATCTATAAAATATTACAAACCACACAGCAAATTCAAACAAAAGATATCCATATCAGGGAGTTTTTTATGAAGAACAAATTACTCAAACTAATAAAATCGGTTCATGTAATATCGCATCTGCCCATCTATGTGTTTAATCAGGATTTTCATTTAGAGCATCTTTTTGTTGCAGACCGGGTCCAGGTGCTTCCTTATGATTTTACCCAATACGGTTGTTCCGACCCCTCCTCCTTCCTCTTTTCAGGTATACTGGATGAGGCGTTTATCACATATTCCTACTCTGATACCATTCTAATCATTGGACCTTTTACAACATCCCGTCTTACTGATACGATGATTCAAAATCGGGTTCATTCCTACACGGAAGACTCAAATTTGCAAATGTTTCTTTCTCAGTATTTGGAACTGTTGCCATATTTTTCTCTTGGGGATGTCCGGGATTTTCTGATTCATCTAAATTTTTTATTTAGTGGTAATTCAGAGTGTCCTTATTCAGAAGATCTGCATCTACAGGTCTGCAAAAATAAGTTTTTACTGACACAGGAAAAACTGAAAGAACATGATTGGAGGGCATTCCAATCCGATTACTATACCTATCGGTATGAAGAGCAGATTCTTGCTCTGGTTCAAAGCGGCAACACAGAACAACTTCGAGAGAGCTTGGCAGAGTTAAGCAACAGTGTGATACCAGACAATGCCGAATCCCCTCTTCGCTCTGAAAAAAACTATACGATTATTATTTTGGAAAAGTTATCCTCCTTAGCCATCCAATCGGGATATGATATTTCTGATACCTATCGTTTAAGAAATTTCTACATACGTTTGATAGAAGAAAAGGAAACATTAATCGATGTTTTATATGTTCGGGACTCTGCCATTATCCACTTCACAGAACTTATGCATCATTTTGTTAACAAGGATTTTTCCCCTTTGGTCAAATCCGTGATGCAGCATATTGGGCTAAATCTTTATACCGCTTTAAAGGTGAGTGACATAAGTAAATCTTTCTTTGTTTCAGAAGCAACTTTAAGCTCCAGATTTAAAAAAGAAACTGGTCTCAGTGTCATTGAATATATCCATAAGCGTAAGATCTCAGAAGCAAAACTTCTACTTCGTGCCGGGCTTTCTCCTGGTGAAGTAGCAACTATTCTGTGCTACTATGACTACGCCCATTTTGCTCATACCTTTAAAAAAATAACGGGCGTCACACCAAAGGCCTTCCAGCTACACCCGCAAGTACTCTATCCTAATTTTCTACCACCACATCAGCAGACATAGGAAGACAACGAAACCAATCTCCTTGGAAGCAGGAATCTTGCCATATCACCCTTTTCCTCATGATAAAACAGTTCGAACATCGAAAGGCCCTGAAATATCGGGGCCTTCTTCTTGTCCGGAGGGATGGTCGAATGTTACTATCTTTTCTCCTGGAACTGGCATTTACTTTTCTACAAATAGGCAACACAACCCTTGATACTTGTTTCGGTCGGTTCTTCCTCAGCTGTGTATACGAGCAGCCAGAAATCATTCTCCCAAATCATGTATTTCCACGCTATTGGAATTATGGTATAATGTAATACAAAAATAGAGCATTGGCAGGAGGAAACCATGAATATGACATTGAAATTTCAGGCAATGATTTGTGCTGTCGTGATACTTGCAGGATTCATTGCTTCTTTGTATTTAGAAACGGATATATTTTATAATCTTGCCTGGGCTTTGACTGGTTTGATATTTTTCATAAACCCTGTTTATCCGGAAAGCATCACTTGTTTAGAGGGAAAAAAAGCTAGACGGGGAATACGCATAGCGGCAGCTATTATAATATTAATTGGATACACACATGGTTTTGGCGTGTAAGGATTCACTCCCAGCTGATTCCCCCGGCAAGGAGAGGCGCATCATAATTTTTGACAAAGTAAAATATGACATATCATCTGTTTGTATTTTGTAAGTCATGTAAAAATATCTTGTATTTTGTAAATTACTATATGAATCAGTTGCTATTGTGGAAAAAATAGCGTTTCTTATTGCTTTTTGTGTAAGGAAATCGTATAATAAATTATCAATTTTCCATAAGGAGGATAGCAATGAGTGAGTTTATTTATTCTATTTTCTACAAAATTTCTGATGTAATCGTAACTGTTTTATTGCTGATACTTGCTTTTTTTGTTGCATGGCTGGTTAAGCGCCTTCTGATCAAATTATTAAAAGCAGTGAAGGCAGAAACACTCCTAAGCAAATTAGGCATAAAAGAGTCTGTCATTAAAACTTCTGTCCAGTTTGCAGGTAAACTGGCTTATTTGATTACTTTCTTACTGTTTTTGCCGGGTGTGCTTGACCGGCTCGGTATGTCAAGTGTATCTCACCCAATCACTGGTCTGGTGAATACCTTTATCGCACTGATTCCGAAGTTGGTCGCATCCGGTATTATTATTGCAATAGGCTTCTTTATCGCAAGCATCATTAGAGACCTTTTAACCACTGTATTAAAAGCAATCAAAGCGGATGAGCTCCAGGAAAAAGCGGGCATCTCTGCCAGCGAAAACACCTCTTTTTCACACATCATTGCAAATATGATCTATGCATTGATTATTCTGATTGTGATGATATCTGCTATCGATCAGCTTGGAATTACAACGATTTCCAATCCTGCAAATATGGTTGTGACGGCGATTTTTAACATGATTCCAAACGTTCTGGCGTCTATCATCATCATTACAGTAGGCATGTTCATTGCCAAACTTGTAGCAACCTTGTTAGAAAGTTTACTGGCAGGTATCGGTGCTGATGCTCTGATGGAAAAGATTACTGGTAAATCGTGTGAAAAAATTGTTGTTTCCAAGCTACTGGCAGGCATTGGAAACGGATTGATTGTACTTATCTTTCTGGTTCAGGGAATCAACGTGCTTCAACTGCCTGTATTTACAGAGATTGGTGCGGCTATCATCGGCTACATACCGAAAGTGATCAGCGTTATTATTATCCTGGCCATTGCTGTTTTCTCGGCAAATACCTTCGAGACATTCCTTATTCAAAAGTATCCTTCTGCTAAGGCAAGCCAAATAGGGGCTAAGGCTGCCGTTTATGCATTGGCATTTTTCCTTTGCTTAAGTCAGTTGGAAATTGCTCCTGTTATTGTAGAAACAACCTTTATCCTGATTGTAGCAGCTCTGGCAGTTGCTTTTGCGATTGCTTTCGGTATCGGCGGACGTAACTTTGCTGCAAATACCTTGGAGAAGTTGGAAAAGAAACTGGAAAACAAAGAAGAGAAATAGAATGGCGAATCCACCTTTTTGATGGTTTTTCAAACGTTCTGAGGCAGTTCTTCATAGGGGATACAAAGAGATAGCGTGTCTGCGACAAGGGGACGGTGTGGTTTATAGGCATCACACCGTCCCCCGATTTTTGCTACCAGGCGGCTGTAAATCGAATCTTATTTCTTGTTCCCGCAATAGGTATGGATATGCTGGGGTAAAATCTGGATGGATATGGGAAGCTCAGGACCGGGATCTCCGTCTATGTTGACGTTCAATGTATGGCCGCTGTCCAGTTGTTGGATCACACAGCTTTTAAATCGCTTGTATTTCATATTCTGTGTAGAGGAATCGATCCCTTTTAATAAATCAGGGACGGCCTTAATCGTATCTAGCAGATTCCTGTCCTTAATGGATAGGAAGTTCAAAAAATCCATCATTCACGTTTGCCTCCGGGAAGATGGTTTCAAACCCGCCAATCGAGTTCGTCAGGCCAATCAAAATGGTGCTGGTTTCTATATTTTCTTCGGCACCGTCCAATGATACGCGGAATGGAAATGTTTCCATGCTGATTACATTCTTGACCGCAGATAGATAATAGGCAAATTTTCCTAACTTGGTTTTATCTTCACTTTCTACATCGTTGATCGCTTCTGGCAGCACACCAATCGCCACCACATTCATAAAATAGCGGTCGTTGATCCGCCCAACATCCAAATCAACCAAACGATTCGGGTCAAATTCTTCAATAGCTTCTAACGGCTCCATGGAAAGATGTAAAGCCCTTGCCAAATCATTTACGGTTCCCAACGGGAAAAATCCAAATTTCGGAATATAGGGCTGTTCGGCCAGTCCGTTGATGGCCTCATTGACCGTCCCATCTCCGCCCATAGCAAATACACTATCGTAGCGTTCCCGGCAGGCTTGCTTACAGAATGAAGTCGCATCCCCCTCGCCTTGGGTATGATACACTTGCACCGCATCAAAAAATTCGCTTAATTTACTGGCGGCCTTTTCCTCAAAATCCTTGGATTTCTCACCCCCGGAACTAGGGTTCACAATGAGCATTGCGTTTTTCATGGTTATTTCCACTCCTTTCCTTTACGACTAACACCAAAATAGAGAAGCGCCTCTGATTTCACCGTATCATACTCACGGAAAACTGTTTTTAATAAAACGGCGGGCCATCAACTTTGTCAAAAACCCGCCGTTTGACGCTTTCTTGTTGTGGCCGCGCCGTTCTTATTCTTTGTTCATTTTTTCTTTCGCTTTGTCGGTCACTTCGTCAATCACGTCTTTGACATCGGAAACCACTTCTTTCGCTTTCCCGACTGCCTGATCCAGCAGGCCCTCCGCCTTGGTGGATTTGTCGCCTGTAATATCGCCCACAATTTCCTTTGCCTTGCCCTTGACCTGGTCTGTAAATCCTTTGTCTGTCATAACATAGCACTTCTTTCTTTTGTATGATTCTATATCAAAGTATTTGGCAGTGATTTGCCAAATTCTATATTTTCATTTCATAGATAGTATAGCACATCCGTTAATCAAAGTCACAGCTGGCACCATACTATACAAAAAGTCGACCCAATCTTTCATATATGCAATGTAACGACCAGCCAAATAAGAAAGAAATATCCCATCAGCAAAATAGAAACGATTTCAATACCGATTGACAATAGGGTTCTCCATTGGATGCCTCTCTGGAATACATTTCTTATGGAAAGAACGAGAAGTACGATTTGCAGCAAGCCAGTGGTTCCCGTAATGATTCCGAGAGGATAAACGCCTAGATACCAAGGACTTTCAACGTAATACAGCACGATACCGATAAAAATGAAAACCATCAAGATGGATAAATAAAACAGGTTTTTTGCTGGCATTCCATTCTCCCCCTTAACCATTTTTGTATTTCTTTTTTGGAATCATCGTATCATATTCTGTGTGCCGATACAAGTTAAAGCTACTTTGGGCATGTCTTGTGATTGTCTGCTGTTCTGCAAGTATATAAATATCCTCGGTACAGTTGATACTATGGTTCTTAATGATATATAATACTAAATAGATAAAATAACATTTAAGAAAAGGCAAATTCTATGAAGCGTAAGACCATTCAACGAGCTTTAACGCTGAGAGCCGTACAAACCATGCAAAGCCATCCAACCGCAGACGAGGTATATGAAGCGGTGTCGGCAGAGCATCCGAATATCAGCAGAGGCACGGTATATCGCAATTTAAATCAACTGTCGGAAGATGGCGAAATCCGTGAGATGGAAGTACCGGGCGGTGCCGACCGTTTCGACCATTGCTGCCATGCACATTATCATGTACGGTGTTTGACGTGCGGCAGGGTCTTTGATGTGGATATGGATTATATTCCCGATTTGGCGAACAGCATCAAAGACACTCATGGCTTTCAGTTCAGCGGGTATGATTTAATGTTTAAAGGCATCTGCCCAGCCTGCCTCCAAGCGCAGGCGGAAACGCATCCTGGTTCGGAGGATGGCGGTTCCACCCCTTAATCTGTGCGCATACGGGCGCATGATACCCGTAAATACATACAAAGGAGAATTTACTATGAGAAGCATCACACAACTTGACCTGCAATATGCACACCGCTTTTATGGATTTAAAGGCGAAGCCCAATATCTGCACGGCCACACCGGTGTCCTTACCATTGAGGTAGAGGGCAGCGTCAATGCAGGGGTAAATATGGTTTTTCCCTGCAACGAAATTCAGAAAACCGCCTGGGAGGTTTTGAAGAACTTTGATCATGCTCTGGTGCTGCGGGAGGATGACCCGCTGTTGCCTGCCATTCTGGACGTTTATGAGAAACAGGGCATCAAAGACGGTTCTCCCAACAATACCATGAAAGGCCCTGCCTTTCAGACGGAACTTGCCACGGCCTATCCCGACTGCCGCCTGGTGGTGACAAAGGAGACGATGACCGTAGAGGGCATGATTAAAATTGTCTATGATCTGTTAAAGGACAAACTAAACATTGTCAAGCTGACCTTTACCAGCGGTGTGAATCAGGCATCGGAGGAATACACTCCGCATCTGGAAGTAGAACGTTGTCCACTGTGCGGCATTGCAACTGAATGAAAATGGTGTATGCCCTAAGTATGGTTACAAGAATTACGCATCCATTTAGGAGGGCCAGCATTGCTTGCCCTCCTCAGACTGTAGACAAAGCGGCTCTGGGATTTGCATCCCAGAGCCATTTTTCTTTTATTAACCGAATTGTGTAAAATAGACCTTGTGACTGGGCCTTCTTCCTCCAGGAGTCCCCATTTGACCTTAATCTTCGCCAGCTTTTAAGATTCATGAAGGCAAATGTAAGCCCGACTTTCATTTCCATTCAGGCTTTTCCAAACATCTGCATATACCAGAATTCATGATTCTCCTTTGCACTTGCGCTCCCCCGTTCAATGGTTTCTTTTCTTAGCGAATATAATTCTTTCATCCCAAATGTATGACAAATATCTTTACACGTTTCCATCTTCATAATAACGACTTCGCCTGAAATATTGTACTAAAAGCAAAAACAATCCAACATTTTATTTTGTTTCTTTATGAAGCATATATTTCCGAAGCCTCGGACAATATTTCATTACCTCCATCCGTTCCGGGTGCTTCTGCTTATTTTTAGTTGTTGCATAGTTTCTATCGTGGCACTCCATACATGCCAATGTTACCTTGACTCTCATGAGCACATTTTCCTTTCCGGATTTCACCCCGTCAAATGTTTATTTTTTTAATTTATAAATCTCCTTTAGTTTTCCAACTTGCTTTCCAGATTTGCGACAGCCCGCCTCTGTAGACCAGTTCCTAAAATACAATCTGTCCTTTATTTGAGCAGATATCTATGATAATGGCCGATAATCCGGCAGCGTTTATGCAGCCGGATTGGGGAGGCATTCTTTGGCAAGCTGATTAAAGCCGTATGGTTCCCCTTCCCCTTTTAATTTCTGGCACAGTTTCCTGTATTGCTCCATTATCTTCTGTTCCTGTTTTACTTTTCAATCTTTGATTTTCTGCCATTTCAATTCTACTTCATCGTTGCTTTAATTAAAAATATGGATAAACATATTCTTCTTCGGGTTTTTCAGCCGCTTCTATATTTTGGACTTTTAAAATCAGAGAGGCTCCATCCTCGCTGATACCAAATGTACCCTTTACCGTCACCCAGTCGTCATCCTTGAATGTGACTTCATTGTCACTATCCACCAGAAAACCAATTGGGCTTAGATCCGCGGCACAGCACCACATGGACAGCCGTACCAGGGCAAAATCGCACTTCTTTTGAATGTCTGGAGCACGGTAGACAAACCCTTTCATTACAATGGTATAGCCTTCATACTTTTCATAAAAGTTACTCAGTTCATACATCCATGTGTAGTAATCTTCATCTGCAATCGTAATGATTTTTTCCGCCTCGTTCAGACCATTTAAGTCATACCACGGATTTTCTTCTCCTGAGGACTGTCTGGTATCATCTCCTGGATAAGCATCAATTCTACTGTATCCATCCGTTTCTGTATTTTCCCCGTCCGGCAGCCCTGAACCTGCTTCTCCATCGGAGAGCGGCCCCTGGGATTCTCCTCCAGCCGCCGGCAATGTCTGTCTCACAGTACTCTCCGCTGTCTGCCGCCCCGGATTTTCCGCCATCTGGCCGCCTCCATTTCCGGAACTCATGGAAAAACCGGAGCTCTCATAGCTTCTGACCATACTGCTCCCCCCAGGATTGGCCGGACGGAAGGCAAGCAGCAGAATCGGAATAATAAAAACAAAAGAACGGGCCAACTTTACCCGATACCGGGGTGTCAGTAAGTACCTTCCTGTAAACACCGCCCATAAAAACATTAAAGCAGACATGCCGTAAAGATACGGCTTCATCCTTGGAGTCACATAATTTAAATACCCGCCTGAATAAGTAAGCTGAAACAACAGGTATCCAAACAACAGATAACAGATACATTCTGTCAATACCTGAAGGTTGATTCCTTTTCCCCGCAGCGTCATATTCTGATTCCTCCGCTTCCCCCTATCATAAATACACCTATCACAAGAAAACAGACAAGAAATGTGGTTGCAAAAAGACGAATAACAAAACGGTTTTTAAAACCCGAAAGCAACATGGCGGCATTTTTGATGTCCATCATAGGACCGAACACCAAAAATCCCAGGACAGCCCCCACCGGAAGGCTCCCGGCCATACTTCTGGCCACTACCGCATCGGAGGAGGAACAGAGGGACAACACAAAGGCCAACCCCATCATCACCAGAAGCGCTTTCCACGGCGCCGCGGCGCCGCCTGCGGCAACTGCCCGTGGAATCATATCCTGAAACAGGGTGGATGCAAAGATTCCGGTAAGCAGGAATTTGCCCACCGAGAAAAATTCATTCTGCGCGTGCTGCATCATCAGAGAAAAACGGGACAACTGAGTGCCCTTTTCTACCAGAAGGCTGTAATCCCCACACGCCACCTGGATAGGCATGGCATCTTCCACCAGATAATTCACAGGCGGTTTAAAAAGATAGGTCAATCCACAGAGTACAGAGCACAATATACCCAGGCCGCATCTGACCACGATAATCTTGTAATTGCCATTAAACGCATACCAGGTGGAGAGGATGACTACCGGATTAATCACCGGGGATACCAGCATAAAGGTCACAGCAGCCGGCATGGGTACCCCCTTTTTGACCAGACCTTTGAATACAGGAATGGATGCACAGTCGCATACCGGCAAGCAAAAACCGGCAAGCACTGCAAAGAGCTGGCCAGCCAGAATTTTTCTGGGGAATCTTCTCTGAATCCAGTCCGGCTTTAAATAAACCTGAATCAGGGAGGAAAGCAGGACACCAACAGCCAAAAAGGGCACTGCCTGCAGAAAAACCCCAAGGAATATGCTTATATACCGTTCTGGCAAAGCCCCCGCATCATTTAGCACGGAAAAAGCTGCCATATACAACATGACCGCAGTCAGAAGCATCAGGAACCAATGCCGAGGCTTCATACCGAAACGGAACAAGGCGCGTACAAAACGGTTCCAGCTGGTATAGACCTGGATATCTGGGTTGCAGCCATAAAGAACATCCATGCCATTCCGAGATTTCCGATTCCCCTTCAGTCTCACGTAAGCGCAGTCGCAGCACGCAATCTGTGAAAATGTTGCCACTCCTGCTTCTGGAATCCTGGTCTTAAAGCTGGCTCCCTCCGCTGCATAAACCACCTTTTCAATACTCAGCACCGCTTTTGCATAAAACTGGAGAAGCATTTCCTCCAATTTATGGAAATGCTCCATCCCGTTCCATTCAATCAGAATTAAATCAGGGCTGTGTTTATCAATGTAGTGAATGATGATATCGGCAATGCCGAATGGACTCTGTTCCAGCTGGCTCTTGGAGAATACCATTTTCTTCACACGTTCTTGTTCTATCAGAGGTGTTTCTCCTGATTCAAACTGGATGACTAGGATATCCAGTTCATCCAGTTCCTGTTCAACCAACTGGTTGATGAGTGTGGTCTTTCCCGAATCCAGCAGTCCAGTTATGACCCATACCGGTGTTGTCATGTTGTTTCCTCTCTGAATAATGTATGTATCTGCTGTTCATCCAGGCCGGTGCCTATGAAGCAAACCTGGTTCCCAACTATGTTTGCAGGTTCAATGCTTAAACTGCCAGGCAGATAGTGGAATACCAATCCCCGGCGTCCATCTGCCACAATCCCTTTTCCTCGGAGGATTTCCCCCTCTGCATGTTTCACAACATGCAGAATCTTTTTCCCCAGCCGCTCCTCTGTAATGGGTTCTTTCCACTCAATAGTAACAGAAGAAAAGACATCCCTGGCAAAGTGACGCCTGATAAAACCGGTTCTACGGGATTGTTCCCTGCAGCTGCGAATCCGCACAGGTTTCATAGAGACCGCTGCTTCCATTTCTAGCTTAAAAATGCTGCTGTTTCGCGGGCCATACCGGAATACAGATGCCGGAATGGATTCCCAAAAATCCGCCTCGATTCTGGCTTCGGGATTCATTTCCTGAATTTTAATCTTAACCGATTGAATTTCCTGCCCCCCTTCCTCTTGGTGACTTAGCAGTATCAAATCGGCATAAGCAATCTGATCCTCAAAAAATCCCCCGTAATTTTTCCTATATTTATCAAATGACCGTATATCCACCACGGTTATTGTCCTTTTCAGATGGATAAGGCCCCTGTCCTCCTGTTTTAAACAGATTTTAATAAGATCGGATAATCTGCCCACGCCGGATGGTTCCACCAATACGGCATCCGGTATGTAGTCCTTTAATATGCGTTCCATCGCTTTCTCAAAGTCTCCGGTCAGACTGCAGCAGATACACCCATCGCTTAAACTGGTAACCGCCAAGTTACATTCCTTAAGCAGCCCGGCATCAATCCCGGCCTCCCCAAAGTCATTTTCAATCACAACCAGCTTCTTGTTCTTGAACGCGGAACGCACCATGGTTTTAATCAGTGTCGTCTTTCCCGCTCCTAAAAAGCCAGATATCACATAAACGTCCGTCATATACACTCCTTTCTTCCGGCCGCTTCTAACCAACCGGCATTGCTTACTTCCATCCAACCGGTGTTGGCCTGCGCGCATCAAATACCGTATTCACATCAATTAAGTCGGACAGCCGATTTGCACCACCGCCATAATCCATCCACAGCCGGTAGCCGTCCAGGTTCCGTCTGGCCTGCCGGAGGAACTGGTCTCCTGTTTCCACCCAATATGGTCTGGAATCCACATTACAGAAGTACCTGAAGCCCAGGCTCTGCAAGTATCGGTATTTTTCATTTTCTTCCGTATAGGGCCTCCAGTCCCCCACATCGGAGCCAAAGGGATAAATCATGATGTCGCAGGAATCGGGAAGCAGAGGAGCCACATTCTTTTCCCATCGCTCAATATCTGCTTTCATATATTCAAGGTCAATTTTCCCGTAATCCCGATGTCCCCAGGAGTGGGAAGCGAACTCATAACCATCCTCTTTCAGTGCCTGTGTTAGTTTTTTTACATAGGCCCGGTCTTCCTCGATATTGGGATTTGGTTTCATGTCCGGATCATAGTTTGGAGAAGCCGGATCGTACGTTTCATCGGTGCGGTATCCCAGGACACCGTTATATCCAGTCAGGGCCAAGATTGCCTTGGCCCCTCTGTAGCTGAAATCCGGATGTTCCTCCACGAAACGGTCGAGAATGGGAACTAAGTCATATTCCCCAATCCAGACAGTTCCATCCTGATCCATGTATTCGCAAACTGGTTTCCCACGATCATCCAAAAGTATTTTACGCGCGCAGCCAGACCCCTCCATGTATTCATAGTAATTGACATCATCCTGGCTCATAACAAATGCTTTTTTGCCCGGGGGAAGCAGGATTTTCTTCGCTCTCATCTGTTCCATCCCTGTTTCGTCCTCACTCACCTCCGCCAAATCGTGAATGCCGACCAGCACATAACCTCTCTGATACATCTGAGTTAGGATCGCTTCAAATTCCGGAACCGTGGTCATCACAGAATTGTAGCCCTTGCCCTGGGCTGTGTCTAGAAATGTCCTTCCTGGGTCTTCTACCAGAATATGAAAGAATATATGGGTAATCTGGTAAATGTCCTGTTCCACCAGAGTTTTCTTTACCGCTTCAATATCAGAAAGTTTTTCCCCAATCCTCGGATCTTCCTTATCAGCCCCGTTTCCTACAAGCAGCTCCACAGCCCTGTCATAGTCATACTGGGAAACGGCTCTATCCACCTGGGCCAGCAGTTCATCCGTCTTGTCAAATAAGGATAGTGAAGCTTTCTCACCAGGAGATGACGAAGCTTCCTTGCCAGAAGCCGAAGCTGACTCTGCGGCAGATGCCGTGGTCGATATTTCCCTATCACCCAGAAGTATTCTCATTTTAAACAACAGACCGCCTGTAGCCAGCAGGCAGACGCAAATTATAGCCAGGCAGAGGTATCGGTTCTTACCTTTTCTTAGGCCTATCCTTCTCTGTAGTCTCCCTCTAACTGTTCTTTTAATATACAAATCCCTGCCGCAATATTTCCCTACTGTTCCGTACTGCTTTTTTCTCTTTTGCAATTTCATATAATTATTTTCATCTCAGAATTCTCTTTCCTACAAACACTAGTACAGTATTGCTTAAATAACTGTGAATTATATAGTTAGCGGAACCCCTGCATAAGTCCAACGGAATGCATGGGCAGTAAGGTTGTACTGCTCAATGAACCGCCGGATACTTTCTTTCATTTCC
>OJKJ01000184.1_pt1 | contig 44907 bp, 35 predicted proteins | sample 1596491 | NCBI WGS metagenome assembly OJKJ01 (sample SAMEA4350160, study PRJEB24818) | metagenome | biome: human; feature: gut; material: faeces | place: Denmark | collected 2013-09
TTTTTTTTTCAAAGCAGAAGACGGCATCCGAGCTTCCTGCCTGTCCCGTGGGCTCGGAGAGTTGTATAAGAGACAGCTCTCATCCGCGTCTTTACAGTTCCCGGCCCCCCCGCCGCAAGCGCTTTCCGGGCGGCTTTCCGCCCCCACTCCGGCCTCATCCCGCTCGTCCGCCTCCAGCCCTGCTTCCAGAATCCGCCCTCTCAGCCATCCGTAGACAAATTCCCCGATCTCCTTCTCATACGCCCCGGGATCGGAGCTGTCGATCCGCACCAGCTCCCTGGCCAGCTCCCAGGCTTCCGACTTCGTTTCCGCTTCATTTACCATTTCCATTTCTCTTCTCCTCCCGCCGCGCCGCCGTCCGCCCTGCGCGTCCGTAAATTAACTATTTGAATCTTTCACCCGCTGTGGCGTCTTTGCCGCCCCTCATATCTGGCAAAAATAATAATACTCCACCTTGTCGATCACAACGCTCATATTGGGGTTATCCAGCATTTTCCGCGTCTTGAGAAGCACCCGCTTAATCGCTTCCCGGTACAATTCCCCATCGTGAATCTCCGCAGGGTTGCGCACCGATGTGATCACATGACCGGTATTGCCCAGATTGCAGCCCCGGACCTCCCCGCAGATGATGTTGGTGGTCAGCACCGATCCCGTGACGTAGACCTGCCGTTCCCTGTACACCTCGTCGGCCGCAATCTCCCAGCATTTTCCCACAAATTCATTGGTATAATACTTTGTATCGATCCCATAAAAACTGATAATGTACCGCTCCGTTACCATGGCAGCCCCGCAGCTTTTTATTACCATTGTATTCCGGCTTTCGGGGTTTCGTGAGCGGATTTCACCGCGCGTTTTCCAGCTCCCTACAGGTCGTCCACCAGCGCCGTGCTCTTGGCGTAGGCCGTGCTCTTAGCCTCGAAAAAGTCCGTTTTCACCATGTTGGCGTTGGAATACTGCCCCACCCACTTCATGGACTCCGGCTCCTCCTCGTACCCCTCATAGAGCGGCTCAAAGCCCAGGCTGGTCCAGCGCAGGTTCCCAAGGTAGCGGATGTACTCGGTGACCATTTCCCTTGTAAGCCCGGAAATGCGGTCCCCAATCACATAGTGGCCCCAGGCGATTTCCTGCTCAACGCCCTCCTCCACCATGGCTTTTAACATCTCCACGGTCTCCGGCGAAAACAGCTGCGGCTCCTCTTTCTTCAGTTCCAGGATCATGTTGCGGAACAGCCACAGATGGGTGTTCTCGTCCCGGTTGATGTAGCGGATCTCCTGGACGCTGCCCGGCATTTTCCCGTTCCGCCCCAGGTTGTAGAAGAACATGAACCCGCTGTAAAAGTAAATTCCTTCCAATATGTAGTTGGCCATCATCACCCGCAGCAGAGTCCGGGCGTCCTTCTTCTCCTGGAACTCGTTGTAAAGCTCTCCGATGAAGGTATTTCTGCGCAGCAGGTGCTCGTCGTCCTTCCACTGATAGAGAATGGTGTTACGCTCCACCGGCGAGCAGATGGTGTCCAGCATGTAGCTGTAGCTCTGGCTGTGCACCGCCTCCTGGAACCCCTGGATGGTCAGGCACAGATTCACCTCGTTGGCCGTGATATACTGCCCGATGTTCGGCAGGTTGGCGGTCTGGATGGAGTCCAGGAAAATGAGGAAGCTGAGGATTTTGTCGTAGGCGGTCCGCTCCGCCTCCGGCAGCTCCGGATAATCCTTGATATCCGAGCTCATGTTGATCTCCTCCGGAATCCAGAAATTGTTCATGGCCTGGCGGTACCAGCCGCTGACCCAGGCATATTTCATATTATTGAAATCGTTCAAGTTGGTGGTATTTCCCCCGATCATCCGGCGCAGGTTCACCTCCGTGTCGCCCTGGGGATTAAATAACGGTTTTTTAATCAGTTCTGCCATTGTCTTTCTCCTGTCTTGCCTCTTTCGTTTAGCTGGAACAGCTCTCGCACTCTTCCACTTCCAGCGCCTTGCTGCGCACGTAATAAATGGTCTTGACCCCTTCCTCCCAGGCCTGGATGTAGAGGTTTAATACCTGACGCATGGTGTACTCGTTGGTGATATACAGATTCACGCTCTGGGCCTGGTCAATGTGCCGCTGGCGCGCACCCGCCGCACGCACGGACCAGGTCTGATCCACCAGATGGGCTTCTTTGTAAAGCCAGTAGGTCCGCGGCGTCAGCTCCGGCGCCACCCGCGGCAGGATCGCGTGCTTTTTCTCCTCCAGGAAATACCGCTTCATCACCGGGTCCACCCCCGCGGTGGTGCCGCAGAGAATGCTGGTGCTGCTGGTGGGGGCCACCGCCACCAGGTAGGCGTTTCTCATGCCCTGACGGGCCACCTTCCGGCGCAGTCCGTCCCATTTTTCCCCGGTATAACCCCGTTTGTCAAAGTAAGCGCCGGTTTCCCAGTCGCTGCCCTCAAAATAGTCGTAGCTGCCCTTCTCCGCCGCCAGGTCGCTGCTGGCCTCCACCGCGGCGAAATTGATGCGCTCGAACACCTCGTCCGCAAACCGCAGATGTTCCTCGCTCTCCCAGGTGATGCCATTCTTTGCCAGCATGTGGTGATAGCCGCTGACTCCCAGGCCGATGCTGCGGTAGCGCCGGTTGGTGATTTTAGCGTAGGGCAGGGGGTAAAAATTCAGGCCGATCACATTGTCCAGGGCGCGCACCGCGCTGGCGGTAATCTCCCGCACCGCCGCCTCGTCGGTCACGTCGATATTTCCCAAACACAGGCTGGCCAGGTTGCAGACCACAAATTCACCGGCTTTGGTGGTCGTCACCACCACGGTGTCCCCGTTTTCCTCCCGTATCTCTGTACTCACCGTCTCGATGCCCGCCATGTTCTGGGCGATCTCCGTGCACAGATTGGAGCAGTAGATCATACCCTTGTGGCCGTTGGGGTTGGCCCGGTTCACCACGTCCCGGTTGAAGGTAAACGGCGTCCCCGTCTCCACCTGGGAGCGCAGGATCAGCCGCACGATATCCTTCAGCACCACGGTGCGCTTGGAAATGCGCCCGTCCGCCACGCAGTCCAGATAGCGCCGCTCCCACTCTTCGCCGAAGCTGTCCTCCAGGCTGTAGCCCTTCACCTGCAAAATCTCGTGGGGACACATGAGATGCCAGGGCTGGTTTAAGTCCTCCTTCGCCATCTTCCAGAACAGGTCCGGGTAGCAGATGGCCGGAAATACGTCGTGGGCCTTCATGCGGTCGTCGCCGTTGTTGGTCCGAAGCTGCAAAAATTCCGGCAGGTCCTTGTGCCAGGCGTCCAGGTAAACGGCCACCGCTCCCTGGCGCATGCCCAGCTGGTCCACGGCCACCGCCGTGTCGTTCACCAGCTTCACCCAGCGGATCACGCCGCCGGCCGCGCCCTCAAAACCGCGGATGCTGCCGCCCGTGGCCCGGACCTTGCCGAAATAGAGGCCCATGCCGCCGCCGAACTTGCTGACCTGGGCAAAATTGTCGATGCTGCGGTAAATTCCTTCCAGGCTGTCCGGCACCGTGTCGATAAAGCAGCTGGAAAGCTGGTGGAAGGGCTTTCTGGCGTTGGACAGAGTGGGCGTGGCCATGGTCACCTGCATGCTGCTCAGCATATCGTAAAAACGGCGCACCCAGGCCATGCGGCAGTCCCGTTTTTCCTCCATGGCCAAATGCAGGGCGATCCCCAGATACATCTCCTGTGGCGTCTCCAGGGGCTGGCGCTTGTGATTCTGGATCACATAGCGCTTGATCAAAAGATCCAGGCCGGAGTAAGTGAACAGCTTGTTCCGCTCCTGATCCAGAAATGTCTCCGCCTCCCGAATCTCCTCCTCAGTGTAATGCTCTAAAATGTAATCGCCGTACAATCCCTCTTTCGTGAGATAGACCAGCTTGCCGTAAAAACCGGAGATTCCCAGCCCGGCCAGCCGTTCCTCAAGCTCCTCCTCGAACTGGCTGTAGCGGATTCTGGCCGCGATGAACTCCCACCGGGGCGCCTCCCGGGAGGTCAGCTCCGCCGCGGACTGGATCAGGCTGTCGTACAGCTCCGTCCGCTTCATCCCGGGCTTTCGAAAGCTTCTGAATTTATTGGAAAGGATTTCCAGTTCATATTCCTGCCCCGGAAAATCCTGTCGGATCCCCTCCAGACACGCCCCGACCGCTCCCCCCTCGAAGGGCGCGGCAATGTCCAAAACTGCATGCTCGTCCGGCCTTTGGCCGTAATGATTGGTCTGTTCCATAGTCTCTGTGTCTCCTTCTGCGCCGCCATGGCAAAAATACCCGGCGCGGCGCTCAATTCCCGTCTGATCCGCCGGCCGGGGCCGACGTCACGGGCTCTATTATAAACCATATATCTTGTGGTTACAACCAATATTTTCAAAATTTTATACCAAATCCTGTATTGTTCCAAAACAGGCAGTTTTTTCCTACAACGCCGGGATTGTACCTCTTTCAACCAAAAATGTGGTTGCACATACGGGCAATCCGGATATAATCTAAAGTTAGATTTATAAAAATATAACTGCGGCAACGGGGTCGCAGAGGGAGGATGCTTTCCGGCTGGAAAGGACTGGATTATGAAAGACATGAAGAATCCAATTATGCATACATTAGCTGAGTATGCGCTGATAACCGCTAGTATTATGCTCATGGTAGTGGGGGTATATTTCTTTAAATTTCCCAATCACTTTGCATTCGGAGGCGTTACCGGTTTTTCCACCGTTATCAGCGCCATGACGCGCTGGTCCGCCAGTGACTTCACCTCCATTGTGAACATGGCCCTTCTGGTACTTGGATTTCTGTTTCTGGGCAAAAGCTTCGGCGTGAAAACTGTTTACGCCAGCGTCGTGATGTCCCTTGGCCTTTCCGTGCTGGAGCGCGTGTGTCCCCTGGACCGCCCGCTGACCACGGAACCGCTTTTGGAATTGATGTTCGCCATCTTTCTGCCTGCCATCAGCAGCGCCATCCTGTTCAACATCGGCGCTTCCAGCGGCGGAACCGACATCATCGCCATGATTTTAAAGAAGCACACCAGCTTAAACATCGGCACCGTTCTGATGCTGGTGGACGTGGCCTCGGTGGCCGCCTCGTTCTTTGTCTTTGGACCGGAGACCGGCCTGTTCTCCACCATCGGTCTGGCCGCCAAGTCCCTGGTGATCGACGATGTGATCGAGAACATCAACCTCTGCAAGTGCTTTAATATCATCTGCGACAACCCGGACCCGATCTGCGACTATATTATCAATACCCTGCACCGCAGCGCTACCATTTACCAGGCTCAGGGAGCGTTCACCCACCACAACAAGACGGTGATCATGACCACCATGAGCCGCGGACAGGCGTTGAAGCTGCGCAGCTATATCCGCCAGGTGGAACCCCACGCCTTCATGCTGATCTCCAACTCCAGCGAGATCGTGGGAAAGGGATTCCTGGCCAGCTGACCGGGACAAATCGATATCATAAGCTTTAAAGAAGTGCGGCCGCCGTTCCGGCGAAACCGCACTTCTTTTTGTTGAATGCAATGGGCCGCTGGCGCAGCCTGCGGGCGATTGTTGAATTCAATAGGCCCCTGGCGCTCAGCCCCCCAGCTCTGCCGCCACCCGCTCTAAGTCCGCCCGGATGGCAATTCCCTGTGGACAGGCGCTCTCGCATTTTCCGCACTTCTGACACTGATCCGCCCGTGCCGATTCTCCGATCTCCTGGCGGTAAGCCGCCTTCGCTTTCTCCGGGATGCCAAACATGGCTCCCTCGTTCCAGACGGAGAAATTATACGGGATATCCACCCCAAAGGGACAGGGCACGCAGTAACGGCAGCCTGTGCAGCCGTTGTTCATCCGCCTGCGAAGCGCGGCGGCCACTGACTCCACCACCTGGCACTCGGCCCCGGAAAGCGGCTCGAACCGCCCCAGCGTGGCCAGATTGTCCTCCACCTGCTCCGGGGTGGACATTCCGCTTAAAATCACCTTTACCCCCGGATGGCTTGCCACCCAGCGCATGGCCCAGGACGCGCAGGAGCGGTTCCCGTCCGCCTCCGCGAACATCCCCGCGATGTCCTCCGGCAGGGAAGCCAGGGTTCCGCCCTTCACCGGCTCCATGACGATCACCGGGATACCGGACTTCTCCGCCAGCTCATACCCACGGTCGCCCGCCTGCACCTGGCGGTCCATATAATTGTACTGAATCTGGCAGAAATCCCACTTCCGGCTGGTCAGAATCGTCTCAAAGGTCTCGTAATTGTCGTGGAAAGAGAATCCCAGATACCGGATCCGGCCCTGCCGCTGCAGCTCTTCGGCCCAGTCGATCAGACCCAGCTTGCAGATGGTATCCCAGCGATCCCGGTTCAACCCGTGCAGAAGATAAAAATCGATGTAATCCACCTGCAAACGCTCCAGCTGCTCCTCGAACAGGCGCTTTGCGTCCTCCAGGCTCTTTACCAGCCACATGGGCAGCTTGGTGGCCAGATAAAGGCGTTTCCGGTCATAGCGCTTCAGCAGCCGTCCCATAAACGGCTCGCTGGCTCCCTCGTGGTAGGGGTAAGCGGTGTCCAGGTAATTGACCCCGTTTCGAATCGCCGCGTCGATCAGCTCTGCCGCCCCATTTTCGTCGATCTTCCCCTCCGGCGTCTTGGGGAACCGCATGCAGCCGAATCCCAGAAGGGACGGCCGCTCCGTTCCCGCCTGCATTTTCATCTCTCTGTATTCCATAGACATCCTTTCCGGCCGCTGCTCCGGCCATTTCCGCTGTTGTTGGTGTTCACAGCGCCGCGGGAAAGCGCGGTTCTGCGAACCGTAACCCGCTTCTTCACAAATTCATGACATGCCTTAATTATACCAAAGCGTTATCTTAAAATCAAACCCCTTGATTGCCTGAAACGCCAGGCTGTGTTATACTGGAGTTTAGAAAAATATCCACGAAAGAAGGAACCCCTATGGACTTAAAACTGGAGGCCAAGCAGACGCAGACCCTGTCCCAGCACATGATCCAGTCTGCTAAAATTTTACAGATGACTGCTCAGGAACTGAACACCTACGTCAGCGATCTGGCACTGGAAAATCCTGTAATCGACATTACCGAGCCAGACGCCGGCGGCCGCCAGGAATCCATCGAACAGCAGCAGTGGCTCAACTCCTTTAACGAGGAAAACTACTACCTGTATCAGCGCCAGAACAATGACGACGACTACGATTTCCGCGACTCCTGGAACATCGACTCCACCGACGGCGAGACGCTCCAGGACTATCTCTGGTCCCAGCTGGTAGCGGAGAATTTTTCGGAAGAGGACACCGAGATCATCAAATTCATGCTGGAATGCCTGGACAATAAGGGCTATCTCAGCGAATCCGTGGAGTCCGTTGCCGCCTATTTCCACACGGACGAACAGCGCATCGAGGCGCTTCTTAAGCTGCTTCAGGAGCTGGACCCCGCGGGCGTCTGCGCCCGGAACCTGGAGGAATGCCTGCGTTTGCAGTTAACGCGCCGTCAGCTGGACACACCGGTGCTTTTATCCCTGGTGGACACCTGCCTGGAACTGGTGGCCAAGAACCAGATCCCGGCCATCGCCCGCAAGCTGCGCCTGACCGCCGCCGAGGCCGCAGGCTGCTGCCAGATCATCAAATCCTTAAACCCAAAACCCGGCGTCTCCTTCTCCAGCCGTGACCAGCTGCGCTACATCATCCCGGACGTGACCATCGTGAAGTTCAAGGACCACTTCGACATCCTGTTAAACGAATCCATGTACCCGGGCATCGGCATCAACAGCTATTACCGGCAGATGAGCCAGAATCCGGAATCCCCGGAGGTCCGCGAGTACCTGACCACCAAGCTGCGCCAGGCGGAGTGGGTGAAGCAGTGCATCGCCCAGCGGAGTAAAACCCTGATGCAGGTCTCACGGGCGATCCTGGCCCACCAGGAAGAATTTTTCGCCCTGGGACCCAATCACCTGGCGCCTTTACGCCTGGCGGATATCGCAGGCGAGTTGGACATCCACGAGTCCACGGTCAGCCGCGCGGTCAGCAAAAAATATCTGCAGTGCTCCTGGGGCGTGTACCCCATGAACTATTTCTTCTCCCGGGAGGTTTCCGGGGCCAAGTCCGAGGGGGACTGCTCCGCCCGGGCCATGACCGCCCAGGACATCAAGCGGGCGCTGCGGGAAATCATCGAAGGCGAGGAGAAAAAGAAGCCCTACAGCGACCGTATTCTCGGCGAAAAGCTGGCTGAGCGCGGCATCTCCATCTCCCGCCGCACCGTAGCCAAATACCGTGAGGAAGAGGGCATACCGGACGCCAGCGGGCGCAAAGAGTATCTTTAACCTATGGCACCCCCGCAAGGGGATGAAAAGGAGATCTGCACATGAACAACCGCACAGCGGCATTCGTCCTGACCTTCCTGCTTCTGCTCCTGCTCACCGGCTGCCGTGAAAAGCCCTCCCCGATCCGCACCGTCACCTACATGGATCAGGAATACACCTTGGATCAGGAGAAACAGACCATCACCCACAGCGGAGACGTCTACCATTACCAGTTCTCGGGAAATGAGATTACTCTGGAATATCCCAACCAGGCCACCTACAGCCAGACGGATTACGGCGGCTCCATCGCCAGCGGCTGGACGGAAAACTACGACGACGCCCGTTACGTGCCTGGCGATGTGCTGATCGGCGTGCTGTATGCCGACTCCCCGCCCTCCCGCCGCACCGGCAATCCCCTGATCGGCCTGCTCTTTCTGGCCGTAGGACTGTGGAACGCCATTTCCCCCTATTCCTCCTGGTATCTCTCCCACGGCTGGCGCTACAAAAACGCCGAGCCCTCGGATCTCGCCCTGGGACTCACCCGAGTTGGTGGAATATTTGCCATACTGTTGGGAATTCTGGCATTCTTTGTCTGAAAAACGTCGGGGCCTAATGTATTCCGCTCCGCAACGGACAGCCATCCCTCAGAATTTCCCCTTCACCGGTCAAAACAGCCGCCCCCTGCGATCACAAAGCGGATCGCGCCGGGCGCGGCTGTTTTTTATATCTCTCCTACCGGATCTGATCCAGTATAAACGGGTCTTTTATCTTCTTGTCCTCAGCTAACAGCACGATCTTGGACATGATTTCCGCCGTCTTGGGATCCTCGTCCACAAAGGGCAGGAACAGCTTGCCCCGGGACTGGCTGTGCACGGGCAGAATGTTCAGCATGGTACCGCCCTCCTGGTGCACCACGCCGCTTCCCAGATGAACGGTGTAATTTCCCCGCGTCCCCTTGATGAGGGCGTGGCTTTCCGACAGCGTCACATTCTTCAAGCCGAACAGCGGCAGGTTGAACTCCACGATGGCCCGGCGCATTTCCACGGTGGAATGGCTGGTCTCCGGGTCCACGCCGCCCGCGTGGGCCACGCTCACCGCCAAATCCACGTCCCGCATCACCTCGCTGTAGATAACGTCCGGCACCTGGTCAATGGTCAATGCCTCAAAGGTCTTGCGGTTGGAGAACTCCACCCACTCCAGCGTGGGGGCCTCCACGTCGCCCGGGGAGAACCAGTCCGCCAGGGCGTAGATTCTGGCCACAATATTCTCCTTATAAAAGACCTTCTGCAGCCCTTCCTCATAATCCGCCACCCAGCGCCGCCCCCGCAGGCAGGCCACCGTCTTTTTCGGCTGAATCTGATAACCCGCGAACAGCCGGGAATACCTCTGCCCTATCTCCTCGGACAGCTTCACATACAGCTCCCTGAACACCTGCTTGAACGGCTGCCTCATCTTGTTCTCGAAGAGTCTCCGCTGATATTCATGCCAGTTGCCAGCGCGGTAGAAGTCCAGCGGATGGGCGATTCTCAGCGTCTCATCCTCGCCCAGCCGGGATTCGGTCCCATCCAGCGCCGTGAGCCTTGCCGTAAACTCTTCCGTAAATTCTCCCGCAAGTTCTCCCGCGTTTCCTCCCGCCGGCGCTTCCCCCTCTTCGCCAAATCTCAGGAACCCCAGCATTTCCCCGCCCGCAAATACCAGCGGCTCCAGCACCGCCCTCACCACCGGGTTCCCGAAGAGCTGCCGCAGCTCCCGGACCGCAAATTCCGTCCGGCCCTCCATGGCCTCCTCCATCATGGCCCTGGTCCGGCTGTACTGGTCCTTCAATTTCTTGTTTACGTCCTTCAGTTCCAGCACAAGGGGCTGTTTCCCCAGCCTGGAGGGCACGGATTTCAGCGCCTTTCCGCCCTTCCGGCACAGGATGGCGCTTCTGCCCAGGCCGTCGATTTCCAGCTTCACCTCCACGTCGTCCACAGGCTTCCACTCCATATAAGGCTCGTACAATGAGGTCATCCGCGACTCCACGTTCAGCGTCAGCCTGGTCACATCCGCGTACCCCGCATTCACGCTCAAATTCAGCAGCGCGGTCTGCACCGCCTGCCCCTCGCTGGCCCGCCGCTGGGCCCCGAACTGCCTGCTCTCCTTCAAAAACTGCTGGATAAACTGGTAGCGGTCCATCAGATCCCGCTCCCGGTCCTCCCCGAAGGGAACCAGGCCAAAGCTCATCAGCAGGTCCTTGTTGCGCTTTGCGGAAATCTCCGTTTTCAGCTGCTCCAGGGTCACCCGCCCCAGGGCCGCGTCCGCGTATTTTCTGGCCCGGGAGTGCTTCTGCCCGTCGGAAATGTACTTGGCCCCATCGTACAGCATATCAAAATGCTCCGCCCCCAGAAGCTCATAAGCCTCCTTAAACCAGTTCACGTCAAATGCCCCGGCCTGCAATTCCTCCGGCGACAGAGGCGTGTACCGGGCGATCATGGCCTGCTTGCGGTCGTCGAACCGCTCGTCCATGTGGGCCATAAAATAATAGCAGCCGCTCTTCATCCCCTTCCATCCCAAATGCTCCTCGATGATATCGATCCACTGGGGCGCGTACATGGCCACCTCCACCAGCCGCCGCTCCCGAATACGGGTGCCTTTCAGCCCCCTGGCCAGGTCCGCCGCCGTCTCGTTCTCCCCGGGATAGCAGTATTTCAACAGGCTTCCCAGATTTTCCTTCTTGGTCAGAATCCGCGGGCCACCAAACCAACCGTAATAGGACTGCCTTCCCAGGGTGTCGCTGCCCAGGGCCATCAGAATCCGCACCAGATAGTCCACGCCGCTTATGTAGGTAATCCCGTGGATACAGTGGGAAAACTCCGTCTCGCTGTCGCCCCTGCGCAGCTCCACATCCACGATGCGCCCCACCAGGCGGTCGTAAACCGTCTTACAGAGCGCGCCCTCCTCCGTGTTGTCCCGCATGTAAGCGCAGCCCTTTTCCTTCATCTCCTCGTAGAACGCCTCCCCCAGCAGTTCCACCGTTCTCCGGTAATTCTCCGGCCGCAGGCTGTCTCCCTTCATAAACTGGCACAGCGCGTCAAGGCAGTACGTGATGTCCAGATACTCCATCACCGCCTTGCACAAAATGTCCACGGACACAAGTCCCAGACGGCAGGCTTTCAGGAACCAGAAAAAGCGGATCGGCGTCATGGATTCCCGGTTCTCCCACAAAAACCGCCTCATGCTCCGCTCCTCAGCACATTTCAGTTCAAACCGGCAGGCCGTCTGGAACGCCTGGGTAAACTCCTCGTCCGTTTCCCAGTATTTCAGCCCCTCGAAATAGCGGTTTAACATGGGCAGGGCGTCGATCCCCGCGGAAGAACTGTACTCCGTGCCGCCCCAGCCCTGGTACTTGAAACTGATCCGCTTATTCTTCAGCCCCGCTGCTTTGGTCAGCGCCGTGATGACCTCCACGCTCTCCTTAAACAGCCGCGGGCGGTCCAGAAATTCCGTCCGGTAGACCTGCCGCACCTGGTTCACCTGCCCCTGGTATTTTAAGGAAAATGCCTCAGGCTTAAACGGAGGTTTTCCAAACACCGCCTCATAGGCCCATTTTCCCGCGCCGTAGAGATTTCCCCGCAAAAACAGCAGCGTCTCCATTTCCACAAAAACGTCGTAGTTCCCGATCTCCTCCTGGTAAAACGCGCGGAACACGTCCTCCAGCGGATAATATTCCAGCCGGTGAAGCCGATTTTGAGCCCCGGCCAGCCACTGATATTTGGAGCCCAGCAGGGTTTTCTCTCCGGCCGACGACTCGTACTCATAATCCCGGTACTGATCGATCAGATCATCCAGCTTTTTAATAATCCCGATCACCTGTTTTTCCGGCAGCGGCAGGCAGCCCCCGATCACGCTGCGGTCCGGCTCCCGCTCCGGCACTGAAATCTCCGCAGCCGGATCATAGAGGGCAGATTCCCCGTCCGCGGAATCCTCCGCCTGGTCCCCGCCCTGCCCCGACAGCTCCCGGATCAGAATCTTCTCCTTGTCCGTGGGCGCCTCGATGGACTGCTCCAGACCGGCCAGGGACACGGCCAATTCCTTCCGCCCGGAGTCTTTGCGAATCTGCATCAGCATATCCAGGGCCGCGGTGCGTTTCTCCTCCTTTTTGTCCGCCAAGAGACGGCCAAGAGAAGCCTTAAGCCCCTCGTCCTCCCGCGTCATCAGCAGATCGATCAACTGCTTTCGCAGAGTGCTGCGCTTAAACCGCAGCATGTCCTCGATCAGCGCAAAGTCCCCGTCCTCCAGCTTCAGGCGTTTCACCAGCTGGAACGCCTTGTTCGACGTCATTTCCTCCGCATTTCCGACATAACCGATCAAAATCTCCCTCTGCCGGGCATTAGACGGCTCGTAGAGCAGCAGATTGATCAGGCGGCTCCGGTACGCCCCGTACCCGTCCGTGGTCACATCCTTCAGCCGCTCCCCGCACCAGGTGATTTTCTCCTCGTCCTGGAGCACATAGGCGGTCAACGCCATCTGGCAGATCACCTGGGACGGCGCAAGGGACACCTGATACCACGGGAAAATGCAGGGATCGTAAGTCACGCCCTTTTTCGGAAGCTGCGCCAGTATCTTCCCAAGGTTATCATACAAGGCTTCCGCCTCCTGCCGCCCCTCATAGAAATCCTCCAGGCGCGGCGTCACGGGCTTTCGAATCTCATAATACCCATACCGGACGCCCTCCCGCTTCTCAAACAGCCTGTCTATATCTCCGGAAAGGGTGCAGGTCAGCGCGCCCATAAAGCAGGCGGCCAGCTCCAGATCCCCGTCGTACCCCAGGATCACATCCTTCGCGATCCGGCTCTTAAACCGGTCGTCATACAGCAGATGAGTATAGAAGGAAGCCGTCAACCGCTGATTTTTCGTGCCGTGGTCGATCAGCTCCCGCATGGACCCGGTGGCCGTGTCAATATCCCGGAATCCCTGGGCCCACAGCGCCACGCTGATGGCGATGGAATCGTTGGTTTTCAGCTGTTCCCGCAGAAAAGCCTCGTCCCGCAGGCAGCGCCCCATGAGCCCCAGCAGCTTGCCGTTCACCCGGTCCACGCTGTTCTCATCGAAAATGCCGATCCAGGTGGAAACCGCCCGCTTCACGGAGGCGAACCGGATCAGATCATTTTCCTCGATCACCTGAAGCAGCGTCAAAAACGCCTCCACCGTGCCCTCGTCCATGGCCTCGCAGATCGCCTGGCGCAGCCCCTCCTGGAGCCGGGCCGCCAGCAGCAGATCGCCCAGCATCCGGTGCATCTCCCGGTTGTCCGAGCGCAGAATCCCCAAAATCATTTTCCGGGTCAGATAGGCGGTATTATTCTCGCTGTAAACCAGTTCCTTCAGCGCGCCGATCACCGCCTGGTTGCCCCGGTCGATCTCCGCCGCGTACAGGTAGCTGAAGCACCGCCGGAAATTCACCCAGTCAGCCCTGACATAATCCAGCTTCTCCGGCTCCAGGCGCTGTAAAATCACGTCCTCCAGCTTGGTCCCGCAGTAAAACAGCTTCTCATACGTGGCAAGCAGCGTAAACACCATCATCGTCTGTGGTCCGTACCCCGCCGTGCGCACCGAGCGGCGGTTCCATCCAATGGAATAGGGAAACCGGTTCAGCTTATCCACAATATACAGAAAGCTCTCCTGCATTTCCCTGGGCACAAAAGCGTCCAGCAGCCCGCCGTGGGCCCGTGTCCCCGGCAGCCACCCCTTCTTCCCGAACCATTCCGAAGGTTTCATCCCCGGGTTCTGATAGAACAGCTCTGCCACCTCCCGGATTCCCGGGTCCGTGACATTGCAGTACCGGCCCCCGCTCTTTAAGAGCGCCTCGGCGATCTTCTTATCCTCGCCGGTGAGCCGCTTGATCCGCTCCTTCAGCTGCTCAGACCGCATTTTCGTAATATTCTGTCTCGAATTATAATTGAACTCCGCTTCCGCCATCTCACCACATCCTTCCCGCCAGCATTGTCAGCCGCACAAACGTCAGACTGTCCTCATCCATTATCCGAATTCCCTCGTCCAGCCGTTCCAGGGGCCGGTCGTTCAGGAAAATCCGGTAAATCCCGTCCTCAAAGGATTGCAGCGCATTCTCCACCGCCTGCTGCAAATCCGCCTCCTTCTCACCGTAATTGACCCCGAACCCGATCTTGCCCGCCTGGGCGCTCTCCTCGATCTGCTCCTTTGTCAGGCACCGGATCAACTCCGCCGACTCCTTGCGCCGGTTATAATCGCCCACGCAGGCAGCCGTCACCCCCCGGATCAGCTCCTCCACCGTCCCCGGGCAGCCGGGAATCTCATACCGAACCTCCCGCACCCCGTTTCGCTTCTTCCCAATCTGCTTCACATTCACCCTGATCTCCAAGTCCCTGCCTCCTCGCCGTATTCCTCTCTGGTATCAAAATGCCTCTACCTTCTATTGAATGGGAATAACCGGAAAATGTCAAGCAATATCTGCTCAGATGGCGGGAAAATTATTTAAAATATTTCCTCTAAAAATATTGACAAAAACCCCGTTACTGGGTAAAATATTAACGTTGTCAGTTCAAACCGACAAAATTGCCCAGATAGCTCAGTTGGTAGAGCAGAGGACTGAAAATCCTCGTGTCGCTGGTTCGATTCCGGCTCTGGGCACATGCAGGTGTAGTTCAATGGTAGAACACTAGCCTTCCAAGCTAGATACGTGGGTTCGATTCCCATCACCTGCTCTATTTTTTTATTGAAATCCCTCGAAAAATCGAGGGATTTTTGATTTTCCATCTGTCTATCATGTGTACGTTTGAGTACGCATGGCAGTTAATACAATCCCTGATGAAATACCCGAATCTTATTATTTAGACAATACCGTCATCACGGCAGCCGATATTTCAGTACACAAACGTCCCCCACAAACTACGCTCTCAAAAAACGGGAAACTTTGCAAAAATCAAAGTTTCCCGTTTTTTATTCCCATCCCCGCAGGGTAGACCTGGGGTAGACCTCAGGTTTTCTGTGACTTCCGCTACGCTCCACCCACAAAATTCTCCCATTCCCCCTCAATTCCCGTTACATTCTCTCCCCCGCCGCGCTAGAAGAGAGGGAACGAAAAAATCCAGAAAATGGGGGATAATCATGAAAAAGAAACCATTTAAAACCATCATCCTATCCACAGCCATCACCATCGGCACCGCCTTTTCCAGCTTCGCCTACTGGACCGCCGGAGAATACCAGACCGAAGGAATCGACTGGTACTACCACGACGCCACCACCGGCGCCCTGGTCACAAACACCTGGACTCCCAACGGCTACTACGTCAACGAAGTCGGCCTGTGGTGTCCCTACATCTTATATGAGAACGAGACCTACGACAACTATTAACTTCCCAAGCCACCTCCCCGCGGGCGCTCCACTCCCCATCCAACAGGAACAAAGAACCCGCGCCCGCCTCTCCCCAAGCCCGAAAACGCCAGCGGGCGTCCCAACCCCCAGCGGGTGAGAGCCAGGAAAGCGGGGCCGGAGGTGACTATTGGAGCGGTTTAGAGGGACTTAGGTTCCAGGGCCCGGAAAAGGCGGGATTGCGCAGGGCTCTCAAAGCCCGGAGCAAAGCGTAGGCGGAGGGGCCGGCATCAGGCCGGCGCTGGAGCTCGGAGCGGTGCCCGTCTTTTCCGGGACCTGGGACCTTAGTCCCTCAAACCGCGGAAACCGGAACCTCCGGCCCCGCTTTCCTGGCTCTCACGGACGGATGCATCTAAAACCACGCCCGCGTCCCCCCTTTAAGCCTCCACCCTCACCGCTCCCCCCTCAATCTCCTCCCAAACCGTAGGCTCATTCACATAAGCCAACGCCTGCCAATAATACCTCACCGCCCCGCCAATCCCATGGGAAGCCGAATGCCACACCCCTCTATGAATCACAAACACAAACCCCGGCCTCAAAATCACCGGCACCACATCCTCCGCCTTAGGCGCCCCGTCGCACGCCTGGGCCAGACAGAATACAATGGCCTCCCCCGCCGGAATCTGCGCCTCCTGGGTATGCAGATGCCGTTCCATCTCCACCGCCTCAAAGGGCGTCCCGCTGCCCAGCGTATACCCCAGCGCTCCCGGCGTATCAAGAAGCGACACATTGGTATCCGTGTCCTCCCAGCCGTCCCCGGCGGAATGATTCGTATTTCCCGTATCCACCCCTTCCCCGCTCAGATTATAAAGAATCCCATAGCGCCTGTAATCAATCTCCGTAATCTCCACCGCCCGTTTCACGATGCAGCTCTTCCCGCAATCTCCCATTCTTCCAACCTCCCACTATAAAAATTTCTCAAATTCCGCCCGGTCGCCCCCATGCCTCTCAACCCAGTCCAGCACAGCCTCCGCGCCCACGGCTCCCGCCCTGGCGCCCAGCTCCGTCACCGCCCTGGATGCCGCATAGTTGGCAAATTTTGCGCATTGCCGCAGCTCCATCCCTCTGGTATACCCATAGAGGAACGAACTGCAAAACGTATCCCCGGCCCCGGTCACATCCACCACCGGCACCTTCAGTCCATCCACGGAAAAAGTCTCCTTATCCCGGCAATACACCGTACATCCCTTTTCCGCCTGAGTCACGATCAGCCGCTGCACGCCCTTCCCGTAAAGCCAGGCGCACACGTCGCCCCCGGCCCGCTTCTCCAGATTCTCATACCCCTTCTCATTGACAAACAGCGTATCCACATACCCGAACAGCGCCTCGTCCCCGTCCTGAATATCCGCAACGTCCAAATCCACCCACAGCCTGCAGCCCCGGGACTTCACGTCCTCCAACACCCGGCAGACCGTCATTTCTCCAAAGCGCAGGGGCCGCAGCTCACAGAAGGTGGAATAAATATAATCCGCCTGCTGCAGCGCCTCCATGGCCTCCCCCGACAGCTCGATCCGCTGCAGATTCAGGGTTGGAATGAACACCGTGTGCTCCCCCTCCGCCAGAATAATAATGGTCTTGGCGTCCGGCAGCGACTCATCCCACACCATAAACTCCGTGTCGATCCCCGCCTCGTTCAGCCCCTTGCAAAGCGCCTTTGAAACCGCCCCCGGGTTCAGGGCCGTCAGAAATGAAACCGGCGCGCCGTATCCCGCGTACACGCAGGCCGCGTTGGCGATCATTCCGCCCATCTGCGCAGGCAGGGTCTGCACCAGAATCTTCTCCTTAATCTTCGGAAAATAGGGCGCGCTGTAATACTCATCCATCGCCACGTCCCCAATAAAAAATACCGTCTTTGTCTCTCCCATCTATCTCGTTCCTTTCAAAACGTACTAATACGTCTTATTGAAATTCCGGAAAAGGGGAAGCCCTACAGCTTCTCCCTGAACCTTCTCACCGCGTCCATCATCTCCGCCACATGGGCCGGGCACACGTCGCCGTTGTCCTGATAATTGTCCTTAAAGAAGCTGCCCACAATGGCTCCGTCGCCCAAAGCCAGCTTCTCCGCCACGTTCTGCGGGGTCAGGCCCGCGCCGATGATCAGCGGGAAATCGCCGATGCCGTTCCGGAACTGCACGATCTTGTCCGTGGAAGTCTCCTGCCCGGTGGCGTCCTGGGTCACGCAGATGGCGTCGCAGCGGGTCATGGCGATCTTCAGATCCTCCTCCACCGTACGTTCGGAGAGCACCGGCTGGTACTTAAAGCGCACGCCGCCGATCACATATGCCTTGCACCGCTCCCGGTAAAGCTTGAAAAAGGCGTCCAAAGAATCCTCGTCCCTGGGCTTTACATGGCCCACCACCGAATCCAGCTGTAAATAATCGCAGTCGAACTTCATCGCCAGCTCGAATCCCATGGCGTCCACATTGAGGCAGTTGACGCCGTAAGGCATCCCCAGGTCCGCCCCCGCCACATAGTCTAAAACCTTCTCCACCTGATAATAGGTGCCAAAATACGTCTCCACCAGAAAGCTGTCCACTCCATTTTCCTTATAGATGCGGATCTCCTCCTTGGCCCGTCTAAGCATGTCGGCATCGTCCGTGCCCTTCGTGTGGATCACGCCGATCACCGGCTTTGCAACCTTAAAACATGATAAAAACTGATTCATATCCTGCCTTCTTTCACATTAAAATTTAACTTCCCATAACGTACTTATAGATATCGCTGCGGATATACTGTTCATTATAATATAACACGCCTCTCATCTCATTGAGCACCACCTGGCTCACCTTCAAAAGAGGGGTGTTGGCCGGGCATTTCAGGCAGCCCGCCTGCTCCCGGTTGGCAAAATGGACCTCGAAGGTATCGATGTACTGCCGTCCGGCCAGCCCGCTGTTCTCCCGGATCACGTCCAGGATGGGCCGCGTCTCCACGTCCGCCTCCATCATGAAATCCATGTCCCCGTTAAAATAGTCCACTTCCAGTATCGCCGCCACCCCGTTGATACACCGGAGCCGCTTGATGCAGATCGCCTTCGCGCCCTCCTCCAGCTGCAGCTGCTTTGCCAGGGCCTTCCCCGCCTTCACCTGCTTGCGGGAAACCACCTGGGTGCTGGGCGTGGCCCCCATCTGTTCACAGGATTTGGTAAAACTGCCGTTGGCATAGGCGCTCTCCGTAAATACCGGCGTCGCCACAAATGTCCCCTTCCCATGCCTCTTCACCAGAATATTGTCGTCCACCAGCCGCCCCAGGGCGTTTCGCACCGTGACACGGCTGAGGTCGTAGGTCTTGCAAAGCTCCTCCTCCGAGGGAATCTTGCTTCCCGGCGGATATACGCCGCTCCGGATCTGATCCAGAAGCAAATCGTAAAGCTGCTGATAAAGAGGAATTGCAATATCTGAATTTAATAATTTCATAAGCCTGACCGCCCTACACCTTGTATTTAATCGTATTATCACTTAACATCACATCATAAGTTTAGGATATCACGAACCCCCGGTGCTGTCAAACAAAGTTGCTGTCCACAGCGCGAACGGCGCAGGGTACACAGCGGGGTGCGGGCGGCCGCTTATTTATGCGGACTTCGACTGGTTTTTCCTGGTCCACATGTAGTATGCGGGCATTCCGGTGGCCACCGCGATTCCGCCGGCAACCAGGCCGGGGATGGGCGCCCAGAGGAAGGTGGAAACCACCAGGATCATGCTGGAGCCGATGGAAATGAGGGTCATAACCATCCAGGCCGGACATCTCCACAGGGGATCATAGTCCGGATTCTTGTGGTGCGCGAACATGGTGACAAAGGTCAGGGTGTTCTTTAACAGCAGCACCAGCGTAAAGTATCCCAGCAGATCGGAGATGCTGCCCAGGAACACGAAGATACAGGCGATCAGGCACTGGATCATAATGGAGAAATAGGGGGTGTGGTACTTGGGGTGCACCTTGCCGAAGCTCTTGAAAAACAGTCCGTCCACCGCCATCTGGTACTCCAGACGGGGCTGGAACATGATCGTTCCCGAGCAGGCCGCCATGGTCACAATGGTTCCGGCCAATGCCACAAAGATACCGGAAACCTTGCCGATCCCGGGCAGCATGGCGGCCGCGTCAGCCAGAGGAGCCGTGGAACTCTGCAGCGCGTCAAAGGGCATAATCCCGGTGATCACGACAGACAGCAGCGCGTACAGCACGATAATGAACAGCACCGAGCCGATCAACGCCCTTGGCATGGTCTTTTTGGGATCCTTGATCTCGCCGGTCATGTAGCAGCAGGCGCCCATGCCGTCGTAGGACCAGCTGGTGGCGGAGATACCGGCCAGCAGAGCCGCCAGCCCCACCGGAGCGCCGGCCACCGCGGGCGTGCTGATGTAATCGCCTCTCATGTAGAACGCTCCCACCCCGATGAGCAGTACGAAGGGCAGCAGCTTGACGGCGGTCATGATGGTCTGGAACTTTCCGCCGCCCTCCACGGACACCACGTGGATGGTCATAAACACCAGGATCGAGGCCACGGCCAAAAGCTTAATGGCGATGGCGCTCATGGGCACCAGGTAGGCGATGTACTGGGCTCCCGCCAGGGCCACCACCGCGATAGCCGTGGTGTCATTTCCCCAGAAGGTGGTCCAGCCGCAGAGAAACGCCAGCTTCTTCCATCCCGCATGCTTGATATACACGTAATGGCCTCCGTCCTCCGGGTAAGCCGTGGCCATCTCAGCCATGACCAGGTTCTGGGGAATCATGATCAGTCCTCCGATGAGAAACGCCAGAATCGTGATCAGCGCGCAGCCCGAAGCCGCCGCCACCTCGCTGATGGAGGTGAAAATGCCTGCGCCAACCGTAGTTCCCACCGACAGCGCGATGGCCGTTCCCAGGCCAATCTTCTTTTGCAACTTAGTATCCATTGAAATCCCGCTCCTTTACATTTTCGTTTTGTGTAATACATCATAATACGTCTTGTATCAAAAGTCAACCGATTATTTCGCAGCTGTTTTTCCGTTTATTAAGGTAAGAACGGAATTTTCTCTTCCATTTTCCACAATTTGCACATTTTTCAGGTCCACTTTTTGTGCATAATATTGTGATTTTGGGTATTGAACCCCATTTTAAGACGTGTTATATTGTATTTAAGTGAATGCGAAAGGAGCATACCGACTATGAAGGATTACACCACATTGAAAGAGGGCTGCCTTACTCCGGCGGCTTTACAGGATGTCCCCGGCTTCTGCCGCCGTTTCGGCCTGGAGGGCATCGAGGTTTTTATGGACGACGTCAAGAACCGCACGGAAGTCTTATTTGCAGCGGAACATGAAAAAGAAGAGCTTGTAAACCGTCTCACGGCAGGCAGCGTGAAGCGGATTCACTGTTCCTACTGGGCCTACCCCACCTCATTTTTGACCAAACACAGCTTTTCCCAGCTGGAAGAGCGGTTCGGCGGTCTGGCCGCGGTTCGCGAATATTACGGCGACCTGACCGGCGCCCACATGTACGCCCGCTGGTGCCAGGAGTACGAGCTGGCAACGGCCCTGGGCGCGCAGAGCTACACCTTCCATCTGATCGACTACGCGCCCATCGACGGCATGTGGGATTTCACCATTTCCAAGGCGGACATCCGCCAGGCTATGATCTCCATGCTGCAGCATTTTCTCAACGAACTGCTGGACCGGGGTCTGATCGGCCCGGACTCCCCCCAGATCGAGCTGGAAAATGCGGGGTGGGGGCTGGAGCACGGCATGCAGACCGCTGAGGATTACGCGATGCTCTACCGCCAGATTTGCGATCCCTTCCACAAGGTAAAGCTGGGCTGGGACATCAACCACCTGCTCCACGCTCTGGGCGCGGACGCCGGCAGCGGCGCGGCCCGTTTCTACCTTCCGGACAGCGAGATCACGCCGGAAATGGCCCTGCTCCAGGCGGAGTACGGCCGCGATCCTGAGCGCTTCGCCGTCAAATGGCTGGAACACAACATTCTGCACCCGGACCTGGCCGGAAAGGTGGGGTCCATCCATCTGTCCGACTGCGGCCTGAAGGATACCCAGTATTTTACAAATGGTATTTTCACCGGGGAATACTACCAGAACATTTCCGCCTTAAAGACCTGGGAAGAGCGGGAGGAGTACGGCGTGGGCATCGTGCTCTCCAAGTATGACAACCATCTGGTGCTGGGCACCGGCGCCCTGAAGCCGGAATACGTGAAGGTCATGATCGGCGCCCTGGCCGTCCACTCCCCGGAGTGCGTCATTTTACACGAGTTGAAGAACAGCACGGACCTGGAACAGGATTTGAGGCGGCAGCTGGACTGCATCGCATAGAGAAAGGCGAGGTGAAACGACGATGAAATATCTTGTAGTAGGACCGACCATTATCAACGACATCATTTTCGCGGACCAGAGCCGGAAGGATCAGGTGCTGGGCGGCTCCATTTTCTGCGTGGCGGGCATCAAGCTGTGGTGCGACGACTGCCTGTACCTCTCCAACGTGGGCGAGGATTTCGACCGCTTTTACGGGGACTGGATGCGGGCCAATGGCTGTAGCACCGCCGGACTGCGCTATATCCTGCCCCATACCTGGTATACCACCCTCACCTACGGGGACCAGGGACTTCACAGCGAAGTCTCCATCTACGGCCCTGAGGAGGAAGCCCTGCTGGAAACTCTGGACACCATCGATCCGGCCCACATTGCGGCCCACTGCGGGGAGGACACCCGCGGGATCTACGTGGAAGCCTCCGAGGCCGATCCCCTCTGGGACCGCCTGGACCAGGTGCGCGCAGGCGGAAAGCAGGTGAAATTCATGTGGGAAATCCCCACCTCCGCCACCATGGACCCGGCCAGAGCCCCCAAGGTGCTGGAAACCATCCGCAAAGTGGACATTTACTCCCTCAACCTGCCCGAGGCCATGAGCCTGTTTCAGGCTGACGGCGAGGAGGCGGCCATCCGGGCCATTTTGGAACTGGGCACCCCCTGTTTCTTCCGGGTGGGCAAGCGCGGCTCCTATATGATCCAGGACGGCAAAGCCACCTTCGAGCCCAGCCTGACCGTGGGCCCCATCGTGGACGCCACCGGCTGCGGCAACGTCTCCACCGCCGCCGCCCTCTTCGGCTGGTGCGAAGGTTTCCCGCCCCAGGTCACCGCCCGCCTCGCCAACATCTCCGCGGCCTACAACCTGCTGCAGTACGGGCCTTACCCGGCGGCCACCAAGCAGGTGCGGGAGGAGGCGATGGGGCTTTTGAACGCTGGGATCACAGCAGACAGCGCGAAATAGAGCGACAAACGCACACCGCCACCGGCTAAAAACGGCCCCGCAAGTCTGTTCCCAGACACGCGGAGCCGTTTTTCCTAACCATATTTACAATTTTTTACAATCCCTTTATCAACCGCACAATCTCCTCCACCGGCGGAGTATCCGCCGCGTTCGTCCCATAATGGGCGTAGCGCACCGTCATTTCCCCGTCCACCAGCACCGCGGCGGGAAGCTGAAGCTCATTTCCCTCGTATTCCCCGTGCACCAATCCCATTTCCACCGCCCTTGCCGACTTTTTGGGCGCGTCGCCGCCCTTTAGCTCATCCTTGTCGGCCGCGGGCAGAATTTCGAACTGTCTGTACAGTTTCATGTCCGGATCACAGATCACGGTGTAGGGAAACGGCTTTTCCTCTGCCGCCGCCTCCAGTATCTCCCGTTTGGACTGGAGAACCACCACCACACGTCCTCCGGCCTGGCGGACCGTTTCATATCCCAGATCCAGATCGCGCAGGTCCAGCTGGCAGATGCGGCAGCCGTAGTACCGCAGGAAGAGAAACATAGTGGGCATCCCCTCCGTCAAATCCTCTGCGCTGACCCCATCCTGACAGATGGTATCGCAGCAAAATGGTTCCAGCTTTTTTCCAACTTCAAATTTCATAACAGTCCGCCTTCCTTTCACTCCATCATTTCACATACTTGCCGTAAGCTTCTTTCATCCGCTTAAGCGCCGACACCACATAGCTTGTGGGGCAGGCCAGGTTCCAGCGCTCAAAGCCTTCTCCCTGGGCTCCGAAAATGTAACCCTCGTCGAAGAACAGTCCTGCCTCCTGGCGGTTGATCCGCTCCAGTTCCTTGTAATCCAGTCCCAGCCCGTTCCAGTCCATCCACAGCAGGTAGGTGGCCTGAAGCTCGCACACCCGGATCTGCGGGAAGTTCTCCGCCATAAACTCCGTGATCACCCGCCGGTTCTCGTCAATCACCTGAATACACTCATCCAGCCACTCTCCGCAGCTGCTGTATGCGATCTCGCAGGCCTTGTAGCCCAGGATGTTGCACTTGGGGTTGGCGCTGCCGCGCTTTAAGAACTCCTCCAGCTTCCTGCGGAGCGCTTCATTGGGAACAAAAATATTGGAGGTCTGCAGTCCGGCCAGGTTGAAGGTCTTGGAGGGCGCGGTCAGCACCAGGCAGTTCTGCTCCATTTCCGGGGAAAGGGAGGCATACACATAGTGCGTATGGCCCGGCATGATCAGGTCGTGATGAATCTCGTCGTCCACCACCAGAACGTGGTTCTCGTTGCAAATCCGGCCGATGCGCTCCAGCTCCTCCTTCGTCCATACGCGGCCGCAGGGGTTGTGGGGGCTGCACAGAATAAACAGCTTGGTGTTGGGGTCCTTGGCCTTCTTCTCAAAATCTTCAAAATCGATCTCATATGTATCACCCCGCTCCACCAGCGGGCAGTCCACCAGCACCCGGTTGTTCACCTTGATTCCAATATACATTGGATAATACACCGGTGTCAACAGCATAACGCCGTCTCCCTCATTTGTGTAACACTTGATGGCGGAGAAAAATGCGTCCACCACGCCGTGGGACGGAAGAATCCACTCCGGCTTTGCGTCCCAGTTATGGCGCTTCTTCATCCAGGCGCACACCGCTTCCTTGTACGAATCCGTGGCGTTGGCGTAACCCAGCACCGTGGTATCCAAAAAGGCTTTCAACCCCTCCACGATCTCCGGGGCCTCCACAAATTCCATATCCGCAACGGAAAACGGGATCACGTCCTCTCCCACATTCGGATTCTCCCGCTGCATCTCATCCCACTTGCCGGACCCGCAGCCATAGCGCTTATAAACCGTAGTAAAATCATATTTCATTTTCAAAATCCTCCTCTGAATCTATTATTTTTCGCTGGTGTAATCCACCAGCAGATCATTCTCAATCTCAACATTTTTGGCGTAGGTGCGGACGTAGATCAGCACCACAACCACCAGCGCCACCAGGAAACCAACCACCATAATGGACAGGTTCAGCAGCAGGGAGGAGCTGAGCACGCAGAGCACCACCATTCCCAGCACCGCCATTCCCTTTGCCCCCGCGGGGCTCAACTTGATGGAGGACCGTTTCAGCAGATCCCCGGACTTAGAAGCCAGCGAGAACAGGGCAAAGCACACAAACAGCTTGGAGAGCAGCGAGTTTGCAGTGGTAAACTTGGTAATAAAGGCGATATCCAGCCGCATGGCAAGCGGGATGAAGCCCACCAGGTAAAACAGAGTCAAAAGCTTCCAGGGCACGCCGTGTTTGTTTACATTTCCCAGAGACTTGGGCAGCATGCCGTCGTCGCAGGCCACAAGCAGCGGTTTGGTCACCCAGGACAGGGTGGCGTTTAAGGTGGTGGCAGTCGCGCCCAGAGCCGCGCCGATCACAAAGAGATAGAAGGCGATGCCGGGCATGGTCTCCCGGGCCACCAGGGTCAGGGGCTGGTTGGCGACCTGGTCCATGGGCAGCACGCCCGCCGCCACCAGGGCGATCAGCACGTAGAAAATGCCCACTCCGAAGGTGGAGGCCACCATAGCCTTGGGGATGGTCCGCCCCGCGTCCTTTGTCTCGCCCCCCAGCTCGGCTACCACCTGGGCACCGGCCGTGGCTGAGCTCAGCAGCGCCAGCGTGCTGATAAAGGCAAATGTTCCGTGTGCGAACAAATGGGAGGGCTCAATCACATAGGCGATATCCGCCTTTGGCAGGCCGAAGCCGATAAACAGCAGCAGGCCGCCGATCAGGGCCACGCTCATGATCTTGTTCAGAACGGCTGCGGACTTGGTTCCCACCAGGTTGGTGAGAAAGAAGAAGGTGAGAATCACAATTCCCACAATGTGCTGGTCCAGTCCCGTGGTGATGCTGACCAGATACGAGGCAAAGCTCAGGGCATACTGGGCCAGACCCACGTTCATCGTGATATGTAACAGCAGGTAAATCATACCCGGCGTTTTTCCCAGCAGACGGCTGCAATAGCGGTAGGGGCCGCCTGTGGTGGGCACCGTAGCGCCCAGGATCGCAATGGGGAAAATGCTGATAATGGTCAGCACCGGGGACAGCAGGAACGCCAGCACCACGCCGGTGCCCGTCATGCCGATGGCCACGCCCGTGGATGACATAATTCCCGCGCCGATGATCTGGCCCACTGAAATCGCCATCAAATCCCAAAAGCTCAGATTCCGTATCAGTTTGCTCTCTTGCCTTTCCGCACTCATGTTGTTCCTCCTTCATGCTTCCCGCGGATGTGGGAGACGGGCCGGGCGATGAGCTCGTCGCCCGGCCGCTCTCCAAAATCCACGGAAATGGAATAAAGTTTTCATGTCTGATTTTGCTTCTGACGCAATCCGCCCCGCGCTTACCCATGGCTCATTCCACCGGCGAATGACCCCCAGTAACGCGGATGCCATCCTGCATCCAACAAAAAGCCGGCCGTTTTGCTTTCATACAATTATATGAAGCAAAAAACGTGCCAGCTTTTAAACCGCTCTCTATCCCCATTTTCACGTCAAATTCACGTCAGCTTTATCCCATTTTTATCCCATTATTTAGGATTAATGGGATCATTGGTGCGATTGGGATTAATCCAAACGCCCATTCTTCCCTTTCCCACTCCAATCTCACCACCGCGGCTCAGTTCCTCCAAAATCGCCCGGATGCGCATCTCCGACAGGTTCTCCCCACGCTCCTTCAGGTAAAGGCAGATGCTGCGGCGTCCTGCCGCCTTTCCCTGTTCCTTAAGGGCGCGCACCGCCTCCAGCACCAGGTCCGCCTCCCGTGAAAGGCCCTCCGCGCCCAACGCCGGCTCCCGTTCCCGGGCGAAGCCGTCCATCCCCTCTTTCATGTAGGAGGGAAGGTCCTCATAACGCACCAGATCCTGCTCCAGACTCCCCAGATACTCCACGCAGTTGTGCAGCTCCCGCACATTTCCCTCATAATTGTGGCCCATGATGCAGGCCCTGGCTTCCCGGTCCAACTCGAAGGAGTAGCCCTCGTCGTTGCGGATGTCATAAAACAGCGGCAGAATGTCCTCCCTGCGCTCATCTAATCCCGGCAGCTCCAGCGGCAGGACATTGAGCCGGTAATACAGGTCCGTGCGGAATTTCCCCTCCTTCACAAGGGTTCTCAAGTCCCGGTTGGTGGCGGCGATAATCCGCACATCCACCGGTATCACATTGTGACCGCCCACTCGGACCACCTCCCGCTCCTGAAGAGCCCGCAGCAGCTTTACCTGAAGCCCCAGGGGCATCTCGCCGATCTCATCCAGAAACAGAGTTCCCCCGTGGGCCACCTCAAACAGTCCCGGTTTGCCCTCCTTCTTTGCCCCGGTAAAGGCGCCGCTCTCGTATCCGAACAGCTCGCTCTCCAGCAGCGATTCCACCAGAGCCCCGCAGTTGATGGGCACAAACGGTCCGTCCCTGCGTGCGGAAGCGTTGTGGATGGCGCTGGCGAACAGCTCCTTGCCGGTACCGGAAGCCCCGGTTATCAGCACGCTGGCCCTGGAGCGCGCAAACTTCATGGCCGTCTTCCGGCAGCGCTCAATGGCCTCGCTTTCCCCTTTGATGTTGTAAACCGTATATTTGGCGTGCTGGCGTTTTTTGAGCATCTGCGTTCTCAAACGCAGCTCCTTCTCCTTTTCCGCCTTGTAATCCGAAATCAGAACATATCCCGCGTAGATTCCGTGGGTGCTGGTGGTCCAGAGGTCGAACACCAGCTCCCGTCCGCCGAACTTTACCACGCGCTCGCCGAACTCCTCCAGTCGGTCCATCCACTCCCCCAAAAAGGGAAATACCTCCGGCAGCGTCTTTCCGATAATCTGACTGGAAGAAATCCCCAAAAGTACCGCCGCGTTAAAATTGTAATGGCTGATCAGGCCGTCGGGCACAAAATAGAGCAGGCCGTTGACCACTTTTTTCTGGGCCGCCGCGTAGTAATCCCCGATGTCGATCAGATCGCTGATCTGGCGGGAGGCGTACTTGACGGAACGGTTGTATTTCCGGTAAAAATCCGTTTCCAGCAAATGAAGCATGTTCAAAGCCGCCGCCATCTGAATCAGCGTCTCCGTGCTGATCATACCTCTCCCGTAAAAATGGATGTACTCCCTGCCCGGCTCCTCGGTGAGTCCCGCCCCCTCAAAGATCAGGACAATAGGCCCCAGCTTATCCTCCGGCAAGCCGGGATACCAGATTTCCAGGGCATTTTCCCGCAGCCCCAGACCCACCAGCATCCGGCGCCTCTGCTCCGCGTAAAAGGGCGCATCCGCCACCACGCTGATCTTCTCCGTCTGCGCCGCCGCGGACAGCTTGTCAAAATTCTCCTGGTCGATGGTGTGTTTGATCCAGATCACCGGAACCCCCTCCGGCACCAGCTGTTTCACAAAATGATACCACTCGCTGGCCGTCACCAGGGCCAGATCGATGTCGTCGTAATTCTCTCTGGTCCGGGTCACAAAGGACATCTTATCGATCTCCACCGCCTCCCCGGCAAAAAAGTCGTCCAGCACCTTGCAGCAAACCTGCCAATCATCCGGCGTAAAACTCCACAGCAAAATCTTCTTAACCCCGTCCTTCATCCCCATAACCGCCTTTCCCTCTCCGCTGTCTGTCTGGATGGAATTTCATATCAGCTCCATTATACTAAAAAGCGCGGCGTATGAACAGGAAAAATCCGCCCCTGCTCTTGTGCTTTGGACCCGATCGTTTTCCCGCCAATCCCCCTCCCGGTAATTTTCCGGTAATTTTTTGAAAAAATTTCAACAATATGGCTTGACATCCGCTCCGTTTTTTATTATAATAGCCTTCGTCAGTTGAGTTCAACTGTTCATGCGCGAGTGGCTCAGGGGTGGAGCACCACCTTGCCAAGGTGGGGGCCGCGGGTTCGAATCCCGTCTCGCGCTTTTTTCAATGGCTGGAATTTCCTTGATTTATAAGGGGTTTCAGCCTTTTGCGTTCTCCAAAATATTGTAGACAGTTGTAGACACTTCTCGTTCTGTCCAGATGGAGAAATAGCGGTGTGGTTCGAGTCCCGTCTCGCGCTCTTTTATTTGACAGCGGAACCCTTAGTTTTGTGGGGATTCCGCTGTTTTTTAGTTTCTATAGCCGATAGACAGTTTTAGACACATTATAAAGCTTTCGTTATAAGATCGTAAGTTTCATGTTCTGTCAGTGGATTGTAAATATATCCCAAAGTCGTGTTCAAGTCGCTATGACCTAACAACTCCCGTATGCAGTCAAGCGGCACACCGCTGGCGCTTAAGTTGCTGGCAAAGGTCTTACGCATTTTATGAGTGGATTTGGTTGTTATGCCCTGACGTTCTGCATATTTTTCAAGAACATAAGCGATTTGTCTGGATGTTAACCGATTCCCATCTCGTACAAAAATGTATTCTCCCTGATGTTCAATTTTGTTCAGGATATCCATTGCCTTTGGCACTAAAATCACGTATCGGTCTTTGTTTGTTTTAGTATGCTCCACGACTTCATAGCAGTTTGTCGTTTGATCTCTAACTTCCTCACGGATAATATGAAGATTTCTGTCGTTGTAGCAATCCTCCCATTTCAGTGCCACCAATTCACCTACCCGTAAGCCGATGAAAAAATTTAACTTTACGGCAAGGAATGCTGTATCTAAGGTTTCTGTATACTGGGTATCAAGGTATGACATCAGCCTGCTCAGTTCATCGGTATTGTAAGTTTCTGACTTTCCAGTCTTTTTAACTACCTGTTTGAACTTAACTAAGATTTTAACTTTTTCCATGGGGTTCTCTGAAAGATACTTTTTCCTTACAGCGTATTCAAACATGCCATTCAAGATGGTTTTTATATTTGCCCACTCTTTTCTGGAAAGGTTAAATTCCTTAACCATACCGTTACATTCCCCTTCCAGCATAAGTTCATCCACTTGCTTGATCCTCTTTTCATGCAGTGCGGAAACTTCAAAATATTTCTTATAATGCTGGATGTGCCGTTTGATTGTATTTGGACTGCTGGTCACGGTTTTCTTGTATTCCAGCCATTCTTCATATAATTCGTGAAAGACCATTTTATCAATGTGCGAGTTTGCAAAATAGAGTGGAATTAATTTGTCCAGCAATGCTTCTCTGGTTTGCGCCTTAATGTTCCTCTTTTTTCCGTCTGGCGATTTGTGCCAAGTCTGCCACCGATTCACCTTGGGAGACGGCGGAGTGATTGCGTAAGGATGCAGCTTGCTCACTTGCTCTCTTTTAGTAGACATTAGCTTCTTTGACACACTGTCCATGTCGATTATACCAATTCGTATCGCATCCATCAAGCGTTCAATAGCAAGATTCTCTGATGTAGGGGAGTTGATGTCCATTTTCTCCTCCTTACCGCAGATCCTGTGAAAAATCTGTCCAGATAAACTGTGCATTGGCATCATACTGTCGATTGGATACAATAAGTTCGGTATCTTCGTCATGGAGTCTAACCTTTGCAAAGTAAAATCCCTTGTCCAAAAAGTAACTGCCCAATCTCATTTTAATCGCATGTTCACAGGAACTTTTATGATGCGGGTGATCTTGTGAGTTCGGTGATTTTGAAATGTCGGATTTCGGTGCGCTGCTCCGGCAAAAGTACAGAAACGCATAAGTTGCTTCCCTCAGCTTTTCCGATACGATACGATGAAATTTGGAGTAGTCATAAGCATCCACTCCACATCTTTGTTCGGAGCCGATGTAAGGAACATCAAGAATGACCACCTTACCGGATGCCTCAGAGTCGTTTTCCAGATAATCAAGGCAGTCTGTCTGCGTGATTTCCGCATTTTTGAGCTTCATATAGGCTGGCAGGAAACGGAGGATACGGCGCAGGATGGAATCTTCTGCTTCAATATTGGCTTTGTCCATGCACTGTTGGAGAAACAGGTCAAAGGCTATGTCGATACTACAAGTTATTTTTTTGTAATGCTTATGCTTTTCATAAAAAGCTGCTGTTTCATCCCTATATTTTTTCAAACATGAATTCTTGGTTTCCCTGTCTTTGATATAGGAAAAATCTTCATTAAGGAGTTTCTTGATCAGTTTCAATGGCTTCTTTTGGATCACGTTTAGAAAGTTGGTGCGAAGCGGATTAAGGTCATTTAAAACTACCCTTTCCCATGGATAGGTTTTCAGACCAAAGAAAAGAGAGCCAGTGGCGGTGCAGGCATCCACAAGTATCGTCTGCGGCATGGGAAGCTTCATTTTTTCGATGGCATTGGAGACTTCCGCTTGCATCGTGACGTTTTTATATCCGCACATGGTATAAAGCGGTGAGATGCAATCTGTGTAAAATGCAATATCCAGCGAGAGGTAGTCAGCCATGGCTTTCTCAATCAGTTGGCTGTGATTCATATGCGGTCTGTTTTTCTTCATCATTTCCAGAAGTCCTGAATAAACGGAGGAGGTCTTGGTCACGAAATTGCTTTTGTCTAAGTCGCTTGGATGTGCCAATACGTGGCAGATTCCGATCAGAGATCGTGTGGAGTCTTTCGCCTTATAAAGAGAAAGAAGCATGACCACCAGCAGACAGTCTGTGAACGTCATCTCCTTTCCAAACTCCGTATGCAGTTTTTGTTGAACCATCTCCAGCAAGATTTTGTTCACTGAGATTTTGATGTCCAATCTCTTCATTTTTTTCGCTCTCCTTAAGGGTTATTAACCGAGAAGGAGACAAAATACCATATGGTCAAAAAGTCTGGTCATATGACGGTGAAAAAAGAAACTTAATATTGAATGGATCTTTTTTCGATGTCAATGCCTTCAAGGTTGAATAAGGTAGAGCCATATGAGCATTCTGAAAACGAATTTGGCAATTGATAAAAAGAGGGAGCAAGATCCTTTGGCGATGGCGATAAGGAATGGTGAATTTTGTTGCGATGTTCCTTTCGACCACAGTGAAAAAAGAGACGTAAAAGCGGAATTTGCCTGTTTTTTGATGATAGCAGTATCTGGCTTGGTCTTTTATTTATACAGGGATACACTTTAGGACTCTCCGACTCCTTGATACAGGGATACACTTTAGGACTCTCCGACTCCTTGTTCCTGCGACATGGTAAGGAAACAACTGGGATACAGTCAAGCCTATTCCATGACAGATGATTTGTTCAGGCATAGTTCCAACTAAGTAAGATAAAGGTACTCTCTTATCAGAAATAGCTAGGAGAGGATTTTGTATGAAGATTACGAAGATAGAGTCCAGTAGGATCGTTTTGCATGATGACTCAGAAGTGAAGGTAAAGACCAGCGGTAAATCAATATTGGTTCAGTTTCTAGCTGGTCAGAACAAGGAATGTCGGATTCAAAATCTGAGCAAGGAGGAATATCTGGATAAGGCCACGGGCGAGGTCAGGCAAAAGAACCACAGGGATAGCCGGTTTCATAGTCCCAAAAGTGTGAGGAGAAGCATCAATACCCTGATGGATTTAATCCGTTGCAACGCTACGGAGACGAGCCATTGCAAGTGGATTACGTTGACCTATCGTCATGTGATGACCGACCATGAGAAGGTATATGAAGATGGCAAGATGTTTCTTAGAAGATTACAGCGGCATTTGGAGAGGCAGTCAGAATTATCCGATGCCCAGAAGTCGTTTCGGCGTATCACGGTAGCCGAGCCGCAGGGGGAAGGTCACGGCAACTCGTGGCATCTCCATATCCTGCTGATTTTTGAGGACACCGCCCCATTTATCTCAAATGGCATCATGGCAGAATTGTGGAATTATGGTATTACTGATACCCACAAGGTCTATGATGCGGAGGTTCTGGCGCTATATTTCAAGGCGTATTTAAGCGATGTGGAGTATACCGCTGAAGCTGGCAAAGGGGGTTCCGGCGTTAAGACCGTGGAAAAGCTGGCAGATGGCGTGAGCAAGCAGTTCATTAAGGGTGAACGATTGCGATATTATCCAACTGGAATGCCGTTATTTACATCCAGCAGGGGTATGCGCAGATCTGTCGTGGAGAAGGTGAGCAATCAAGAGGCCGAGGAACGGGTGAGCGATTGCAAGATGGTTTATCGTGAGACTTTTGTGATCGGAGAGGTTGGATGTGGGAATATCGTGGATAAGAGGTATTACAAAAAGCGTTGACCTGTCTGAAATTCTCTCATGTAAACCGCATTCGTTGAAGAAGTCATGGCAGGGTGGCATATTCCGCAGTTTTGTCCCATTTTCTTATGATATGTGGCTCCTGCCATGAAAGGGGTATTGATTCAACTTGTTCTTTGATAGATAGCAGATTTTCTTACATTGATTCAATATTTTCTACGGTTGTTTTGATGCAAGGTATTGTATTTGATAGGTGGTAAGGTTTTACAGGAATTCAGATTGATTGGAGAAATTGTGGCTTGTTTTGAGCTGTGTTGTGGTTGATTCGATGTTATCTGGACTTGTTCGCTGGGGGTAGGTGGTTTATCCGTTGGTGCGCTATATTTGCCGGAAAATCAGAGAATGCAATGATTTTGGACTTGTTATTCAGATTTATGTATGGTAAGATGGTATGTGAGAATTCAAGGACGGAAAAGGTGTACCACTCGACACTGCGCCAACAGTGCCGAGCAAGGCATGGTAGGGTTAGCTACCACACAATACAGACAAGGTCTGCGATACACATTCTTAATTATAAAGTAGTTGCTGTGTAATTACAAGTGAGAAAGAGTGGTATTTGAAGGTTTTGTCCAACCCCCTTAAGCAATATAACGAGGTGGCGAGTGTGGACGCATACTTGGCACCTCGTTCTTGATTTCTCAAAGGGATGCCCTCAGTGGCGGCTTCTGCCGTCACAAAGGGGCGTTCCCCTTGAGAAATCGGAGTTTAGGAATGAACTGCGATTATTTCTGATACGGTACGCTGTATCATGAGCAATCGCAGTTTTTTATTTGGATTCCGGTTTACAATCAAAGATTGCAGAAGGAGGCAAAAGAAGATGTGTAAATCTTACGAGTTAGGTTTACAGGATGGATTGGCTATGTATGGGCGAGTATGCTCTGTTCAGCCGAATTGCGAGGAGTGCAATGTTGCGGTGCTCCGTGGTGAGGGTTTAACCTGTCAGGAGTTCATGAAGGAATTTCCCCAGAAGATGGCTTCATTTTTACATGAGATGGATACGGGGGCGCATTCCTATTTTGATGAGTATGTCACCCGTTTTCCAAATTGCAGTCAGCCCGTTGAGGCTGTGGCAGATATGGCTTGCAGGAAGGCTCTTTTCGAGGGGGATACTTCCTGTAAGGGGGGTGATTGTGTTGCCTGTTGGAAGACGGTATACGTTCAGGATATAGAAGATGAGGATGATTCGGATGGGTCTGAAACGATGGGTGTATTTTGTACAGGCTGTGGCGAGAGGATTGAGGATGGCTCAAGGTTCTGTGTCAAATGCGGCACTGCCGTAAGATAGGGGGCATAGAGGAATGTCATATCAGAATATAAGGGACACTAGAGAAGGCTTTGTGCGTTCCGGCATCGGTGACAGGCTGGTGCGCATTGAGGCGGTGATTGTGGGCATCATCGGATTCTGCCTGTGTATGTTTGGATTTAAGACGGGATTTGTCACTTCGCTGATTGTGGGCGTGATGATTGTAATTGTCCTGCCTTGGCTGATGGGACTGATTGAGGTGTTTGCATGGGTCGTGATAACGGTATTCAGCCTCGTATGGGCATTTGCCGGATATTTTATTGGTGGAGCCATATTGGGAGATTCCCCTGTGGCTGGGGCGATTGTTGCAATACTGATTTTTATTTGCAGTTTCTTCGTGCATAAGGTATTTGCAGGACTTGGCTATAGCAGTGTTGAAAAACATGTGATTGATTCTGTGGATGAAACCAGAGATAACACCGCTCATTTAAACCCATCATCAGGTGTGAGATTCTGTTCTTCCTGTGGCACAAGACTGGGTGCTGGCGTTCATTTCTGTAATAAGTGCGGAAGTAAGCAGTAAGGAAAGGTGATCGAGTTGAAAAAGCCGGAGACAGCGAAGGTTGCGCTTGCAGTGATCGTGTTAGTGGTACTGCTGGCGATTGTTACGGTTAAGGGAATGTGAGTGATTTAGGATTGGTTTTGTAAAGTGTTTAGAGTTCGGCAGAGACAGGCGGTGATTCCATTAAGGGATACTGCCTGTCTTTTGCGTTGCTGACTTTATGAATTGTTTTGATGATAACGTTGTCGATTCCACGTCGGATCAGTTGATTCCATCTGCTCTGCCGCTTCATTATCCTTGCTGTGTAAGGGGCACTCCTGTCCTGTGATTTGCTCAATTGAAAGATACGAACGATTTTAGCTGGCAATGGGGGCGTGTCACAAGGAAGTGACGGTGGGAAAGTGACACGGCGGTCACTTAATTGTTCATGGCGCATTCTTTTTTCTGGTAAGCCTGTTATTTGGCGATATTTTGCCTGTTGGAAAAATATCCATGTGCAGTGATATAACTGAGTGGCTGATTTCATCACGTTTCTGTGCCTGATTAAAAAAGGAACTTGTCACTCTTTGCTTTTCCCCATGTCCGTTTTGAGTGAGCCGATATCGTTTTAAGTCAATTGTTACGGATCAATGATTTTTGGAATAAGGAGCGTGGGATTATGGTATATGGGTTAATCCATGGGGCGAAGGACGGTTCAGAAGTCAGGGCACTGTACCGAGGGAAGAAGATAAGGGAGGAGAACCAGCTTGTGTCAATGGAAGTTATCGCCAGATTTCCTTATGCTTTGAAAGCTGGAGATGTGGTCTATTGTGTTAATGTGGATTACTTTGCCAGTATTGCGTATTTGCATGATTTTTGCTCCAAAGCAGTGCAAAGAGGGGCGGCGGTTCATTTTCTGGCACAGCCGTATCTGGATGTTGGGAACGGCAAGCATTGGAAGAATACAGTCCAGCAGGATATCTGTTGTCGGATGCGGCTGGAGAGGGAGTGGATTGCCTACCTGTTTAGCCGGATAGCCCTTCATGATCAGGGGAAGCGGTTTGTAGCCAGTTGCATTTCAGCGATGAATATCCAGATGGTTGCTAAGACGTATTCTTCGGATGGGATATTGAAACGGGGGACTTGATTTGTAGGGGTATCGTTCCTGCTTTGGGCGGTTTGGCTTTCTTGTTTGGTCTTCTGCTTTGCGTTACGCCTGTCCTGCGGCTTCGTATTTGCCCCAACGCTGGCGTTTGCCGCCGTTGGTGGGAAACCACTGCCACCACAAGGGTAAACGCCGCTACGGGGCGAATTACGGCGTTGTCTGAGAGTGCCTATTCGTACAGTTATAGGAACTGTCTTTTACTTGCGTGGGTGCGCTTGGTGGGCGGTGATTTTATGGAACTTTTTGGTATTGCATTTAGGAACTTGCCAGCGTTTGTAACGCTTTGGGTGGCTTGCGCTGATAAGGGATAGCGAGATTGGAGATGGTTTTGAGATGAACAAGAAAACGGTAGCGATTGATGTGGAGACTTACCAGAAGATTATCGTGACCATGAGGTCGGGTTTTGAGTATGGGGGTGTATGTTTTCAGCCGAATATGAGGATAGCCACAGTCTTGATTCTGGAATATAATCTTGGCTTGCGTGTCGGAGATATTTTAAAGCTGACCATGAACAGTTTCGTGAGGGATGCTGGGCGGTATCGGCTTGATATCTGCGAAGAAAAGACGGGCAAGAGCCGCAACTTTACCGTTCCCGATGAGGTGTATCAGTTTGTCAGGGATTATGCTTACGAGAACAAGATTGCCCCTGCCGCAAGGCTGTTTCCGATTTCCGAGCGGGCGGTGTTAAAGCACTTGAAGGCGATCTGTGGGTATCTTGGTTTGGAAAGGATAGGCACCCATTCGTTCCGTAAGGCATTTGCAACAAATGTGTATGTGAATAACCACTACAACATTGAACTGGTGAGAACCCTGCTCCAGCATTCCAGCGTGATGGTGACGCAGAGGTACATCGGTATTGGATCTAAGGAGTTAGAAGATGCACTGCATAATCAGATAAACTTGTGTTAAACCAAAGGGAAATTTAGAGTCTGCATAGATTGCTGTAGACCGGCTATAGACACTTTGTAGACAGTGTGATTTCCTCCTTGTTTTTATTGGGTTTGCGGGAGATGACAAGGTTCGAATCCCGTCTCGCGCTTTTTTTATTGGCAGCGGAAGCCTTGATTTTACAAGGTTTCCGCTATTTTTGTATACCGATTGTTTTGAATACAGTTGAGGACAGTTTACAATGCCATAATAATTTACAATCATTTCCAAATAGACAGGAAGCTTCCAGGAGCTTCCTTCTTTTCTGCAATCTCATATCGTTGTCTACATTCCTTACCCCTCTATTACTTTTTTGTTATATTTCTCATAAAATCTATAAATTTGATTTATACCCCAATTTTTATATAATAAAAGTACAGTAATTCGGCCGAGGAAAGGATCACAAACATGACAATCACAGAACGCAACTTTTTCACCGCCTCCGACGGCGCCCACATCTATTTCGAGGACGTCGGCCAGGGCCTTCCCATCCTGATGGTGCCCGGTTTCCTCTGCACCACCAAATTTTTCGAGAAAAATGCCCTGGCGCTGTCCGAAGAGTTCCGGGTAGTCACCATGGATCCCCGGGGACAGGGGTATTCCTCCAAAACCTGCGGGGGAAATACCCTGAAACGCCACGCCCAGGACATCCGGGAGCTGATCGACCATCTGGACCTGCAGCATGTTGTACTCCTGGGCTGGTCCTTAGCCGCCTCCGTGGTGGTCACCTACGCCTCCCAGCACCGGCAGCACCGCCTGAACGGCCTGGTCATGATGGACGGCTCCCTGTTCCCCTTCTCCGGGGAATCCTGGAACCACCACCGTGGCCGGGACTATAACATCCAGAACTGGTTTGACACCTACATGCCGCTCTACTATAACCCTCAGGAATTCTACGACAAATTCATCGCCCGTATCTCCAACCGCGGGGGCATGAGCGAGGAGGACCGCCACTGGATCACCGAGGAGTGCAAAAAGACCATGCCCTGGAGCGCCCTGGAGCTGCACTACGATTTCAGCCACACCGACAACGTAACGCACCTGAAGGAAATCACTGTGCCCGTATCCATATTCGGGGCCAGCTCTGAGGCCTACGGCCTGGACATGGTGGAAAAATTCGCGGGGGAGGTCAGCGGTTACAGCGAGGTCAACTGCTTTTACGAGAGCGGACACCTGATGTTTTTATACGAAGCAGAGAAATTCAACCAGTGCCTTAAGCGGTTTGTGCGCAAGGCCAACGAACTGATGAACAACTGAATGATGAAGGAGGGGGACTTATGTTACTAGCAATTACCGGATTTGTGATGATCGGCCTGTTAATGTTCTTTCTTTTAAAGGGGAAGGCCATCCCCATGACCCTGTTTGTGGTACTGCCCATTCTGGGAGCCGTGATCAACGGCTACGGACTGACGGACATCGCCGGTTTTATCAAGGACGGCGTCAGCACTACCTGGAGCATGGCGGCCCTGTTCGTGTTCGTAGTCACCTACTTTGGCATTATGACCGACGTGGGCATGTTTGACAAGCTGGTTCAGAAACTGATCCGAATCGCCGACGGCCATGTGCTGGGGATCTTCCTGGTGGTGGTCCTCATCGCCACCCTGGGCCACTTGGACGGCAACAGCCCCACCACCTACCTGATCGCCATTCCCGCCCTGCTGCCGCTGTGTAAAAAGCTGAACATCCGCATTTCCGCCATCATGGCAGTCTGCTGTTCCGTTATCACGGTAATGAACCTGGTGCCCTGGGGCGGCGTGCTGAACCGCCAGTCCGTCACCCTGGCCATGGATTCGGGCCTGCTGTGGCGCGCCTATCTGCCCATGCAGATTTTCGGATGGTTCTGCTGCGTGGGCCTGGCCGTGGTAATGAGCCGCATCGAAGTGCGGCGGGGCGCCGGTAAAGTGGCGGTTCTGGCAGCCGGAGAAAGCGCAGAAGCCGCGGCCGATCCGGAAGTTTTGGCCTTGCAGCGCCCCAAACTGCTCTGGTATAATGTAATCCTGACCGTCGCCGTGTTCGTGCTGCTGTTTAAGACATCCCTGCCCAACTACTCCATTTTCATGATGGGCTGCGTGCTTGCGCTGGCCGTGAATTATCCCAGCCCGAAGGACCAGGAGGCCCGCCTGGCCGCCCACGCCCCCAAGGTCATCTCCCTGGTTGCCACCGTGCTCAGCGCGGGCGTGATGGTAGGCGTGCTCAATAACACCGGAATGATCGTGGCCATGGCCGAGCTGATCATCCACATTCTGCCCGACTTTTTATGCGCCCATCTGCACCTGGTATTCGCATTTTTCGGCGGCTTTATCGGACTGGCCGTATCCCCCGATCCGCTGTACTACGGCATTCTGCCCGTGCTCATCGAGGTGTGCGCCCAATACGGCATACCGGCCCAGAGCGTGGCCATCGCCTTTGGAATCGGCGCGGACAGTTGTTTCACCCTGGCGCCGGTCATCGCCTCCACCTACCTGGGGCTGGCCGTCTCCGGTCTGTCCTTAAAGGAGCACATGCGCTTCAGCTTCTTCCCCCTTTGGATTGTGGGACTGCTGATGATCGCCTTCGGCTGCGTCATGGGCTACATCGTGATCTGACACATTGTCCGGCAGCTGCGGCTGTCCATCGATCCGGCTCAGGCCGGGAAAGGAGCGGGCCATGAACACCCGGGAGCTGGAATATATTCTTGCCATTGCAAAGGAAAAAAGTATCTCAAAGGCGGCGGAAAAGCTCTACGTCACCCAGCCGGCCTTAAGCCTCTTTCTCACCCGCCTGGAAAGCCAGCTGGGAACCCCGCTCTTCATCCGCGGGGCCTCCGGTCTCATCCCCACCTTTGCCGGGGAGCGCTATATCCAGATGTCCCGAAAGGTGCTCAAGGATTACCGGGACTTTGAACAGGAGCTTTGCGACATCAGCTCCCTGCACATGGGCCGCCTGAAGGTTGGCACCTCCGCCCACATCGGCTCCTATGTGCTGCCCCAGGTGATCCCCCTGTTCAACCGCACCTATCCCAACATCGAAGTTTCCATCTCTGAGGGAAATTCCCAGGTTCTGGAACATATGATCAGCGGAAATGAACTGGACGTGGCCCTGATGCACCTGCCCCTCAAACATATAGAGGCAAACTACGTGGAAATCGCCCGGGAACGGTACGTGATGGCATTTTCCAAAGACCACCCCCTGAACCGGAAACTCTACCCGCGGGAGGGCGAAACCTATCCCTATATCGACCCCCGCGCGGCCGCAGGACAGAAATTCGTACTCTCCTTCCCCTACCAGCGGGTCCGTCAGATTTCCGACCGGATTCTGGAAAAGGCCGGTATCACCCCGGACATTATCCTGACCACCAGCAGCGTGCAGACCGCCCTGCGGTTCGCCGGGGTTGGCTTGGGCGTGACCTTCCTCCCGGAAAGTTATATCCAGCTGTTCCGCTGCACCCATGAGCCGGTTTTCTGTTATATGGACGATGACTTTGAGGCCTACTGGACCTTTGTGGTGGTCTACCCGGGGGATGTGACCCTGTCCGGCCCCGCCAGGGCGTTTATCGAACTGACCAAGGAAGCCTACTGTTAAAATACACCCGGACTCTCTGCATCCGTCAGAGCGCCCGGGTGTTCATTTTCCTATTTCGATTGTTTCTCATCCGTGTTCAGATACTCCATTACCCCCATGTGAATCGTCCACGCCATCCGATCCTGATAATCCTCGCTCTCCAGGGCCTTGGCCTCCTTGCGGTTGCTTAAGAAACCGCATTCCACAATCACGATCGGTTCCTTCACATGCAGCAACAGGTAATAATTGTCGTTTGCCTTGGCCACCCGCCGGTTGGCCTCGCCCAGCACGTAATCGAAACGCTCCTGAAGGATTTCCGCCAGCCGCTTTCCGTTCTGGGATGTCTTATAGTAAAATACCTGGCCGCCGTTTATTTCTTCCTGATGATAGCTGTTTTGATGGATGCTCACCACCAGGTCCGGCCGGGCCTCGTTAATGATATCGCAGCGCCTGCGCATATCCGACACCTTTTTGTGGCTGTCCCCGGACTGGTAGAGTCCGGTATCCGTGTCACGGGTCATAACCACATTGACATCGGAGGCTTCCAGATACGCTTTCAGCTTCTTGGCAATACTTAAGTTAATGTCCTTCTCCAGCTGTCCGTCTATGCCCACCTTGCCCGGGTCAAAGCCCCCGTGTCCGGCGTCAATCACCACAAGGGGCTTCTCCTCCCGCATATCCGCCTGCCGGTTCTCCACCGCAGCCAGCGTACCGGCTTCCCAGGACACCACACATACAATAAAAAGCAGCAGAATGCCCATCAAGGTCTGCCACGCAGAATGCTTCATCCAATGACGCTCCAGTCAAAACTACTTGGTTCAGTATATTCACCCGCACGGCAAAAAAAGAACCGGAAATCGCAGCCCCGCCCATCACGGCGTTTTGGCTCCGGTTTCCGGTTATCCTTCCTTTGTCAGTCCACCTCCAGGACGTTGTAGTCCTTCACCGCGTCCTCCACAATGTACTCCAGATATTCAAACAGAACGGCCGGATAGCAGTATTCCTGCCACATCTTGTAAGCCGGGCGCTCCTTCGCTTCCTCCACCACGTCGACCGCCTTTCCCGCGTAGCAGGCGGCGTTGATATCCGCATATACCTGGGACATCTGCTGTTTTTCCGAAGGTGTCAGCTTCACGAACAGGTCGCCCGCCTTCTCCTCCTCCTTGGAGTCCTTCATGGCGTCATAGGCCTGGTTGTAGAAGATCTTGTTCAGCGTCGGCGGGCTGTATGTATCAAAGGACAACAGATTCTCATCCGTCACATGGTGGCGCTTGGCCCACCGTTCCATATCCACCTGACGGGTGCGGTAGGAAAATGACTCGTCGCTCATGTAATCCAGCACCCCGTACTGGCAGGGCGGCGTAGCCAGCGAGCTGGTCACCACCTCATAGATGCCGATATCGTCGTGCTGCATAAAATGCTGAACGTGCAGATGGCCGCTCAGGAACAGGGGAATATTGCGCTCCTCCAGCAGGTCGATCAGGCGGTCGCTGTGCTCGATGGTACAATCGTCCACATAGACCTTGCTCTCGTCCAGCAGATTGTGGTGGGCTACCGGCAGAACGCGCATCCCCGCTTTCTCCGCCTCGTCCAGCTGCTGCTCGATCCATTCGTAGGTCTCCGTCTTAATCATGCCGCCCACCTGATTCCTCGGCTCATACTGGCAGGTGTCCAACATCAGCAGGCAGGTGTTCTGGTCCAGATAATAAGTATAGCTGAGGGAGTTGCTGTCGCGGCTGTTGGCCTCATCGTAGCCGTACTCGCCGTAAATCTCCGCAAATTCCGCCGGATCCGTGTTGTTCGCCGGATAGATGTCCTTTCCCTGATATCCGGCGGCCTTGGGATTGTTGATATCGTGATTGCCCGGTATCACTAACACCGGAATCCCGGCCAGCTCCACCTTGTCGAGCTTCTTTGCCAGCTCCTTGTGGCTGTCCTCCTCCCCGTTCAGGGAAAGGTCGCCGCTGAGGATTAGCACGTCCGCGTTCTGGCTGATGGCCTCCTCCAGGGCCGCGTCCACGATCTCCTCCACGTAGTTCACCAGCTTGCCGTCTCCGTGGTTCACCATGGTGGTGAAGGCTTCGCCTTCGTCCCGAAGCGACCCCGCCAGGTAATGCATGTCGGTCATCAACACCACCCGGGTGGCGTGGGCGGGCTTTTCCGCCACGGTCTCCGTCTCCGGCGGCTCGGTGGGAAACGGCTCAATGGTCGACGGCTCGGGGTGAGTCGGCTTCTCCGCCCCACTGGTCTGAGCTATGGTGGTCTCCTCCGGCGCGGTTGCCCCGCTCTCCACCGGCGTATCCGTGCGCACGCCGCAGCCTGCGGCCAGTACGGCGGCCGCGGCCACAGCCGCAATCCATCCTTTTATCTTGATTCTGCGCTTCATGTCCTTCCCCCAGTTCCATTTTTTATGGCCGGATCGCGCCTATTCCTTCACGCGGTTCACCACGTCCCAGATATCCGCCGGCTCAAATCCCAGTTTCCAGCAGGCCACTCCGGCCAGATCGTATTCCCGGATCAGGTCGATCTTCAGGCCCAGAGACTCCTCCTCTTCCATCCAGATGTACTGTTCGCCGTCGGCGTTTATCACTTCTGCGTAATACTGGCCCAGGGCGTCGTCCCAGATCAGCTGCGCCTGATTGTCTTCCACCCACTTCTTGGCGTCGGAAATACCGTAGGCCTTGGAGGTAGTCTTTCCGCCCTGAACCGTCCACACTCTGGTGTAAAACGGTACTCCGTTGATCACTTTTTCCTTGGGCACCTGGGTCAGCGTATCCTTGATTCCGTTTTCCACATAGGTGATGGAGGCCACAGAACCCGCATCCCCGCCGGCGTAGTGCTCGTCATAGCCCATGATGATCACGTAGTCGGCCACCGTGCCCTGCTCTTTTCGGTTGTAGAAATTGGTGTAAGCCGAGGGCACATAGTTGTCCACGGACAGAACCAGCCCCTTTTGCCGGCAGGCCACCGACAGCTCGCGGATAAACTGAACGTAATGGGGCCCGGCCTCTGCCTTCAGTCCCTCGAAATCCAGGTTGATGCCGTCGAAGCCGTAGTTGTCCGCATCCTCCATCAGGCTGGCGATCAGCTTCTTCCGGTTGGAGGTGGAGCCCATTAACTCCCTGGTGTTGATCGCGGCGCTCTCCTTGGTACTGACGTTGTTTAACATGGCCCAAACCTGTATGCCCCGGGCGTGGGCCTTTTCCACGTAGTCCCGGCTGGCGATGGACGAGTAATTGCCCTGATTGTCCGTCATCACAAACCAGGACGGCACCACCACGTTGACGCCCTCGGTCTTGTCGATCAGCTCCTCAAACTTGTTGTTCGCCTCCTGGCTGAACACCTGGTGGAACGCCAGAATCACCGGCTCTCCCAGGGAAATATTGGTGTACACCGGCGCCTTAAAGGTGCTGAGCTGCGGTTCCGGCTCCTGCTCCTCCAGCCTGCGGTTCTCAATATAGCCCATATAGCCGTCCTCTGTCCGGACCTTGGTCCACTTTTCCATGGCGTCCAGGACCGTCAGCCGGTCCCCCTTTGCCACATCCGTGATAATGGGGCTCTTGACGCCGCCCCTGGTGCGCAGCTTGCCGTCCCGTTTGGCCTGAACCTTGGGCACCGGGTTCCAGAGGGTGTCGATAAAGACGCGCTTGATCTGGCTGGTGTCAAAAGCCTCGGTCCTGATATCCGTATAGTTGGCCACCAGTCCCAGGGACAAGTACGCCCCGTCTTCCTTCACCTTTAAGAGCGGTCCCGAACTGCCCATGGTCTCTGCATCCGCATAGACGATGGAATCCGGCAAAGCGTACACCAGAAGCTTCTCATTCTCATCCCAATAGAAACGCTGGTTCAGATACTCGTTCACCCAGCCCACCGGCAGATAAACCTGGTTATCCTCGTAGATTGCCTTTGTGTCCTGGAGCTCATTGTCCAGCACCAGAGCCACCTGCCCGCTCTTGATCCCAAACAGCTTGCCCTTGTCCGCCAGCTCGCTGCTGGGCTTGTACTTTCCCAACAGATACCAGCCCACCAGCGCGCCGGCCACCAGCAGAATTAAGCCCACAATCACAGCCGTCACGGCGCAGCCGCAGCCTCTCTTATTTTCCTTCATGCAGCGGGTCCTCCGAATTGTAAATGGTAGTCTTTTCGTTGGGAAATGAGGCATCCGAATGTTGTCCGCATGCCTCATTTCGCTCACTGTGAATATTATATCATAACATTCGGCAAATAGTACAAACGATTTGCTTACAATTCGGTGGAAACGGCTGGGGGGTGGATTTGGGCGGATCATTGACCGGGCGCAGCCAGACGCTGCGGCCAGCTCAGGCTGAGACGGCCCCGCCTGTAACGACTGCCATTCTCCGCTGTCCGCGCGTCCGCTTAGGCCCGTAAGGATTACCCGCGTTCGCTGTGTCCCGGCGTGCTTACCCGCGCCCGTTTACGCCCCGCAGCCGCAATCCCCGCCGCCCCCTTCACC
>OJKJ01000185.1_pt1 | contig 44789 bp, 38 predicted proteins | sample 1596491 | NCBI WGS metagenome assembly OJKJ01 (sample SAMEA4350160, study PRJEB24818) | metagenome | biome: human; feature: gut; material: faeces | place: Denmark | collected 2013-09
TCTCAGAGGCAATTTCCGATATGGCGGGGGATTCCCCCATGAACCGGCTGATTCAGGGAGACGTGGGCAGCGGCAAAACTGCTGTTGCGGCCGCCCTGTGCTGGTGTGTGGTCTCCGCCGGCATGCAGGCCGCCATGATGGCGCCCACGGAAATTCTGGCGGCTCAGCACTTTACATCCCTTTCCAGCCTGCTGGAGCCTGCCGGAATCCGCGTTGCCCTGCTCACAGGGTCAGTAAAAGCGGCAGAGAAAAGGAAGCTCTATGCCTCCCTGGAGGCCGGGGAGATCGACCTGATCATCGGTACCCATGCGCTGCTCAGTGAGGGTGTGGCATTCCGGGATCTGGGCCTTGTGATCACGGACGAGCAGCACCGTTTCGGGGTAGGACAACGCTCCGCCCTTGCCCAAAAAGGGACTTCCCCTCATTTTCTGGTGATGAGCGCCACCCCTATTCCCCGTACACTGGCCCTGATGATGTACGGGGATTTGGATATTTCCGTGTTGGATGAGCTTCCACCGGGAAGGCAGAAGATCGAGACCTATCTGATTGACTCCAAAAAGCGCGTACGGGCGTTCGGTTTTGTACAGAAGCATTTGGACGAGGGACGGCAGGGATATCTCATTTGCCCGCTGATTGAAGAGGATGAGACTGGGCTTGCCAGCGTCAAAGAATACGCCGGACTGGTAAAGGACTGTTTCCCCCATGCGTCTGTAGGTATCCTCCATGGAAAGATGAAGCCTGCGGAAAAAGACGCGGTGATGAAGGAGTTTTCAGAGGGAGCCCTGCAGCTTCTGGTCTCCACCACAGTGGTGGAAGTGGGGGTGGATGTTCCCAATGCCGTGATTATGCTGATAGAAAACGCGGAACGGTACGGCCTATCCCAGCTTCACCAGCTGCGAGGGCGCATCGGGAGAGGCAGCTTTCAGTCCACCTGCATTCTGGTGACGGATATTCAGAATGAAGATACCCTCAAACGTCTGAAGCTCTTCCGGGATACCAGCGACGGCTTCCAAATTGCCGACGCCGATTTAAAGCTGCGGGGTCCTGGAGACTTCTTTGGACAGCGCCAGCACGGATTGCCCCAGCTCACCATAGCCGACATGAGCAGCGATCTGGAAGTGCTGAAAAAAGCCCAGGAATGCGCCCGGGAAATCATGTCCAAAAATGTCCTGGACGCCGAGGAATACCGGGGCCTGCGCGCTGAAATGCGCCGTCTGTTTGCAAAAACCGGCAGTGACAACGTGGTGCTGTAACGCTCTGACAAGGTTCGAAGAAGCCGAAAAGGGAGCTCAAAGGGAATTGTTAAAGATGTCTGGATACGATGAATTTGCATAAGGGATAGGGCTTCCCGACGCCGTCATCTGAAAAATGCGGAGAAAAGTTTCAAGACCATATAAAGCAGAGACGTTCCAAAGAAAAAAACGGAATAGCCATTTGCGGCTATTCCGTTTTTTGTAAAAGGGCCGCATTTCCTCTCTCACTTCCTTACGTGAGGGCAGAAAACGCGGCTCTCTTTCGATGCCACTTACATATCCCGAAAACGTTTGACCCTTCTCAACTGTTTCTGTTTCTTCCGATAAAGCAGCATCAGAATAATATAAACGACGACCAGCACTAGAATAACCGCCATGACGATGAGAAACCAAGGCGCTGTAAAAAGAGACTTTCCCTGGGTAAAAATGGTGATCACCGGGCTTCGCTCCACAGATTCTGAGGCCACCAGTGGAATGGTGGCAATCACCTCATCCGCATAAGAGAGCGTGGCGGTTCCTACCTGTTCTCCCTTTTTGATGGGCGCCTGAACGCTTTCCGGCACGTTGCACTGGATGGTCACGCTAGATTTATTTACAGCTTTTGGAAGCAGTGCGCTGGCATTGTCTCCGGCCACCAGCTGCAGCGTATCCTTCCGGTAGGCATATTCCAGCTTCACCTCTCCCAGCAGATCTCCCTGGGCGGCCACTGTCTTCTTTTCCAGATTTAAAAGCGCCCAGCGGAACAGTTCCCTGGAGTCCGCCATCTCTCCGTGATAGTCGATGTCATTTCCTTCGCTGTCCAACATCGGACTGCCCATCGCCACACAAATGTATGTGTATCCGTCAGCCGTGGCCGACGACACAATGCAATAGCCTGCCTCGTTCAAAGAACCGGTCTTGATGCCGGTAGTATAGGTGTAAAAATAGTTGTTCCCGTCATTGTCCTCATAGTTGTTGAACATTTTGTTGGTGGAGTAAAACGTCTGCTCCTCCCTCATGTTGGTGGCGGCCAGGTCATAGGCCGGGGTGCCTGTGATCTGGGCAAAATTGGGCAGCCCCAGTGCATAGCGGGTGATACGGTACAGATCCCGCGCAGTGGCATAATGGTCGGGATGATACAGGCCGTGCGGGTTCATGAAATGTGTGTTCTCGCAGCCCAGTTCTTCTGCTTTTTCATTCATCAGCTTCACAAAATAGGTGTTGCTGTAATCCGTGGGGTCTTGGCCTGAGTCCCACTCGGCAGCCCCTTCTCCTCCGGCGTTGGTATCCTCCTCACTGCCCGCCTCCAAGCCGCTGTCTGAATTTTCCGTACCGGCTGCATTCTCCCCGGTTTCACCAGAACCGCCGTCCGGCTGAGTGGAATCCACACCGCTTCCCTCTTCGCCGGATTCCGCGGAAGAGCTGGGAAGGGCACCTGCCGCATGAAGCTCGTTTACATAATTTGCCAGCAGAAGCGCAGCGTCGTTCGCAGAAGGCACCATCAGCAGATAGAGCAGCTGTAATCCCGTCAGCTTTTCTCCTGCCATAATGTCCGCCGTAGAGCTGTAGGTTCCCTCCAGCTCATCCAGCACAGCTTCCGATGCAGTAATCACCGTATTTTCGATATCAGGGATATTTTCATAAGCCACAATAAAGGTCATGATCTTCGTCAGCGATGCCATAGGACGCTTCTCATCGGGATTCTGGGCATAGGCCACCGAATCCGTATCCAGATTGACCAATAAAAGCGACTCGCAGTGGGGGCCGCCTCCGTCCTTCTCCCAGGTATAGGGGAAGCCTTCGGCGGAAACGGGCAAGGCCGCTGTGGTCAGCAATAAACAAACAGCCAAAAATATGGCTGTAATTCTCTTTCGTTTCATCATGTACTCTCCCGCAGTTTTGTGTTACAATTTAGTATACTATTTACGGCTCAAAAAGAAAAGCCCGAAATTCTTAACATTTTATAAAGCGGAGGCTCCCTTGAAATTTTTTCACACGTCTGACTGGCACCTGGGGCGGATGCTGTATGGCAGAAGCCTTTTGGAGGACCAGCGCTATTTTTTGGAACAGGTTTTCCTGCCTGCTGTGGAGCGGGAACGGCCCGACTGCATCCTGCTGGCAGGCGATATCTATGACCGCCAAATCGCACCGCCGGAGGCGATCCGCCTATTTGACCGTACCCTCTCCCGTCTGACCGAGCTCAACTGTAAGGTGGCGGTAATCTCTGGAAACCACGATGGTTCAGACCGTATCGCTATCCTCAAAAATATTTTAAGAAAGAACGGCGTCTTCCTGGCCACCGAGCTGTCAGACGCCTTCTCCCCCATTTTTTTGGAGGCTGGAGAAGAAAAAGCGCAGCTCTTCCTTTTACCCTATTTAGATTCCTCCGCCGTGCGGGATTATTTCCAGGACGATACTCTCCGGGGAGAAGGCGCCTGTATGGCCAGGGTGCTGTCCGAATTGGAACCTCTGTTTCTGCCGGACTGCCTCCACATCCTTATGACCCACTGCTTTGCAGCCGGTTCCGCCCCTTCCGACTCCGAAAGCACCATGTTCGTAGGCGGTTCCGGTGAAGTGCCGCCCGAACTCTTTTCCTCCTTTGACTATGCCGCGCTGGGACACCTTCACGGCCCCCAGCGTGCAGGGAAAACCGGGCGCTATTCCGGTTCTCCCCTGAAGTATTCTGTGGATGAGGAAAGCCAAAAAAAGTCGTTTCTGATGTTGGAGTCAGATCAGGGGGCACTGAAGCAGACCGAGCTCCCCATTGTTCCCCTCCGCGACGTCCGGCGCATCACAGGCCTATTTCAAGATCTGCTTTCCGCGGGACAGGATCATACCTGTGAAGATTACGTGGAATTGGAACTGACCGACAAAGCTCCTATCCTGCTGGCAGCCGAACGCCTGCGTCCCTACTACCCCAATCTGCTCTCTGTGACCAACCGCTGGGCAGCGGATTCAGCAGTAGGGGAACGGGCTCAAAAGCTGCAGAACCAGACCGAAGATGTAATTTTCCGCTCTTTTCTCAAGGATGTGTGCAACATTGAGGCAGCTGGTCCGGATTTGGAACTGTTCTCGGAAATTCTCAGGGAGGTGGACAAACCATGAGACCTCTAAGGCTGTCATTAGAGGCTTTCGGCCCCTATCTCAAAAAGGCTGAACTGGATTTCACCCTTTTTGGGGAGAACGCCCTGTTTCTCATTACCGGTCCCACGGGCGGCGGGAAAACCACTCTGCTGGATGCCATGTGCTTTGCACTCTACTGCCGCGCCACAGGGGGGCGCAGAGATTTTGCCGGCATGCGCTGCGCCAGCGCCCCGGAGGACGTTCCCACCTCCGTAGAATTCGATTTTTCCCTGCAGGGAAAAATTTACCGGTTCCGCCGCAGCCGGTTCCTGCATGTCAACCGGAACACAAAACAGCTGGAGCCGCGGGAAACCCACGAATGCTTCATAGATGAAAACGGGGAGATGCGCCTGCTGGAAAGCGGCAGCGAAAGCGCTGTGAGACGCCGTGCAGAGGAACTTCTGCACTTGAACTGTACGCAGTTCTCCCAGGTCGTAGTACTTCCTCAGGGCGATTTTCTCCGACTGCTGCGGGCCAGTTCCAAAGAAAAAGCCGAGATGTTGGAAACTCTTTTCTCCGCTGGACTCTGGCGCAACGTCATGGAGAGCTTTTCCGCCCGCACCAGAACATTGGACGCAGAATGCCGCAAGCTCACTGCCATGCGCGCCTCCCTGCTGGAAAAGGAAAACGCTGAATCCGGGGCCATACTGGAAAAAGCTGTGGCCGAACTGGAAGAGAAGGAAACAAACCTCCGCAGAGATGCCGACAGTCTGGCAAAGAAGCTGCAGGACCAGGAGGCAGCCCTCCGTCTTACAGAGGAATACTATCGCCTGAAAGACGAGCTGGTTCGGACCTCGCAGCTGGAAGCCTCGGCACAAAGGCATTTGGATGAGCTGAACCGAACCAAAGCGCAGACCGCGCAGAAACGAGAGGAAGCCGCCAGGCTCCGCAGCTCAGCAGTGCAGGCAGCTCAAGAGATTTCCCGGCTTCAGCAGCAGCAAAAGCAGCTCTCCCATGCCGCGGACCTGCGCGGACGGGCTCAGGAAACGCTCCGGCAGAAAAACCAGGAGGAAGCCTCTCTGACTGTGCTCAAACAAAATGCGGTCGAATTGGGGCAGCGCATCCTCACAGGCGAAGCCTTTGCTGAGCAGGCGCAGACCTCTGCCACACAGATCCCCAAGCTGCTGGAGGAGCGGCAGGCTCTGGAAAGGGCCCTTGCTCTATACGAGGAATTGGAAAATTTGAAACATGCGGAAAGGAAGGCGCAAGGTGAGCTGAAGAGAACGGAAGAATCCCAGAAAGCCAGCACCCTTCTCGCAGAAACCCTGACGCAGCGCCTGTCCGCACAGGAGGCTGTTCTGCGGGGGAATTCCACACTGCAGCTTGCCTGCAGCCTGGAAGAAGGAAGCCCTTGTCCCGTCTGCGGTTCTACCGAGCATCCTTCTCCCGCGCAGGGAAAGGAACAGCTTCTGGATGTTCAGGAGCTGGAGCTTTTGCGCAGAGAAGAAAAAAAAGGCAGGGAGCGGGCTCTTCAGGACACAGCGCAGTGCGCGGCTTCTTCGCAGCTGTTCCGGCAGGCCATGGAGAAACGGGCCGCACAGGAAACGCTTTGCCTCCAGACCGGCTTTTCTCCGGAACAGGCCAAAGAATGCTTTCATCTGCTCACAGCCCGTCTCCAACAGGAACGTTCCACAGCAGACAAACTACCGGCAGCCAGAGCCAAGCTCGCCGCGCTCACCGCCCAGCGAGATCAATTGGGAAAAGAAGAGTACGAGGCCGTCCGGAGAGTGTCGGCTTTGACAGCAAAGGCCCTAGAACTGGACCGAAACGCCCAGGAGGCGGAGCAGGCCTGCTCCGGCTTAAAGCAAGCGGAGCTTGAAAATGCCATTGCTCGAAAAAAGCAGGAATATGAAGCAGCCGAATCCCGTTCAAACCTGCTCCTGACGGAATGTGAGCAAGCCGTCTCCGCCCTCAGTGCGGCGGAAAGCGCCTGCAGCGCTGCCCGGAATGCAAAAGACAAGGCGCAATCAGCCTTTGACGTTTTGCAGCCTTCCTGGGAGATTCCCCCTGAATTATCTGTACTGCGCCGGGAAACCGAAGAGAAAAGGAAACTTTCCCTGCAGCTTTCCCAGGAATTGGGCCAGACCATAAGTTTGCTCTCCTCTCTGCGCGGCTCACTGGCCTCTGTACGGGAACTGGAGGAAAAGCTGAATTCCGCTGAACAGCAATTCAGCCATACCGCCCGACTCTCTCATTCTCTCTCCGGCGCAAACCCCTTAAAAACGCCGATTTTGCAATATGTGCTCAGTATCATGCTGGATGAAGTTCTGGGGAGTGCAAACCGGTTTTTCGGCACGCTGAGCCGCGGCCGCTACGCCCTCCGGCGCATGGAGGGTCCAAAGGGCGGAAATGCCTTGGGAGGCCTTGACATCGAAGTGCTGGACGGCGCTTCCATGCTGCCGCGCTCCATCGAGACCCTTTCTGGAGGCGAACAGTTTCTCGCCTCTCTCTCCCTGGCCTTTGGTCTTTCCGACGTGGTGCAGAGCCGCTCCGGCGCAGTCCATCTGGATTCCATCTTCATCGACGAAGGCTTCGGCACGCTGGACGGGGAAACTCTGGATACTGCAATGAAAGCTTTGGCCATGATTCGCAGCAGCGGCAGGCTTATTGGCATCATCTCTCATGTCTCAGAGCTGCGGGGGCGCATCGCCTCACGCATTGAAGTCACCGGCGACGGGGCCGGATTTGCCCAGGCTGCAATCAAAATGTAACTACGACAAATAATCCGTCCTGTTGTCAGCTGCAAAGCCCTGGGGTATAATTAGATTCAGGTAAGCGCCGAATCAATCCGCTGTCCGGCCTGCAAAGTGGGTTTTAAGGCAGTTCCGGAAAAATCCGACAAATCCCGCCGTATTCAGTACACTAAAAGGTTTTCCAACATTCTTTGATGCAGAAATAACAAAAGCCGCCCACAGGGATAGCCTATTGCGGCAAGGAGGAGAAATATGATGAAAGTTACCTTTATTCAGCACAGCTCGTTTTTGGCGGAACTGGATCACTGCTGCCTGCTGTTCGATTATTACGAGGGGAGCGTTCCAAAAACGCCTCTGGAAAAACCGCTCTACATCTTTGCTAGTCACAGCCACGGGGATCACTTCTCCTCCGCTGTATTCTCTCTGGCAGAGCCGGGCCGAAAGGTTTTTTATCTGCTTTCCGACGATATTCCCGAACGCCTTGTACCGGAAGAGCTCCTGGAAAACACGGTTTTCGTTGCCCCCCATTCCACTTACACCATAGGAGATTTACAAGTGGCCACGCTGGAATCCACCGACTTAGGCGTAGCATTCCTGATTGAATGTGAAGGCAGACTGCTTTACCACGCTGGGGATCTCAACTGCTGGGTCTGGGACGGTGCGCCCCGGTATCAGAACGATATGATGGAAGCTCAATACAAAAAGGAACTGGAACTGCTTTCCGGCAAAAAGATCGACGTAGCCTTCGTCCCTCTGGATCCTCGCCAAGAAACGGATTTCGATCTGGGCATGCGCTATTTTTTAGAGGCTGCCGGGGCAAGTTACGTTTTTCCCATGCATATGTGGGGGGATTATACTGTGGTTCCGCTGTTCAAATCCACCCCCACCTACCGGGAATACACCAAGCAGATTCAAAATATATCCGCTCCCGGACAAACTTTTGAACTGGATCTTTCTGAAGAAAAACAGGACTAACCCCTCTGAGAAACTCCAAGAAGATGCTGGACATAACGTTCCAATTCCACCACAATAATTCAAATTTTCTGAGAGAGGCTGTAACAGCAGTCCCTCCGCAATCACATCCTGTGCTGGCAGATGAATCAAAACAGCAGGCATATCAAAAAGGCATGATGGAAATTATCAGGATTTCCATCATGCCTTTTCCTATTTTCTCAGCTTTCCAGTTTCTTTTTGCTCTTCTCCAAATTTCCTCGCGCCAGATCGTCCAGCGTTGTTAAATCCACATAATTTTTTATTTGCTCATAAAAGCCTTCCCAAAACCGAACCGTGCTGCAGACCTCGTACCTGGGACATCGGTTTGGCTCATCCTCCAGGCAAGCCACTGGAGCCAAGCTCCCCTCGACGGCCCGTAAAATTTCTCCAACCGTATATTCTTCCGGTCTCCTTGCAAGGCGGTATCCTCCCTGTGGGCCGCGGATGCTGCGCACAAAACCCGCCCTGCTCAAGGCGCTCACAATCTGCTCCAGATATTTCACAGAAATACCCTGCCTGACAGATACATCCTTCAGGGCGATGAATTCTGTCGGGTCCTGCAACGCCAAATCCGCCATGAAACGCAGCGCATACCTTCCCTTTGCTGAAATTTTCATACCGCTTCTCCTCCGCATTTTATCTATTCCTATTTTACAATAGGAATAGTAGGAAATCAAGCTGCAAAACGTTTAACACTGCTTTGAAATATACTCTTTTTCCAACATGGAGAACAGCAGGATGTCCCCGAATTTTCCATCCCTGCAGAGGGCCTCCCGCCGGCAGCCCTCCAACTGGAAGCCTGCCGCCTCAAATAAATGCTGCTGAACAGGAGAACAAAGGGGGATTTCTGTTTCCACACGATGCAGGCAAATACGTTCAAACAGAAAATACAAAGCCAGCTGCAGCGCCTCCACAGCGGGCTGGTCCTCCCAATCCATTGAAAAGAGCCGCAATTTCAGCCTGCAGCTGCCCGCATTCCAATCAATTGCATAGAGGGATACTTCCCCCAAAATCCCATATTCCCCATTAACGGACACCAGAAAGTCATACCGGTCCCGTCCTAAAACTGCAATGGCTATGGCGTTCCCGATTTCCGCCTGGGTTGGAGTCTCTTCCCATTCCCCGCTTTGACAAACTGCTCTATAGTATTGTTCTTCATCTTCTTGCCGAAGCAGGCGAAGCAGTACCTGCTTTCCCAAAAGCGGCGGCAAGGTGGCTTTGAGTAGTTTAATCCCCATTTTTTCCTCCCGCAAGACAAAGAATTACCCGACTATTTTAAAAGCATTATACCAATAATCCATAAATTACGCAAGTGCGTATACGCGCTTGCGTCTTATCAACTAGAATTTTTTTGGTGATCACATTATGGATGTCAAGGATGTAATAGCAAAACGTTTTCAGCAGCTGTGCAGAGAGCGGGACATCCGGCCGAATGAACTGGCCACACTTTCCGGGGTTACACCTTCCACGGTATACAGCATGCTGAATCCGGTCCGCAGAAACATTTCTGTGGTAACGGTTAAAAAGCTTTGTGATGGGTTGGGAATTACGCTGGGGGATTTTTTTAACACGCCTGAATTTGATGCTCTTGATCAGGAAATCAAATAAGTTCATCAGCACGATGATCAGTATTCCCCGATATCCTTTCACATCTCCAGGAAAGACGAAAAAAGGAAAAACAAAACTCCCATTCTTAGACAGAATCGGGAGTTTTGTCTTTTTTGTATTTCTGTCAGCGGGAACTTCTCATATGCCGGGGCAACACTTTCTTTTTGACATGTAACAGGCGGGCCAGCTGTTCCCCCCTGGGGAGCATCGCCACATCATCATAGGTGACGGCTTTAAATAAAACGATGCTTACAGCATACACCGCCACTGCCAGAACAATTGCCGGAATCACAGCGAGCTTTGGGCTGACAAAAAGGCAAAGTCCGCAATAGGCGCCATAAGAGGCGGCGCCCATCACAGCGGAAGACAGCAGAATGGGCAGGGACATCCTCACAAAACCGTCCATATCCGGCAAGCTGCGCCGCATAGCAATCAAATTGAGCACCATAATTAGAAGATAGGAAACCACTGTGCTGATGGCAGAACCCATGGCATTGATTTCCGGAATGCCGATCAGCACATAGGAAAGTACGATCTTCACCACGCCCCCTATGGCCATATTCACAACAGGAGTCGTCGCCCTTCCAAAAGATTGAAGGATGGCATTGGTAGTGAACAACGTACTGTTGAAAGCGATGGCAATGCTGAGCATAGCAAGCAGCGGTGCAGTTCCTGCCGCCGCATCCGGCTTATTGAAAAGCAGCAGCTGACAAATAGGATCGGCAAAAACCGCCATGCCCACAGAGGCTGGAATGGCAATGAGGAGAGTCACCCGCATAGAGATGGAAGAAATATGGTCTACAGAACGTTTGTCATTGGACGCGATAGCCCCGGAAAGCACTGGCAGCAAACTGGTAGAGATGGGAATGACAAACGCTCCGGGCAAGTCGAAAAACTTCCTGGCATTGCCTAGAAGACCGCGCAGATCATCTACATGTTCCTGGGTAAAATGAAGGCCCTGCTGCAGACGGTCGCTGAGCACCGCCATGTCCACAATATCCAATGCGCTTAGGAAACAAGAACCGATGGTGATGGGAATGGCAAACCAAATCAAGCTTTTGAGCATGCTTTTGCGGGAGACCCCACTGGAACCAACGTCCGGCAAGTCCTTATCCCGCCTTTTCTGGCGCAGTTTATAGAGGACGAGATAAATCGTTCCCAAGCCGGCGCTGATGGAAACACCCACAACTGCGCCCACAGCGGCCCAGTCGTCTGAATCATACTGCTGCAGGATATAGACCGCCAGCCCTACGCCAATAACCACTTTTGTGACAGCCTCTATAGTCTGGGATACCGCGGTGGGTACCATATTGGAACGGCCTTGAAAATATCCCCGCAGGGCAGACATTACAGATATAAAAAACATGGTGGGCGCCAACGCCATAATGGCTAGATCAGCTCCCGGATAGCCCATCATCGAAGCGAACTGCTTGGAACCGAAAAACATGGCCAGACACCCGACCAGGCCGACACCAAAAAAGAGCCAGAACGCCACGCCAAAAACCTGATCCGCCTCCTTACGGCGGCCCTGGGCATAAGCGGTACCTACCATACGGGATACAGCAATAGGCAGTCCTGCTGTAGAAAGCATAAGGAAAAAGCCAAAAATGTCGTATGCTGCGTAAAAGTAGGACATGCTCTTTGGGTCGATCAGGTTCGCCAGCGGAATAGAGAACAGCAATCCCAATACTTTTACAAGCAAAGTGGAGGCGGATAGGATCACCGCCCCCTTCATAAAGCTTTGTTTCTTTTCCTGCGCCATAATCGTCTCCCGCATCTCTCTGGAACAAAATCTCCAGGTTATGGAGATTTTATTATAATACAAACAATCCGTTCCGTCAATTTTTGGGATTAGTTTTTGCCGGACACACCGCAAATAACCGGAATATTTATAAAAGCCTGTTCTCGAAGCAAGCGCTGAATCCATCCGGCGCGATTTGTTTCGGGGTTACTTAGCCGTAACCATACCGTTTTCTCCCCTTCAGCAGGCAGATAACGGACAGCGCCACACACAGGGCTTCCGCGATGGGGACGGCCAGCCACACGCCGTCCGCTCCCGCAAACACCGGTAAAGCCAGCAGTACGGGAAGAATAAAACCGAAGGTGCGCAAAAAGGAGATAAGCGCCGATACCTTCCCGTTGGAAAGTGCGGTAAACAGGGACGAGGCGTAAATATTCAGCCCACAGAACAAATAGCTCAGCGAGAAAAGGTAGAAGCCGTGCAGCGCGATGGGATAAACTGAGGTATCCCTCCCCGCAAAAATACCGACCAGGCCCGGCGCGAACAACAGCGCACCGCCCAGTGTCATCACAGAGCAGCCCTGGATAACTATCAGGCAGATACGGACCACCCGTTTGAGCTGCCCCCTGTTCTGCGCTCCGTAATTGTAACTGACGACAGGAGCCACACCCCCGGAAAAACCGAGAAAAATCGCCGTGAGCAGAAATTGCCCGTACAGCACAATGTTAATTGCCGCCACTCCGTCCGCTCCATAGGAACGGATCATGATGAGATTGAAAAGGATGGAAATCACGGAAGAAGCGATATTGGTGACCATCTCCGAGGATCCGTTGGCACAGCTCCTCAACAAAGTTCCCCAGTTACGCACGGGACGGACAAAATACAGATTTCCTTTCTTGCGGAAGAAGAAATTAAGCCCGATTACCGCCGGTACACAGTACCCCGCTACAGTGGCAAGCGCAGCACCCGCCACCCCCATTCCCAGTGGGACAATAAAAAGATAGTCCAGCACTGCATTCAGCAGCCCGGCGCCCACCGTGGCCCAGAGTCCCAAATGAGGCCGGCCAGCCGTGACAAAATAGCTTTGAAACATAATCTGCAGCATATAGGCGGGGAATCCTGCTGCCAAAATGGTAAAATAGACGCGGCAATCTGCCATCAGGGTATCGTTCGCCCCCAGTATGCGAATCAACGGATCACGGAACAGCAGACCCAATACGGCAAGAACCACAGAGAGGACAACGCCGAACAACATCAGCAATGAAAAATCCTGCCTTGCTTCTTTCTCTTTCTTTTCCCCGAGCTTCCGGGCTATTACAGCGCTGCCGCCCGTCCCCAGCATAATCCCCACACCCAATACAGCGAAGGTCACCGGAATGATGATGTTGATCGAAGAAAAAGCGTTGGTACCCACAAATTGTGACACAAAAATGCCGTCAACCATGGAATAGAGCGACATCATCAGCATCATGGCAATAGTGGGAAGTGAAAAGCGCAGCAAGGAGCCAAAATGAAACTCCCGGGAGATTTTATTATCCATACCCATAAGCCTCCTTTCTCAGGTGGAGAGCGGGGAAGCAAAAAGCCGATCCCCTGCTCTACCCTATCTTCTGGCAATCGCGTGATATTTATGATAAACTATTGGGTAACACTATAGTCAAGCATAATTTTTTAGAAACCGGAGGGATCTCCTTGAAAGAAGAACATGCCGGTCTTTTTACCACCGGGCAGTTTGCAAAGCTCTGTGGAACCACAAAGGAAACCCTGTTTTATTATGATGAACTTGGAATTTTAAAACCTGTAAAAGTGGCGGAAAACGGCTACCGGTATTATTCTGCTTCCCAGTTCTTCGATCTGGATCTTATCACCGTCCTGCAGGAGGCTGGCAGTTCTCTCAGCAAAATCAAAAGCTATCTGGAGCATCCTGAACCCTCTGCCTTTCTCTGCCTCCTGAGGGAAAACGAACAGATGCTTCTAGAAGAGATAAAGAAACTTCAGAAGATGCGCCGCACCCTGAAAAATGCCATTGACGCCGTTGGGACAGCCCTCTCCACAGAATGTGGGGTTCCTTGGCTGGAGGAATGCCCTGAAGAATGGTATATTGCCACACCTGCGCAGGGGGATGTGCTGGTCCTGCGGGATATAGTCCGCAGCATCCAGGACCATATCAGTTATTGTGACAGCCATGGGTTGGGAGAGGAGCTCTCTGTAGGTTCTATCGTCATAAAGGATTCCCTCCTGCAGGGGGATTTCAGAGAGAGCTATTACTCCACGCGCCTGCCCACCTCTCCCAAGCCCAGCCGGCTGCATTCCTCCCGCCTCTACCAAAAACCCGCAGGGCTCTATGCCTGTATTCTGCATAAGGGCGGATATTCGGGCCTCCTCCAAACCTATCCCCTGCTTCTGGAGTTTATCCGCCGTCAGGGGCTTCAGATCTGCGGCGATTCTTTTGAAACAGAGCTTTTGGGCTATCTTTCTACCGACAAGGAAGAGGACTTTGTACTGAAACTGGCCATTGGCGCAGGCCCGGCCTAGAAAACATTGGGGGCTGTGCCGCAAACAGCTGCCAGAGTGACGAACAGAAAAAGCTCTTGAAACAGATAACAGGCCTGTTTCAAGAGCTTTTTCTGTTTTGTACCGGTTTCTCCCCTTTGCATCTGCCGGCTTAAAACTCTACCGTGCTTTGCCCCCCGGTTCTTCTGCCGTCTTTCCAATCTCTGCAAAATATGCCTTAAAGGCAGAGGGCAGTGTATACTCCCGGTTCAAAGTTTCTGCCCTGACCCAGGCAAAGCCCTCTGCCTCCCGGGCAGTTTCCGCCGCCCAGGCTGTCATGTGCCATTCCACATGGGTAAAAACATGTTTGGATTCCTGACGCGGCTCAAGCCCCGCCTTCAGCAAGACGCCCCATTGCTCCAGAAGACCGGCTGCCTCCGACTCCGTAAGGAGGCCTTCCACAGAGGGCAATTCCCAAAGGCCGGCCAGCAACCCTTTTTCCGGCCGCCTCCTCAGTGCCAATTTCTCTCCGCAGGTCAAAAGAAACACTGTACGCTGCTCCAGCTTCCGGGGCTTCTTTTTGGCCTTTACAGGCAGTGTTTCCTCAACGCCCAGGGTATGGGCGCGGCAAAGACTGCTCAGCGGGCATTCCCCACACTTTGGCGCACCGTTTGGCAGGCAGACCATCGCCCCCAATTCCATCAGAGACTGGTTGAAATCTCCCGCTCGTTTCGGAATGATTTTCCGAATTTCTTCTTCAGTCCGCTTTTTCACCTTGGGATCCAGAATGTTCTCCCGGCGGCAAAGAAGACGGGAAATCACACGAAGCACATTCCCATCCACAGCCGGCGCCGGAATTTGAAAGGCAATGGAAGCGATTGCTCCCGCAGTATACTCCCCAATGCCAGGAAGGGAACGCAGTTCCTCATAGGAAGCTGGAATGGCGCCGGAATATCGTTCCATCACAATCTGAGCCGCTTTTTGCATATTGCGCACCCGGTTATAATATCCCAAGCCCTCCCACAGCTTCAAAATCTGCTCCTCCGGTGCGGCTGCCAAATCGGCCACTGTAGGCAGCTCATTTAGGAAACGTTCATAATAGGGCTTTACAGCCTCTACCCGGGTCTGCTGCAGCATAATCTCCGACACCCATACCCAATAAGGCTCCGGATTTTCCCGCCATGGCAAAACTCTGGCTCCGGCGTCATACCAGGAAAGCAGCAGAGCGGGGATTTCTCCCAATAGCTCTTCATCCTTTTTTTTCTCCATTACTACCAAATAAATCCTGTCCCTTCATTCCCTATTTTTCATGCAGTAGGTCGTCCGCCGTGGTATGAAAAAATTTTGCAAAAATTTTCAGTTCAATATCCGTCACAGCCCTGGAGCCGTTTTCTATCTTCTTTATAGTATACTTGTCACAGTCAAGTCCTTCAAGCTGAAGCATTTCTGCCAGCTTCTCCTGAGATACTCTTCCGGGTAGCGCCTTACGGTACACAGCGATCTTAATGCCGCTGAAATTGCGCCTTCCATCCTCCGTCCTATTTTTACTCACGTTATTCCTGCCTTCTCAGCGTGTCAACCTCTTCTCCAGAAGTTTTCAGAACTTTCCTATGGCAATAGGGACACCGCTGTTTTTTAGGCAAATTTAAGATTGCCTTTTGAGTAATTGTAAGATATAATAGAAACCGCAAAGGGGCTATTTTAGCCTCAATTACTAAATTCCCACGGAAGAAGGAGAGTTATGCCTGACCAGGACAAAAATTTTTACAGACTTCTCGCTGTTCTGGAGGAACAGGAGGAAAACCTCTGGTACGCCATAGAAAAAAACCATGAGGCTCAGCGTGCAGTAAAAGAAATCTATCTTTTAAAAAACCAGAAAAATCACAAAAAATCAGAACTGATGAAGAAGACTTTCGGGGAAAAAAACGCCCCTTGACAGGAAGCAAGCTCAGCAGCAGCCCCTTGCTGTACCGCTTTCAATTCACAAAAAATGCCGTCTGCAGAAAATTGCTGCAGACGGCATTTTTATTCTTGTTAGAAAAAGCTTATTGGGCTGCGGTGAATTCACGGGAGTAAATTTCATTACCCTCGCTGTCCAGATAACGGACAACCACAACAGGAGACTCCACATCCACCGCCAGCTTCACAGAAGCAGCAACACCTTCAAATACCGAGGTCTGGTCCTCCATGCCGCTCTCCAGCATTTCGGCTAAGCCCTCTATATCTGTGGTGTCCGTTTCATAGGTATACGTATAAACCAATTTATCACCCTCGCCGGTAATCTTGATGTTCATACCGGAATCTTTCAGCGAAGATGTGATAGAGTCTATCTGCTCCTGCATGATATCAGAGTTTACAAATTCCTCAATTGTAGCAAATTTTCCGGGTAACGCACCGGCGGAAGCCTCAGAAGAATCAGATTCAACAGCAGAGGAACTGGCTGCTGCAGAACTCGCAGAGGAATTGGTCGCTGCAGAACTCACAGAGGAGCTGGCCGCTGCAGAACTCGCAGAAGAATTGTTGTCTCCGGAGCAGGCTGTCATAGAAAGCGCCAACACGGATGCCAAACCAAGAGACAGGATACGCAGGACAATTTTTTTCATAGATCATGTTCTCCTTTTCAAACTTTCGTACTTTTAGACGTGAAAAGTGTATTCCATTTCATCTTATTTGTCAATAATAGGCTGTTATTACAAGCATAGAAAAAACCTAAACAAATCAAACAAACTCTGTCAATTTTATCATTCCAAAAATAAAACAGATATTTCTTCAGTAGCCATAATTGAAAGAAAATTTGCACTTTTTTCCCAGTGCGGTATATAATCTTAGAAAAAGCCCAGCTGTTTTTCCGGTACAATAACCGCAAAAACCCATGGTGTGCGTACGGCGGGTGGAAAACTGCAGGGATTGGGAGCACGGCCTGCCCGCCGCAGGTGTGGTATCATAGCAGCAGAAGCCAGCGGCGTGTGGGGCTGGCCGGAAAACTGCAGAGGTTGAGGAACGCGGCCTTCCCACCTCAGGTGTGGTATAATAAAAATATTTAAAGCAATACCTTTTCACAAATAATAGGCAAGCCGCCAAAGGAGGAACTCAAATTTGAAAAAAACCATTCGGGATGTCGCGGCAGCCGCAGGTGTTTCACCATCCACCGTTTCAAGATTTTTAAACAAAAACGGATATGTCAGCGCACCGGCCTACGAACGCATCCTACAGGCAATCAAGGATCTGGACTATGCACCGAGCGCCATTGCCGTAAGCCTATCAAGAAATCAAACCAAAATTCTCGGCGTCGTGATTCCCGACATTTGCGGCACTTTCTTCAACGAAGTGGTGTATGCGGTGGAAAAAGCAGCAGAAGCTTATGGATACCGCGTACTCCTTTGTAATTCAGACAACAATGTGGAAAAAGAGCGCAGCGCAATAGAAGAGCTGCTTTCCTATAAAGTGGGCGGCCTGGTGATTGTACCGGTAAACTTTCTTACCGACAACAATTTAAAACTGATCAACGACGTCTGGCGGGGCGGCACTCCCGTCGTCTGTGTTGACCGGGAACTGCCCGGTTTTGAAGGAGACGGGGTATACATTGACAACGAGCCCGGCCTTCATGAAATAATTGATCAGCTGGTACAGCAGGGCCACAGCAGATTCGCCGTAATCCACGAAGGGATTTCACTGCCCATTGAACAATTCCGCATTCATTCCATAGATACCGCCCTGCAAAATAATGGACTTGTTCTGCGAAAAGATTTTATTGTGGACATCCACCAGGAGACCGTCTCCTATGCCGTTCCCATTCACAGAGTCCTACAGGACCCGGAACCGCCCACCGCTGTTCTTGCGCTTTCCAGCACAGCCACAGTTTCCGCCGTATGCGCCATCTATTCCTGCGGCAGAAAAATTCCCGACGATGTGCTTCTCGTGGGATTTGATGATTTTCACACGCTGGACGCATTTGGCTACTCTGTAGAATTTTCACCAAAGCCGCTGGAACTGGGAACCGTGGCCGCCCGCACCCTGCTTCGTAGGCTGGAGCATCCCGGTGAAGCCAACGCCGCCCAGCGGATTGTACTTCGCACCTGTATGCAGATAAAAAAATAGCGCCAAAAATCGCCGGGTATTCTTGTTGCTGAGATGCTCCGGCGATTTCCCTTTTCCGGGCGCCTATTCCAGAAAAGGGAAAAGTTCCTTTGAACCAAAATATGGTATCGGTTTCATGTTTTCACATTACGTCTTCATATATCTCATGTACTTTTTTGAAATAATATATACTTTTTTGCTATTTTATTCTTTCAATTCGATTTCATTTAAATTATATTGACAATATTATTCTAAGGTGATAGTATGGTATCGGTTCCATAAATGGAATTTTATTTTATATGAGGAGTGAAATGAAATGAAAAGAAACCGTACCCTAGCCGGAGCGCTTGCCTTAATTCTGATTTGCAGCGCTTTTCTGTTTTCCGGCTGCAGCAGCAAACCATCGGGTTCTGCCTCTTCTCCGAAAGAGACAAGCTCGGAGGGAAAGAGCACGGAGAAGAAGGTTACCCTGGAGTACTACTCTTGGGGGGACGAAGATGCCTACATGCCCGAAATCGTAGACGCCTTCAATTCCCAAAGCACATCCACGCAAGTAAATCTAACCATCGTTCCCACCTCGGGCGGCACCGAATACGAAGACAAGATCGTGGCCCTTCTGGCCAGCGGAGCCGACATGGACTTATTCGGCGCCAGCACGGTAAAGCTTTTCATCAAATACCGGGACGCGGGCAATCTCAGCGACATGACGGATGCCATTCAGAAAGCCGGTATCGATCTGAACCAATATGGGGATGACTTTCAAAGTACGCTGAAGGACGGAAAATGTTATGCCCTTCCCTACCGCTTTACCGCACAGGCACTTTTTTACAACAAGAAGATCTTCGATGCTGAAGGGATCTCCTACCCGGAACAACTGACTTGGGAGGAATATGCCAAGCTGGCAAAACAGCTTACCAAGACCCGGGATGACGGCACTGTGCAGTGGGGCGGATTCCTTCCCACATGGCTCGGCGAGCCGATCATGGCAGTTCAGATGGGCTCCAGCGTATTGGATGAGGATACCGGGCCGCTGAAGCAATGGCTGGGATTTTTAGGACAGATCTATAACGAAGACAAGTCCCATATGAGCTTTGAAGAGATGAACAGTACGTCTACCGATTGGCTGAAAATTTTCCTGAACGGCGATGTAGCCCTGCTCCCCAACGGCGAATGGACCATTGGCAACGCCCAGAAAGAACTTAAGGACAATCCTGATCTTGCAGGAAAGTGTGAAATCGGCGTCACCTACATGCCTCTTCCCGATTCCGTAAAGGACCCGGTCACCGTGGGCGGGCACAACACCTTTATTATGATCAACAGCCGCAGTGAAAAGTTTGACAATGCCTTTGAATTCGTCCAGTACCTCACAGGGCCGGAGGGAGCCGAATATCTGGTCAAAGGCGGCATGCTTCCTTCCTATTCGGACGATTCCATCACAAAACTCTATCAGGAAACAGCCAAGCTGGACAGCACAGACGCCTTTTTCCAAACAAAAACCCGCTACGAAAGCGAACCAGTTGCGATTTTTTCGGAAATCGATACCATCTGGCGCGAAGAGAAGGAACTTTATCTGATTGGAGAAAAAACGCTGGACGAGGCTATCTCGAGTTTTGCCGAACGTAGGGAACCCATACTCAATCCGTAAAACAGCGGGGAGCGGCCGCGCTTTCGGCCGCTCCTACATTGTAATAGACAGGGGGTTTTTTTGTGATCTCCAGATCCATAAGGAAAAACAGGCGGTACACGCTGCGGGAAAATCTGACCGGATGGGTTTTCCTGCTTCCCGCACTGGCTGGTTTTCTCTTTTTCTTTCTCCTTCCCATCATCGCCGGCGTCATGTTCAGCTTTTCGGATTACACCGGATTCAACCTGGACAGCCTCCAGTTCGTAGGACTTTCCAATTACCAGAAGATGTTCTCCGACGATTACTTTCTTCAAGCACTGCGCAACAATGTCGTTTATGCATTGTTGTTCACACCGCTCACCCTGATTCTTGCTCTGTTTTTTGCTTCCACACTGAACCGTGTGGTTTTTGGAAGAAAGTTTTTTCGAATTTGTTTTTTTCTTCCCTATATTTCATCAATGGTATCTATCGCCGTTGTCTGGAAACTGATCTTCAACCCCACCGGAGGTCCCTTGAATCTCCTGTTGGCGGGCATTGGGATTGCGGAACCTCCAAAATGGTTGATGTCCTCAAACTGGGCGCTTTACGCGGTCATCATCATTTCCGTCTGGAAGAGCTTCGGTTATTACATGCTGATCCTGCTGGCGGGCATGCAGACAATTCCCAGTTATCTCTATGAAGCGGCAGAAATCGACGGGGCATCCTCCTTTCAGCGATACCGGAAGATCACCCTTCCGCTGCTCTCCCCCACCATTTTCCTCTGCATCGTGATGCTTCTCATCAATTCTTTCCAGGTCTTTGACCTGGTAAGTGTTCTTACAAAAGGCGGTCCTGGCTACGCCACGCAGGTCTTGGTGTTCCGGATATACACAGAGGCCTTTACTTATTCCAGGATGGGATATGCTTCAGCGATCGCCTATTTTCTGTTTCTTATCGTGCTTGTGATCACGATTATCCAGTTTATCGGCCAGAAATACTGGGTTCACTATGAGTGATTCCATTTTTCCCCGAATCGGAGGTGTCTCCCTTTGACAGTAAAACGCAAGTTCAGACTGCGCAATCTTCCTTTTACCATTTTGCTGTTGCTTCTTGTTTTCTTTACTATCTTTCCTTTTCTCTGGATGATCTCAACCTCGCTGAAATACGATGCGCAGGTATTCACCAACCCCATCCAATGGATTCCCAATCCCGTCAACTGGAATAACTACCTGCGAGTATGGCAGGATATCCCCTTCCTGACCTATTACAAAAACACAGCCATTGTGTCGGTTTGTGGAACAGCCTTGCAGGTACTCTGCTGTTCCCTGGCTGCCTATGCCTTTGCAAAGCTGCGTTTCTTTGGGAAAAACGCGCTTTTCCTGGTCTTTTTGGCAACCATGATGGTGCCCTGGCATACCATCATGATTCCGCAGTATATTTTGATGGGCCAATTCCATATGACAGATAGGCTTGTCACCCTCATTCTCATGCAGGCGTTCAGTGCCTTCGGTATTTTTTTGATGCGGCAGTTTTTTATGGGCCTGCCCAATGAACTGCGGGAAGCGGGAAAAATCGACGGAGCAGGGGAATTCCGGATTTTCTGGCAGATCATGCTGCCCCAGGCCACACCCGGTATTGCCACTTTGACCATTTTTACCTTTATCGGACAATGGAACGATTACATTTCCCCGCTGATTTATCTCAACAGCCCAGAACTCTATACACTGCAGCTGGGATTAAAAATGTTTGCAGGGCAATACACCATGCAGTACGCCCTGACCATGGCGGGAACCGTATGCGCCATGGTGCCGATTTTTCTGGTCTATCTCATCTTCGAGAAGCAAATCACCCAGGGGATTGCCTTTACAGGCATGAAGGGTTAAATTTTTGAACTTTTCAACAACAAAGCCGGAAGCCTGCAGCAGGCTTCCGGCTTTGCTCTGCCCTTCGATATTCTTTTAGAGGCAGATCAGTCTTCCTAAGTCATCCTGTACTTTTCTCTTCCTTTCCGGAAAAGCCCGGTCAATTCAGCAGGAACCGTAAAAACTCCCCATTAAACCGTTCCAATTCATCATAAAAAACACCATGGCCGCTCTTTTCGAAGGGGATCAGTTCTGAGCAGGGAATATGCTGATGCTGATATTCTCCCAGCGCGTAAGGGACCACCTCGTCTTGTTTTCCATGAAAAATTGCCGTAGGCACATGGACGCTTTCAAGGTCCTTTCTTCCGTCTTCATTCCGGAGGGAACAGGCAGTTCTGATCGTTGCATTCTGCGAAGCTTCTTCTGAGATTCCCTGAAACCAGTTCAGAACCGCTTCACTGTGAGGGGTATAGAGCAGCTGTCTGCTGAATTTTTCACTGAACCGGGCCCTATCCGTCTCTATTTCCTCAATAAGCTGATCCACTTGGGACGGCTCCATCCCAAGTGGAAAATCCGGAGAACAAGTAAACCTTGGGGCTGCGGCTGCAAGAAGGGCCAATTTCCGTACACCGTATCCACGATGGCGCCGCATATACCGCAAGACAATTGCTCCGCCCATGGAAAAACCCACAAGAACAAAACGGCACAGTCCCAACGATTTTACCACAGCATATACGGCGTCGGACAGGCAATCATAGCTATATCCACAGGCAGGCGCGTCCGATCTGCCAAAACCGGGCAGATCCATCGTCACCACCCGGAAACCGTGTTCCAACAGCAGACGCTCCTGATATTCATACATTTTTGCCGAAAGCGGCCAGCCGTGCACCATCAGCACTTCACGTTTTCCGCAGGGATTGGGGTCGTAAACCGCAATTTTCACCCCGTCTATTCCTCGAATAAGCTGCATGGGCATTCACTCCTTCCTACCATACTTTAGTGGCGTTGTGGAGAGGGATACCGCAGCAAAAATAACCATACCTGCGGCGGGCAAACCGCGCCTCCTGGCCTCTGCAGCTTTTCATCCGCCCTCCACGCGCCGCTGGCTTCAGCGGCTATTGTCCCATAGTCGTTATGGGATCACAACGCGAATCTAAATTTCTATTTTTTGATGGGTGCCCTTTTATTGCCGGTCTTCCTCCCATTCTATGTACTCATCGTTCAAATTGATCCCCGGCGAAAAAACTCTTTCGTTAATCCGCCTTTTGGGGTAGAATAAAGGCGGTGGAAATGTTCTGATACTTCCGCCGGAAAGGCGCTGGGATGCCGATGAAAAAAATTTTGCTGCTCTCCACAGGAGGCACCATTGCCTCACGCAAAACAGAACAGGGACTTGCCCCTAAACTGACGCCCGAGGAGCTTCTGGCCTTTTTGCCGCAGCCCGGCAGCTTCTGCCAGATAGACACCATGCAGCTTCTGAATCTGGACAGCACCAACATCTGCCCCGAGCATTGGCTGATCCTCTCTCAGACCATTGAAGAACAATACAGCAGCTATGATGGCTTCGTCATCTGTCACGGAACAGATACCCTGGCCTATACGGCTTCGGCTCTCTCTTATCTGATACAGCATACCCGGAAGCCTATCGTGCTCACAGGCGCCCAGCGGCCCATAGACGCGGAAAGTACCGACGCCAGAACCAATCTCATGGACAGCCTGCGTTACGCCTGTTCCGGGGAAAGCGGAGTCTGCATTGTGTTCGGCGGCCATGTCATTGCAGGTACCCGGGCCAGAAAGATGCGCACGAAAAGCTACAATGCCTTTACAAGTTTGAATTTTCCCGAGTTGGCTTCCGTCCGGGACGGACGGGTAATCCGCTATATTCCTTGGGGAGAGGCCGAAGAACCAAGGTTCTGCCACCAGCTCAACACCCGGGTTTGCCTGCTCAAGCTGACGCCGGGTATGCCGGCGAAGTCGCTTTCCTCCGTGGGGGAGTTGTGCGATGGGCTGATTATCGAAAGTTACGGCGTCGGCGGTATACCTGATGCCTATCTCTATGAGCTGGAAAAATTGATCAAAGCCGGAAAAACCATCGTTATGGCCACACAGGTTCCCCAGGAAGGCAGCGATTTGTCGGTTTATCAGGTGGGGTACAAAATCAAAACACAGTATCAGCTGCTGGAAAGCTACGATATGACGCTAGAATCCACCGTCACCAAATTGATGTGGGTTCTGGGACAGACAAATGAGCCGCAGGAGATCCGCGAGCTGTTCTACTCTACCATTAATTTTGACATCCTTTTTTAGAGCTGTCTTTTTCCAAAATTTATGAAAGAAAAACGCACTCCGGGAAACGGCTGAAAAAGCCGCCTCCACCGGAGTGCGTTTTATTGGATCAACGGAATACAACGGCTTCTCCTCAGAGGTTTACCTGACGGATTTCCATGGAGCCGGACATGGTATTCAGCGTATATTCCGCATCGCCGGATGCGAATATCGCTTTTCCCTTCCGGCCTCCCACGTCTCCCCTAACGGGAAAATCTGTAGTAAAATTGCCCGACATACTGGAATATTTCGCGGTAAACCCTTGGTTTTCCGGCAGTCTCAGGGAAATCTTTCCGGAAGTGGTCTTCAACTCTGCCTCTTCCGGACACTGTGCCACCTGCAGTGCGATGCTGCCTGAGACAGATTTAATATGGAAGTTTTCTGCGTTTCCATAGGCATCGATGGAACCGGAAACCGTGGAAACTTTCACATCCTCTGCCGCTAAACCGGCCAGTTCCACCCGGCCGGAGGTACCCGTTACCGACAGATCCTCTGCAGAAATGTTCTGTGCCGTCACCCTACCGGAAACAGAGCCGAGCTTCAGGTCTTCCGCGAAGACATTCACCGCTGTCACTTTTCCCGAGGTGGAGGAAAGGGAAACATCCTCACCGGCAATATCGGAAACATAGATATCTCCCGATACATTGGAACAGCGTACATTTTCCAAATGGGCGGCCGCCTTCCTTGGCAATTCTACCACCAGATGCTTTCCACGGTTGACCACCATGCCGAACACATTCTTCTCCCTGCTCCAGCGGATCTGTAGTTTTTCCTCCGCAATCCGCATCCAAAGCCGCTGTCCCTCTTCCAATGGGTACTTGGAGTATTCCGTCACCCGTACGGTGCTTCCGTCATAGGGACGGAGTTCCACAGGCCCGCTGACCCAGGAGATATCAATCTCTTCCAGGTCCTCGACCCCGCCTTCGGCAGAATAATCTGTCTCTCCTGCCATAGGCGGCGGACAGCTTTCGCACACGTTTCCCTCCCGCTGAGGAGGCAGGGGAGGCAGAGACAGCGCGTGATTCCCGTGAGAGTCCGGACGGCCCGCGTCTAAATCCGTTCCCTTTTTCCCAACCATGGTGGTGATAATTTTATCTGCCACATCAGAAAGAGAATACGCAGCCTGCTCCATGGCGCCGGAAATTTTTTCACCCAAACCTGCCAGCTTTTGATCCACAACAGCAGTAATCGGCGCTGCCTGCGTTTCCGCCGGCGCATCTGTCTTTGGCCTTATCTCCTCCGCAGGCGGCTGCAATTTCGGTTCCTCAGACGCCGGAATCGTCTTCTCCTCTTCACCCAAGGCTTCCAAAATCCGCAACGCATCCTCCGATGTGATCTTCCCTTCTTGCAGCATTTCCAGCACTCTGCGCCGTTCCTCACTCATGTCATTTCCCACCTTTCAATTGATTCAAAGCTTCGATCGCCGTGTCTACGTCGATTTCTCCTCCGGAAAGCCTTTCCAGGATTTCCGCTTTTTCCTCTTCCTGTCTCACTGCCCGTAGCTCCGGCCTTTCATCCAGATTCAGAGCGGTAAGAGCAGCATCCAGCATGTTTTTAACCGTGGGATAGCTGACCCCCAAGGCTTTCTCTACCTCCTTGATAGAGCCTCTGCACCGAAGAAAGGTCTCCACAAACTGCAGATGCTTTTCCTCCAGCGTGCAAAAACGGCAGGGGGCGAACTGTCCATTTAACTCCGTCCCGCAATGCCCGCATCTCAGGCGAGTTACCTCCATGGTCTGTCCGCATACCGGACATTGTGCCGGCGCATGATAGTTTTGTTTCCGCACATGTTCCATTTTTTTCGCACCACTCTTTCCTATCTTTTGTCCGCATTATAAAGCTAATAATTAATATTGTCAATACATTTGCTTAATATTTTTAATTTATTAATTAATTTATTTTATTTTAATTCCAAAAAAGAAGCATTCTAGCGTAAAATCTGCTTGAATGCTTCTTTTTTTCTATTAAGAATTAAATTATTTTCCCGTAATACCCAACTTCAAAAACGGAACGAAATCCACAGGAATGGTACAAGTGCAGGGCCGGAGGATTATCGGAATCCACATCGAGCACCACAGGGAGTCCCAACCTCACTCCTTCACGCAACGCACAGTTTACAATCTCTCTGCCGTATCCACGGCAGCGGAACTGCTCCGCAACGGCAACACCGTATAAAAAGATTTGTCGTTCCTCCACATCCAAATCGAAGACGCCCACTGTCTTTCCTTCCCGGCAAAGCAGATACCCTCTGCGAGTGGGAGAATCTATCACCGCATCTACGATGCTGCCCCCTTCCTCCGAGAAGGCCTTCCTGCTTACAGTCAGATATTCCGCTTTCGTCTCCTGGGTCAGCGGAAGCACGTGAACTCCTTCGCGCAGAGGCGGAACTGGTCCCGGCCCATGCTCCATCCTGTATTCGGTCCGCAGCCACTGCGTTTCGGGAATACGTATCAGAACAGCAGTCCCGCTCCGGCTCTGGGGCTCTACCGCAAACACAGCCCTGCCGATCCCTGTCCGCCGCAGATCTTCCACAGCCTCTTGGCACAGGGCGGTAAAATACCCTCGCCGGCGGAATCCGGGATGAGTAAAAGCAACAATTTCTCCATCCTCTTTGGTGGGAAAGAAGACGCTCAGGAAGGAGACCAGCTTTTCTTCTCCGGATTTTTCTTCCGCTTTCACATAGCCCAGATAAAAACAAGGCGCAGTCCGGTCTACATTCAGTTCATTTGACAGGAAGACGGCATTCTGCAAACCGTCCTCCCGAAAGCAATCGTCCTGCAGCGCTGTAATTTCAGCTTTTTCTGCTTCTGTTAGACAATTCTTTTTAATACTCAGCAAACAAATTCCTTTCCCGTGCCCTGTCACAGTGTGACAGGATGGGCTTCCCGAGCCGATTCATAAATGCCCAGCATCAGGTCCACCGTATTCCGCACGCTTTCAATATCATTCTGATAGGGACGTTTTTCCTCCCATGCCCGGTAGAAATCCCGGATGCAGGTCTCATGGCTGCTGCCCCAATAGGCCTTTCCCTGGGCAGCGGGCGCCGAGAAGGAAATTTGTTCCTTTCTTCCATCCTTCCAGACGCAGCACACCTCTGTCTCTTCCATGCGGAACACGGCATTTTCACAGGTCAGCTCCAACAGCACCGGCGAGTCTGAGCAGTGGGCCGTGGTGGCGAAAAGCACGGCGCAGGCGCCGCCAAAGTCCACCCAGGCTTCCAGAGTATCCTCCACCTCGATGACGCCCTTAAGGTGATGGTTTGCCAGCGTGGCCTCCGCCGCCCGGGGCCTGCCCAGAAAACGAACCAGAAGGTCCAGCGTGTGAATTGACTGATTGATCAGAACGCCCCCGCCCTCTGTCTGAAGGGAACCCCTCCAGCCGCTTTCCGTGTAGTAAGGCGCATCCCGGCGCCAGGTGACAAAGGCTCTGGCGCCCAGAACTTTTCCGGGCTTTCCCGACGCAAGGAGTTCTTCCAAATATCGCACGCTGCGGTTATATCTGTTCTGGAAACAGATTCCCACTCTGGCTTTCCCCTCTCCCAGCGCAGAAAACTCCGCCCACTGCTCCCGGGAAATGACAGGGGGCTTCTCGGTAAACACCTGGATGCCCCGCCTGACCGCCTCCTTTGCCATGGGAGTGTGAAGAGAATGAGGCGTACAGATATGCAGCACATCGATTGCTTCCCCATCCAGCATTTCTTCCAAAGAGGAATAGGCCCTTCCCCCATACTGTTGTGCCATGGTTTCCGCACGTTCCGGCCGGATGTCGGCACAGGCCGCAAGCTCCGCGTAATCCCCATCCCGCAGGGCCTTGGCGTGTACCTGGGCAATTCCGCCGCAGCCTACAATAGCGCTTTTTCTCTTGTTCATTCCAAGGCCTCCTCAGCTCCCGGTATTGTCCGGAGAATTTCCCTCAGGGCATCCAGAGCCGTTTTCCAGGCAGTTTTTCCGTCCATGGCGGCATTGCGGGCCGCCGCGTTCTGCTCCAGCGCCTTCAACCCGCTGAAATCCACCAGGTGGGGTTCCAGGGAAAGGAACCCTCTCCAGCCGCTGCCGATAAGGTCAGAGAGGATTTCTCTCACCTTTCCATCACCTTTGCCTGCAGGGACCACCTTACCCAAAGCTTTCGAGACATCCTTGATATGGATATAAGCAAGATAAGGTTTGAGTAGCTCATAGGCTTCCAGCGTTTCCTGGCCCACCTCAACAAAATTGGCGAAGTCAAACACCGCCTGGAAATGCCGCCCATAAAACTGTTCCATTAAATCCCTACACCGGGACGCATTGTCGCCGTAAATCCCCTTTTCGTTTTCGTGGAGCATTACCGCTCCACGAGCCTCCGCAAGCTTCACCATCTGTTCCATCCGGCGGAACACCTCATCCCTGTATTGTTCCGGTGGTTCCCCTTTGGGAAGGTAGAAGCTGAACATTCTGAGATACGGTGCCTCCAGCTCTTCCATGATGGACAGGGTGCGTTCCAGTTTTGCAAGATGCGGGGCAAATTCTTCTTGAATGCCGATCTTTCCGATAGGAGACCCTACAGAGGAAACCTGGATGTCCCTCTGCCGGAGCTTCCGTTTCACCTCTTTTACCTTTTCCGTGGAAAAGTTCGACACATTTACACCGTCCGCAGCCCGCAGCTCTATATAGGAAAGCCCAAACTCCGCCACCGCATCCAGCTGCGCGTCAAAACTCTCTGCAATTTCGTCCGAAAATCCGGACAGGATCAATTTTTCCATACGATTGTTTCCCTCTCAAAAGTGAGTGCCGGAAAAGTCCGGAACACAGGGGCTTACAAAAAGATACAGGCCCCTGCGCGCCAGGCTTTCAGGCGCAATAAATACAACAGCTGCTCAGTAGGTGCCTTCCGTAGAAAAAGTGATGGAAGGCCCGGTTTTCTGACGGGAATTCGCCCGCCTGCGGTTGAGCTCTTCCAGATACAGCTCCTCATCAAACGGGATTTCCACAGGCTGCTTGAGCCAGGAAGAAAGGTGCATGGCGTTGGACAACGTGAGCCCGCGGATTCCCTCCCGGCCATCCGCCACCAGCGGCGCGCCGTGCAGAATGTTTCCGGCAAAGGCGTTCAGCACACCCACGTGCTGGGGATTCTCCCCATCCGTCTCCACCTCAATTTTTTCGCAAGAAGGCTTTTCAAAACCGTTTTTCGCAGTCCTGCAAAATTCCCTTTCCTCCATCCCCAGCTTCCAAAAGGTGAGCTTATCCTCTTCGCATACCAGCTTGCCCAAGGTTCCGGTGATTTCAAAGCGGTTGGTGCCGGGAGCGTCGCCCGTAGTGGTCACAAAAACGCCGGTGGCTCCATTTTCAAATTCCAGATAGGCGGTGACATCATCCTCCACCTCAATATCATGCCATTTCCCCTCATGGCAGAAGGCCTGCACAGTCTTAGGAAGCCCGCAGATCCATTGGAGCAGGTCCAGCTGATGGGGACATTGGTTCAGCAGCACGCCGCCTCCCTCGCCGTTCCAGGTAGCCCTCCAATCGCCTGAATCATAGTAGATCTGCGTGCGGTACCAATCGGTGATGATCCAGTTCACACGTTTCAGCTCCCCAAGCTCGCCGTTTTCCACCATTTCATGCATCTTCCGGTACAGGCAGTTAGTGCGCTGGTTGAACATCATGGCAAAGACCTTCCCGCTCCGGTCAGCCGCTGCGTTCATCTCCCGAACCTGTTTCGTATAGACGCCGGCCGGCTTTTCACAGAGCACATGCAGTCCCTTTGCAAAGGCTTCCTCCGCCAGCACCGGGTGCTGATAATGGGGCACGGCGATCAGTACGGCGTCGCAGGAGGCGGAATCGATCAGCGCCGAGCCTTCCTCATAAACCGCTACGCTCTCCGGCAGAACGGAGCTCAGCCATTCCCGGCGGTCTGCCCGCCGGTCCGCCACAGCGGCCAATTCTACCTCCGGCGTCTTTCCGGCTAAAATGTTCTGTACGTGGCCGCTGCCCATATTACCGGCCCCTATGATGCCAAGCCTTACCTTCTCCATTGAAAATTCCTCTCTTTCTTTACCGGTAGCCCAGTGCATGCAGGTTGTCATAGCTTCGCTTCAGGCAGTCGAAGGGGCTGCCCTGGCAGACGTCCTGTTCCACCAGCAGATATTTGGTTTTTCCAAGCCTTTCCAGTGTCTCCAATATCTTCGGAAAATTGAGATTTCCCTCCATCACCGGCGCCATGATGGGATCCATCCCTTTTACGGACATATCCTTTAAGTGTACGCAGGGGATCCGGTCCGAAAGCTTTTCCAGCCAATCACATACATCCGCCCCGCCCATCTGAATCCAGAAGGTATCCAGGGTAAAGCCCAGCTCTTCAGGAGCAAAGCTTTCCAGCAGTGTGTCCAGAACCAGCTTTCCGCCGAACTTCTCAAATTCAAGATTGTGGTTGTGGTACATCAACAGCTTGCCGGCCGCCGCAATCTTCCGGGCAGGCTCCCTGTAATCTTCGGCAAAATGGCAGAGCCATTCCGGCGTCCGATATTTCGGAGGCATCATTCCGATACCGATATAATCACAGCCCATCACGTCATGTTCCCTGATGACGGCCTCCGTATCGTTGAGAATACGGTTGGGGTCCGTATGAGTCAATACAATTTTCAGCCCGTGCCTGTCGCAGACTTCCCGTACCTTTTCAGCGGGAATCGGTCCAATTGCGGATATCTGCACCGTGGTATAACCCATTTCAGCCACCTTGCCCAGACTGAAATCCAAATCCTTTTCCGTCTGCGTATACTCCCGCAGGGTGAACAGCTGCGCGCCCAGAATCATTTCCATCTTGATTCATCCTCCCGTCACATTTTCTGGTTTTCCAGTATCTCAAGTATACCATTCTTTCCTGGAGTTTCCATTGCAAAAGGAACAAAAAACATTGCAAATATCACTGTCTTCTTTTATACTGCAAAGAGAAGAATCTGAAAGGCCTCTTCAAACTTCCGGCAAAAGAACCTCTGGGGCTCGACAGGTAGAAGAGAATGCGAGGAATTGTCATGGACAAAGAGGAAGAGGTGCGAACCTCCCTGCAGCTTTACAGCCATCGAATTACCCGAAAGAGCAGTCTGCGGTACGACCTGCACTGCCACAGTTTTTTTGAGATTTATTATGTTGTCTGCGGCGAACTGCAATATCTGGTGGAAGGAAACCATTACATTCCCCGGCAGAACAGCGTGCTGCTGATCCCCGCCGGAGCCTTCCACGGAGTCCGCATCGACAGCGACGCCCCTTATGAGCGCTACGCGCTTCATTTTCTTCCGGAGCTGCTTTCCCCCGAATACCGGGAGACCCTGCTGATTCCTTTTCGTCCCGGCGGCTTGTTTTTGGAAGACCCCGGCACAGGGTTTCGGGACCGGTGTGCCTCCCTGCTGGCAAGCGGAACGCTTCCGGAGCCGCTGAAGAGCGCCGCCGTCAAAAGCCGTTTGGAGGCGCTGCTCACCGAATTATGCGCTGTGGAATACGCTTCCAGAACAGACAGAGGGGCGGAGGTCTCCCACCCGGTTCAGGGAATTCTAAATTATGTAAACCAGCATTTGACGGAAGACCTCTCTCTTAAACACCTCTGCGAACAGTTTTTTCTCAGCAAGAACCAACTCAACCTATTATTTCACCGTGCTACCGGAACGACGGTCTGGAACTATCTGCTGCATAAACGCGCCGCCCTGGCGCAGCAGCTGCTGCGCCAGGGCATTTCCGCCTCTGAGGCCGCTTCCCGGGCGGGTTTCCGGGACTATTCCGCCTTTTACCGGTGCTATCGAAACATTTACGGCAGTTCCCCTGCGGAAGCCAAACGCAGCGGCTTTTTTACGCCTTCGGCGGATGCTCCCTCTTCTCGCCATACATCTTCTGATCGGCCAGGTAGATGAGGCGGTCCAGAGAGCAGGAATCCTCAGGATAGCAGGAAACACCCACACTGCAGCCCCAAAAGGGAATCTTCTCTTCTTGGATTACGCGGGGCAGCAGACGGATGTTTTTTACAAATTCCGGAGTTTCCCTACCCGTATACAGGCATACAAATTCATCCCCCGACATCCGGTAAAGCCTGCCCTGAGAATCCAGCAGTTCCTGCACATGTTTTGAAAACCAGCAGAGATACCGATCCCCTGCCAGATGCCCATAGCTGTCATTGATGGATTTAAAACGGTTCAGATCCATAAAAACCAGGGAAAAGGGAGTTTTCTTCTCCATAAGGGTATTGGCGTCCAAAAACAGTCCGGCCCTGTTTCGAAGCCCGGTCAAATGATCGGTGTAGGCGATTTCCTGCAGCTGCGTTTCATTGCGGCAGCTCTTCACCAGACGGTAGATGAGCAGATAGCTCATAGCGGCAATCCCAGTCAGTACGCAGAGGGTCACAAGCCGCAAAATAAGCGCTTTCGGATAGAGGAAGGTCAGGTTCAGCAAAATCGCCGCGGCGTACCACCCAACGCTTACCGCCAGCAAAATTTTATCCAGTCCTCCGTTCATATGGTGCAGCAGAAAGAGCAGGCCGCCTTTCACCCACCGGAAAAAGAACCAGACTGTGCCCGCATACAGTCCCGTCTGAACCAACAGCACGCGCAGGGCGAAGCCTGCCTCGCTGAAAAGGCTGGAAAAATGGACAGAAAACACAAAGATAAGCATGGTATAAATCCAGGAGGAACACATGATGCTCAGAATACGCGGCAGGCTTTCCCGGTACAGCAGCCGGATAGGTATCAGGTACAGAAAACCCAGCACAGAGAACAAGCCGTTCCCGTTCCCGAATTGGCTGCCCCGGGAGAGCAGCACATAGGATCCTCCCACTAACCCGGCCGTAAAGAGCAGAAACACCGCCGCAATACGCCTGCCGGAGTATTTTCTTGTACCACAGGTGTGCATCACGGAGAGGTTTACACCTACCATTTCCAAAACCACCAGTAAATTGACAGCAATCTCCATCTTCAGCATCCTCCAATAGCCGCCGGAATTCCGACAAAAGTGCAAAGTATGCCAGCTGTATTTTATCTTATATTTTCAAAAATAAATTTCAACGATATTATAGCACAAAAATACGCAGTTGCGTAAAAAATAAGATGCAGGGATTTTTTGTTAGATTCTGAACCATTCATTCGTTTTAATAGAAAACAGCAGGCATAAAAAAAGAGTTCTTCTCGGAAAGGATGATTTCTAAGTGAATGACAAGAAACTTCTCATTCTCCTTCGTTCCGACCCCGAAGAAGGCCTGCGGAAAGCCATCGCAGAACATGGCGCAGCTGTAAACGGTGTAGTCCGCCGTGTGCTCCGGAACGCTTCCCAGGAGGCGGAGGAATGCTGTGCAGACGTATTTGTAGCCCTGTGGCGCCATGCTGAGAAGCTTCTGTCTGACGCTGTGCCTGTCCGGGCATGGCTGCTGGTCACCGCACGCAATGCCGCTATTGATCGTTGGAGAAAACTGACCCGCAGGGAAGAGTTTCCACTTTATGAAGAGCTGACAGGAGACAGCGGCCTGCCAGAAAACATAAGCGATTTGGAAGCTATGCTCCAGGAGTTGGTGGAAAGCCTGCCGTCCCCGGACCGTGAAATTTTCCTTCGGAAATACTATTTGCTGGAAACATCCAAAGAAATAGCTGAGGCCCTCTCTCTTACAGAGGGAAATGTCAATGTCCGTCTTTCCCGTGGCCGGGAAAGACTCAAACGGCAGCTGCTCCAGAAAGGAGGCGACCGGTATGCTCTCTGCAAATAAGCGTCTATTGGAGCAACTCCAGTATCTGAACACCTCACAATCCCCTCTGAGCAAACAGGAAGCCGAGAGGATTCTGACAAAGTCTCTGGACAAAGTGCAGGCCGAAAGATGCAGCGCTGCGGATCTGGAGAGCAAATATTTCCAGGAAGACGGAATGGAAGAGGATATTGGAACCGAGCAGATTCCGGTCTTTGTCAAGCCCGGAAGAAAAATCCGCCGCCGGATCGCTTCTCTCTGTGCAGCCTGCTTCGCAGCCGGTTTTTTTCTCTTTCTGCTCTTTTTGAATACCGTTAATCCCACAGCCGCAGAAAACCTTCCCATCGTGGGAAGTATTGTAGAAAAAGTGAACCGGCAGTTCCGATACCAGCCGAAGGAGCCCGAGATTCCTCCAGAAGCGGAACCAAGCTTCCTCCCTTCCACCCCCGAACCCACGGGATCTGCTTCGCCTTCTCCGCAGCAGTCAGCCGATACCTTGTTTGAGACCATATCTGACGACGGTAGGCTGACCGGAGAAATAGACAGCCTCACAGGGGAGGGGTTCACTCTGCATCTGGCTCTCGCTTTTACGCCTGCCGACGGGGATCTGAAACAGTACCGCTTCCTCACGTATCAAAGTGTTGAACTGAAGCTTGACGGCCAAGACCGTCGGATCCGGCAGGAGTCGGGCCTTTGCCTGGAGAGGCAGGGAGACGGGGACGTCTGGACCGGTGAAACCGAAATTGATCTTTTGGACTACGAGGAGTTCGAAGAAGTGGAACTGCAGGCCGAATTGACATTTTCCGGCTTCGAAGCTTGGGAGGACTCCCCGGTCAGCGGGGCAGAAGGCGTAGCTGCGGGAGACACCATCACTTTCCGTCTGGCGTTTGCGCCGGGAGCTGCCAGCCTGTGTTCCGTGGAGAACACAGGCCAGGAAAGCGGAGAAATCTTTTTGGATCAACTGGCCGTCAACAGCAGCAAACTGTTGGTATGCCTGGAAATTTCCGACCTCATTTCAGACCCGGTAGTCATCCTTTGCGGAGAAGACGGAAGCTATCTGGACACTGTCAGCTGTGAAAAGCTTGGTCCAAGTTCTGCTGGATCCAGTTCTGACTGGCGGGGAATTGCTGCATTGCCTTCGGAAAACCGCGAGAGGCTGATCCTCCGGGTCAGCGGACAGGATGGTGTCACACTGGCGGAATACACAGCCATTCCGGCGCCTTCCAGCAGGCCTTCCCCTACGCCCCCTTCTCCGTCCCCAAGCCCAGAGGGAGAAATCTCTCATGACCCAGCAGAGTCCAGCCCCGTTTCCAATCAGCCCGTCCCCTCTGTACAGCCCACCGTTTCTCCCTCGGCAGTACCGGAATCCAGGCCTTAACTTTCAAGGACTCCGGCGGCACGGGAGGTTCCAAAACAATTGAAAAAATCCGCCCTGAAGCATGGCTCAACTTGCCTGCCTCAGGGCGGATTACATTATAATACTCTGACGGGCCAGAGTACAAATTTCACTCTTTTCTCCGCAGGCCCGCTTTCTGCAAAAGAGCGCTTTTCTTTCCTATTTGCCGATTAGCTTTCAGACTCATTCCTGAACATTAATGATTACCTTCATGGTAGTCTCCCGATTCGCATCGATATACCGGTATGCCTCCAGATACTCCCGAAAGGCAAAATGCTTGGAGACGAGAGGCGCCAGATGAACCTTCCCCTCCTCCACCAACTGGATTGCCTTTACGTAATCCTCATTCCGGTACATCATCGATGTGTTGAGATCCAGTTCATGATCGTTCAAAACCGCCAGATCCAGTTTGCCCGGTCCGGCAAAAACCGCCACCAGAATGATGGTGCTGCCTTTTCTGGCATACTGAATTGCCTGGCCCATGGTGATATTGTTGCCGGCACAGTCGTAGATCACATCCGCTTTATCCGGACCGAAAGAGTCCACCAGCGCCTTCCCGAAATCTGCCTCTTTGGTATTGACACAGAAATCAGCGCCGCATTCCTTCGCCTTCTGCAGGCGCACATCGCTGACGTCTGTAATGAGTACGCTTTCAGCTCCCATGCCCTTTGCAGCCTGAGCCACCAGAATGCCGATGGGACCGGCACCCAAAACCGCAATTTTCTTTCCCTCCATGTCACCGGCCCTGCGCACCGCATGGACGGCAACCGCCAAGGGTTCGATCATAGCGCCCTCGTCAAAGCTCATGGATTCCGGCAGCGGCGTCACCTTCTGTGCATCCACAGCAAAATAATGGGAGGCTACGCCTGTTGTCTGAAAGCCCATCACTTTCAGCTCCTCACAGAGATTATACTTGCCGTGGCGGCAGGGATAGCATTTTCCGCACACAACCTGAGGCTGGATGGTCACCTTCTGTCCCACCCGAAGGCCCGTGACGCCTTCTCCAAGCTCTGCGATCTCTCCCGAAACCTCATGTCCCTGCGTAACCGGATACTTGGTAAAGGGATGCTCTCCGTGGTAGACGTGGATATCCGAACCGCAAACGCCGATTTTCATAATTTTAACCAAGACCTCGCCCTGACCGGGCTTCGGCGTTTCCACCTCACGAAATTCGATTTCCCCCGGTTCTGTCATCACCTGCTGCAGCATTACTGATTCCTCCTGTTTTTCCGAATTATTTATATGAGTTTAAAAAGCATGGGCGCCGCCAGAACGCCGGTGCGCTTGAGCTGATATTCGTAGCTGAACCTGTCTCCTCCGGTGCGCCAGGATTCCGGTCCGAACCAGGTCAGCTCCTCGTCTGTCAGATGGACCTGGCCGAAAGTATTGATCCGGCTGCCGCAGGCCGTCAGCTCGATCAGATGCCTGCCCCGGCTCAGCCTTCCCAGCGAAACCCGGTAAGGAGAAAAAGCGATATCGCCGCGCTTTTCCCCATCCACCTTCACGCAGAGCACCGGGCTGCGGTATTTAGCTGCAGAAAGCTCATATTCGCCCTCCTCTGTCTCCACCTCCAGCAGGTAGGTAAAGTTGCCTCCATAGAAGGGAAATCCCTGATTTGTCAGGTCGCCGAAACCCACATCAGCAGGCATGGCTGTAAGCACTGCCGTTCTGCCCCGAACCCGTACGCCGAATTCTCCCAGAAGATAGCACCATTCCAGGCTCGATTTGCTGTGGTAAGGCAGGACAATTTCCAGGGTATGCCTGCCCGCCGTCACCTCCGCCAGCGGCAGCACGCTGAGGCAGGGGTCCACATACCAGCCTTCGGGCTTTCCCTTTACCGGCTCGCCGTCCCAGCTAACCGAGGCCAGCGCCGCCTGCTCCAGCGCCAGCTTTACCCGGCCTACATTTTGTTCTGCCTCTATGGTAAAGCGCAGGCTCACCTGATGCTCATAAGGCTCCTCCTCCAGGGTCCAGGGCTGGGCCACATTTCCGCCGTCCGCCGGATATCCCAGCCGCTTCCGGACCGCCGTATCGGCCCGCAGCAGTTCCTCGCAGGGCTGGAAGCTTCCTCCGTCCACCGCATATTCCGCTTGGTCCAGCAACAGGGCGTTTGGCTCTTCCAGCCGGTATCCCTTCCCATGACAGAGCGGAGAAACCAGCACGCGGCTCGGCTGCTTCTGTGTCTGTCCCGCCGGATTTCTGCCCGGCTCCAGCTGCAGAAGCAGGCTGTCCTGTCCATAAAACTCCCGCTGCAAAACCGTTCTGCCACCATGATACTCCGCCGGAAGAGGACTCCTCTTTCCCGTAAGAGTGTCCAAAAGGGTGAGCTTATACTCAGCCGGCAGCTCCACCGTCAGCTTCCGGGCCTCAGGCACATCCTCCCCGTGAATTGCCCGGCCGTTGGCGAGAAACAGCAGATAACCCTCTTCCGTCTTCCGCAATTGGGAAAGGTATTCGTTGGTTCTCACCCCGTTTTCATCCTTCAAATCCACCAACCGCCAAGGCTCCAGCTCCCGAAGCAGCAAGCTTCTGTCAAACCCGATCTGGGTGCAGGCTTCCGCCAGCCTTTGGGGTTCTTCACTGGGGACCGCATCCACATGGGTGGGCGCTTCTCCCAGGAAAACTACCTTTCCTCCTTCGGCGGCAAATGCCGAAAGCCTGCGCAGCGTTTCCCTGCGCAAAGTCACGCAGCCGGGAACCACCACGGCATCATAGGCCATCTCGCCCACCTGGAATTTACCGTCATTCCCTTCAGGCATTTCCTGCAATAGGCTTTCGCAGATGTAATCAAAATCTAACAGTCCAAACAGCAGCCACTCTGTCACTTCTTGGAACTGCCGCTCCAGTTTTTCACGCATGTCGGCGGTCTGCTCCTTCGGGCCGAACCAGAGCCAATAGCTTTCGATGGGATGGATGACCCCAATGCGCACCTGCGGCCTGCCGCTCTGCAGGGCGGTATTGACCCGGGCATAGTGGTCTTCCAGAAGCCGGTACTCTCGGTACCAGGGAGACTGGAAGAAAATGGAAGCCGGATAATCCCGCTTTGCCTCCCCCTCCATAGAGACCCAGGAGAGATGGTGCACCCGATGGGTTACGCCCAGCGCAGCCTGCCAATCGCCCTGCAGCTTATGCCGCCGGAAGTCAAAATCCCAATTGGTGACACCGTAAAGCTCGCTTGTCATCTCATTCCTGCCGAACTGGTGAACCGCGCTTTGGGCCTGTTTTGCCGTAGTGTATTCCCGTGAGTCGCAGAGCATATCGATCCCTGGGATCTGGAAGCCGCGGTAATGGCGCATGGCCTCGCTGATGGCGGCGGTCTGGGATTGAAGCGTGGGCTCTTCCATCATATGGCCGGTCAGAGCGATGCCGTGCGATTCACACCATTCTCCCAGGGTATCGGAAAAGGCCTCGGCAAACCGCTGGGCAATGTGGTCGTGATAACGGTACCGCGTCAGGGACCGCACCCCGTCCGGCAGCTCCCACACCACCTCCGGCAGACGGTCGAGAAAGCTTTCTCCATAGGCCGCACGGTAGCTGTCCTCAAAATCATCGGTATAGGGAAGGATCAGGGGCTTCTTTTCCTCCGCCTTCCCCAGCGTCTCCTTGTGTACAAACTGCGGCTCATCGGTAAAGATAGAAGGAACCGCTTTACCGAACTCCGCACCCACCGCCCCGGCATAGACTTCATGGGTGGTCTCTGCAAAACGCTCTATGGCACGCTTATTCAATGTGTTGACATAGGTTTCATTGTTATACCAGGAGGAGGGCTCGCTGATTTCCAGATAGGCATACCAGGCTCCATCCGCTTCCTCTTCGGGCGCCAGTCTCCGGTAGGCGGCAAGGCGCCCGTCCCGCAGTTCTATCTGATACCGGGCAAGCTCCGTACCCTTTCCGGTAAAGACGCCCTTCGCCGCGCTGATCGACTCCGATTCCTTGCGGCCAGTCCCCTCCTCTTTGGAAAACGGCGTGAAGACCAGATAACGGCTGCGGAATTCCGGATCCTTGGTCACCGCTCCCCCACAGGCTCCGGACGGCCAGCGGTCTTCGTCGTACAGACAGGCCTTCATCTGCAAAGCTCCGGCCTTATCCACACAAGCTTTCACCACATCCAAAAATTCTTCTCCCAGATAGGGCGTGTTCAGGCCCGTGCGGCAGTGCATGGTAAAGCCGCCCATGCCCATCTCCCGGAACACATCGATCTGTTTGAGAATCGTGTCCCGGTCAAGCTTTGTGTTCCAAGCCCAAAACGGCGCCCCGCGAAATCTGGACGAAGGATGCTCGAACTCTTTTAGATAATCCATTTCTATCACCATCTTCCTTTCTGCCCGCCGCAGCACTCTGCGGCTTTGCGCAGCAAATGCCGGCCTTTGCATTCGGCCGGACTGCAATACTCCTCCACAGCGCCCCTCCCCCGCACAACAGGGAAAAGCTGCCTGCGCCTCCTATTATAATGCCTGCTTTACAAAGCCGCAAGGGCTCAATGCAGAAACTGTATCCAGCTCTTTTTTCCTCCTTCCGGAAAGCGGGAAACTGTCCCTAAGGTTTTCCTCCACAGCGTTTTCCACTCATGTAAGAATGTATTTTTATACACGCTTTTCACAAAGATTTTCAGGAAGATATCCATTTATTCGCTGTTTTTTCCCTTGCAAACCGACAAAAAAGATGTATAATATCCTTAGTCTCAATGAATATTTATTTCGAAACTCAAGGAGAGAACCCAACATGAAAAAACTTGCATTACTGTTGTCCGCCCTGCTTTTGGCCGCCTCTTTCGCCGGCTGCGGGGAGACCCCCTCCTCCAGCAGTTCCGCTGCTGCAGGCTCAACCGTTGCTTCCGAGGAAAGCACCACTGCTGACGATAACACATTGATCATGGCCACCAACGCCTTCTTCGAGCCCTACGAATATTACGAGGGTGACGAGGTTGTGGGAATCGACGCCGAAGTGGGCAAGGCAATTGCCGACAAGTTGGGAATGGAGTTCAAAATTTCCGATATTGATTTTGATTCCATTATCCCCGCTATTCAGAGCGGCAAAGCTTCTATGGGTATGGCCGGCATGACCGTTACCCCGGAGCGTGAAGAGAACGTAAGCTTCACCCGCTCCTACGCCACCGGTATTCAGGTGGTTATCGTACCTGAAGATTCCACCATTGCCTCCATCGACGATCTGGAGGGCAAGAAGATTGGCGTACAGCAGGGAACCACTGGGGACATTTACTGTTCAGATTCTCCTGAAAAGGGCGGTTATGGCGAAGACGCCGTCACCCGTTACAACAAGGGTTCCGACGCCGTGATGGCTCTGCTTTCCGGCAAGGTGGACTGCGTGGTCATCGACAACGAACCTGCCAAAGCCTTTGTTGCTGCCAACGAAGGCCTGAAAATCCTCGATACTGAGTATGCCAACGAAGATTATGCCATCGCGATCGCCAAGGACAACACCGAGCTGCTGGAAAAGGTGGACAAAGCTCTGGCCGAACTGATCGAAGACGGCACTGTACAGAAAATTGTGGACAAATACATCACATCCGACTGATACAGGCGTGTGAAATGTTCCACGGCCTGCTGATGTTCTGAACGTCGGGGCCACATGAAACATGGGAAACAGGGCGTCGGGGAGACGGTAATTCTCCCCCGCCCTTTTCGTATCGATCCCGGATCGTTTTCCAGTGAGCCTAAAAAGATTGACGGCAGAACCAGCTGTGAAAAATTCCGTCTTTATGGTATGCTTAAAGAATACTGCAACAGCATGGGTTCCGGCCGCTTAGAAGCAGGCTCCGCCAAACCGGCGGCAGGGTACGGGGCGGGCCGCATTTATTATTATTGATGGTAGGAGGAATGAAGTATGGCGGAATCCTGGGCCTGGCTCGTGAACCAATTCGAGCAGACCTTTATCACGGACAACCGCTGGCAATATTTCGCAAAAGGTATTGTCACTACGCTGGAAGTCACTTTTTTAGCGTTGATTCTAGGCGTGGTGATCGGTGTGGTCATCGCGGTGATACGCTCGGCACACGATTCACAGCGGGGCAGCAAAAAGGGAATCGGTCATGTGATACTGGCCTTTTTTAACGCCATTGCCAAACTATATCTTACGGTGATCCGCGGCACCCCGTCCACCGTGCAGCTGCTGATCATGTGGTTTATCGTATTCAAATGGGCCAGAGACGATATGATGGTCTGGGTTGCGGCCATCTCCTTCGGCATCAACTCCGGCGCCTATGTGGCGGAAATCGTCCGTTCCGGCATCATGTCCATCGATTTGGGGCAGTCGGAGGCAGGGCGCTCTCTGGGTCTGAATTATACGCAGACCATGGGTTACATCGTCATCCCCCAGGCCATCAAAAACATACTCCCCGCATTGGGCAACGAGCTGATCACTTTGCTGAAGGAAACCTCCATCTGCGGCTTCATCGGCCTGCAGGACCTCACCAAGGGAGCCATGATCGTGCAGAGCCGCACTTACGCGCCCTTTGTGCCCTACCTATCTATCGCCGTTCTCTATCTGGCCCTGGTGTTGATTTTGAGCAAGCTGCTGAGCATCTTTGAAAGGAGGCTGCGCGAAAGTGATCGACGTTAAAAACCTGGAAAAATCCTTTGGAGACCATTTTGTGCTCAAAGGGATCAATGAGCACATTAATAAGGGCGAAAAGGTGGCTGTCATCGGCCCCTCCGGTTCCGGAAAATCCACCTTTCTGCGCTGCCTGAACCTGCTGGAACAGCCTACGGGCGGCACCATCACCTTTGAAGGGGTGGACATCACCGATCCCCAAAACGACATCAATAAGATGCGTACCAGGATGGGCATGGTATTTCAGCAATTTAATCTTTTCCCCCACCTTTCGGTCAAGGAAAACATTAAGCTTGCCCCTCTCAAGCTCAAGCTGATGACCAAGGCGGAAGCGGACAAGCGAGCATTGGAGCTGTTAGAGCGTGTCGGGCTCCCCGATAAGGCAGATGCCTATCCCAAACAGCTTTCCGGCGGCCAGCAGCAGAGAATCGCCATTGCGCGGGCTCTGGCCATGAATCCGGATGTAATGCTCTTCGACGAACCCACCTCTGCGCTGGATCCTGAAATGGTCGGCGAGGTACTGGAAATCATGAAAGAGCTGGCCGACGACGGTATGACCATGGTTGTGGTCACCCACGAAATGGGTTTTGCCCGGAGTGTAGCCACCCGGATCCTGTTTATGGACGAGGGCGTCATTGCCGAGCAAAACGAACCGGAGGCATTCTTCACAAATCCTCAGAATCCGCGGCTCCGGGAATTTCTCTCCAAAGTACTGTAAAAAAACAAGGGACCGCTGCAAGAGATTTAATCTCTTGCAGCGGTCTCAATTATTGTGCAGAAGGGAGTCCCAAATTCAGCGGCACCGGGATTCGCTGAACAGGCCTGCGGCGCCTCACTGTTTTTCTTTTTCTGTTGCTTGGAGATTTTTTCCGGAAGCTGTGGCACTTTTTTACCGGATATGCTACAATGGCCGCAGAACAGCTCCGGAACTTCCGGAGGAAACGGAGGAAACGCTATGATACCTAAAATCCTGCTGCAGAAGGCGGAAGAACTGGAAGCTAAAACAGCCCAAAAGCTTCCTTCCCTTGCCCCTCTCGCAAAGCAATGCTTTCTGAACACCATTGAGACCACAGTGACCGAGCTTCCCGATGGAAGCGCCTTTGTCATCACGGGGGATATTCCCGCCATGTGGCTGCGCGACAGCGCGGCGCAGCTGAAACCCTATCTCAAATACGCCGCGGAGGATGAGGATCTGAAGAATATCCTGCGCAGCGTCATCGGCAAGCATGCTTTTTATGTAAACCTAGACCCCTATTCCAACGCCTTCAACAGTGAAGTGCTGAAAAAGGGCTACAGCGAGGATGACCACAGCGATTTCCAAAGCGGGTGGATCTGGGAACGCAAGTATGAAGTGGATTCCCTCTGCGCTCCGCTGTACCTTTCCCACGAATATTACGAGGTCACCAAGGACAGTTCCATCTTTACGGAAGAGTTCCGGCTGATGATTGAAAAAATCGTTCACACCTTCCATACGGAGCAGCGCCATGGGGAAAGATCTTCCTATTGGTTTGTTCGGGAAAATGCCTGGGCTCCCAGCGACACTTTGCCCATGAACGGCAAGGGCCGTCCCGTAAATTACACGGGCATGACCTGGTCCGGATTCCGTCCGTCGGATGATTCCTGCAAATTCGGGTACCTGATCCCCTCCAACATGATGGCGGTTGTGGCCCTGCGCAAAGCTGCCGGACTGTTGGAAGCAGGGTACGAGGACACAGCCCTGAAAGCAGACTGCCTGGCACTGGCCGCTGAAATCGAGGACGGCATCGAGGCCTACGGCATTGTGGATCATCCCAAATACGGAAAAATATACGCCTACGAGACTGACGGCTTCGGCAATTACAACCTGATGGACGACGCCAATTCCCCCAGCCTGCTGGCTATCCCCTATCTGGGCTACCGCAGCGCAGAAGACCCTATCTACCAGAATACCCGCCGGTTCGTACTCTCAGAGGACAACCCCTATTATTACAGTGGAAAAGCAGCCAGAGGCATCGGAAGCCCTCACACACCGCCCCGCTATATCTGGCATATCGGCCTTTCCATGCAGATCCTCACCAGCACCGATCCCCAGGAAAAACAGGAATGCCTGGACACCATAGCCCGCACCCATGCGGGAACCAATTTTATGCATGAGGGGTTTGACGTGGATGACCCCTCCAAATTTACCAGACCCTGGTTTGCCTGGGCCAACACTCTGTTCGCTCAGATGCTGGAAGAAGAGGTAAAATAACGCTTTCGGAGGTGTTTTTCATGAAAGACCGGGTACTGCTGCCGGAAAACGGCTTTTATAAAGCAAACCTGCACAGCCACACTACGGTATCCGACGGAGCTCTGACGCCGGAGGAGGCTAAAAAGGCGTATCAGGCGGAAGGGTATTCCATTGTGGCCTTTACAGACCACCATAAATACGCGTGGCATCGGGAACTCTGCGACGACAGCTTTCTCGCCCTGGCAGGATATGAGGTAGATCTGAACGATTTTATGAAATCCCGGGATGGCTGGCCCAGGCTGAAGACTTACCACATCAACCTGTTTGACACCGATCCAGCAGAGCACGCACAGGAAAAGGCGCAAAGCCCCCTTCCTCCCCGCAGGTACGGCGATATTCACGCTCTCAACGGCTATCTGGAGCAGATGAATCAATTGGGATTTCTGGTCAGCTACAATCACCCCTACTGGTCCTTGCAGGATTATGACGATTATAAGGGGCTGCGCAGCCTGTTTGCCATGGAAATTTATAACCACGGCTGTGAACACGACGGCCTTTACGGCTTTGCTCCCCAGGCCTACGATGAGATGCTGCGCACGGGACAGCGGCTGTTCTGCCTGGCTACAGACGACAATCACAACAGGATGCCCTTCGGCGACCCGCTCTGCGATTCCTTCGGCGGCTTTGTGATGCTCCATGCTTCCAAGCTCGACTATCCCAGTGTGATCAGCGCCCTGGCGGCCGGAGATTTTTACTGGTCCATGGGGCCGGAGCTTCGGGGAGTTTCCCTGGAAAACGGAATTCTCCGGGTAAAAACTTCTCCTGTGGAAAAGATTTTTGTGATGCAGGAAGGCAGGGGCTGCTACAAGCGGCTGGCTCCCAAAGAGGAGAGCCTTACAGAGGCGGAGTTCGCGCTCTCCGGAAAAGAGGGCTGGTTCCGGATTGAGGTCCGCGACAGCCATGGCCTTTATGCCGGTACCAACGCCTATTTCCTGGACGATTTGAATTGATTATCAGAATTTGAAATGCGCCGTAAAACGGAGAAACTCCCGTTTTGGAGCGTTCACTTAGGGATTATTGAAAACAATGATAATTTTTGAGTGACGTCCTCAAGCGGTGCCAACAGAAAGACCACACAACAGGCTACAGAGTCTGTTGTGTGGTCTTTTTCTGCTTTAGG
>OJKJ01000188.1_pt1 | contig 44756 bp, 34 predicted proteins | sample 1596491 | NCBI WGS metagenome assembly OJKJ01 (sample SAMEA4350160, study PRJEB24818) | metagenome | biome: human; feature: gut; material: faeces | place: Denmark | collected 2013-09
ATGGTAGGCTCTTTGGGCTCTGCCGCCACCGCTGCCGTCGGCCTCACGGCCAGCACAACCTGGCTTTTCAACGGCTTCCTGAACGCTGCCTCCGTGGGCTTTTCTGTGCAGGTGGCCCAGCATCTGGGCGCAGGCCGCGAAACCGAAGCGAAAAAAGTCACCTGGCAGGCGCTTCGCTTCGTCGGGATTTTCGGCGCCGCCATAGGGCTTCTCGCCCTTGCGCTCTCCTTTCCCCTGCCAACCCTGCTGGGAGCGGAAGAATCCATCCGCGGGGATGCCTCTCTTTATTTCCGCATTATCGCGTGCGCCATGCCCTTTACCCTGGGCGCCAATATGCTCAGCGCCGCCATCCGCTGCGCAGGCGATACCCGTACCCCTATGATCCTCAACATCCTCATCAACCTTCTCAATATTTGTCTGAATTTTCTGTTTATCTATCCCTCCAGAAAGCTTACGCTGTTTGGACACGAGTGTTCCGTCTGGGGAGCGGGCTGGGGCGTGGGAGGCGCAGCCTTTGCCTCGGGCCTTTCCACTGCCGTTGTTTTCCTGTTGTTTGTGCTGGTGCTGTTCCGCAAACGTTCTCCCATCCGCATCAGCCTGAAGGAACGTTTTTCCTTTGAAAGAACCTGCCTTTCCGCAGTCTGGCGGCTTGGTCTGCCTGTAGCGTTGGAGCGCGCCACCGTCAGTGTGGCACAGATCATCATCACAGCGGTGATCACTGGGATCGGCACAACGGCTGTAGCGGCCAACCATCTGGCTGTGACAGCCGAATCCATCAGCTATTTGCCTGCCTACGGCGTGGCGGTAGCGGCCACCACTCTTGTGGGCCAAGCAGTGGGAGCGGGAAGGAAGGATCTGGCCAAACGCTTTGCCCGCCTGGTCACCTGGATCGGCATTCTGGTAATGACCTTTGGCGGCCTGCTGCTGTTCTGCCTGGCTCCTCAGCTGATCCGGATTTTCACCTCCGAATCCGAGGTCGTTGCCCTGGGCACCCAGGTCCTGCGCATCGTGGCCTTTGCGGAACCGCTGTTCGGCGCATCCATCGTCGCCTCCGGCGCCCTGCGAGGCGCCGGGGATTCCAAAGGGCCTTTCTTCATCAGCCTCGCAACCATGTGGGGCGTGCGTATCACCCTTTCCTTCCTGCTGGCAGGCAGCCTGGGGCTTAATGGTGTCTGGCTGGCTATGGCGGCAGAACTCTGTGTCCGCGGTCTCATCTTCATGGTCCGGCTATACCGGGGCCGCTGGCTGAACATTGACCTGTTTCAAACGAAAAAGTCGTAAAAAGCACTTTACAACAAGCCGCCGTTGTGCTAGAATAAGCGTGCTGTCTCAGAGCGGACAGCACATTTGGGCCTGTAGCTCAGCTGGGAGTGCGAGAGCAACATAACGCGGGCCCAAATCCCTACCCCAAAATTGGCATAAGGGCCTGTAGCTCAGCTGGGAGAGCGTTCGGTTCGCATCCGAGAGGTCAAGGGTTCGAATCCCTCCAGGTCCACCATCAAAAAAGCCGTGAAATCGCTGATTTCACGGCTTTTTTGTGTTTTTGGGCGTTTCCAGTTTCTTCCTGAAAAATGCAGAACTGTTGCCTTCGCCCCGCAGATCATTCGCATCCATCTGGCACGGAGAAAAAGTGAGAATTCAGGAGGAAACAGGAGTTTTTCAGAGAAACGCTTTTTGAGAGCCAACAACGCCATTTTGGGTGAAACCGAGCCGTTCGCATCCAAGCGGATACACCAAAACGATTCGCATTCCCTTTGTGAAAACCGATGAAGCTTGTCGGCAATCTGCTCAAAGAATGAAAATAAGATTTGTGGATCTGATTTTTATCGGAGCCACTTTCTTTTTATGAGGAGGAATATGTGATTCGCTGTGATTTGTCCTGGTGTGTTTGCAACCGATTATCACAGGCGGCAAATATACGTTCTGACGCAGACAGAAAATGTTAAAAAGCTGTCAGATATTGGCCAAAATTGATTTCAGCAAGACACGAGGGAAAATCTGTTTTATTCTAAAGTGAGTGATTTCCAAATCTGCAAGGCCTACAAGTTTTATGAATTAATGATTTATGAAATGTTATGCGGAACAGTATTTTGAAGCAAATTACGGAGTGACGGAATCAAGCTGTCTGATTTTCCAGAACCAACCGGATATTCCACTGAACTGTGCGACTGGCAAAGAGATATGGATTGAGGAGACTTGAGCGGATACCATATTTTCAAGTTCCAAGGAAAATATTCTCGGAACATCTTTTTAAAATGCTGCAGTTGTTCAACAGTATATGAGGATGAATAATCATGTTAATTGTAAGTATGTGTTTCGAAAGATATAATGTTTTTAAAAGGCCGGGCATGATTGTGAATTTGTCCCATCCGATCGGATGAAAGTTGTTTTCAGGAAATCAAACGCAGCGCAAAAATGCAGCAAAGAATGGAGGAAAATGAACATGGGGATTCAATTGGGAATTGTTGGCTACGGAGGAATGGGCGGATTTCATCACCGAAACGCTTCCAAAATTGAAGGGGTTCAGGTGGTAGGCGCTTACGACATTGACCCCGTGCGGGTACAGGTGGCGGAGGAAAGCGGGCTCAGGGGATTTTCGTCCCTGGAGGATTTGCTTGCGTGTGAGGACATCAACACTGTTCTGGTTGCCGTGCCGAACGACTGTCACATGGAGATCTGCATTGCCGCGTCGAATGCCGGCAAGCATGTCATCTGCGAGAAGCCTGCCGCTTTGAACGTGGACGAGCTGGATCAGATGATTGCCGCGGCTGGTCGCAACGGGAAACTCTTCACCGTACATCAGAACCGCCGTTGGGACAAGGACTTCCGGATCGTTAAGGATATCCTTGATTCCGGGGAACTGGGAAAGGTGTATTCCATCCAGTCCAGACTGCATGGATCCGGTGGAGTAATGTTCGGTTGGCGCGGTGAAAAGAAGCACGGCGGCGGCATGTTGTACGACTGGGGCGTTCACTTTATCGATCAGTTGATGTGGATGCTGGGATATGACAATTTCAGGAGCGTATTCTGCAAGACCAGCAATGTAAAAACTACGGAGGTGGAGGACTATTTCTTCCTCGTGTTTGATTTGGAGGATGGCAGTCACGTTCAAGTGGAGATAGGGACATTTGTACTCAAAGAGCTTCCAAGATGGCTTCTGCTTGGCGATGAGGCAACTGCCTATGTGAACGATTTTTCCAGAAGCGGCGGGATCATCCGGCTGGACAGCACAGTGGAGACAAAGTCTGAGATTATTATGACCTCGGCCGGTCCAACCAGGACGTTTGCGCCCAGGCCGGATAACGTGAAGCTTGAGAGTGAGCTTCCGGACGTGGAAGCCGATTGGTCGGAATACTACAAAAATGTGCGGGATGCGATCGACGGAAAAGCAGAGTTGATCGTACAGCCCTGGCAGGTGCGGAAAGTGCTGAAAACTATCGAAGCTGCATTCCGCTCCGCGGAAACAGGAGAACTTGTTTCTCTCAAAAATTAAATTTGTAAACTCAAATGAGAGCCGCCTAATGAAATTATCATCAGGCGGCTTTTCGTCTATGCTGTAAGAATGAAAAAACGAGGAAAATATAGGGCAATACCGCACAGAAAAGTAGGCGCGATACTGCCAGAAGTGATATAATAAGACCATGGATAAACAGATGACAATGTCTGCGCTTAGTGATGAGTTGGCGCAGGTACGGACAAAGAAGAAAGAATTTCCAGCCCAGATCGAGCGGATCGTCCCGTGGAAGGAATGGCTTACGCTGATCCAGCCGTGCTATTACAAAGGAGAGCGCGGCAATAAACCCTATCCACTGGAGACCATGCTGCGGTTGTATCTGCTGCAAAATCTGTATGACCTGAGTGATGAAGCAACAGCGGCGGAGGCAATCGACAGCCGGGCATTTTCAGATTTCTGCGGCGTTGATTCCAGCAATCAGGTGCCGAACGGAGATACCATTGGCCGCTTTCGGAACCTGCCGGTGAAGAATGGACTGCAGGAGAAACTGTTTGCACAAGTTGTTACCGCGCTCACTGAACAGGGCCTTATCCTGAAAAAGGGAACGATCGTAGATTCCACCATTATTTCCGCGCCGTCTTCCACCAAGAACAAGGAGAAAAAGCGGGATCCGGATGCACATCAGGTCAAGAAGGGCAACACATGGCACTTTGGCTATAAAGCCCATGTTGGGGTGGATAAGGACAGCGGACTGGTACACACAGTGGAGGCGACACCAGCTAATGTCCATGATGTGACGCAGACTTCATCCCTGCTGACCGGTGAGGAAGATGTCGTTTACGGCGACAGTGGCTATCTTGGAGCCGGGAACCGTGAGGACGCGATCGTTCGGAACAAATCCGGACGCAAGATCAAATACAAAATTAACCGACGTCCATCTCAATTAAAAAAGCTGAGCAAGAGCGGCCAGTATGCCGCAAAGAAAGCAGAACACGCAAAGTCTTCTGTTCGGGCAAAAGTAGAGCACGTATTCGGTGTCGTCAAGAAACAGCTGCAATTTCGAAAAACGCGATACCGAGGGCTCGAAAAGCAGCGAGCCAAATTCAATATCATGTTCGCATTGGCGAATCTGCTTCTGGCTGACAGGCCCTGCCTGGCGGCTTGAAGTTGTGCGCTCTCGCGAAGAAATGCGCCGGGAAGCCTATGGTTTCCTGCCTGATGGGTGATTCGACAGCGCTTGCCTCAGCAATTGTGCGGTGCTGCCATAGGACGATAGTCTTTCGAGAAAGGAAAACGATATGTCGTTGAGAAAAAAGCTGACATTGTCTATGCTCATGATTGCGGTGATCCCCGTGATGGTACTGGGAGGCTTTTATTATCAGTATTTCAGCGGGGTCCTTTTGAGCAACGTGCAGCAGCGGGAGCTGCAGAATAACAGCCAGATTATTTACAGCGTTGATAACTTTTTCAATTCAATCTTCAAGATTTCCGATTCCCTGCTAATGAATGAAGAGCTCATGGACATTCTGCAGAAAAGCTATGAGGAACAGAGTTCACCTCTCGAAGGATACCGCGACAAGGCACAGGTGGACAAGCTGCTTTACAAGGACGGCTATTACCTGGATGGCAGAATAGAGACTATCGCCATATTTCCGGGGAACAACAGCATGTTTTACTACTGCACAAAGGAAGACGTCAATCCGTCCTATGATATCCATGCGGAAGAGTGGTACGAAAAGATTGCCAGTAAAGAGGGGGCGAAAGTATTGGTGGGAGTGCACCAAAACCGTCTGGTGTACGCATTCTCCGACGCAGCCAGACCCTATTGCGTAACTGTCGGAAGATCGATTTACTCCCCATATGATTCCCAACTGCTTGGCACTATGCTAATCAACATTAACGTACACGATCTCCAGACCTGCTGGCCGGCTTTCAAGGAAGATTCGCAGGAGCGGTTTTACCTGCTGGATGACGAAAACAACGTTGTGTTCAGCAATCTGACGGAGGAGATTGGCAGTAAATTCTTTCAGGACGGCCTGGAAGACGGCATTTCTTCCTGCCGAATCGACGGGGAATTGTACGATACGATCGTCTCGGGCTCCAAAAGCCTGGGATGGAAAAGCGTCAAAATGATTCCACGCAGCCAGTTGGATCAAGAGATCGCCGTTGTTCCTTATATGACGCTCCTCCTCATGCTGATCCTTACGGTTCTGGCAGTTCTGGTTTCAATCTTTATTTCCAAAATCTCTACACGTCCGCTTCAGGAGCTTTATGTGAAGCTCCAGAGCTTTGAAGCGGAAAAAAGCGGGATTCCGCTCCCTGAAAATCAGGTGGAGATCAAAGGCCTTTCCCGCAGCTACCAGCACATGATCAACGAGATCAACGCCCTCACCATCAAAAACTACGAGACGCAGATCCAATTGCGCAGGGCAGAACTCATGGCGCTCCAATCCCAGATCAATCCCCATTTTATCTACAACACGCTCAATTCCATCAAGTGGATGGCGGATATGCAAGGATCCAAGCGTATGGTAACGGCGTTGGATTCCCTGATCAAGCTCATGCAGTTTTCCTCCAAAAACAGCCGGGAGGTCATCCGGATTCAGGACGAGATCGATCTGATCCGGGACTACATCAACCTGATCAACCTCAAATATTTCGACAGGATCTTTGTTGATGTCCATGTGGAGCCGGGCTTGGAAAACTACGAAACGCTGAAATTCCTTCTGCAACCGATCGTAGAGAATTCCATCTACCACGGTTTCAGCAGTATGATCCGGCAATGCACGGTGCAGATCAACATTACCCGAAAAGAAGACCGTATTCTGTATGAGGTGATCGACAATGGCAAAGGGATGAGCAAGGAGAAGATCCGACAGGCTCTGGAGGAAGATCACCCCCTCAACTCCCATTCGTTTAACAAGATCGGTCTTTATAATGTGAATAAGAGAATCCAGTATATTTTTGGAGAGGAGTACGGTATTCAAATCGACAGCGAACCCGGCAAGTACACGAGGGTGATTGTGGAAATTCCAGCCCGTATCTATAAGGAGGAGATGGCAAATGCGTAACATCGGGATCGCGATCATTGATGACGAGAGCCTGGTCCGGCTCGGAATCAAATCTTCTGTGGCGTGGGAAGAGTATGGCTATGAGATTGTAGGAGAAGCGGACAACGGGCAGACCGGCCTGGAGATGATCAGGGAAAAACACCCGGATATCGTCCTGCTCGACGTCTGTATGCCGGTGATGAACGGGATCGAAGTTCTGAAATCCCTGCAAAAGCTGAAGATTCAGTGCAAGGTTATTATCTTGAGCTGCCACGATGATTTCTGTTTTGTAAAAGAGGCAATGAAGAACGGTGCGTTCGATTACCTGAGAAAAAATGAGACCAACAGCGCGAACATCCTGACGGTTCTGGAGGAGGTACGGCACTCACTGTGCAAAAAGCAGGACGAGGGGCAGGGAGGCTGGGACAGTTACGCGCGTCATGTCTGCCTGCACCGTCTGATCACCGGCAGCAGCGAACCTGCTGAACGGCAGTTGCCTGTCAGTCAATTGCACATCCGGGAAGGAAACCTCTGCTGCATTGTGTTTGCAGTGCAGAATTACCAGAAAGTACAGGCCCGTTACGGAGAGGGACGCCCCTTCCCACTGGAACAAAGCGTTATCAACCTCACAGTGGAAGTGCTGCACCAGTGGACGCAGGAACTGGAAGTTTTTCTTCTGCAGGAAAACCGGTATGTTATCCTGCTGAGCAGTCAGAACAGTGTCAGCAGCACCCAGTGGGAGGAGAAAGCCTGCAGCCTGGTCCACGAACTCCACACCGTGTTCCAGAATTATCTGAATGCTGACACCTGCTACGGTGTCAGCAGCGCCGTCTCGAAATTCTCTGCATTGCCGGAGGCGTTCGAGCACGCGCGCTACTCTCTGCATCTTCACTATTTTCAGCCGGACAGGTTCCTTATCAAGGAGATGCGCAAGCCGGATCGGACGATGAGCCGCCCGGAAGTCAAGGAATGCCTTGGCGATATCAATATCTGTGTGTTGCAGAAGCAATACACGCAAATCTTTTCCCGATTTTATGCTTTCATCCAGTGGCTGCAGCAGCACCACAGGGAGAACCTGGACGTTATGGGGGTGCAGAACTTTTTCTCCAATATGGTGCGCTTCCTTCTCCTGCAGGAGGGAAAGGCGCCGGAAGAAACGGTGGAAAAGCTTCAGGCCTGCGAAACCGTGGAGGAAGCGCAGCGTTTCCTTGAGGACTTCCAAAAGGGGTTGAAGACAGGAGAGCCGGCTCTTGACCAGAAAAACTACCTGATTCGCGAGGCGGCGGATTATATCCGGCAGAATTTGAGCCGCGGCGACATCTCGCTCGATGAGATCGCCGACCACCTGATGATCAGTAAGTCTTATCTCTGCCGCCTGTTCCAAAAAAACCTGGGGATTTCCGTGCAGCAGTACATCTACCACACCCGGATTGAACAGGCGAAGGAGTACCTGAACGACTTCCGGCTGAAAATCTACGAGGTGGCAGAGCTTACCGGCTTCAACAGCTCCACCCATTTTAATATCGTCTTTAAAAAGATTATGCGGTGCACTCCGGCAGAGTACAGGAACGGCCTGAAGCAGTGAGGGAAAGGTCAATATGAATAAATAAAGTTCAAGATCCTCCGCGGGTTTAAGCTTTGTGTACTAAAATTGTTCAATATCCTGATATTTTCTTCAACAGCGTTTATGGAAAATAGTGAACAGATTCTCTATAATATAAGTAACCTAATTCGGGAAAACAGACAAAATGGAGGGAAGAGAGAAACCGGTTTTCAAAAAAAATTGAAGGAAGATAACCGAATGTACAAGAAATTACTTGCGTTGTGTTTGGCGGCGCTTTTGACAGCGTCCGCGGCAGGGTGCTCCCAGGGCACAGAGGGCAGCAGCGCCCCAGCGGAAGGCGGCAGCGCCCCGGCAGGGGACGCCGCCCCCAGCGGAGAAGTGGTAACCATCCGCATGGGCGGCTGGGGCAACTTCGAGGATGAGCACGCGCCCGGCACCGTGGGCATGGAGGAGGCCATCGGCGTTAAGATAGAATTCCAGAAATACCCCACCGACGCGGACTTCTGGAACAACCTCCCCGCCCAGATCGCGGCCAAGACGGCCCCCGACTTTATTTCCCTGACCAACGAGCTGTACCTTCCGTACATTAACGACGGCCTGGTGGTTCCCCTTACCTCCTATGTGGAGGACGGCACCATCAGCTGCTGGGACTCCATCGCACAGAACCTGAAGGATATCTGGGAGATCGACGGCGAGATTTACGGCATCCCCACCCACCAGTCCCCCGCGGTGTTCGCCATCAATATGAACCTGTGGAACGAGGCTGGCCTGACAGAGGACGACTTCCCGGAGACCTGGGACGATGTGCTGGCGATCTGCCAGGTGTTCAAGGACCAGCTGGGGATGACCGGCCTGTGCCTGAACACCCAGGAGTTCCACTTTACCCAGTACGCCCTCTCCTTCGGCGGCGGCTGGGGCCTGGGCAAGACCATCAACACCCCCGAGAACGCCGCGGCCCTGCAGTTCCTTATCGACGCCTACCACCAGGGCTATGTGGTTACCCCGAAGGAGCTGGGCGTGAGCTATGACGGCTCCGTGCTCATGACAAACGACGCGGCCATGTCCACCGGCGGCACCTGGTATATCAACGACTTTGCCAAGAACGCGCCGGATGTGGAGGTCCGCTACATCAAGATCCCCCACGCGGAAGGCCACGAGGACGCTTCCGGCACCTTCCACGCCCCCGCCTACGCCATCCTGAAGGGCGGCGCCCACGAGAAAGAGACCGCCATGGCCATCAATTATTTGATGAATGACGCTCGTTACGAGGCCATCATTGACCTGGGCTATATCCCAGTGGATGAGAAATTCTTCGACGAGTTCCGGGAGAAGCAGCCGGCGCTGGCCGACCAGATAGAAGCTCTCCCTCTTTCCAACGGCTTCGGCTACCCCCCCTCCGGCAAAATGTTTGCCGACGCGCTGATCTCCAAAATGGAGGAAGCCCTTTTCAACCCTGACTCCACCGTAACCGGCGCTCAGATTGTGGAAGAACTCCAGGCGGAGTATGGCGAGTAAAGGGCACCAAAGAGGAATAAAAACGAAAGAATGAGATTGTCGGTGCCCCCTGGCGGCCAACGGCTGTCAGGGGGCATAATCAAAGGAGGGATTATGGGGATGACGACTGAGAATACAGGCGGCGGAGGAAAAAAGCACAGTAAGCTGCGCAGGCAAGAGGCAGTGGCAGGCTGGCTTTTTGTGCTGCCCGCGGTAATCTTCTGGCTTGTTTGGTTTTTGTACCCGGCGGTAAAGGCTATCTCTATCAGCTTCTTCCGGTACAACTACGCCACGCCGGAGACTAACGCCTTTATCGGGATGGAAAACTACATCCGCCTGTTTCAGGATCCCAAATTTTTTGAGGCCATGCAGCACAGCTTCCTCATGGTGCTTGTCATTGTGCCGCTGCAGTCCCTTTTTGCCTTTTCCATTGCGGTCCTGCTCAATGGGAAAATCCGGTTTAAAGGGTTCTTCCGCTCCAGCTGCTACATACCCTACGTGATTTCGTCAATGGCGGTTACCATCTTTTTCATGTACTTCTTCATCAAGGATGGGCCCGCGACCAAATTCTTTACCCTTTTTGGCTTTGAAAATGTAAGCTGGTTTGCCAACGTGAAGTACGCGCTCCCCTTCCTCATCATCCTTTACGTGTGGCAGTAGGTGGGCTTTTACGTGGTGATCTTCATCGGCGGCCTGCAGGAGATCCCGGCAGAGCTGTACGAGGCGGCCAAGGTAGACGGGGCCGGCCCCTGGCAGCGGCTCATCCGCATTACGGTGCCGCTTTTGAAAAACACCACCTACCTGGTTTTGACCTTTGGCATGATCAACGCGTTCCAGGTTTTTGACCAGATAGCGGCCATGTCCAAGCAGTCCCCGCTGGGTTCCCCTTCGGGCGCCACCAGCACGCTGGTCACCTTTTTGTACCAGCAGTCCTTCAGCTACATGGACATGGGCTACGGCAGCGCCGCCGCGGTGATCCTTTTCCTCATCATCTTTTCCTTGTCCACCGTGCGGGAAATTTTAGGAAGGAGGTCGGAATAAATGAGAACGCGGGGAAGCGTAGTCGGAAAGGTGCTCACCTATTTCTTCCTGGCCCTTTTGGCTTTGATCTTTTTGGTTCCTGTGTTTTACGTCATGTACAATTCGCTGCTGCCAAAGCGGTACATCGGCTCCTTTGTGCCGCCCTCCGTCTGGAGCCTGGACAACTACAAGGAGCTCTTTGCGGATTTCCCCATCATGGGGTGGTATAAGAATACGGCCATTTCCACCCTGGCGGTGGTGCTGGGCAACATTGTCTTCACGCCCATGGCGGGCTACGGCCTGGCCAGGCTCAGGTTCCCGGGCAAAAAGGTAATTTTTGTCTGCCTCATGCTCTCCATGATGATCCCGGGCCAGCTGGTGCTATTACCCCAGTATATTATGATGGCCCAGATGGGGCTGGTTGACACGCTTGCCGCCATTATCATCCCCTACCTGTCCCAGTCCATGTTTATCTTTATGGCCAGGCAGTTCTTCTACGGAATCCCTGAGGAGCTGGAGGAGGCGGCGCGCATCGACGGCCTGGGCCGGTTCGGCACCTATGTGCGCATTGTGCTGCCCATTTCTGGCGTGCTCATCGCCACCATAGCGATTTTCAATTTTACCGGCACCTGGAACTCTTACCTGGTTCCCTCCACCTTCATCTCCACCCTGGAGAAGTTCGTGCTGGTGGTGGGGCTGCAAACGGTGAACAACGAGCATTTCCAGCAGGAAAATCTCACTCTGGCCGGCGTGTTCCTCTTGTCCTTCCCTGTCATCATCTTCTTCATGTTTACCCAGAAGTTCTTCGTGCAGGGAATCGCCACATCCGGCATCAAGAGCTGAACCCAGGCCCGGGAACAGGTTTCCCGGCATTACAATACTGACACAATGGAGGAATGCAGAAATGAAAAAATGGAAGGTTGCCTTAATTGGCTGCGGATCGATCGCGGACAATACGTATCTTCCCCGGATCGGCGAGATTCCGGAGGCGGATCTGGTTGCAGTCTGCGATATCATCCCGGAGAGAGCAAAGAACTATGCAGAAAAATTTCATGTGCCGGCCTGGTACACCAGCATCGATGAACTGCTGGAGAAGTGTGACTTCGAGATCCTGATGAACACGACATCGATCCCAGCGCACCACGAGATCAACATGAAGGCGCTGCGGGCCGGAAAGCATCTTTACTCACAGAAGCCCGTCGGCCTGACGGTGGAGGAGGTGACCGAGCAGATCGAGGCTGCCAAGGCAGCCGGTGTGAAATACACTGCTTCACCGATCCACATGCTGCGTGACGACATCCGCTTTGCCAAAAAGCTGATTGCCGACGGCTGCATCGGGGAGATTATGAAGGTGCACACCAACGTTTGCCACGGCGGCCCGGAATATTTCCAGTACCGCACGGCGGACCCCACCTGGTTCCACCGGCCCGGCAGCGGCGCCCTGTACGACATGGGCGTCCACGGCCTTACCATGACCACGGGCATCCTTGGTCCCGCGAAGGCTGTGGGCTGCATGGCCAAAATCTCCGAGCCTGTCCGCACGGTAAGAACCGGTACCTTTGACGGCATGCAGATCCAGGCCGACCAGCTGTACGATAACTACATCATTACGCTCGATTACGGCGAGAGAACCATGGCGGTGGTGGAGTCCGGCTTCTGCCAGAAGGACAGCCGCGCACCTCAGATGGAGATTTTCGGTACAAAGGGAACGATCACTTTCGTCAACAACGGTAACATGAACCCGCTCGATTCGCTGGAAGTTTACCTTGATGCGCCGGAGCGCGGTATTCGCGGCTGGCTGAAGCCTATGGAGTGGGATGTTCCGGCTTCTGAGATGAACTTTTTCCAATGCAAGGTGGTTCAGGATCTGATCCATGCCATTGAGGAGGACCGTCCCGTCGGTTTGCCCCCGGAGCACGCCAGACACGTGGTGGACATCATGTGCACTATTCCGGAAGCGATCAAGACAAAGAGCATTGTCCCGCTGCACACCACTTTCTGAGCAGAGGGGAACTGATCACAGATGAGGTGAATGTTATGAAGAAATATCGCATTGGTCTGGTGGGCTTCGCTCACATGCACGTTTTGGGTCAGATCAAGCCGTTTCTGTCCATGCCGGAGCGCGTGGAATGGATCGGTGCCTCGGATATCAAGCCGATGGTAGAGTCTGAATATTTTGAAAGCTCCAGCCGCTCCATGAACCTGAAGCTCTGTCAGGAGCAGTGTGGGTTCACCCGCGTGTTTGAGGATTACCGTGATCTTCTCGATCTCAAACCCGACCTTGTCCTTGTGAACTGCGAGAACGCGTTTCACGGAATCGTTATCCCCGAGATCCTCATGCGCGGGATCCACGTGGTGGTGGAAAAGCCGTTGGCCTATTCCACTGAACACGCCATGGCTATTGCCCGCGCTTCCCGGATCGGTAAGGCGGACTGCATGATCAATTGGCCGACCACATGGCAGGCCAGCGTCCGCCTGGGCCAGAAGCTTGTCAGCGAAGGTGTTGTGGGAAAGGTGTACCGTTTCCAGTTCCGCAACCCGGATTCCATGGGTCCGTTCTCTTACGGCCAGGTCATGACGGATCGGCAGCTGGGCAAGGAATGGTGGCATCAGGAAGCGGCGGGAGGCGGCAGCTTGCTGGACTACTGCTGCTACGGCACCATCCTTTCGAACTGGTACCTGGGCGAAAAGCCTCAGGGCGTGTATGGCTTGAAGGCGAACTTTAACCACCGGTTTGGCGACGCGGAGGACTACGCCTCCCTGATGGTTCGGTACCCCGAGGCGGTTTCCATTCTGGAGGGAACCTGGAACACCATAAGCAGCGGCTATCCCTCCGGGCCCATTGTCTGGGGCGAAAAGGGCGCCCTGATTGTGGAAAACGGCGACCATGGCATCCACGCCAACGTTTGTGTTTACCTCGATCGTTATTCCACAACGCCCAGCAAGGTGTATTGCTCCGACGACTACCCGCTGCCTGAGGGAAGATCCAACCTGGCTCAGGAGGTCTTCCATCACCTGGAGACCGGAGAACCGGTACACTACACCATGGATCTCAATAACAATCTTTGGTCTGCCGCTATGTTGGATGCGGGAATTCGCTCCAGCCGGTCGTTGAAAATGGAAGAAGTAAAAACCGCTTGTTGGACGATTGGGTAATATAAGAGGAGGATGCTACATGAAACTTGCAAACGTTTCCTGGGGTTGGACGCCGATCCCGGAGGATATGCCGCATGGGGACTCTCTGATCCGAATCGCGGATCAGATCCGTGAACTCGGCTTCGAGGGCGTGGACTATCTGGGAACCCCGGAAGCACTGGATGAATTCTTCACGGAGGAAGCCTGCCGGGCGCTGGGGGATCACTCCCGCTCCATCGGCCTTGAACCCAACGTGTTCGTCTTCCAGGACGCTTCGTGGAACGACGCCTGCAGCGAAAAAAGGGAGGACAGCGTCAGGCACTTCGAGAAGGCCGCACAGGCCGCAAAGTGGATCGGATGCCGGATTGTCTCCACGCTGGTGCCGATGCCCTGCGGCGCAACCCCCTGGAAGTTCAACCCCGCCGCACCGGCGATCAAGCAGGGATACCATATGCCCGCCGACTACTGCTACCAGAAGGACTGGGATACCCTGATGGACAGTTACCGCAAGTGTCTGGCCATTGCAAAGCGGTACGGGCTGCGCATGTCCGTGGAGTGCTTCCCCTATTCCATGATCTCCACACCGCACGCCATGCTGCAGCTGCTCAAGGACGTCGATGACCCGGATTTCGGCATTCAGCTGGACACGAACCACCTGATCATGCAGCACATCGATCCGGAATGGACGATCTACATGCTGGGAGGCAAACGTATTTTCAATGTTCACTGCAAAGACAGCGATGCCGTCTCCAGAAACAACATCCCCGCCGGCTGCGGCATCACCGACTATCCCGCTGTGATTCAGGCGCTGAAGAATGTCGGGTATGACGGAAACCTTTCCGTCGAGCTGGAGTTCACAGACAACCCCCGCCGCTACAACAAGCAGGCGATGGATCATCTCAAGCTCTGCCTTGCGGGTGAATACTGAGCTGCCGTCTGGAGGCACACAGGGGGTATCCCCCTCGATCCGGGCGCGGCGCCGGATAAAAATCATGTTTTTTTGGAAGAGGAGTAGGAGTAATGAAGCAGTATAAGGTTGCCATCATCGGCAACGGTATGATTTGCAACGCGGCACATATTCCCGCCTACAAAGCCATGGGTGACAAGGTGAAGATTGTCGCAGTGGCGGATATCCGCGAGGAAGCCGCCAAAGAAACCGCCGAGCGTCACGGGATCCCCAAGTACTATGTGGATCCGTATAAAATGCTGGAGGAGGAGAAACCCGACATCATCTCCGTGTGCACACCGAACGCATACCACAAGGAGTATACCCTTGCCGGTTTCCGTGCGGGCTGCCATGTAGTCTGCGAAAAGCCTGTGGCTGTAACCTGCGCGGATGCGGAGGAGATGTTCAACGCGGCGGAGAAGGCGGGGAAACATCTGTTTGTCATCCAGTCTCTGCGTTTCACGGGTAACTTCAAAGCGGCTGCCGGACTGGCAAAAAGCGGTTGCCTGGGAGACATTTACTACGCGGATCTGAACCTGGTCCGGCGCCGCGGCGTTCCGAGATGGGGCATGTTCCACATGGCGAAAGAAAATGTGGGCGGCGCCTTCTGCGACCTGGGCGTTCATATGTGCGACTACCTGATGTCAATTTCCGGTAACCCGAAGATGGTTTCCGTCAGTGGAAGTGCTGTGACCAGGATCGTCAACAAGGAGAAGAATATTGAGTTCTCCAATGCGGAGAGCGGAGCTCCCACCGGTCTGTTCACTCCCAGAAAGTTCGACATGAAAGAGTTTGATGTTGAGGAATTTGCCAACGGCTACATTCGTCTGGAAAATGGCATGACAGTCACTTTCAAGATCTCCTGGGCGCTGAATCTGCCCAACAGCAACACTGTCAGCATCTGCGGAGACAAGGGCGGTCTGACCATTGGGGACGATGGACTCAAGCTGCTCACGACGCAGGGCAATTACCAGGCCGACGTTTTGCCGAGGGTTTTCCCCGACCCATATACGGAACTCTCAGATTTCACCGGCCACATCCACGAGATGAACTACATCCTGAAGGTCCTCAACGGGGAAATGACCATGGAGGAATACCCCATCCAGAAGGACGAGGTTATGAATGTGGTTGCGATCATCGAAGCGTTTTACAAATCTGCACAGCTGGGCAGGGAAGTCACTGCTCAGGAACTGGACCGGTAAGCGGAAGCTGCAAGGGATATTTGCACAGAGCACGGCGTGACGGAAGAACTTGCCGTTTCGCCTTGGGACGAAACGCAACAGGGGGACTCTGCCCGGGCGGGAGAGCCCCCTGTTCTGGTGTGCGAGACGACAACGGAAGGGGAGGAATCCATGAAAGGAATCATAACGGAGATTGAGAGGTTTGCGCTGAAAGACGGACCGGGGATCCGCACCACAGTGTTTTTCAAGGGGTGCAACATGGCGTGCAAATGGTGCCATAACCCGGAAACGCTGTCGGTTCGGCCACAGCTGATGATTTATCCGGACAAATGCATTGGCTGCGGCGCCTGTGTGGAGGCCTGCAGGGCGGGAGCCAGAACCCTCGGCAAAAACGGTGCCCTGCAGTACGATCGCACCGCCTGCAAGCACTGCGGAGCCTGCGCCGCGAACTGCTTCTCCGGTGCTCTCGTCATGTCCGGAAAGGAGATGACCGTTGAGGAAGTGATGGAGGAGATCCTGCAGGACAGGGCTTACTACCGGAATTCCGGCGGCGGCGTAACACTCTCCGGCGGCGAGGTTTCCACGCAGCCAGAATTTGCCCTGGAATTGCTGCAGGCCCTGAAAAAGGAGGGAATTTCCACGGCGATCGAGACGAACCTGCATGCGCCATGGAGCGTCTACGAAAGAATGCTGCCCTTCCTCGATCTGGTGATGTTCGACATCAAGATTTTCGATGAGGAAGCGCACAGACGCTGGACCGGCGTGAGCAATCGTCAAATCCTGGAGAACGCAAAGAAGGTGGCGGCTTCCGGCAAGCCTTATCTGGTGCGTACCCCGGTGATCCCCGGAGTGAACGACACGGAGGAGGAGATCGGCAGCATTGCCAACTACGTGGGAACCCTGGGAGGCGCTCAATATTATGAGCTTCTGCTGTTCAATCCCCTGGGAGAGAGCAAGTATGACGCCCTGCAGATGGACAATACATTTGCCGGGACCCGCCCCACTGGAGAGGAAGGCGCAGCACGCCTGAAATGGGTGGCCGCTCAAACGCCCGGACTTTCCGTGAGGGTAGGCTGACGAAGAAAGGGAGAGGTTGTATGGTCAACAGAATCAATATATTCCAGCCGGATGCTCCCATGAGCTACGATGACAGGATCAAAATTTTAAAGGAAAGAAAGCTTGAGGAAACCAGGGTGAAGTCCACCATGAAGGTGTATCAGGACGGGGATGACTATGGAAGCATCCCGGCTCCGGAGACGTACCAGTTCCATTGCATTCCGAACCACGAGAACGGTTCCTGGTACGGGTATGACGGGTGGAGCAAGAATTTTTACAAGCTGATGACTGAGCACCCGGTCTACATTGATCCGGTGGACGCGTTCACCTGCCGCTGGATGTTCAGTATGATCTGGTTTGACGAGAAATCCCCGGACAAGGGGCTGAACTGGAACCCGAATTTTCCCTACGATGATCTCAAGCCGGAACAGGAACTGTATGGCATTATCTCCGGGATCGGCTCGGACGCGCACTTCGGCGGCGACTACCGGATCGGGTTGAGCCTTGGCTGGGGCGGGATCTTGGAAAAGCTGGCTTTCTACCGCAAAAAGCACCCCGAACACGCAGAGTTTTACGACGCGGAGGAACTTGTGGTGCACGGTGTGCAGAACTGGATCTCGCACGCGATTGAGGAGAGCGAGCGTCTGGCCCGTGTGGAGCGCCATCCGGTCCTGCGGGAAAACCTGCTTCAAATGGCGCAGGTAAATCGCAACATCCTCAACGGTGCGCCCAAAACCATGCGGGAAGCCTGTCAGTGGGTTTGCTGGTTCAACATGGCCAGCCGCACCTACAACCGCGACGGAGCGGGTTTCCAGCTCGATGAAGTGCTCAAACAGTACTACGATGCCGACATGAAAGAGGGGAGGATCACCAGGGACGAGGCGATCTTCTACATCGCTTGTCTGTTGCTCAACGATCCGCACTATTACCAGATCGGAGGGACAAACGAAAACGGCGATCCCCTGCTCAGCGAGTTCAGCTATATGGTGCTCGAGGGAGCGGATAAGCTGGATTCGGCTTGCAACATCACGGTAAGAGTGGACGAAAACATCGACAGAAAGTTCCTGAACAAAGCGGTGGACTACCTGTTCAAGAACAAGAACGGCTGGCCGCGCTTTTCCGGTGACGAGGCCCTGAACAGAGGCTTCATGCGTTTGGGCTATCCCGAATCGCTTGCCCGGCAGAGGATCGCGGTGGGCTGCCACTGGATGAGCTTGCCCGGCATGGAGTACAGCTTGAATGACTGCGTCAAAATCAACAGCGCTAAGGTGTTCGAGGTTGCCATGGATGAGATGATGAGCCATAAGGGCCCATACTCCACACAACTGCTGTGGGATCTGTACCAGAGACATATGGCCCGGGCTGTAGAGGTAACTGCCGAGGGTATCGCGTTCCACCTGCGGTACCAACAGTACAACGAGCCGGAGCTGATGTTGAACCTGATCAGTCATGGTCCTATCGAAAAAGGTCTGGATATGACGTGCGGCGGCGCCATGTACTACAACCTCTGCATGGACGGCTCGGCTATTGCCACGGTGGCGGACTCTTTTGGCGCACTGCAGCAGCGGGTGGAGGAGGAGAAGCGGATCGACTGGGAGACGCTTTACCATCATCTGAAAACAGATTTCCAGGATAAGGGCGGTGAGCTTGTACGCCAGATGCTCTCCCGCAGTGCCCGCTACGGCGGCGGAAACACCATCAGCGACCAGTGGGCGGTGAAAATTTCGGAGTCATACTCCAACCAGGTGCGCTCCGTCAGCCAGAAGTATCCGGGCTACCAGTTTATCCCCGGCTGGTTCAGCTGGTCGAATACGATTGTGCTCGGCAAGCAGGTAGGTGCCACCCCCAACGGCCGCCACGCCTTCGAGCCGATCAACCATGGGGCCAACCCGCACCCCGGCTTCCGCAAGGACGGCGCCCTCACCGCAATGAGCAATTCCATCTGCGCGGTGCAGCCGGGCTATGGGAATACCGCGCCGGTACAGCTGGAGCTTGACCCTGGTATGGGGCGCGGTGAGGAGGCTGTGCAAAAGATCGCCGACTATATCATGACGCTGTTCGAGCAGGGGGCCACCCTGCTGAACATCAATATTGTGAACGGTCAGCAGATTCTCGAAGCCGACAAGGACCCCAGCAAGTACCCCAACCTGGTGGTACGCGTCACGGGCTTTACGGCGTACTTCTGCTCTCTGACTCCGGAGTTCAGAAAACTGGTGGTGGATCGTATTCTCATACAGGGATGAACAAATGATTTGGCTTGGCTTCTGTTTTTTCTACGTCACGGTTTTATTGCGAAAATAAATCCTAAATGGCAGGCTGAGCAGGAAGCATAAAGAAATATCAGAAATCATTTGGTCAGATACGTAAACTTTCTGCAGGGAGGCATCGTGCAAGCGGTGCCTCCCTGTTTTGATATGCTTTAGCGAAACGAGAGCCCCCGACTAGGACGGGGAGAGTAAAAGAAATTATATAATGAAAAGACCTTCTGGTAGAATAAAGTTGCGGTCGGTCAACTGCAACAATAAAAAACCAGGAGGTCTTTTCTAAGCCTTCGGTTCTGCCAGGGGACATGACCAATTCAGGAAGCATGTTTCCCAAATGGAACGGTGCCAGCCTTTTTACCAGATAAGGTGTAAAAATGAATTAACACTTCAACATCCCGTGAAATATGACACACATACACATATAGAAAGTAAATTCAATAGTTTGAGTAAAGCCTGCGGTCCCAAGGAAGGAGACTGAAATGAGAAAAGAAAGTGCAATCATTCGCAAGTGCTCTGCTCAGAGAACGGGAGAGCCGTTTCATTACGCCTCAATCCAGCATATTCTTTCCAACATTATGAATGCAGGAATTCTTCGCAGCGGAGAAACGAAGTCGGAGGTGTTTCCTGAGCTGCAGATTGTTTCTCTGGAACAATTTAATCGTGTGGCAAAGGCTCGTGAGCAGCGTTCCGTAAATTATGCGATAAAGTGCGGCGGAACCACCGAGACAGTGCAGCTGGAGGATGGCACGGAAGCCACCGTCGTTCGCCCGCCTCGCGCCTATCCTCGAAAGATCGTAGGAAAAGCCCTCTTGTCAGGCAATGTGTATTGCGGTCACTGCGGTGGCCGCATTTTTGCAACTACCGCAAGAAAAACGCATCGCCCAACGGAGGACAATGAGCGTATCGCCATCTATAAATGCTACAACCGAGCGCAGCACAAGGAACAATGCGACGGACCATCCACCTATCGTGCCGAGAAGGTGGATAAGGTGATCGAACATCTTCTGCGGGGGATTTTTGAACGAGCCAAGAGGATTGATGAAAAAACCATTTTAAAAATGCTGGTCGACGCTTCGGCGGAACAGTGTCAGCAGGAGCTGAAAGCCGCAAAGCTGGAATATACCAAGACGATGAAGGAATTGTCAAGGTGGGGAGATTTGATGCTGGACTCTCTGGATGGCACTTGTGTTTTTACGCCGGAGCAGGTGAAGGCCAGGCTGGACGATGTGCAGGCAACAGCGGACGAGATAGCCCACCAGGTTCAGCAGCTGGAAGAGAAGAGCCGTCAGATGAAGCCTGCGGCAGCCGATCTTCTGAGGGAGCATCAACAGATTCTGACATGGGCAGAACTGTTCGACTCCGCCGCGATAGGGGAGAAGAAGGTCATTGCGTCCTACCTGATCAAGGCGGTCACCTTAACCCGCGGCTATGGGATCCAGGTCGACTTCAATATCTCCGAGGCGCAGTTTTTGAATGGGCTGGAGATGGGGTGAGGGGGCGCGATGATAACGAGGTTTCTTTCCATGATGCAAAAGCATGGGCTCACTTTAGTTTTTCAGACATCCAATGGGAACCACACAAACGCCGTCATGCCGGCGATACGCGTAATCCCCGATTCCCGTCAGAACCATAAGGAAAGAAGGGGACTTCATTTTTTCCGTGTCGATTTTCTCCTGCATCGCTTTCAGACTTTTTGCCCCTTCTTCGATAAGCTTATCGCCGCCGAGTTTCATTTCAATCAAGCCGTATTTCCCGTTTCTCAAGTGAATGACAGCATCACATTCCTGCCCGTCCTTGTCACGGTAGTGATACACCTCCCCGTTCAGAGCATCCGCAAATACACGCAGATCCCTCACGCAAAGAGTTTCAAACAGAAATCCAAAGGTTTTGAGATCGTTTAAAAGATCGGTTGGACCAACACCAAGAGCCGCTGCCGCAATCGACGGATCTATATAATATCGTGTGTCGGACGAGCGAATCGCAGTCTTTGACCGAAGGTTCGGGTTCCATGCCGGCATATCTTCTACAACGAAGATTTTACGAAGAGCGTCGAGATAGGAGGCTACCGTCTCCTCGCTGATAGGGGATTCGTCATTTGCGGCAATATCCTGTGCGATGACGGTGTTCGGTACCTGCCCACCTTGGTTTCTTGCATAGGAGCGCATAAGGCGCTTGACTCTTTCAGGATTTTTCTGAACATGGTCTGCCCGGTTTATATCGGAGTGCACCACAGCATCATAGTAATCGCGCGCCTGATCCAGCGCGATTTCATCGCGCATATCGATAGCCTGTGGCCAGCCGCCTCTGCATATGAGAAATGCCAGACGATCCAAGCTGAGGTTCGCAGTTCCGTCAACCTCTTCCGTATTCTCAAACAGCACCTTTAAGCTGATATCCCCTGTAGAGTCTCCAGACTCATATAGACTCATGGGCCGCATGGTTAGCCAGGTGAAGCGGCCTGTGCCGGAGTGTGTTATTTCTTTGGTGTCGGCAGGAACAGCAGAGCCAGTAAGAATGAACTGTCCAAGTTCACCGCGGTGGTCTACCTCAAAACGAACAGCGTCCCACAGCTTGGGAGCCAGCTGCCATTCGTCGATCAATCTTGGCACGGCGCCCTTCAAGAGCCTTTTCGGATTCAGTTCAGACATGGTGAGGTTCTGTTCTTTCTTTTCGGGATCATCCATATACAGAATGCTGGCTGCAATCTGTTCGGCGGTTGTGGTTTTGCCGCACCATTTGGGGCCTTCGATGAGAACCGCGCCTTTGCCTTCCAGCTTACGCTTCAATATGTCATCAGCAACTCGTTTTCTGTAGACCTTCATTTCGACTCCCTCGATTCCGCTTTTTCTTTAGTATACACCGTGTTGTCAGATATTCCAAGAGTTTTCCGAAGATTGGCGAAATATTATTCCGATGGTTGGCGAAGAAAAGGGCCGATTAACCGCTCTTGTCCGCTCAAAATCGGAGCAGGAGTGCGCACCGTCCGATGAAAAATTCCGAACAATACGCATCCCGTGCCGGTTTTGAACGATACGCATCCATTCTCTTCCACATGATCGGTGGATGCGTTATGTCGCGTTCGGGAGAGCGTTCGGTTCGCATCCGAGAGGTCGAGAGTTCGAGTCTCTTCAGGTCCACCAACAGAACAGATCTGTTTTTTATTGAAAGATAAAAGACAGATCTGTTTTCATTTCTTGAAAAGCAAGAAAATCAGGGGATTCATCATCACATTTCCCAAAATAATGCTTCCAAAGCAACTAAAACATACAGATGATTATATTTGAGTTTCTCTTCAATTTAAAAGATAATGATACGTGAGGTATTCAGTGTGGGCAAAAAAAGGACCGAGCAATACGCTCGGTCCTTCGTTATTTCACAACATCCGAAATGATTTTATTTACCTTCAATTCGGGCTTGGCCGCCGACATCAGCGAATTTGCTACCAGACACTTATTCCCCAGTGAGATGAAATTCATGGCCATTTCCGCTGTAATCTCTCTATTCTCTTTGGCTCTTGTAAATTCTTTCTCATTTACCATCTCAGGCAAGCATTTTTTTACCATCCTCAGTTGATCTCTCAACGCCTCCACGAGTTCCTGTATTCTCCAGTATCCATAAATAGTCTCAGAGATTCTTGCCTTGCAATTCACAAGCCTACCGGAATTTTCCGCCAGAAAACCCAGGGCATCTCCGCCAGTCAGATCAGACTGTGGATAGTTCGGGGCTGTTTACTGATGCAGGAACGGTTTCGAATTCATCTTTATTTTGTACCCGCTTTTCAGGTTGCATATCAACGATAACCTTCATTGTGCTTTCACGATTTTCATCAATATACTTATAAGCGCTCTGATATTGCTGGAAAGAAAACTTCTTGGAAATCAAGGGCTTCAGCTGTACCTTGCGCTCGCTTACTAGCTCGATCGCCTTTTGATAGTCCTCGTTCCGATACATCATGGATGTATTCAGACTCAGTTCATGGTCATTGAGTACAGCCAAATCCACTGTGGCCATTCCATCAAACACAGCCACTAGTATTAAAACGCTGCCCTTCCTAGCACTACGAATAGCCTGATTCATAGTGATATTGTTACCGGCACAATCATAAATCACATCAGCCTTATCGGGACCAAAATATCGTATAAATTCTGTGGCGAAATCCTCTGTTTTGGTATTGATACACGCCTCAACACCAACCTCTTTGGCCTTAGCCAATCGGATATCACTTACATCAGTAATCATTACATTATGAGCTCCCAGGCCCTTAGCTACTTGCGCAGTCAAAATTCCGATAGGGCCAGCCCCTAAAACACATATGCTTTTCCCATTCACATCGCCCGCGCAGCCAACTGCATGGACTGCAACAGCCAAAGGCTCAATCAGGGCCCCCTCCTCCAAGCTTATTGTCTCCGGAAGCGCTGTGACTCTTTTCGCATCCACTGCAAAATACTGAGAAGCCATCCCCGTTGTTTGAAATCCCATAACCTTCAGCTTCTCGCAAAGGTTATATTTACCATGGCGGCAGGGATAGCATTCTCCGCATACTACTTGGGGCTGTACGGTCACTTTTTGGCCGATTGTAAACCCCGTTGTACCCTCTCCAATCTTCTCGATCAAGCCAGATACTTCATGGCCTTGAGTGACGGGATAGCTGGTAAATGGATGTTTCCCATGATAGACATGGATATCCGATCCACATATACCAATATTCATAATTTTAATCAATACCTCTCCCGTTTTGGGATCCGGTACCGGCACTTCGTGGAATTCAATCTGGCCAGGGGATATCATCACTTGCTGCAGCATCGTTTTCATCATATGTCCGCCTCCATCAACCACGGGCAAGCCAGCAGGCATCTTCAGGGGTAACAAGCTTTTCTCCTGCCAACAGGCTTTCCAGTAACATTTCCTTGTTATCCGATCCAATGATTGGAATACAAGTAACCTCGTTTTGTATCAGATAACCCAAGATCGGTACCGCCAATGGCACTTCGTGCTCCCTAGCATATTTTTGAGCGCGAGCCAGTCGGCGCATATTTTCCGGTGATCCGTAATTACGCTGGACTTCCATATCTAAAGAGGCCAAGCCTCCGGCTGCAACCTTTTGAAAAAATCCCTGAGCTTGAGCGCTAAATGCAAAAACGGGCATTTCGTGCTTCTTATACCATTCATAGGAATCATCATCCATTACCAAAGAAGTGTACTGTTGAAAATAGAGACTGAGCGTATCCGCAAAACTCCACTGAATCTGGCTGCTTCCAAAACCTATCTGTCCGCTTTCTTTAGCATAATTATTCGCTGAAGCAATGCGTTCCACTGTCCAGTTAGAAGCGCCGATCATGCGGATCTTGCCACTTTTAAGCAAACGGTTTAATCCATCTATAATACCTTCCACTGGCTCCTTTTTATCATCCTTGTGCACCCAATAGATGTCTACATGATCAGTATTTAGAGCCTTTAAACTTGTATCGAGGTCCGACTTCATTTCCTCATAGGACAGACGGGATTTTCCGTCTTCGTTAGGATGACCACATTTGGTAGAGACAATAATCCGGTTTCGATTGCCCCGAATCTTCATATATTCGCCTACCAATTCCTCAGCTCTGCCACCGGCATAAGCACGAGCAGTATCAATACAATTCCCACCGTATTCCAAATAGCAGTCGTAGATAGAAAACAGCTCTTCCTTAGAGAGTGCTTGCATCCGGACGGCGGAACCAATTGCCAGTTTCGATACATGGAGCAAATCTCCGTTTGCCTTGATATCCGTATAGATCATACTATATGGCTCCTCATTCAAATATCAGGATTTAAGATTTCGTCGAACATATCAAACATGGCTTCAGTCACTTTTTCCTCAGTTATAGCGTCTTTAACCGGGTTTCGACCATAGGAAGGAGTATGGTTTTCAAATCCCCACTTGTCCACATAATAGTGAGAACCGTGAAACCGATCATGTAAATCACGGTCAACAGCAGGTTGGTAGCAGGTGACTATTACCAGGTTCTTTAAAGGTGCAGCTTCCTTTAAGCGCATGCCGATCTCCACCATCATCTCGCCCTCGTAGCAAAAGACGGGTAAATCTCCAATCTTTATGAGCTTTAATCCAATGTAAACAAATTGGTTGGGGACATCTACATTATGCATCTTGCTGTCATCGATTTCCCGATCATCAAAGAGCTGGGGTAGCCCCCAGTTAGTCACCTTGGTGGCTGGAAGTTTTAGATAACGCTCCGCTACATCGATTCTGATATTTTCTTTTAGCTTTGAAATACTGTCGAAAACCTTGAGTGCATCGTTCCCTTGACGTGCTGCCATGTGAGCGCTTAACTTCCACATATACTCACCCAAGTAATGATTGTATCGTTCGTCTGGCTCCCAACTTCCGTCAGGATGATAGGTATGGAAAAAACTGTGAACTGGAGTCTGATTGGCACCTGCTGCTATCGTCCAGGCCACAACGGTCTCTTCTCCGCGGATAGCATAGGCCTCTTCAACAAAGTTGGCGATTTCACCAGCCAAATCACCGTAGGCAGCCATATTCCCATCCTTGTCCTTGACACGAAAACCCATCGTAGAGTGGACGGCATAGTTAATGATGCCTGCTATCATGCTGCCGTTTTCATCTACGAATTTTAATACAGATAGTGTTTTATCGCTGGGACGCTCCGGATTGGTACCGAAAGCATACTGGCCGTTAGGCAGGAGCTCATCACGGCTTATATTTATATAGCTTTTCCCTTCTGCATGTCCAAACCTAGCGGGTTTCAGATTGGCGACCGCATCGTCAATAGCAGCTATAGATTGCTCGAAACAATACTTACCATAATCCCACTCATTTTGCTGTACCGGAGATTCTGGGCCAAATTCACCCATCTTTACTTCACGGTTCATCTCCTCTAGGGTGGTACCCGGATCATAGACCGCTTTCAGAGGACAAGAGTGGCTGTGAGTGTTGCTAAATGAGATATAGTCCTCAGTAATTCCGTATTTTTCCATTGCATATTTCTTAATGTAATGCAGGTTGCCACACTCAGTTTCACTAACCAAAAACAAAAAGCGTTTTACACCGTTATCTAGTATCACAGCTCGCAGATGAATAGCCTGACGAGCATAAGTATATTGTCCGTCGCCGTTTAAATCAGCCTGTTTAAATGGAAACATAGAAGGCAGCGGTGTGACATCCTTTCGGGCAGCGCCTACTTTCAACCGGTATTTACTCATGATGGTGTCCTCCATTTATTTCTTTATTCAATGTGGTTTCCAGCAGTTCCAGGGACTGAAGCAGCATTCTACCACTGTGATAGGGACACATCAGCGGTCCCCTAACTTCCCAAGCTTTGAAGCATTTTCCAGCTCGTTTAGTCTTCCAGATCCAAGTTCCATCTGGCCGGATCATTTTGTCTCTGACGAATGTCCAGCAGGCTCCCGCCTCTTCGAGATAGCGCTCTTCCCCAGTGTGACAGTAGGCACTAAATAAACCGTTTATTGCCTCCGCCTGCACCCACCACTCCTTTTCCGTATTGATTTTTCCGTGGTGGAATTGCTGGTAAACACCCCCATACTCTCTGTCCACACCGCTTAAAATACTGTGATTCGAAATGTTAGTGCACACCTGGCTGATTTCGGAAGCTTTGGCACTGTCCTTGATACAGGGAAGAGTTGTCCAAAGAATCCATGCCAGTTCGAAATTGTCACCATAAGCCTCCAAATCAGAAACGCACTCCCAATCTCCTGTAAAAGCCTGGATTGCGGCCCAAGTCCTATGGTCTACCATCCGGTCGCTGAGCAAGATAGACAGTCTTTCGATGGCATCATCCACTTCGGATGTTTGCTGCGCTTGTCGAAGTTGATCAAATCCCCAGAGCAGATGCATATTAGGACGCAAAGACTTATCCCTCTTCACAGAATCCATTGTACCTCCTGTGTGCTTATCCGCAGGTACCCAGTCTCTGCTACAAACATCATGATAGCCGTGGTACTGGTTCTTCCCACACTTCTCCACCTTTTCAAATAACTGCTGGGCCATCGCCAAACTTTCGTGGTTGTGTGATGCACGGTAGTAAGCGGCAAACGCTGCGATGGCAAAGGAATGGACATATCCATGTTTCTCCGTAACAATTGGTGTTCCGTCACTTTGCAGAATAGGGAAGATTCCGCCATACTCGGAATCAATAAAATGTTCAGAGACATAGTTATAAGCGCGATCAGCTATTCTTAGATAACGTTCGTCATGATAGATCAGATAAGCATAAGAGAAAGTCCAGAAGATCCGGAAGTTCAGAGTTGCAGATTTCTCACTGTCTGGCATAACTTCATTCCAGCAACTTACGTTGTAGAATCCTCCATTTTCCTCGTCAAGATCATTTTTCATCCAAAACTCCAGCAGTTCTAAGGCTGCTTTAGTCATTTCATTTCTCAGCTCAGACAAATTTATCATTTTACCACCCTGCCTTCCAGTTCGTAAAGCTCTTTAGCCCTACAACAGGCCACAAAATGTTTCGGCAGCAACTCCTCCAACTGCTGGTGCTGTAAACACGCCTTGCAGGCATGAGGGCAACGGCTGACAAAGCGGCAACCTGGCTGGGGTTCGATCGGCGAGGTTAATTCGCCCTTAATTACAATACGTTCTTGATGGTTGTGTACATCCGTTGAGGGAATGGCTGATAACAGTGCCTTAGTATATGGATGAAGTGGCATCTTAAATATCTCATCAGATGGGCTAGTCTCTACGAGCTGTCCAAGATACATGACACAAAGATCATCCGAGATATGCTTGACAACGGATAGGTTATGGGTAATAAACATATAAGTCAAACCTAACTGATCCTGCAGGTCCTGCAGAAGGTTGAGCACCTGTGCCTGGATCGAAACATCCAGCGCAGAGACAGGTTCGTCACAGACAATAAACTTAGGGTTCAATGCTAAAGCCCGTCCTATGCCCACACGCTGACGGCGGCCGCCATCCAACTCATGAGGATAGGAATTCTTCAAACGTTCCTCAATACCGACCAAATTCATAATCCGATCAGTTTCTGCATCCAGAGCGCTTTTTCCCTGAAAGCGTCCACTGCGTTTTAGAGGGTCCATAATTACTTGACGGACAGACATACGGGGATTCAGTGAGGAGTATGGATCCTGAAAAATAATCTGCATATCTTCCCGCAAAGACCGCAATTTCCGTTTTCCAATTCGTGTAATATCTTCTCCTTGAAAGTAAATTTGGCCCTCCGTACTTTCCAACAGATGAATCATTGTACGACCCAAGGTAGACTTGCCACAACCTGATTCGCCAACCACACCCATGGTTCTGCCCTGGTCAATGGAAAAAGTGACATCATCTACCGCATGCAATTGACCTGACGGCGTATCAAAATACTTTTTTAAATGTCTGGCTTCAATCAGAGGAGCGCTCATTTATTTGCCTCCCATTTTTTCAGTTTACCACACCTACAGTAGTGACTCCGACCGACTACAACCGGTTCCGGCTTTTTAGAAACACAGCTTTCGTCTGCGAGGGGACAGCGTGGACAAAAATAACAACCCTGAGGCAGATTTGTGGGATCGGGAGGCAGACCCTCAATAGAATGTAGACGGCCTTTATCCTCGTTCAATTTTGGGATGGCACCAAATAAGCCTTTAGTATAGGGATGACTGGGGTGATCGAATACAGAAAACAAGTCTCCGTGTTCGACGATCTCCCCGGCATAAACTACCGCCACATAGTCGCACATTTCTGCCACAACCCCTAGGTCATGGGTAATCAGGATCATGGAAGCATCTTTCTTCTTAACAAGATTCCGCATCATTTCCAGCACCTGTGCTTGAATGGTCACATCCAACGCGGTAGTTGGCTCGTCCGCTAGAAGAAGTCGGGGATTACAAGCCAACGTCATAGCAATGACAACACGTTGCTTCATGCCGCCTGAAAACTGATGAGGATATTCCTTATAACGATTTTTGGGGATTCCTACCATTTCAAGCATTTGTTCCGCCCGTTCCTGAGCCTCTTTTTTACTTACCTTTTCGTGGAGAGCTACACCCTCGGCAATCTGCTCACCTACACGCATAACAGGATTCAGCGCAGTCATGGGATCCTGAAAGATCATAGATATTTTTTTTCCACGAATCTCATGCATTTCCAACTCGCTCAGTTCCTGTAGATTTCTTCCCTCAAAATAGATCTCTCCCCCTTTAACTGCAGAGGAATGTGGGGGCAGAATACGCATGATGGATTTTGCAATGGTAGTTTTTCCCGCTCCAGTCTCTCCCACAAGTCCCAGAGTCTGGCCCTTATCTAGCTTCAGGCTTACACCATTAACTGCATGAACAACCTGTCCCTCGGAGGTATATTCAACCGTCAGGTCTTTGATTTCTAAAAAGTCTCTTCCCCGCTCATTCATAATCTTCCCCACCTCACTTTTTCAGTTTCGGGTCAAGCGCATCCCGAAGGCCATCGCCGATGGAATTTAAGCTTAATACCGTAATAATGATAAAGATGCCAGGGATTATGACTAATTTGGGATCCATACGGATAAAATCCTTGCCTGAAGAAAGCATTGCCCCCCATTCAGGCGTAGGCGCTTGAATTCCTAGGCCGATGAATGCTAAAGAGGCTGTGGCCAAGATTGTACCCGGAACGCTAGACGTTGCCTGAACAATCAAGGGAGCAAAAGAGTTCGGCACGATGTATTTGAACAATATCTCCCACAAACCGCAGTTGGTTGCCTTTGCCGCCTCCACATATTCTAGATTACGGATCGATAGAATCTGTGCTCGCAGCGTCCTTGCGTATCCTGCAATATGTCCTACTGAGAGAGCAATCATTAGGTTAAACCAGTTACTGCCCAAGACTATGGCCACAATAATGGATAGCAACAAATTGGGGATAGCCTGTAGCACATCGAAAAAACGCATTATCAAGTTATCCACCATACCGCCAAAATAGCCAGAAATAGCTCCCGTGATAACACCGAACACAAGGGCCATTAATGTGGACAACGTACCGATAGCAAGAGAATATCTAGCACCATACATAATACGCGTCAGTTCGTCTCGCCCCAGCTCATCTGTTCCCAACAGATGTGAAAGTGATATGGGTGCATTCGCATTGGCCATGTCCAACTTAATAGGATCATAGGGAGAAAGAACTCCGGCAAAGACTGCCATAAACACCAGAACCGCAAAGAGGATAATTCCAATCCGTGCGCCAGAATGCGCCCAGAGGCGCTTTAGCGTCGTCATAGAAGAAGCCTGATGCTTTTTGGCCTTATCCCGGGCGGCAACTATTGTATTACTTGACACCTGATTTCACTCTCCTTTTTTTGGACTGACCTTCAAACTGTGCCTTGATTCTAGGATCAATGTATGCATAGATAATATCTACCAACAGCATAACAACACTAAATACAATAGCCAGCATTATGACAGAGCCCTGAACTGCATAATAGTCCCGGCTGCCAATAGCGTTGACCGTGTACTGACCGATACCTGGTATAGAAAACAGATTTTCAATGACGATGGTACCCGCCATTTGCATCCCAAAGCTGCCTCCGAGAGAGGTGACGACGGGAATCATGGAATTTGGTAGAATGTGCCGAGTCAAGATATTTCGCTCACTGACCCCCTTGGCTCGGGCAGTGGTTACATAGTCGGCCTCAATAACTTCCAGAACCGAAGAACGGGCCATACGGGCTGTGGCAGCAATGCCGCCGAACCCATTGGTAATCACCGGCAAAATCCAGTGCTGCCAAGTCCCAATTCCGGTAGAAGGTAGCCAATGCAAGTGCAATGAAAATAGTAGTACTAGCATCAATCCCAGCCAGAACCCCGGCATGGAAATACCCAGAAGAGCTATGAACATGGATGTGGTATCCTGCCATTTGCCGTTATGCTGAGCCGCCACAATTCCCAACGGAATACCAAAAGCAATCGACATCAGTATGGACGTGAATGCGAGGATCAATGTCGCAGGAAATCTGGAGATTAACGCAGACGTTACTGAGGTGCCATCTACAACGGATTCTCCAAAGTTAAAGTGCAGAAATACATCTTTCAGGTAATTCAACAGTCGGATAAAGTATGGATCGTTGAGACCTAGGCGCTCTCGAAGTGCGGCATAAGCCTCGTCACTGGCATTCGTACCCAGAATAATCTTGGCGATATCACCGGGAACGAAATACATGATAGTGAAGATTACGATGGTAACCGCCAAAATAATAGGGATCATCCACAGAAGGCGTTTTAGGATATATTTATACATACAGCACCCTCTTTTCCTCAAGTTAGTAAAGTTCGGTCGAAAGGAAGATTGCTAGGCGAACCAGGTATCTCTCCTAGCAATCTACACAATTCAGTCTTAGAAATTGTAAGAGCAGGCCCCGGGTACGATGGACCAGTTCTCGGCAAACACGAATTCAGTAACTTTCTTGCTGCCCAGTACATACATTTTTTGAGCAAAGATACCATAAGCATAACATTTATCGTTGAGCAAATTCTTGAACTTGGTCATATCCTCCGGAGTATGGCTGTTGGGATCAAGACAGGCTTTTAGGTAGCCCTGAAGCTCTTCATCATGAACGAAATTGGCTGTAAATCCATCTCGAATCTCCTGGTCAAAAGTCCATCGCCACATATTGGCCAGATAGTCCCCTGCTCCACGATAGCCGATGAAGATATCCCAAGCATCCGGGTCGGCACACATCTCTTCGTAAAGTGCTGCCTCATAGCTTTCAATTTTCGGGTTCAATCCCAATTCACGCAGGTAGGAATCAACAATCTGTGCCACGCGGACGATAGTATTGTCGGTCTCGGTGATAATACGAATTTCCTGGCTGGTATCAAACCCGGAGGATGTCAACAATTCTTTAGCTTTGTCCAAATTCACACCATTGCGCCCATAGTATTCGTCATCATACCAGTCCATTTGAAAATCGCCGAAACACTCCGATCCTACGGTGCATAGCGCAGTTCCCTGACCGCCTAGAACATTTTGTACAATGGCACCAGTATCAACTGCGTATGCACAAGCTTTACGTAGATCTTCGTTAGCAAAAGCATTATTTTCCGAATTATTGAAGAACATAATCAAAGTGGCGCCGCGAAGGTAATCATCGGCGAAGAAACCATCTTTCACACTCAGATCGTCCTCGTTCAAAAAATCAAATAGATCTGCACTGGCGACGGAGGGAATCATATCGACTTCGTTGTTCTGCAGGGCAATGTCCATTTGAGTAGCATCGGTGATGATCTTGAAAGTAATTTTGTCCACATTAGCCTTGGCCTGCAGGGCTTTGTTGACATTCTCACCCCAGTAGTCGTCCCGTTTTTCGGCTACAATTTCAGAACCAGTAGTATATTTGCTGACTTGGTAGTGAGCTGTGGTAACAGGATTCTTGGCAAACTCGTTTCCATATTTCTCATAGGTCTCCCGAACCACGCCCTTAATACTGGAAGCCAGCAACTCGACTAAGCCAATTTGGGAGGCGTTTAAGTGCATTTTAAAATGAGTGTCATCCACAACTTCGATCTCGTCAATATATTCCATATTGGCATCCACACCCAGTGGTTTTATGGTATCTACATACCATTTAACATCATTGGCAGTATAAGTATTACCGTCTGCATCTTTAACACCCTCATTAATTTCAAAGGCCCAGACCCACTGACCATTGCTTTCGCTTTCCAACTCATAGCTCTTTGCAATACTGGGTTGCGGTTCGCCTCCCATGCCGTTGATGTAGAGTAAGTGCTCATAGACAGTCTGATAGGTGGCGATATTGCCGGTATTACTGGCCACGAACGGATCCAGGGTTCCGGGATCTGCCGCAATACCAACGACGACCTCAGAGGCCCGTCCAGCATCGGGGGTCCCTCCATTTCCAGTGCTGTCTGTCTGGGAATTGCAGGCTCCAAATGACAGACACAGTGCGGCGGCAAGAATCAGTGCGAATACTTTTTTCATCATGGTTATTCTTCCCTTCTAAAATTTATCATCAACAGACTTATCAATATCTGTCAATTTACAAATAGAGAATTTGTGTTATACTATAAAAAACCGAATGGTAAAATGATAAATTGTAGGTGATGGCGTGGAAATAAAGGTATTGGAGGAATTTTGTATACTAGCTGAGACTGGGAGTTTTTCCAAAGCATCACAAAAACTTCTCATTTCCCAACCAATATTGACCCGTCACATTCAAAAACTGGAACAAGAACTCGGTTACTCCCTATTCGACAGAAGTACAAGAATGGTTGCACTGAACGCATCCGGAGCTCTATTTTTTCCCTACGCTCAACAAATGGTCGACACCTATCAAAATTATAGGAACGCAGCGGCTCATAGCAAAGCTACAGGCGGAAGCCTCTCCCTAAAAATTGGAATGGCAGAATCTTTCAGCCAATCCAGCATCCATGACACGATCTTTCGGTTTGCTACTGCCAGCGGGATATCACCCCAGTTTTCCGAAGGTCCAACAGACAAACTAAAAGAAATGCTATATTCTTCAAGACTTGATCTAGTCATCACTTACGAAAAGAAAGATGTCTGCGAGGATGGTTTCTCTCGCTTAACCTACTTCAGCGACGAATTGGCGGCCGTTCTGCCGAGTCTGCATGAACTTTCTGAACAACCTTTCATCTCGCTATCTGACTTAGCTTCCTCCGGCTTCATTTTGCTGCGGGAAGATTATATGATTGGCAGGCTTTCCTTGCAATGCTGTCAACTTGCCGGTTTCCAACCTCGTATTGTGCATGCCTCAAAATTTGAAGATAATGTGTTGGAAATGGTTCGGAAAAATGTTGGGGTTTCAATTCTACTCAAGTTACCACGAAAGGCCAACGGTATAGTCATCCTTGATATGAAACCCACCATTCGTGTAGATTTAAATCTTCTTTACTGTGAGGAGAACGCTTCTCCCGCAGTCAGGGAGCTAATTAGATTTATTCGTGAGCAAAGGCCCAATATAGGAGTGTGAAATAATTTATGGAAATCAATTATGTCCAGGAGTATCTCACGCTGCTCTCTGTCGGAAACTATCTGGACGCAGCAGAGGAAATGTATACCTCTCCTGCCAGTCTTGCCCGACATATCAAAAAGTTGGAAGAAGACCTTGGTTTTGAACTGTTTGTTCCACAAGGCCGTTCGCTTGTCCCGAGTGAACTGGCTAAAGCCTTTACACCTTTCGCGGAAGAAATCGTTCACGCCCAAGAGCGTTGCTACAATTTTTTGGATACTTACCAATCAAAAAAACCGGATATGCTGCGTGTCGGGACGCTCGCCGTCGAAGGTGCCGCTTACCATCTTCCGGATCTGATCTCCGCTTTTTTGCTGGCCAATCCGCAGGTTTCCGTGGAGATGTATGAAGGGGAGACCAAAGAACTTTGTTCTATGCTTTTCGTTAATAAATTGGATCTCGTCTTTTCTTTTCTCCCAGAAGAATACCGAGAAACCACAGTTCATTTTTCCGTTGTCAAGGACCATATGGCCCTTTTTGTGCCAATGGATTACCCATTATCTAGTTTGAGGTCAGTACGTTTGGGAAAACTGAATGGCATGACCTTTGTCCCTCGTCCCCGGCACAGTTTTCTTTCGGATTTTTGCAATAATTTACTTAAAGAAAATGATATTTCCTATAAGATGACATTTGATCCCCCCAGCACGGCGAACCTGCTTTCCATGGTAGCCAGTGGCTCGGGAATCAGTCTCATGCCAAAAATAGCAGCAGAGTACTTACTTGGTGCTTTTGGAAAAAACACTGATATCCGTGTGGTTGCTATTGGACCTGAAATTGATACTTCAGTTCATCTTCTCTATATGGCTAATCACAACCAGACGCAACAATGTAAGAATTTTATTCATTTCATTAAAAATATGTAAATATGATTTCTACCGCTTTCCGGTTTACTGGAGAGCGGTTTTTTTGCGGGGGACTACTCCTCCCTAAAGACCTTTCTCTTGAATAAGCAGCTCGATGAGTTCCTCGTTGCTCATGGAATTTTCTGGATGGGAATTGTGCCAAAGTTCAGAACTATAGCTGGAACGAATGTGACCAAGCCGATGGATCAACATCGTCGGGCCAGGCTTAGTCATGGCAAATCGCGGCGGCTTGGGGATGTCGTGGGAAAGGTTTCGCCCACAAAGTATGTCCTCAAGAGATTCCAACATCAGGTATAGTGTCCCTTTCGTATGTACTATGCGGTCATGGCCACTATATATTTGAATGTCCTCCGGGAATAAACTAATCGCTCGTTTTAAGTAACGGCGATACTTTTCCAACTCGTCGAACCCGCCACGATAGCTGTTGAGTATCTGCACGGAATCGCTGCCACAGGCCCAATGCTCCTCCTGGTTCCAATAAATCACCGAACCTTGGCTATGCCCAGGCAACAGCACAACAGTAAGCTTTACTCCGCCGAGATCGATGATATCTCCGTCCTCTGCCAGATAATAAGGATAACTTTCGGTAATTCGGCCTTTTACGTAGTGTTTTTTGCAGAATTCGATTATTTCTTGGTCGTAATTTGCAAAAAGCTCCAAATCGCTGAGCCTGCGCTCGATATCGGAGTCCCAATCTAAGGTCTGCAGCTCACCACTGTTGAAATGAACCTCATCAAACAGAGTTGCCGCTCCACAGTGGTCCGGATGGCAGTGACCCAAAAGTGCAATCATAGGTTTATTTGGGTCTAGGCCGATATTCTGCTCAATGTACTTCCTCAGACCATCTGTCGCTCCCAGACCGGTGTCAATGACCGCGATCTTTTCCTCTCCGATGATCACATAGATGTTGAAAGTACTTCCATTATCGAAACCAGGATCTCGGCAAGGGGCGTAACTTTCTGTAATATGATAGAAATGATCATTAATTTTCTCGTGCACAAAAAATTGTAAGGCGTCCATAGGCTTTTCCCTCGCATCTTTTAAGTAACAGTCTTATTTTCTTTTGTCTATGACTATTATGGACATTACCTGCATAGCAAGCAAACCGTTTTTGCTAGGATTTATTCCATTTCAACATAAATACCGCAGAAAGTGGCTTGGTTTTGTCCTGTTTGTGCTGTTATGATAGTATCGTGCTAAAAAATGAACTAAGAAAGAAGCGATGATATGGAAGTTGTCAAAAAAAAAGAGACAATTGGTCTGGACATGACGGAGGGACCCGTCTTATCAAAACTACTGATTTTTGTAATCCCCCTACTCTTGAGTAATTTGATTCAGCAGTTCTATAATACGGTTGACGTAGCCATCATCGGCAATTATGTGGGTTCCACAGGTACGGTAGGGGTGTCCACTGGGGGAGAAGTTGCCACCCTCATCACCTTTATGGCTGCCGCTTTCGGTTCTGCCGGTCAAATCTATGTATCCCAGCTTTATGGTTCAAGGAATCATAAAGCCATCAGCGAAACCCTTACTACATCCTTAATCTTCATGGGTGTTGTCTCCGTTGTCTTTACCGTTGTCTGCATTGTTTTCTGTGATGTCTTCCTTGGTTGGCTCAACACGCCGGAGGAAGCGTTCTCTCAGGCGCACGACTATATGATGATTGTGAACTTCGGCCTGCCTGCCATCTTCGGCTACAATATGATCTGTGGCGTGTTGCGCGGTATGGGTGAGGGTAAGCGCCCACTGATTTTTATCACAGTAGCGGCTGTTTGCAATATCCTCCTGGATTTACTGCTGGTGGCTGTGATCCCTTTGAAAGCAGCTGGTACTGCTATCGCCACTGTTGTGGCCCAGTATGCCTCCTGTGCTGCAGCTGGCATTTTCCTCTACCGGAAACATAAAACATTTGACCTACATATGTTTGGACTAAAAATGAACAAAGAGCATTTAAAAGTCCTTTTAAAGTTGGGGCTGCCCTTAACCGCTCAATCTGCGTTTATCCATTTCACCCAACTCATCTGTACCTCCAGTATCAATACCTTCGGCCTAGCCGCTTCTTCCGTCAACTCCATCGGCACCAAAATTCAGAAGATGATTACCGTATTTTCTACCAGTATTACCACTGGTGCCGGTGCTATGGTCGGCCAAAACATCGGCGCAAAAAAGTTTGAGAGAGTAAAAAAAACCGTCTATATCACCCTTGCTTGCTCCGGAGTGGTATGCCTGTTATCGTGTCTGGTCTCTTTCTTTCTTCCACGACAGGCTTTTCTACTGTTTGGGGCGGAACCAGAAATCCTGGATCTCGGTGTAACCTATATGCACATCTGTATTTTGATCTTTTTGTTTACTGCACCTCAGGGTAGCTATTCCGCTGTTTTAGTGGGTTCCGGCAATGCTAAGCTTAATTTTATTTCCGGTGTATTGGATGGCGTAGTACTCCGTCTGGGCATCAGTTACCTATTGGCTTACGGCTTCCACATGGGAGTTATCGGCTTTTTCTATGGTAATGCCCTAGCTCGTCTAGGTCCCATTGTTATCAGCGTAATTTATTATTACAGCGGTAGATGGAAAACCTTGAAACTTGTCAAGAATCAGGATATCAGTACATCTACGGACACAACCGAAGAATCCTTGGCACTATAAAAAGTCCGTGCAAAGCTATCGCTATTAAATAAATCATTACTAAAAAGGAGAAATAATCCATGGAAAACAAACAGTCACTTACCAAGCTTTATCCCATTGTACAAATCAGAAAGGATACCTGGGAAATTGATGAATTTGATGTAGCAAGTCTGTTTCTTCTCATTGGTACAGAGAAAGCCATGCTGATTGATACCGGGATGGGCATCGGCGATCTCCGCGGTGCGGTGGAGAGGATTACCGACAAACCCATAATTGTAGTACACTCCCATGGTCATATAGACCACACAGGAAACTCTCGACAATTCGAGGAAATCTGGCTCCATCCTGCCGATCAAGATATGCCGATCCCAGATTCTGTGGAACGAAGACGCTATGATACCGAGCGTATCGCTGCCCGACAAAAAGGCAGTATTGGCGCGCCATATAACATGTTCAATCTTTATCCCTACGATATAGAGATTGATTTGAGAGATCCCAAAGACGAAAAAAAACCGATAGTTAAAGATTTATATGACGGACAGCAATTCAATCTGGGAGACCGAATTATCACTGTCTATGAATGCCCTGGTCATACCGCAGGCGAGGTGGTGTTTTTGGATGAAACCAACCGTATGTTATTTGCTGGAGATGCTATTAATTTCAATTTGGGCATAGGTTCTGTTCCCTTGGACACTACTCTGCTTGCAATGAAACGCATCCAGGGCATGAGCAGTAAGTACGATGGCATTTGGAATGGCCACCATGATTTTCGTGCCTTGGGTATGCCGCTGGACAATGATTGCCTTGAAAATATCATTAGAATATTGGAAGATCTCATGAAAGGTAATGCAAGCTTTTGCGAATGTCCCAGCTTCTGGGGCCAGCCTATGCCATTAAGCAAAACTCACATCGGAGCAGAGTCAAACCATCCGTACGCTCATAAACAGACCGCCTTTCTGCGTAAAGGGAGAAATTTTTTGCGAATTGACAGAAATTACAGCTATGAAAAGACTAAAGAATAGGCTTCTCCTAACTACATTATTCTGTTTGTTGTCAGAAAAAATCTTAAAATATTGAAATCGAATCTGGGCCAATAAAGTGTCCACAGTATAGAAAGACGTCCCTTCTTTCAAAGGGACGTCTTTCTATACTGTGGACTGATTATTCTCAAATTCTTTGACTTCCTGTTCCAGTGCTGGCCTGACCTCTTGCTTTCCGCAATCCGGGCAGGCGTCCACCTCACACTCGCGTTTGAAAATAAATCCGCAGTTTTTGCAGTAGTTGATGCTTACCTATTCCGCAGTAGCAGAACATACACAAGCCATACCAAATTCGATTTGCCGGAGACTTTCTGGGATTTGGTCTCAATTCCAGGAGACGGCGACCAATACTTTAGCAATTTGCATAAAGATCTTGACCCATTGCTTGAGTAACTACTCCCCGGATTATCTAAGCGAATCACCGCCCGAGACAAAGAAGCTCTCCTGCTTATTTGCCTCGGTAACTCTCAGAAATTTGCGGCCGAAAAAATGGGGATCTCTCAACAGGCCGTGAACCGGCATTTAAAAAAAATTAAAAATATTCTGCAAAAGGGGGTGTAGAAAGGTCCTTCTTGCTGCCTATATAAGTGAGGGGACAAAATCTCCTGCAGCTCCTTGACAACAGAATACACCGTGTATCGGATACATCACTCCCCCAAGCGGAGCTATCAGACTGACCAACAGTTAAACCAGCAGGCGGCACCTGCCGGATGGCCATGATGCCGGGAGAACAGAGAACTTCTGTCCAGTCATTGAGAAATGAGGGCAGCCGGGTGAGAACCACGCGGAGATGAGATTCCTATGAGGGCAAGAGCTATTGTCCGTCCGGTACATTCCCGAAGCCATGGCCATGGCTCCGCGTCGAGGGGTGCGTGGCAAATATCGACGCCTTACAAAACGACCGATATCAGATAAACGCTTCATGATAGAAGCTACGGGGATAACTGTAAAAACAGATATCCCCGTATTTGTGTTATAAATCGAGTGACGTAACCGCATACCTTGGAAAATACGATGTTTTTCATAAGGTTAACTCTGGTGTATGGGAATTGCGCATAAATGATTAAGTACTTCTCCAGAACCTCGTCTTTTGCTTTGGCGGAAATTTTCTGGTTATTGCCGTCATAGTATTTTAGTTTGACTGACGTTGCCGGTTCGCCCGCTGAAAATGTCAGCACACAGGAATAATCGCTCCCCTCGATGGTGACCTGATCCTTAAATTCGATTTGCTGGAACGCATCTCCCGGATCAAAGTATAAACCACTTTCATCGCGATACAGATAATAAGCCGAAGCAGTACCTTGCGCACCGCTTTTATACGTGACGGTTCCTACAGCAGCTACCGTTTCATCATCCACATTGGCTCCAAATTGGAGACTTGATAAATTTTGATCCCCCGCATAGGAGACCTCCTCATCCACATCAAAGTAGTAAACTGCAGCAGCATCCAGATCGAAGGTGAATCTGTTATTTTCAAAGGCCGCGTAGTTCTTTGAGGACGCGGCAATTTCCTCCGTGTCATTCACAACAATGACGCCCACCGCAGATTCATAATCAGGTTTAAACTCCTTTTCTGAGCTGCAGGCTGACAGACCAAAAACATACAGGATGGCCAATAAGCAAGTAATGATCTTTCTCTGTTCTTTCATATTGAGCTCCTTATATAGATTTTATTTATTATAACAGAACTCACAGTAAAAATGAAGCACCTACCATTTACACTAACCAAGGGATGCAATTTGACTTAACACGAACTCTTTTTAGGATCTATCTAAACTTTTATTCCACAACACTATTGAACTAAAATGTCAAAACAAAACGGCTGCCCTTAGCGGGCAGCCGTCATTTCGTTTTTATGGATCTTTCCGCAGCCTCACCCATGAGTTCCATGGTGCAACAACTGACAATGCGTCTCACTGTGAGATCTGTTTTTAGTCTTCCCAAGCTGCGCTCAGTGCGGGGTTCGGCATTTCAACGCCGATTTATTTTGATACATATTCGCGTCAGCACGGATAAAAGCATCCTCTATGGATTCTCCCGGACGGGTGCAGGCATGGCCGGCGGCCATGGAGACCGGCATCTCCAGCTCCATCGACACATGTTCCAGCTCCACCGTCAAATCCGCAAGCAGCGCTTCCGCACGCTCCGGCGGACAGTCCGGCAGGATCACGGAAAATTCATCCCCGCCGATGCGAAACAAATACTCTGTCGTATTGGAAAAGACGGTGCGGATCGCGTCCGCGGCGCGCCGCAGCACCTTATCCCCGCCGTGATGCCCGAAATTGTCGTTGACCTGTTTGAAGTGGTTGCAGTCCAGCATGACGCAGCAGATCGTGCGCGTTCCGCGCTCCCGCTCCAGCGTATTCACACGCTCCACATAGGCGGCCCGGTTGTAAAGGCCGGTCAGGGCATCCGTATACACCAGCTGAAACAGATGCTTTTCCCCTTCCAGCCGCTCATTCTGTTTTTGAATATGCAGGGTCTTGCGGATGGACTGCAGGAATACTACATAGCAGGCAAGCACCACGGCAGCGAAGATCAGCCAGCAGGGCGCGTACTCGGGACGCTGGACCATTGGCACGGGATAGGCGGCGAAAAAAATCAGCGCGAAGTAGATCAGCACGGTGGAAAACGCCATCGTCCCCCAGCCGGAATCCACCGTATCCAGCAAAACATGATAGGCACGGATCCGTTTATAGCCCATAACAAAAAGAATCGAAAACAGAGAGAGGACTACCAGAAAAGTCCAGACCGACCCTCCCTGGAACAGGATACCCATGTAACGGCCGATGAACGCAACAATCAGCGACACGGTGTCCACAAAGCAGAACGTCAACAGAAACCGGCTCCCCTTGTGGCGCGACAACGTCAAAAACAGCAGAAAACTCGGCACCGTCATAAACACGGCCGCAGCCAGAGAAGCGGGGATTTCCCAGAAATAGACCCCTGCAAAATAAAAAAACAGGATGACCCCACAACCGCCGTACATCAAGGCGCGGTATAACAGCGTCTCTCTTTTCAATTTGAAGATCATGGAATAAATGAGAAGATCAAAAAAGATAACCGTCACATCTGTCAGGACGGCGAATAGATCAGGCAAAAAAACTCCTCCATCCGGCGCGGTTTTCCGAGCCTCTTATACCCTTCCGTATGTCTCATGGGCCGGCGCCGCTCATGGCCTCTTCCCCTTTAGCATGCCCATCCAAACCTTGACGAACCGGGTCGGACTCGTTAAAATGGAACTGCAAACGCAAGGCCTATTTATCCCTATTATAAGATTTTTGCGGGCGGAGCGGGGCCGTTTTACGAAATTGGTATCTGAAAATACGAAATTGGCGCCTGAGAGGGTTGACAGGTGTGCCGCAAAGCGTTTTGTGCGATCATCGGACAGGAGTATGAGAGCGATTGACGGATTCCTCCGTCGGTATAAGAGTTTCGTATCTGAGGCCTTTGTTCATTGCTGCGGGGAAAGTACTATTCAAAATTCAGCAAAGGTTACCGGCAGACCGGGAGGAATCACCATGAACAACAAAACACGCGCCCTGGTAAGGATTGTGCAGGAAATCTGCAGCGAAAAGGATATTCACTGCACTTCCTTTTCACACAACTGGATTCTAAAGCTTACAAAGGATGACCGCAGCGGGATCATCTTCGGTTATAATTTCGGCCTGAATTCCTCCTCCTCTGCAGCGCTGTGCAAAGACAAATGTGCTGCAAGCGAGGTCTTGGCTCACTCCCGCATCCCCCATATTCCCCATCACCTTTTCGTGTCGCCGGACGACGCCCATCAGATCGAGCAAACTGGAAGCTGGGAGAAGCTGTACCGCCTGCTTGAGGAGTACGGCGCCGCGGTCTGTAAGCCCAACGAAGGGGCGGGGGGTGATTCCGTATGGAAGGTCCGGACCCAGTTCGAACTAGAAAAGGCAGCGCAGGAAATCTTCCGGCATTTCAGGGCCATGGCCCTGTCCCCCTACTTCGAAATCAAAACAGAATACAGAGCCGTCGTATTGGATGGGGAGGTAAAGCTGATCTATGCGAAACAGCTCCCGACTGTGACCGGCGACGGGAAATCCTCTCTCTTTGACCTGCTGCTCGCCTACAGGAAGAACAACCGCCTTGTGAGTAACCTCGAATTTTCCCCACAGGAGCTGAACCGGATTCCGGCCGCCGGGGAAGAATGCCGGCTCAGCTGGAAGTTTAATTTGGCCCAAGGCGCCCGTCCGGCGGTGCTGGAAATGTCCTCCATCCATTATCCGATCCTGGCCGGACTGGCCCGGAACGCCGCACAGGCCTTGGCCATGCGGTTCTGCTCCGTCGATATTGCGGATACGGAATCCGGGTATCGGGTTATGGAGGTTAACAGCGGCGTCATGATGGAATGCTTCGCGCTTTTCAGCGAGGATAATTATCGAGCTGCAAAGGGAATATACGAGGAAGCTATTCTGCTGATGCTGAACCTCTGAGAGAAAATGATGTTTTTGGCTCCCAGAGGAGGGGCCATGCTATCTTCTTTTCTGCCGGTACGAAACAAAAACACAGGCAGGCGCTGGAAACATTTTCATCCGGCGCCTGCCTGTGTTTTTGTTATTGGTTTGCTCTCCAGCGGAACGACACCCAAAGCAGTTCCTCTCCTTCGGCTGTCAGGAAGTGGAGGAGGTCCGGCGCAACGGCAACCACGTCGCCGCTGGTAATCTCGGCCGTCTCCTCCCCAACGGTTATCATCCCCTTGCCCCGGAGAATGAGATACATTTCTTCTTCCTGGTGGCTATGGGCCTCTACCGCATCCTCTTTGGTCAAATAGCCATAGTGTTGCCCGAAAGGCGTTTTCAGCTGGGGCGGTACGGCACAGGTAAAAAACGCCCCGTCCCTCTGCCTGTGCTGAGCCGCTTCTGCGTTGAAGCGGCAGAAGGAAATTTCCTCCCCAAAGGGCTCTCCGCCTTCCAAGTGAGGCCACCAAAGGGCCGCCCACTGAAAGGGAGCCTCATCCCTGTCGGTACACAACATGGTATGATAGACGCCTGGTGGAATAGCCACCACATCGCCCGTCCTTACGGCAAGATTTTTTCCGTTCACCATCACATAACCCGTACCCGACGTCACAACATAAATTTCATCAGTAGGGTGTTGGTGCCCCAGCATACTGCGATTGTTGAGCAGGTATCCGTAAGCGTGCTCAAACGGCGGATGCAGGCTGGGCGGCACAACGTCGTCTGCGAGAATCGTCCCCTCGTGAGACGGCTTAGCCTGCAGCGGATCAAACCGGCAGATTTCTATCATTTTTTCTTCCTCCCTTTACGCTACGATATCACATAAAAATCTTTCCCAAAAGAAGCTCCGTACCTTTTCCCAAGATAAGAGAAGCGTTTTCTCGTCTCAGGCTTTTAGGCGACCACCCGCGATTTTCCGGCCAGTCCCAGACTTCTGCGGTTATTATAACACAGACAGTGCTGAGGGGAAAGAGACTGCTTCCAGAATACAGCCCTTTTTTCCTGCAGATTCTTAAAGTTTCACGAAAAAATGTCCTGCCCTTGTCCATACTCTTCCGTTGTGCTAAGATGGAACGGAAACAGGCGTCAGATTTTGACGCCACAGCAGAAAGGATCCTGTCAAATGCGCATCGGCGGCTTTCAGAAACTTACCCTGCTCGATTTTCCCGACCAGATGGCCTGCATCGTATTCACACCCGGCTGCAACTTCCGCTGCCCCTACTGCCACAATGCAGGACTGGTCCTCCAGCGGGAGGATGCCGGGGAAGTCTCCCAGGAGGAGGTACTAGCCTACCTGAAAAAACGCCGCGGGCTGTTGGAGGGTGTGGTGATCACCGGCGGAGAACCTCTGCTGCAGCCGGATCTGGAGAGCTTCCTCCAAGAGGTCCGCAGCCTGGGATATCTCATCAAGCTGGACACCAACGGCAGCTTCCCTCAACGGCTGGAAGATCTGCTGCGCGCCGGCCTCCTGGATTATATCGCCATGGACCTCAAACACAGCCCGGAAGGCTACTCCAGAGCCGCGGGTATAGACGCCGCCCCGCTGCTGCCCCGGATAGAAAGAAG
>OJKJ01000189.1_pt1 | contig 44619 bp, 47 predicted proteins | sample 1596491 | NCBI WGS metagenome assembly OJKJ01 (sample SAMEA4350160, study PRJEB24818) | metagenome | biome: human; feature: gut; material: faeces | place: Denmark | collected 2013-09
CCCATATCCGGCTTCCTTCAGATTCCACCTCACGATGGACACCCTTGCCTTCGGCTATATCCTTCCCACTACCGGGCGGATTCCGGACTTGCACCGGTTAGAAACGTGCGCCGCCGGGCGCACCCCCTATATCAAAAGAGCCACCTGATGCGGTGGCTCTTTTGTGTTATGGAAAATGCATTCTGTATTCACTCAACCGTTTCCGAAGAGTTGCCTTTCACCGAGCGCAGGTGCAGATACACCGTATTCTTGGATATCTCCAGCAGTTCTGCGACATGCTCCACGGCATTTTTCATATTAAACACACCCTGCTGATAGAGTATTTCAATAATCGCGCGGTTGTGTAAGGACGGTTTGATGGAAGGGTCATTGTCCACAGCCGCCTTTGCCTGGTATAAAAGGTCGTCGAAGAAGGTTTCGCGGTTGTTGGAAAACAGCTCGGATGTGGACTGATCATTGGAGGGCGTATTGGGCAAAAAAACGGACAGGAAGTCCAGCATGGGCATATTCAGATTGATATTAATGCAGAGAAGTCCAATGATGCGCTCGTACTCTCCCTTGATCGCAATGGTCGCTGACTTGATAGGATTTCCACGTTTGTTTTTTGCAAAATAGGAAATATAAAATTTGGCGCCGTCTTTTTTGATCTTGTCCAGCATGTCCAGCGCAAGATTGGTGATGGGAGCGCCCACTTCTCTTCCGGTATGATGCCCGTTCACAATTTTAATGACAGACTTGTCGTAGTCCTCCAGACTATGAAGAGCGATTTCACATCCATCCCCCAGATAGTCTGCCAGTCCTTCTAACACCGTCTTATAAGATTCTAATATTTTATGATCTACCTCTGATAAAATCATTGTTTTCCCCACTGACATCGCAAAGAATTTTTGTTACGGTTCTTATAATTTATATGAATCTTATACTAACACAATTTTTTTGGTCTTTCAATATGTGATGAAATAATTTTTAGTGTTTCTGGCATTATCACCAAAAAACTAAACAAGATTTCATCACATTTACGATTGATTAAAATAAAAAAATGTTATATTCTAATTTTGGAATAAAATATTTCAGTAATTTATGAAATAATAAAAAATATTTCAAAGGAGGAAATGAACATGAACGTTATTTCAACAGAAAACGCACCTGCTGCAATCGGCCCATATTCACAGGCTTTTGAAGTAGGCAATCTTGTGATCACATCTGGCCAGATTCCAGTTGATCCAGCTACGGGGGTTGCTCCGGATGGGATTGAGGCACAGGCTCATCAGAGCTGCAAGAACGTGGGCGCATTATTAGAGGCAGCCGGTGTTTCATTTGACAAGGTTGTTAAGACGACATGTTTCCTGGCGGATATGAATGACTTCCAGACATTTAACAGTGTATATGAGAAGTATTTCACATCCAAGCCCGCACGCAGTTGTGTTGCAGTAAAGACGATTCCGAAGGGATTGTTGTGTGAGATCGAGGTAATTGCTGAAAAATAATTTTTTAATCAGAGCAAAAAAACTATTTCAAAAGACAGAGGGGCTAAATTATGAGCAAAGAAAAGAAAATCCGCGAAAAGAAAAAACCGCTTTTTATTGAAGCGATCTCTATGATCGTAGTATTACTCGCATTGGTAATCTATTCCGTTAAACTTGACATTTCCATTATTCCCGCAATGATGATCGCCATCGTTTGGTCCATGGTAGTTGCCTACCGGTGCGGTTACGGCTGGAACGATATTATGGCTCCTGTATACGAGCGTGAAAAAGGAGTCGTTGAGGTATTCTTTATCATCTTATTAATCGGTGCGTTTATCTCAACCATGATGTTCTCCGGCACGATTCCGGTCATCATTTATTACCTGATCAACGTCATCAGCCCGTCCTTAATGATCGTATTGTCCTTCTTACTGACAGCGATCGTATCCGTTATCATCGGTACTTCCTGGGGAACGGCGGGTACCGTGGGCGTGATCATGCTGGCGATCGCACAGAGTATGGGAGTACCGCTTCCCATCGTTGCAGGCGCCGTTGCATCCGGTTCCCACGTTGGTCAGTTATGTTCTCCAATGGCTGATACTTCCAACGTGGCGGCAAGCTTCGCGGACGTAGACACCATGACCATGATCAAACGTATGGCTTATTACACCCTTCCCGTTATCGGCATTGCGACCGTTCTCTATGCAGTATTAGGCTTCATGAACGGTTCCGGCAGCGGCGATATGGCTTCCGCCCAGTTAATTCACCAGGAGATCGGCTCTGTATTTAATACCAATGTGCTCGTGATCCTTCCCATGGTTTTGGTATTTATTTTAACCTTCATGAAGAAGCCCATCGTTATGACCCTTGGCATTACCTCTTTACTGGGTATCGTATTTGGTATGATCTTCAACGGCTTTTCCTTTGGCGAAGGTTTAAACGCTCTTTACAGCGGATTTACCGTAGCCGGAAGCGCAGGCATCGCCGAGGAGGGCTTCAGCGATATCTTCTTAAATCTTTGTAACCGCGGCGGCGCAACCAGTATGGTAAGCCCTGCTATCATCGTAATCGTCGCTTCCATGTATGGTACCATCCTGATGGAGATCAAAGCGCTGGATGTGATCGCTGAGACCGTATTCTCCAAAGTTAAGAGCAGAGTATTGTTAAGCACCTCAGCCGTTGTACTGGCAGGTCTGATCGTAAGCTTAACGTCCAGCTCTTTCTTAGCCGGAATGATGCCCAAGGATTTATTCTTAAAGAAGTTCGAAGAAGAAGGTATGGACAGTATGGACCTGGTATCTGCGGCCTTATCCGCAAGTACACAGTACCTGACCTGTATTCCGTGGTGCGACACCGCTATTTTCTTAGCCGGTATTTCCGGAGTGTCCACGCTTGCCGCGTTACCGTATAACTTCTTCGGCTGGGGCTGCTCCGCCATGGTCATCATTTTATCCATCTTCGGCATTGGCTACAAGAACGGAACCAGAATGTTCAAGCTGGAAAGTCAGAAGGTTATTGAGTAACTAAAACAAGTCAAACACAGCAAAGGAGATACGGAATGATAAATTTTGATTTACCTCTTAATCGAAGAGGAACGAACACATGGAAATGGGATGGAGAAGGTTTGGGCGTTGATTACCCGCTCGGCACGGCCGACATGGACTTTAGAATGCCGGATGAGATCCGTCAGGCCATCCACGATAAAGTTGATCAGGGCGTCTTATCCTACGCTGCCGACAAGAGCTATTTTGCAAAAGCATTTGCAGCTTACCAGAATCGCCGCTATGGTTTGAATATCCAGCCGGAGCAGGTTATGCCGGGCACGACTTTGATGGCAGTTTATAAAGTGATTATGGATGCGTTCACCGCACCCGGAGACGGCGTGATCGTTCAGACTCCTGTCTTTGGACCGTTTTACTCCGTAACGAAAAATAACGGGCGTATCTTATACGACAACGGACTTGTGTATAACAGAGCCGAGGGTACCTGGTCCATTAACTTTGAAGAATTGGAAGAGATGGCTTCCGATCCCCGCGTCCGACTGCTGGTGGTCTGCAATCCCGGAAACCCGACCACAAGAGGCTTTACAAGAGAAGAAATGCAGAAGATGTACGACATTTGTAAGGCAAACCATGTGGTTATGTTAAGTGATGAAATCCACTCCGACGTATATTATGACGGCCGCAAGCACGTTTCCCTGTTAGCTGTCTGTGATGAGGACGGAAAAAACGCCGTCGTTCTGACCAGCTCCGGAAAGGTATTCGGCATTCCCGGCCTGAAAACCTCCGCAACCGTGGTTCCGAATCAAGAGCTCCGCGACCGATACGCCGTCGCCGCTTTAAACGCAAGAGTCGATGTGATCGACCTCGGCCTGGTTGCGGCCACCGCGGGATATGAGCACGCGGAAGGGTATATTTTAGAATTGCAGGCTTATCTGCAGAAGAATAAAGACTATGTTGTAAATTGGTTTAAGGAGAACGACATTAAGGTTGTTCTGACGAAACCGGAAGCTTCCTATCTGTTCTGGCTGGATTTTACGGACTGGAAGATGAGCTGTGACGAGCTTGAAGCGTTATTGCACGAGTACGGTATCGTATTTTCTTCAGGAGCTGAATTCGGCGGCCTGCATAACGAAGGTTTCATGAGAATGAATATTGCAACCCGCATGGAATTAGTAAAAGGCGCGCTTGCTAATTTGAAAAAATGTTATGAGGAAAAGATTCAATAGTTTTAGCGATCGATAAAAATGGTGGTAGCAGCAAAAATGATTGGGGGCAACGATGAGGGGATGGATCTTATCGATGTAAGATCATTTTTGCTGCTATCGTACTATTCGAAACGTGCGTATCGATTCAGAATAAATGATTGGTGGAGACGTATGAATAAAATTATAATCATTGGGTGCAGCGCCGCCGGATTAAGCGCGCTGGAGAATTTGCGGAAATATGATAAGCAAAGCGAAGTATTGGTCCTTTCAAAAGAAGGGGCTCCATACTCAAGAGTGCTGCTTCCTTACATATTGAGACAGAAACTACCATACGAGGGGTTGGATATATGCGGCCCGGAGTATTTTACAAGATATAACGCACAATTCAAACAGGAAAATGTGGTCGGAGTCGACCCGGAGAAGAAAACCGTGACAACGGATCAAGCTACCTATCCATACGACAAACTCCTGATTGCAACCGGCTCTTATGCAGTAGCGCCGCCCATTGAAGGGATGAAGGGCGACAAAGTATTCCATATGTGGACGAGATCCGATCTGGACGCCTTACTGCCCTATTTTGAGACTTCTAAAAAGGTGTGCGTGATCGGTTCCGGCTTTGTAGCCCTGCAGGCCGCGTGGGCGGCAAGAAGCAGAGGGTTCGACGTAACGGTCATTGAGTTGATGGACCGTATTATGCCAAATGTATTGGATGATGAGGGCGCGAAGATCCTGTCGCAAAAAATAAGGGAATGCGGCGTAGCATTATATACAGGCACCTCAACCCAGTCCATCGAAACCCTGGAAGACGGAAGCCTTGTCCTGCATTTAAAAGACAAGGAAGATGTCCCCGCTGATTTTGTGATTGTGGGAACCGGAGTCCGGCCAAACGTGGGATTTTTAGAAGGAAGCGGGATCGTGACAGACAGGGGCATCCCTGTAGACGGACACATGAGAACCAATGTGGAGGACGTCTACGCAAGCGGCGACGTGGCGGCAGGCCCCACCATTTTCGGGGACGTTCATTTGATCCATGCGCTGTGGCCTACGGCTGTGGAAATGGGAAAGGTTGCCGGTGAGAATATGGCGGGCCTTTCCACCGTTTATGAAGGCAGTTTAAACATGAATGTGACGGAAATGTACGGTGTGACGGTCGCTTCCATCGGCAAATTTGCAGACCAGGAAGTGGACGATTTCTACCTGTACCCCAGCGAAGAATACGGCTATCTGAAAATCTGCTGCAAAGACGGCAGGCTAATTGGCGGCTGTCTGGTTGGAAACAGCGACGCGGTGGAGTATCTCGGTAAAATGAGACCGCTGATCCGCAAGGGGGAAGCGATCGATTGCCGGACACAGGATGTAAAGGACTATATTAACAAAGAAATATTCAACAAAGTATGGAGAGAAGGCTTATGAAAACAATCACGATCGATCCCAGAAAATGTGTAGGCTGCAGAAACTGTGAAATGGCGTGCGCCTATGAAAAAAGCAAATCATCCTGTGAAGTGGATTTTGCAAATATCCGTGTAAATGATTACATCGAAGAACGGTTTGTGGTTCCGATGACCTGCTTCCACTGCGAGGAGGCATGGTGTCTGAAGGTCTGCCCCGCCCATGCCATCAGCCGGGACCCGGAAACCAATGCGGTGATTCTCGATCAGACAAAATGCGCCGGATGCAAAATGTGCATTTTATCCTGTCCTTACGGGAACATTCATTTTGACCATGAAAAAAAGGTGAGCTTTAAATGCGATCTGTGCGGCGGCGATCCCAGATGTGTCACGCACTGTATCAGCGGCGCGCTGCAGTTTGAAGAGGTGGACGACGCGATCACCAGAAAGCGCGTGAGAACCGACCATAAGATCAAGACAATGTACCTGGATGCGAATAAATGATGAACTATCGTGACATTAGAGAAACAGAATGGAGAATAATATATGTCTGAGAAAAAGGTATGTAAATCAATCTGTAGAATGTGTGGATCGGGATGCGGTATTGAAGTGCAGATTGAAGATAATAAACTGTTAAGAATCAGTGGAGATAAAGATAACCATATCAACCGCGGCCGCATCTGCATCAAGGGAAGCAGCGCGGTGACGTGGCTGGACTCCCCTGAGCGGTTAAGAAAACCTTTAAAACGCACGGAAAACGGTTTTGTGGAAATTCCGTTGGAACAGGCAATGGATGAGATCGCCGATAAAATCAAAGAATTGCAGGAAAAATATGGGAAACAGTCTGTAGCGGGATGGAAAGGAGAGGGAACCGGATTCGACCAGAACGAAGCGTTGATGAGACGCTTTAACAATGTGATCGGCTCCCCCAACTATTTCAGCAATAATACCCAGTGCAACAATGGCCGCTATGTCGCTTTCTATTTGAATTACGGCTGCTGGCCCCAGGCTGATTTCCGAAATACAAAGCTCGCGCTTTTCTGGGGAACCAACTCCCCTGCGGCACATTCTTACTGGACCCAGGATCTGAACGAAGGCCGAGAAAAAGGGGCGAAATCCATCGTGATCGATGTCCGTTACAACGAGCAGGCAAGAATCGCCGATTTGTTCGTCCCCATCAAACCGGGTACAGACGCCGTCCTGGGATACTGCGTCATCAACCAGATGATCGAACGCAATCTTGTCAACATGGAATTCGTCGAGAAATTCACTGTTGGCTTCGATGAATTAAAGGAGTACGCAAAACAGTTTACCAAGGAATTCGCTTCCAGGATTACAGGTGTGGAGGAAGCTGTGATTGATCAGATGGTCGACATGATCGAAGAGGCCGGCGATCAGGTATGCAGCTGGCCCGGAACCGGCCTGGAGCATCAACGGAACGGCGTGTCCAACAGCCGCATTACCTCTCTGATCGACTGTCTTGTGGGTGCGGTGGATCAAAAGGGCGGCATGCTCTTAACGGAGAACCACAAACGAAACGATCTCACACTCAATGATGAATTTGTCAGGGAATTGGAGCCCATCGGCCGCTCCAAATATCCGATCATCGACTATTTCAAACGTGAGAGCCACACTTTGATGTTGATGGATACGATTCTTACTGGCAAATACGAAGGCAGAGACTATCCGTTCAAAGGTCTGATCATGACGGCGGCGGACCCGATGTTTACGGAAGCAAATACTTCCAAGACAAAGAAAGCACTGAGCAGCCTTGAATTGTTTGTGGTAAAAGACGTGATGATGACGGAGACGGCAAAGCTCGCCCATTATATCATTCCGGCGGCTTCTAATTTTGAACGGGACGAGATTTACTTCAACGGAATCGAACAGTCCTGCTACCTTGCGGCCAAGTGTATTGACAGCGGCCTGCAAACAGAGTATGAGTTTTTAAAAGGATTGGCGGACCGCCTGGGCGCAGGGGAATATTTCCCTTGGAAGGATGAAAAAGAGCTGATCAACTACATCATGGAGCCCAGCGGATATGATTACGATTATCTGAAGGAGCATCCAAGCGGAGTCAGAGCCTGCCCGGTTCGCTACAAGAAGCATGAAGAACGCTTGGCACGAGGCGAAAAGCCGTTCCCGACTCCCACGGGAAAAATCGAGTTGTGTTCCACTGTTTTGGAAAAATTTGGTTACAAAGGAATTCCCACCATCGATGATCTCCCGGATTATGTCAAAGAACCCGAACCGGAATATCCGTGGCCCTGTTCAACCGGCGCCAGAAAGGTATACTATTTCCACGGCCGTTACCGCAACATTCCGCAGATTAAGAAAGCGCACCCCCATGCCGAGGTGGAAATCCATGAGGAGGATGCCAAAAGCCTTGGACTGCAGGAAGGCGACATGGTGAAGGTCACCTCCAAGCAGGGCAGCATCACATTGCCGGTAAAGATCATGCAGCGCGGAACATTTGCCAAAGGCGCAGTTCAGATCACGCATGGATTTGCGGATGCAAATGCAAATCGATTGACCGACGATACGGACAGGTGTCCGATCAGTGGGTTCCCGGCGTTGAAATGTGTGAATGTGAGGATTGAAAAAGCTTAAAAACGGTTATTGATTGAGAAACAGGCACGCAGATGGAACTGACTGCGTGCCTGTTTTTTTGCTTCACGCGGCTTTGCCGTCAAGCCACGGCCCGGAGCGCCGTCACCCCTCTTTCTTGCAATTAAAATAAAGCTTTGTTATACTATCAGCAGCGGCAAATTACCGGGATTGATTCGCCGTATCATAAAAACGGATTGGGCGCCGCGCCCTAAGCGGCAGGTGAACACATATGAGAGACACGGATTGGATTATTCTGGACGAGCTTTACAAAAACCCCAACATCACCAAGGTGGCGGCAAAGCTGTACATCACCCAGCCTACGCTGACCAAGCGGCTGCAGGCCATGGAGGAGGAATTTCAGGTCCGCATCGTAAACCGCAGCACAAAGGGCGTGGAATTTACGCCCGAGGGGGAATTTCTGGCCGGACGGGCCAGGATATTTCTCAGCTTTATGAAGGAGACGGTGCGGGGCGTCGACGCTTTTAAGACCAGCGGCTGCGGCACGGTGCGGTTGGCCTCCTCCTTCACCTTCAGCCGCCGCCAGCTGGCCGAAATCCTGATGGCCTACAAATCAGAACACCCCAACATCAGCTTCGAGATTCAGAATCTCAGAAGCCACGAGCTGACCCGTCTGGTGGAAGAAGGGGAAGCCGACGGCGCGTTTGTGCGTGGAAACTACGAGGGCGGCATCAACCGCTGCCTGGTGCTGCGGGAACAGGCCTACGCCATTTCCAAAACCCCCATCGCCCTGGAGGAGCTGCCGGACCTGCCCATGCTGCACTGCCGGTTGAGCAATTATTCCCGACGGCTGCTGGACTCCTGGTGGCAGCACAATTTCAACCGCCCGCCGTCCATCGGGGCCACGGCAGAGGACGTGGACACCTGCTGCCAGCTGGCCTGCAAGGGGCTGGGCTACACCCTGAGCTTTATGACGGAGGAACAGCTGAAAAACCTGGGCGTCCACTCCCTTCTGCTCAAAGACGGTGAGGGCATGCCCCTGGTCCGGGAAACCTGGTTCGTCTATGACGGCAGGCGGGCGAAGCCGGATTACGTGACCGCGTTTATCGGATTTGTGGAGGAGCGGTACTCCATTCAATAAATAATTCCCTCATGGCATCATTCGATTTTCGAATGGTGCCATGATTTTATGCAATTTTACTGCGGCGGGCGGATTGGCTATAATCAACTTATCGAAACTGTTTGGAGGAGGGAAAGGATGGATTACATATTGACTGAGGAGGACCGCCGCATGCTGGACCAGTGCCGGGAAAATGGCATCGGCAAGGTGGTCAGCCAGGAGCTGCTGGACCTTTACCACGTGAAGCGTGAGGAGACCGTGACGATTTCCACAACTTACGGACCCTGCAAGGCCAGCTTCTACTGGCCCGAGGAGGACAAAAGGCCGCTTCCGCTGTTCGTAAACGCACACGGCGGCGGGTTCGTGAAGGGGAAACGCCAGCAGGACATCGTTTTTTCGCGCAACATCAGCAGCAGACTGGGCTGCATCGTGATGGACGTGGACTACACCCCCGCGCCGGAGCTGCGCTTTCCGGGGCAGATTTACCAGACCTACGAGGCCATCTGCTACGCGCTGGGGCACAGCGGAGAATGGAACATTGACCGGGACCGCATGGCCATGGGCGGGCACAGCGCGGGGGGCAGTCTGACCGCCGGGGTGGCATTGCTTGCCGGACAGCGCGGGGATTTCCGGCTGCGGCTGCAAATCCTGGACTACGCCTGCTTAAACCTGTACGAGCCGGTGCAGCTGAAGCGGAACGCCTACGCCAATCCCAGGCTCACGCCGGAGCGCTCGGAGTTTTACAACCGCATGTATCTGACCCGGGAGGAGGACAAACTGAATCCTCTGGCCTCTCCCCTTCTGGCCCCGGACTCCATGATCCGCACGTCGCCGGAGACGCTGATCATCGTATGCGACAACGACTTCTTCTGCGATGAGGGGCTGGCCTACGGCAAACGCCTGGCGGAAAACGGCGTGACCGTCACCATGAAAAACTTCATGGACAGCAGCCATGGGTTCGTGGTACAGCGGAAAGGGGAATTCGAGGCGGCGGAACGGCTGATTCTGCGCGCGCTGAAACATGCGTTTGATGAGACAAAAACGGAAGAAAATGGGGGAAATGAGTGATGGAGAAGGGAAAAACTTTAAATATTGCGGGGCTGCCCTGGTATCTGTGCCTGGGGGCGTGTGTTTTAGTATTTGTGGCTGCATACTCAGGAGCGCTAACCACGGATGTGGCGGGCGCGCTGGCCTTCGGCTGCGCGGTGTCTGCGCTCCTGTATGAGTTCGGCGAGCGGCTTCCCATCTGGAACAGCTACATTGGGGGCGGCCTTCTGATGGTGTTCTTCGGCACCGCGGTGCTGATCCAGTTCAATATTCTGCCTGATAAATACGCGGAGGCCATAGGCGAGGTGATCCAGGGATCTCCCAACCTGTTGAACATTTTCATAGTATTTCTGATCACCGGCTCTATCCTGTCCCTGGACCGGAAAATTCTGCTCCAGTCCTTTGCGGGGTACATTCCGGCGATCCTGGGCGGCCTGGCCTGCGCCGTGCTGTTCGGTGTGATCGTGGGCGCAATCTTCGGCATCAGCCCCACCAACATTATCATCAAGTACGCGCTGCCTATTATGGGCGGCGGAAATGGAGCCGGCGCCGTGCCGCTGTCCCAGATTTACGAGGGGGCGACCGGGGAGCCGGCGGCCAGCTACTACTCCCACGCCATCATTATCCTGACCATTGCCAACGTGATCTGCATCATCGCGGGCGGACTGTTAAATAAACTGGGAAGCATTAAAACCAGCCTGACCGGCGACAAGAAAACGCTGATGCGCAACGCCGGGACGCTGGCGAAAAAGGACGAGAAGGTTGCCTCCGATACCGAGGACCTACGCGGAGCATTTTTCCTGGCCCTGACCGCCTTCGCGGTGGGCAGCCTGTTCTCCAAGCGCATTCTTCCCTCCATCGCCGGGGCCCAGATCCACGCCTTCGCCTACACCATCCTGTTTGTGGTGATTCTGGCTGCCACCGGGATTGTGCCCAGAAGCGTGTGCGCCGGCGCAAAGCGGCTGCAGACCTTCATGATCGGCGTGTTCGGCATCCCCATGATGGTGGCAATGGGCGTTGATTTTGACCTGATGGAGCTGGCCAGCGCCTTAAGCCCGGTCAATCTGATCATCGCGGTGGCCGTGGTGCTGGGAGCCATCCTCGGCTCCGCCCTGGTGGGCTACCTGGTGGGCTTTTATCCCATCGACTCCGCAGTCACGGCGGGCCTTTGCATGGCCAACCGCGGCGGCTCCGGCGACATCGCCGTGCTGGGCGCTGCGGACCGCCTGGACCTGATCGCCTACGCCCAGCTCTCCAGCCGTATCGGAGGCGGAATCGTGTTGGTGGTGGCCAGCGTAGTGTTCTCATTTGCGCTGTGACAGCCTGCCGGCAGGATACGGCAGCGCTTTACAGATAGACCCCTATGAAAATGGAGCTGTGTTCCCGCTGAATCATCCAGCAGGAGCACAGCTCCGTCTCGTTGTGGTTATAAAGCCTCCCGCAGATGCCGCCTCTACTCTTCCGCCGCCTGCTTCTTCTCCCCCGCCCGCAGCCGCGCCAGCGACACCGCGTCGATGATCAGCACGGTAGCGTCTGTGAAGCCGGTGGAAAAGTCCATGATGGCAAAGGAGTAGAATACCCAGAAAAAGGCGATATGGGCAGATGTGATTCCAGCGATTAGACCTGATGCTCAGAGAATCTGTATTTTCCTCTTCCCTTTACCCGCTCAATCATTTCTCTGTTTTTCAGTTTTCGCATCAGCTCTGTTGCAGGCGTAGCCGTAAGCCCTGTTACTTTCATAACATCAGCTCTGGCAAAAACAGTATCAAAGCCGAAATGCTGAAACATTTTCATAATGTTTTCTTTCGTTGGAGCGCTGACATTAAGATCTGCTACCATTACTTCAAAAGCCTGTTTTTTCTCTTGAAGATCTGTTTTTTCATCAATAAAGACCTGTTTTTTGTCTGCAAGACCTGTTTTTTCAATCGGGACACTATAATTCAAATTATAAAGTGTGACAAAAAATGATGTAGGTGTAGATCTGAACAGCGGCTCTATTTCGTCGCGATAGTTCACAGCACGGCGATAATCAGCCTTGATTTTTCTGAAACCGCTGCCCCGGCGCTCCATGAATGCATACGGCTGAAAATATCAGCGATTACAGGATTACGGCGCTTGGAGGCCACATGATCGGTGTCAAGATTTTGTACGATAGAACCATCGAACATTCCGCCGGGAGAATATATCTCCATGCGGTCATCGAAAATATCAATATGAACCTCGCTGCCGATTTCCATATAGTCGCGGTGGATCAGTGCATTAACAAGCGCTTCATGTACTGCCTGTTCAGGATATTCCGGCATTTCCACTCTGCCCGTGCCTGTCTTTTTCCAACGCTTTTTTGTGTTGTTCTTTACGAACTCTATACCGTTTTGCAGGAGAGACACAAGCGATCCGCTGTATTCCTTATCATCTAACGCTTCCATTACGCCGGAGGCCTTATCCAATCCGTACCAGCGTGTACAGAACAGACGAGAATGCCGCATCAGAGATTCATCCGCTAACGAGGCTCCTGCATTGGTTAATTTTCCGCTTTCGTCTGCCAGCTCAAACGAAATAAAGTCTGAAGCTGTCAGCTCTGCCCCTGTTCTCATGCGATAGACAGAACGCAATTTGGTAAAAGAAAAATCCTGAAGCATAAAAGAGGAAACAACGCTATCATATGTCATATTCGCGCCCCGCAGAACAAGCCGCTTTAAAGCTGCGGCATCTGCGGGAACGCTTTCATTACCAATACGGACATAGGCAACATGATTTCCGTCTGCAACGTAGTAATACGGTGTTTCCTGTCCAGGCAGAACTTTCAAGATAATAAAGTCTTTTTGGTCCTCGGTATGATTTTCCATGACCACTTGTGGAATAGGGTCCATTTTCGTCTTAATGATTTCGCTGATTTTTTCGGATATTCCCCGTGCATCCAAAAGGCCGACAAGGGCCCCATCATCGGACACACCGAAAATCAAAGCTCCACCAATACCGTTTGCAAAAGCGCTCACGCTCTTCAACCAGCTTCTGGGTTTGCGTTCTTCCAGCATTTCCTTCTTGTCATACTCGGTAGCTTCACCAATAAAATCGGTTATTTTCATTATCCGGCACCTCATTCCTGCCCGCTATCAGCATGATTCTTTGTCCGCTTAAACATTGTACAGCTGCTTACATCTCGGACTGCCAAATACAGTGCTTGGACGGCTTGCGCCAAAGTCGCGCCCTTGTATTTCTCCACCCTCTACTCTTCCGCCGCCTGCTTCTTTTCCCCCGCCCGCAGCCGCGCCAGCGACACCGCGTCGATGATCAGCACGGTAGCGTCCGTGAAGCCGGTGGAAAAGTCCATGATGGCAAAGGAGTAAAATACCCACAGGAAGGTGTTCACAAAAATGCTGCATTTGACCGCCTTGATCTCTTTGACGTAGTGGCAGCAAATCGTATACTCTACGGTGGCGACCACCGGAATCAGTCCGATCAGGCCGCGGTTGTTGGCCCAGACTCCGAATACTACCACCAATACCAGAAACAGGACCATCAGGTTCTGGTTGAATTTGTCCTTAGACACCAGGTAATTCCTGGTCGCGGAGAGCGCCAGCGTAGTGATTCCGGACCAGGACCCGAAAAATATGGAGGCCACGCACAAAAGCGCGCACTCCACCGCCTGGAGCAGAAATACCCTGTGCCGGTCGTTGACACAGCAACTGGCCGCCATAAAAAGGGCGGCCACGAAAGAAATACTATTTCCAATGATTAGATTTGTCGTCATATTGATCCGTTCCCCCATCCATATCGATCATTCACGCCTGTCGCGACGCGGCCTGCGCAAACCATCTTCTACCAGTTTACGTGGCTGGACGGGTTCTGTCAATATGGGAACGGTTGAGTTTCTGTAGTTTGGTCCGCAGTTTCCAGGCTTACCCGTTCAGTCAATCGCTGAATTTGCGGTTTGATATCATTTACGATGTCCAGCTTAATAACGCGGATATCATCCTTAATTGGCTGTAAAGCTGAGCTTAACTTAACATCCATTAGCCGATAAATTGCTAACAAATCGCCACTGGTTAATTCCATTCTCTCATTACCTCCCACCGTTATATTGCATAGCCTCATTTTACCATAGTCAGGCTGCCGCATCTATTCCATTGTTACTTAATTAAACGCCCAAAATACAAGGAATCCCCTTCCTTTCTGATGTAAAAATTTAATCACCACAATCAAATCTTACGAAACAAAAAGAAGGAGATTCCCTATGTCTGATTTTATTTTTTTCTAGCAATCGCCTGCAGGCTGCGCCAGCAGCCCATTACATTCAAACTAAACTTCCTTACGCTTCCTTCACCGCCGGCAGAATGGTCTCCACCTCTGCGTGGGGGCGCGGAATCACATGGACGGACACCAGCTCTCCCACTCTCTGAGCAGCCGCAGCGCCCGCGTCGGTGGCGGCCTTTACAGCGCCCACGTCGCCTCTGACCATCACGGTCACCAAACCGCCGCCCACGAATTCCTTGCCTACCAGGGTGACGTTGGCCGCCTTTACCATGGCGTCGGCCGCCTCGATAGAACCGATCAGACCTTTTGTTTCAATCATTCCTAATGCATCATACTTCATTTTTGATTCCTCCTGCTGATTTAATTTGTTTAACGCCGCGGATCAGCGGGGCGCGCCCGGCGTCCGCGGGTATTTTTAATGTAAAATGATCGTTACCGGATGATTTTCACCCGTGAGGAGCCGTCCAGGCCCATGGCGTTGGCCTCCTCCGTGTCGATGTGGCATTCCAGCCCGGAATTTGGAGTTACCCGCACAATGGTGTTTTTCAGGATTCCGCCCCGCAGTCCATCCACCTCCAGGCTCACGTTCTGCCCGTCGTGAACGCCGAACCGGGCCGCGTCCTCGGGCAGCATGTGGATGTGGCGCTGGGCCGCCATCAGACCGCTCTTTGTCTGCACCGAGCCCTTTGGCCCCACCAGCGTGACCCCCGGGGTGCCGTCCAAGTCACCGGACAGCCTGGCAGGCGCTTTGACGCCCAGCTTAAAGCAATCTCCCGCCAGAATCTCTACCTGGGTTTTCCCGCGGACCGGCCCCAGGATGCGCACCTTCTCGATGGCTCCCTTGGGCCCGCAGACCGTCACGGTCTCCTTGCAGGCGTACTGGCCGGGCTGGGACAAGTCTTTCATTCTCGTCAGCTCGTACCCTGCTCCGAAGAGCGCGTCCAGGTCGCCCTGGTACAAATGTACATGGCGGTTGGAAACGCCCACCGGGATCGCGCCGTCGTCCTGACCGGCCCCATGTTTCTCCGGTTCGCTTTTGACCATTTCCATCAAAAGCTTCATCACTGCTTCGTACTGATCCATTTCCATCCTCCTACGCGTTCTGGTTTTTCATGTTGGTGATCAGTTCCCGCACCAGGGCCGCCAGCTTCTCCTCGTCGCAGGAGCCGGAAACTGGCTGGCTGCAGGCCTTGACGCTGTCCGCAGCGCCGGTGTTCCTGCGCTGCTCGAAGGAAGCCACAAGATCGGCGGGGCTCACGGAAGCGCCGCGGCAGGGACCGCAGACCTTCATGGTCTGGCCGCCGGTCTGCTGCGGGTGGTGGAAGGTGGCGTCGTCCGCCAGAAGCGTGGTGCAGTCCTTCAAACCGTAGGCCACCTTCTTGATGTTGATCAGGTGCAGCGGGCTTACATTTTCGGACACGGAGCTGCCGCCGCAGGTTCCGCAGCCCAGGGTGAAGGCCACGTTGAGGCCCGTGCTGATTCCGGTGCCGCCCATGCTGCCGCCGGTGTTGACCAGAATCCGGGAGGCGGGCTTGGATGCGAACCTCAGAACCATTTCCCGGTCATTGGTGTGCAGGCTCATGGTGTGGCCGATTCCGTTCTGGAGCAGGTCGATGCTCAGCTTGCAGGCCTCCTCCCAGTCTTTTACCGTGTAAAAAGCCAGCACGGTGGTAAGTTTCTCATAGGACAGGGGGAAACCGTCGCCCACGCCGTCCTGCTCGCCGATCAGCACTTTGGTGCCTTCCGGGATGGTGATCCCGGCGCTTTTGGCGATCACCTGGGGGCTGCGGCCCACAAATTTAGCGTTCATGCTGTGGCCGTTTTTGAACAGAAGTTTGCAGACCTTCTCGGTCTCCTCCCGGGTCATAAAGTAACCGCCCTGCTTTTTCAGCTCAGCCACCACCTCGTCGTGATTGCACTCCTCACAGATGATGGACTGTTCGGAGGCGCAGATGGTGCCGTAGTCGAAGGTCTTGCTGGCGATAATGGCAGCTACCGCCTTCTTAACGTCCGCGGTCCGCTCTATGTAGGCCGGGGAGTTGCCCGCGCCCACGCCGATGGCGGGCTTTCCGGCGCTGTAGGCTGCCTTTACCATGCCCGGGCCGCCGGTGGCGATGATCACGGAGACTTCCTTGCAGTGCATGAGCTCGTTGGTCGCACCCATGGTGGGCATGGTGATGCAGCTGATCACGCCTTCGGGGGCTCCGGCCGCCAGAGCGGCGTCCCGCATCACCTCAGCCGCTTTCAGGGTGCATTTAGCCGCGGAGGGATGGGGAGAAAATACGATGGCGTTGCCCGCCTTGACGGCGATCATGGATTTGTAGATCACTGTGGAGGTGGGATTGGTGGAGGGGACGATTCCCATCACCAGACCGGCCGGATGGGCCACGTCCAGGGTGCCCCGGACTTTGTCCTCGTCGATAATGCCAACGGTTTTCATGTCCTTAATGTCGTTATACAGCAGTGTGGCCGCCGCATGGTTCTTGTAGGTCTTATCAAGGGCCTTGCCGAAGCCCGTCTCTTCCACCGCCATCTCCGCCAGGCAGGCCGCGTGCTCCTCTGCTGCCTTTACCATACTCTTTAAAATGCGGTCGATCTGCTCCTCAGTGTATCCGGCCATCTTTTTGGCCGCCGCCTCACCCTTTCTCGCCAGCTCCCTGGCCTCCTGGATGGAGCGCAAATCATAATCAAAATTTTCCATTGTTATTTCTCCTTTTTATGAACCTGTTTTCCGCTCTGTGCTTTGTAAAAAGCTTCCAGTTGCCGCAGCAGCTGGGTTTTCCCGGCCTTTGAAATCGACTGGCCCGCTATGGCAAACTCCGGGTACTCCCGGGCCAGGGCCCGCAGCTGGGTTGCTTTCAAGTTGACCAGGGCTTTTATGGCCTGCTCTGTTCCTGAGGTTTTTACCAGTAGGTCGAGTGATGGCCGGTGTAGGGGGGTGGCGGAGGCGGAGGCTGGTGGTACTGTTATGGCGTCATTGTTTTCCGCCGCCTCGATATGGGGGGATGGGGCATCGGTTTCCAGGATGAGGGAATCTGCTTCGTTGATTTCGTTTACCGGCGGAATCACATGCTCCTGAGCGTCGGTACCCGGTTGCAGGGCTTCCGGGTTGTGGCCGATTGGCTCGTTGGCTGCCGGTCCGATTTCTTTCGGTTCGCTGCCTTCCGGCTCATTATCTTGCAGATCATTGCTTTCTGGCCTGTCATTGCCCGGGTCATCGTCCTTCAGCCTGCCATTTTCCGGTCTATCGTCCTCCGGCACGTCATTTCCAGGTCCATCGTTTTCCGGTCCGTCTTTTCCCGGCTCACCATCCTCCGGCCTGTCATTTCCCGGCCCATCATCCTCTGGCACGTCATTTCCCGGGCCGCCCTTCGGCCTGTCATATCCCAGCCTATCGTCCTCCGGCCCGTCATTTCCCGGCCCATCGGCTTTCGGCCCGCCATTCCCCGGCCCGCCGTCCCCCGGCGTTCCGCCTCCAAACATCCCTTCCAACTCCCCATGAGGCCTCGGAATCACATGCCTGGTGCGCAGGCAGTCTGAGCCCAGCCGCTCCACCGCTGCGGCCCCTGCGTCTACCGCGGCCGTCACAGCGGCCACATCCCCGGTCACAGTGACGGTCACCAGGCCGCCGCCCACCTTCGTCTTTTCGAGAAGCGCCACATCCGCCGCCTTCAGCATGGCGTCCGCTGCTTCCACAGCGGCCAGGGTTCCTTTGGTTTCAATCATTCCCAGTGCCTGCATTTTCTACCTCCTACGTCAAATCCGCCCAGTTGGCCGGGTAGGTGGCGTAAAAAATCCGCGCCTTATCCGGCGATCCCCAGATTACCCTGGAGCCTGAGGGGACGAACAGCACGTCGCCCGCGTGGGCCGTATATTTCTTCCCGTCAATGGTCACCGTCAAAGTACCCTCGATCACGTAATCGATCTCCTCGTAGGTCAGCTCCCACGGAAACTCCGAGTGGTCAATCACCAGAAAACCTGCGCTGATATGGGATTCCTCTTTATTTACCAGTTCCTGGAAAAATGCTTTCGCACCGGGCGTTCCGGTCTCGAACACGTCCATTTTCACCGAACCGCCCCGGACCACCTTGAGCCCGTTTCCGTGGCGCTCGGACTCGAAGGGCTTGAAAATATCCTCCAACAATCCCCGCTCCATCAGCGCCTTCAGCACCTGGTACACCTGACCGGCGTCAATCTCCTGCGCACCGGGGGCCGCTGCGCCTGCCGCGCCGCTCACCGGCGTCTGTTCGGAAAAAGCAATCCCCCGCTCCTCCGCCGCGTCCCTTGCCGACGGGGTGACGATGGTGTCGCCGTCCACATAGCAGACCGTCTCCCCTCTCGCCCCAAGCACCTCTATATCCTTGGCGCAAACCAGTTTTTTCATAACTTCACTTCCTCTCCCGAGAACCGCCTACTGCGAATCAAAGGCGCAATCCTCGTCGATAATGCCAACTACCACCGCGTCCACCGGAATGCCGTCGTCTCCCAGCATCCGCCGGGCGGAGGAACCCATGGTAATGATCACCCGGTCGCCGATTCCGGCGCTGATGGTATCCACCACCACCATCCGTTCCCCGGACCGGGTTCCCCCGATCACCTCCGCCAGCATGAGCTTGCTGCCATTTAGCGCCTCTGCCTTGCGGGTGGCCCAGATATTGTCAATCAGCCTGGCCGTTACCATTCTTCCCGTCCCTCCTTTTCCCTTCTGCGGATTTCATCCATCGCCGCTTCCACGGAGGCCGTGTCCCCGAAAATTGCCAGCAGAATCATGTTCTGTGGGCAATTTCCCCGGATGTCCTCCACGGTGACGCCCACCGCCTTTTCCGCCACGTCCGCGGCGCAGACCATCTCGATCATTCGCCCCTGGATAAGGCCCACCGCGTCCACCGGACCGATTTCCCGGCCCGCGCCGGAGCCCTTTCTGCGGGTTAGAATATCCAGAGTCCCCTGGGTCGGCGATTTAATGATTCGGTATTCCATAGACACCTTCCTCTATTCCCAGGCATTCTGCGTACAAGTCCTTGCAATCCCCAAAGGCGTGACAAACATGGGATTTTGGGGCTTGTAAGTGGGAATGCCCGTCTTTTTTTGGATAATATCCTCGATTCCATTTAAACAGCAGGTTCCGCCCACCAGGTAGATTCCGTCCACGTCCCGTCCGGCCACATGGCGGTTGATAATGGAGGCCACCTTCTCGATCACCGGCTTTAGCACCGGCAATAATTCCGCGTGGTTGGCCTCATCCCGCTTATAGCGCTCCGCCTCGGAAAAATCCATCTTGTAGGCCCCTGATATCACCAGGGAAAAATGGGTTCCGCCCGTAGGCTCATCCGCCACATAGACTACCTTTCCGTCCTTTAAAATGGAAATTCCTGTGGTGCCGCCGCCGATATCTACCACCGCGCCATTTTTAATGTTCAAAACCGCGTTGGCGGCGGTTGGCTCGTCGGGCAAAGCCGTGATCTCAAAGCCGGCCCCCTGAACCACGTTCTTGATAGCGCCGGAGTCCAGGCCGTCGGTGCCGGGCGGGATCGCCGCGGCCGCATAAATCAGCTCGGTTCCCAGCTTTTCCTCCAGCTCCTCCTTCAGCTCCCGGACGATGCGGATGGCTCCAATGTAGTCCACCACCATGCCGTCTCGAACCACATCTGCGTATCGGAAGGCCCCGGCCACCGGCCGGAAATGCTCATCCAGCACGGCCAGCACCACACAAGCCGTCCCCAGGTCCACCCCGGTGTAGTAAACCGCGGACGGTTCCTTCACCGGCCGTTCGATCACCGCCTCAAACTCCCGGACCAGCCGGTCGCAGGCTTCAAACATCAATCCTTCCTCTGACATGTCGTTCCTCCAAGCGCCCGGCAGATCATCTGCGACAGGCGGTTTATAATGATTCGGACTGCCCGTTTCCTGCCCTCGGAGAGCTCTGCCTCCAGACAGCGCAGCTCGCACCGCAGCCCGTGAAGCCGGACAATCTCCTTTCCCGCCTCCAACTGGGCGTGAAAACCGGTGACCTCAAAACAGTCCTCCAACAGCTCCTCGGCGTTCTCCGCGTTTATGCAGGTGCAGGCGGGAAACTCAGGCTCCTTCGTGAAATCCCCGGCTGCCGCCGCGGCCAAGAGCCGTTCCAGTTCAAAAACTTCCCCGGCTGTAACCACGCTATGTTCCAACAGCTCGGCGCCGGTGTTCAGGAAAATGGACTGGGCGCGGCGCAGGGCCAGGAGTTCATGGGGAGTAGCGGGGGCTGTATGGGTAGCAGCGGATGCGGGAGCTGCGGATGGATTTCCCGGCGTTTCCGCTCCGGGCTTCCCTGCCATCCCGCCTCTCCCCGCAACCTCGCATTCTCCACAAATCCGAACCCCCCGGTCGTTTAAAAACTGCCGCCCGCCAGGCGTCAGCCTGGTGCCGGGTTCTATGCGGTATTCTGCAAAAGGAGAGTTTCTATATAGAAGGCGCAGGTCCTCCTCCGTCAGAAATCTCATAGGGTTCCCCCTTTGCACAGTCTTCTGTAAATGTCCTCAAATTCCGCTTTTTCCGGCCTGCGCGGGTTGGTGTCCGTGCAGGCGTCCGCCGCGGCCTTTTCCGCCATATCTTCCACCGCGCTCAAAAATTCTTCCCGATCAATCCCCAGCTCCGTAATCTGTTCCGGTATCCCGATTCGCTTCATCAGGTTGCGGATCTGGCGAATCAGTCCGTGAACCGTGGCCTTGGGCGTCCCGGCTGAGATTCCCAGCATATTAGCGATCTCCACATAGCGCCCAAGGGCCGCTTCCTCGCCCGCCGTTTCCAGGCCGGCGTTCCAGGCGATCACATGAGGCAGCAGAATCGCATTGCTTCTGCCGTGAGCCAGGTGAAACCGCGCGCCCAGGGCGTGGGCCATGCTGTGGCAGATTCCAAGGGATGCGCCGTTAAACGCCACTCCCGCAAGGCAGGAGGCGTTGTGCATCCGTTCCCTGGCCTCCATGTTGCCGCCGTCCGTCACGGCGCATTCCAAATATTTCCAAACCATACAAATCGCCTTCTCCGCGCAGGCGTCGGTAAAATCGCCCGCCGCGGTGGATACATATGCCTCAAACGCATGGGTCAACACATCCATCCCGGTGTCCGCCGTGATGTGTGGCGGCACCGTAGCCGTCAACTCCGGGTCCAGCAGCGCCACATCCGGCACCATGGCGGCGTCCCGCAGGGGATATTTCGCCTTGGCCTCCGGATCGGAAATAACCGCAAATGAGGTCACCTCGCTGCCGGTTCCGCTGGTAGTTGGCACCGCCACCAGCCGGGGCCGCCGCTCTTTGTCCATAGCGGCGTACAGATGGCTGACCGCCTTGGCCGTGTCGATGGCGGAACCGCCGCCCAGGGCGATCACCGTGTCCGGCCGAAAGGCGCACATACCTTCGATCCCCTTTGTCACCACGTCGATGGTCGGGTCCGGCACCACCTCGGAAAAAATTTTCCAGCATGCCCCCCGCTCTGAAAGCAGGGCTGCGATCTGATCCGCTTTCCCCGACTGTTTCATGAAGGGATCGCAGATAATGTAAGCCCGCTCAATTTCCAAATCGCGGATTTTCTCCAGAGAGCCTGCTCCCATGTAAATCCGTGTGTTCATAATAAACTGTTCCATGTCCTGTCCCTCCTTTCTACTATTTTTTATTTACTGGCGCTGTCTGCGCCGTATCACCCAAATCTCCCGCTCACTTCAATCTCCGCCACGGCGCGCCTCAGTGCTTCCACCGCGTCCGTTTCCCCGCGTCCAACCCGGTAAAACGGCCCCGGCACTCCGGCCTGCAAAAGCTCCGCCTCGCAGTCCGAAACCGCTGCCGGGTCCTGATCGCACTTCGTCACCACGCCGATCACCGGCGGGCCGAACACGCCCGCGAAGCCCGGGGGATAGGTCCGTTTTCTCCTGTTTCCAACAGCGTCCGCAATCATGATCACGCAGAGGGCGTCCTGGGCCGCCGCGATCAGGTGGCAGTGCATCCATGGGCATTCCAGATACGCACCCGGGGCCTCTATAGTCCGCTCACCGTACACCATCACAGGTGTCCGTCCTGTACGGACTCTCGTTTCCCCAAGCAACTCCGCCAGTGCAGACTTACCGGCCCCTCTGGGCCCGATCACCATAATCCGCTTCTGCCTCATATCCTATCTCCATCTCAGGTTCCGCCCTCGTCTCATAATCTGCGTCCACCGCGCATTACGCTCCCGCGTTACAATCCATACGCGCCACATGTTCCGCTTCCACATCACAATCCATACGCGCCACATGTTCCGCTTCCACGTCACAATCCACACACGCTACACGTTCCGCTCCCGCGTCACAATGTACCTCTTCACGTATCCCGCCTAACCCTCACGTCCGCGTAATCCCCGTCACCGCAAATCCCAGCCCTCGTTCCAAACAGTCGCAGACCGCCCGCAGCGCGGTCTCCACGCTCTCCACGTCACCCGCGACCACCACGGAGCCGGTAAACCGGTCCAGGAATCCCACCTGTACGCCCGAGGCCTTCACCGCCACATCCGCCGCAATAATAGCGGTCTCGTAAGGGGTCAGAGTCAGGATGCCGATGGCTCCCAGCGGATCGATTCCCAGGCATTCGTACACGTCCGTCACCGGTGAGGCGATCACATGGGCGATGGTGACCTGTTTGCCCGGCACGGACTCCTCGATCACCCGGCTCACGCCCTGGGCCCGGGCCGGTTCCCCTGGCTGCCCCAGCATCTCCCCGCCGCCCGGCCCAAAATTCCGCCGCGCTCCCGGTTCCCCCGGCTGCACCGGCGTCTCCCCGCCGCCCGGCCCAAAATTCCGCTGCGCTCCCGGTTCCGTCCCACTCCCCGGTCTCATCATCCCGCACACCTCCCCTCACTCAATGCCGCACCACACTCACCGGGAAATCATACTCCGTCAGCCAGCCCTCAATCCGGTCCAGATCCTCCCCGCTCAAACTGGGGTCCCCCGTAATCGGATATTCCATATCCAGCTGTCCGTATTTATTAACTCCCAGTTTATGATAAGGCAGTAGGTCGATCCCTTTAAAATTCCCGTCGTCCCGGAAGGGCAGCAGGAACTGAATCACCATGTCAATCTCCTCCCTGCTATCATTAATCCCCTTCAGCATCGGCATGCGCACCTTCACATTGTACCGGCGGCGCAGCAGCTCCCGCAGATTATGCAGAATCCGCTCGTTGCTCATGCCGGTCAGCTCGTTGTGCCGCTCCGGGTCCATGTGCTTGATGTCGAACAGAAACAGATCCACGTACCCGGCGATCTCCAGCAGTTTTTCCGTGCCGATCTGTCCGCAGGTCTCAATGGCCGTGTGAATCCCTTCCTGCCTGCAGGCCATCAAAAGATTCTTGCAGGCCTCGGGCTGGGAGGTGCACTCCCCGCCGGTCAGGGTCACCCCGCCGCCGGACAGCTCATAAAAGGCCGCGTCCTCTTCCACCAGCTTCAAAAGCTCGGACACCGTTTTCATTTCCCCGGTGATCTCCAGGGCATTCTGGGGGCAGACGGCCACGCATTTGCGGCAGCCCGTACAGGTCTTATCCCGCAAAACCACGTGTTTCCCGGTGTCCCCGGAGAGGACGTGAATCCCCTCCGGGCAGGCCGCCACGCAGGCGCCGCAGTCGATGCAGGCGCTTTTCTTAAACATCACCTGCATCTTCCGCTCCAGACCTTCCGGGTTGGCGCACCACTTGCAGCGCAGGGGGCAGCCCTTGAAAAAGACGTTGGTGCGGACTCCGGGGCCGTCGTACATATTGTATTTCTGCACGTTGAATATCAGCGCTTTGCGCTCAATCGCGCCCGTGTTTGCCTGTTCCATTCCATTTCTCCTTAAAAATGCGTCAGCATGGTGCGGCTGATGATCTCATCCTGCACATCCTTGCACAGTTCCACAAAGAATGCGCTGTATCCGGCCACGCGGACGATCAGATCCCGGTACTGCTCCGGGTGCTTCTGGGCCTCGATCAACGTGTTGTTGTCCAGGTAGTTGAACTGCATCTCTCCGTTTCCGAACATGCAGGCGGTGCGCAGCAGGGTGATCAGGCTCTCCTCCCCCTCCGGCGTATCCAGCAGACCGGCCATGATCTTGAAGTTGTGAACCATGCCGATGTTCATGCTGTCGTTGGACATCTTGGAAACGGACTTGATAATGGCCGTGGGCCCCTTGAAGTCCGCCCCCTGGGTGGGGCTGATTCCGTCGGACAGGGGCAGCCAGGCGTGGCGTCCGTTGGCGGAAGCACCTGTCATCTGTCCAAAGGGCGTATTGTTGGAAATGGACAATGTTCCATGGCTCAGCGTGGAGTACAGCGTCTTATACTTGCGGTGCTCATGCTCCGTGAAATTCACCAGGTCCGCCGCGATCAAATCCGCGTAATCGTCGTCATTTCCATATTTGGGAGCGTTCAGGCAGTCGATTCGTATCTGGTCAAAGCCCGCAAAATCAGCCTTCAACGCCTCATTGATCTGGGACAGCGTGTACTTCTGATCGTCGAACACCAACTTTCTGATAGCTGCCATGGAGTCCGCGTAGGTCGCCAGGCCGGACCAGATCACGCCGGGGCCAAAATTGTACATGGCTCCGCCCGCGGACACGTCCCTGCCTTTCTCCATACAGCCCTCGTACATAATGGACATCAGGGGCTTGGGGGCCAGCTCCTTGTGCACCCGCTGGGAAATCACCGTGGCGACGGCCGTCCATTTGGTAATGAACTTGATCTCATCCTTAACCGCCGCCTCGAACTCCTCGTAGGTCTTAAACCGGTCCGGGTCTCCCATGTCCGGGCAGACCTGCTTGCCGTACCACAGCGGAACGCCGTGATTCAAAGCCAGCTCGATGCAGATGGGCCACTGGGTATAGGAAGTGGAGGTCCACTGGTAGAGGCGGCCGGACTTCTGGGGTTCCACGCAGCCCATCAGGCAGTAGTCCCTTGCGTCCTCGATGGAAACTCCCTTGGCCAGCATCATCTTAATATGGGCGTCGTCAAAATGGCAGGCCGGGAAGCCCATGCCGGAGCGCACCACGTCCACGATTTTTTTCAAATACTTCTTCGGGGACTTGTTGTGGATGCGGCAGGCCAGTGAAGGCTGGTAAATCCGCACGTGGCGCACCGCGTCCATCAGCAGGTAGGTCAGCTCATTGGTGGCGTCCCGTCCGTCCCGGGTCACGCCGCCCACGCACATATTCACAAAGGGCTGGTAGCCGGCGAAGAACTTGGAACCGCCCTCGCTGGTGATCCACATCATCTCAGACATCTTGATCAGCATGCAGCCCGCCAGCTCGAAGGCCTGGCGGTCGTTCAGACGCCCGGACTCGATGTCGCCCTTGTAGAAGGGGTACATGTACTGGTCCACGCGGCCGATGGACATGCCGGTCTGATTTTCCTCCACCACCAGCAGGGACTCGATGGTCCAGACCGCCTGGATGGCCTCCCAGAAGGTCTCCGGCTTGTGGGCCGGCACCCTGGCGTTGACCTGGGAAATCTTTAAAAGCTCCTCCCGCCGCCTGGGGTTCTGCTCCTTTGCCGCAAGCTCTGCCGCGTACTCGGACATGCGCCTGGCGTAGATCATCACGCCCTCGGTGGTGTCGATGATGGATTTGTAGAAGTAAATCTTCTCGATATCATCGGGGTTCTCATAGTCCAGCTGCTCCAGATGTTCCCTGGCCTCCTGCTGGATGTCCAGCATACCCTTTTTCATCAGGATCACGTCGTAGCCGGGGTTGGAATCGCCGCCGCCGTTTAACGCGTGGTAGGAACAGTCGGACACGAAGGACTCGCCGGACAGCTCCCAGACGCCTGCTTCCCGGTACTGATCCTCACAGTATTCGTCCACGGATTTCCCCTTCCAGAAGGGGAACAGCTCCTCTCGCATGATTTTCTTGTCTTCCTCGGAAATGTAGAAGGGGTCCTGGGGCCGGCTGCCGATGGTGTCGATCTCATCCTCCATCCATCTCCAGGCGATATCCGGGGAAAATGCACCCGCTCTGGGCGCTCCGCAGGGCGCGCCAACGATCAGCTCATTGTCCTGGATCACCAGGGGCGCGGTCTCGCAGCAGTACCGGAAGCATTTTGCCCGCAGCATGATCTTGGGCATGCCCGGATTCTCCCTGGCAATCTTGGTAATGGCCCTGGCCCGGTAGGTGGTGATGCTGGGTTTATGGGTCAGATAGTTCTCCTTTAAAGCCTTCAGCCTGGGCGTCATCCCGTCGGGAATGTCCGTTCCCTCCTGGCAGCAGACCGCCTGCGCCGGGGCCTCCTTTTTGGTGATCTCATCCGAGACCGCTTCAAACATCTTCATCAGCGAAGCCCGCTCCTGCGGAGACATGTTCTTTGTGGCTTCCGCAAGCTTATTAGAAAATTCACGAATATCCAATGTGTTCCCCTCTCTCTGTTTTTATTTTCTAAGGCGGGAGGTGAAAAACGATCAGCGCCCCGTTTTATCAGCACTTCATTTTATCTGCTGCTAATTTTGGAGCCGCCAGGGCCCGCGCCCGTTCCCCGGGACACCCCCTGCCGTTTATTTCATTGCCCGTACTATTTTGCCGTACTATTTCCCGTACTATTTTCCGTACTATTTTCCGTACTATTTTTCCGTACTATTTTTCCGTACTATTTTTCCGTACTAATTTTCCGTACTAATTTTCCGTTCTAATCTTCCGTTCTAATGTTCCGTATTAATCTCCCGCACTAATCTCCCGTACTAATTTCCCGCACTAATCTCCCGTACTATTTCCCCGTCTCCACCGGCGCTCTGCGCACCCCGAGGGCCACACTCCGCAGGTACACCAGGTTCATAGGGGAAACGTTGTCCGCCGTGATCCCCAGCCCCGCGCTGGCCGCGCCCAGATGGACGGCCGGAAACAGGTTGGTGGTGGCTCCCATGGCTCCGAACACGGCGGACGTGTTCACCAGAATCCGCCCCACCGGCTTCTTCGCGGCGAACTGTCCGATCACCGCCTGGTCCCGGGAGTGGATGGCCAGGGTGTGGCACCGGCTGCCGTTTGCCAGCAGCTCCATGCATTTCTCGCAGGCCATGGTCCAGTCCGGTTCAATGTAAAATACCATCACCGGGCAGTTCATGGCTTCGGCGTAAGGATTGTGATCCGACACGTATTTCTGCCGGGACACCAGCACCCGTGTGCCCTCCGGCACCTCAAAGCCCGCCCGTTTCGCCAGCCAAATAGCCGTTTTTCCCATATACTCGGGGTCAATATGCCCGGAAACGCCGCACAGCAGGCGGATCAGCATTTCTTCCTCTTCCCCGCTCATAAAGTGGGCTCCCAGCCGGTTCATCTCCCGCTCCGCCTGCTCCGCGACCGCGGCGTCCACCACCACATACTGCTCCGAGGCGGCCGCTGTCCCGCAGTCAAAGCTCCGGCTGCACAGAATGTCCTCCGCCGCCTGCTTCACATCCGCGGTCCGCTCGATAAAGGCCGGGCTGGGGCCGGTTCCGCCGAAAATCACCGGTTTCCCGGACCTTCTGGCCTCCTCCAGCATTTCCGGCGCGCCGCTTGCCAGCACCAGGGACGCGGCCGGATGGCTCATCATCCGCGCCGCTCCTTCCCTGGCCGCGGTATCCGGGCAGGCCATGGCTCCCTCGGGAAGTCCCGTCGCGCAGCCGGCCTGGGCCAGAATCTCCACCGCCGTCCGGGTGGTCCGCTCCGCCCTGGGATGGGGTGAAAATACGATGGCGTTGCCGGATTTCACCGCCAGCACCGCGGCGCTGATCACAGCCGCCACCGGTCCAAAAGCAGGCGTCGGGGCCACAATCACCCCAAGAGGCACGCCGATCCGGGCGATACCCGCACCGGGGTCCTCCTCCAGCACGCCCACGAAGCGCCGCCCGGCCAGCCGGGTCTCAAGGGCCTCGCAGACAAAGCGGTCTTTTATGTATTTATCCCGCCAGTTCCCGTAGCCGGTCTCTTCCGCCGACAGACGGGCCAGCTGGGAAAGCCGCTCCCTCGCCGCCTCCAGCATGGCGGCCGCGATCCGGTCCAGCTTCTCCTGCGGAAACGCCGCCAGGGCCTCTTTGGCCTGGGCCGCCCGCTCCATCAGGATTCTGGCCTCCTGTACGGAGAGCAGATCCTTGTCAACAAAATTCATAGGCTCCTCCTGTCTCCCACAGCCGCCCTATGCCTGGGGCAGCAGGTTATCCAGGCTGTAGCGTTTTATAATCTTCTCCAGCACGGGATGGGGCCTGGGAATGACCACGGAGCTGTAGACCTCCGCTCCCATATCCTTCACCGCCTTCACGCCCGCCTCCACCGCGGTTTTGCAGGCTCCCACGTCCCCGCGCACCAGCACGGAAATATAGCCGGAGGCCACGTTCTCATAGCCGATCAGATCCACGTCCGCAGCCTTGCACATGGCGTCCGCGGCCTCCAGGACAAACACCAGGCCGAAGGTCTCGATCAGCCCGATTGTATCAAACTGTTCCATATGTTCGTTTTCCTCTCTCAACTATTTACGCGTCAATGTCGTGAACCGAGACGATATCGCCCACGCCGCCGATGGGGCGGGGCATCACGTTCTTAGCCGTCAGCTTTCCCACGGCCGCAGCCGCTGCAGCGCCCGCCTCCACGGAGGAACGCACCGCCGCCACGTCGCCCTTCACCATGATGGTGACCAGGGTGGAGCCCACGTTCTCGTAGGAAACCAGCTCCACGTCCGCGGCCTTTAACATTTTATCCGCCGCCTCCAGCGCGGGAACCATCCCCACCGTCTCAACCAGCCCAAGGGCTTCCTCGCCGTAATATCTCATCTCTTATGCCTCCCGTCAGTTGTTTTGGCGGTATTTCGCGGGCACGTATTTCTCCACCGCGGCTTTCCCGTCCTCGTTGATGGCATAGCGCAGGGACAAATCCCCCTGTGCGTCCAGCTCGTAGCTCTTTAACGTCAGCAGGCCGTTGGCCTCCAAGGACATCACATGGTCCAGGTAGCGCTGCTTTGTAAACTGGCGCTCCCCGCCGTACTGGGGCTTTAAAGACTCCATGATCTGTGCCACGTCGGCGCTCTCCACGCCGTAAAGATAATTCAGCACCGCCGTTCTCGCAGGTAACAACATGTTCTTATTCTCCCTTCCTAAACAAATCCAGCGGATTCATGGTCACCAGAATCGCGCCCAGCACGATCACCACGGAACCGATCACAATGGTGGGCGTCAGTGCCTGCCCCAAAAACAGTACGCAGAAGAACACGCCCCAGAAGGCATAGGTCACGTTGAGGGACATTCCGATGGCGCAGCCCACCGTGGAATTGCTCTTATACCAGCAGACAAAGGACACCGCCGCGTTCAGCCCTGCCGCGGCCAGCCACAGAAGGGGAAGCCCCGCCGCCATGGTGCCGCCCAGCAGCGCCAGGCCGCCCACCAGAGGAACGATGATCACCAGGTCCACCACGCCGGAGATCAGCTCCCGCAGGTTCACCGCCACATCCGTGTCGATCATGGCTCCGCCGTAGCTGGAGAGCATTCCCTCCAGGCCCCAGCTCACCGCCGCGATCAGCGCGCAGATGATTCCCAGAGTAAAATTGGGGCTGCCCTCCGGCTTCACCCAGTTGATGATAATGGCTCCGGCCACGCAGATCATCATACCCGCAACCACCCGCTTGGTAGGCTTCTGCTTCAGGAAAATCCAGGCGAAAATCGCTCCGAACAGGCTGCAGGTGGCGGAAATGGGAATGGCGTAAGCTCCCGCCATTGCCAGGCCTACCAGGTACGCGCCGTTGGCGATGGGGCCGCCAAGCAGTGATCCCAGCACGATCATTTTCCCGGGGAAGGTGTTGAGGCTCCGCCCAAGCTCTCCCAGCCGTCCGCATTTGGCGTTGTAGATGGTCAGCCAGATTCCGGCGAACAGGTCGTTTAAGCCGGAACAAACATAGGGAGCCGCCAACATTCCCACCGCGCTGGCCAGGGGCTCATAGTACCCCGCCACCAGCACCAGGGTGGTGTAGATTCCGTAGGTCAGGCCGGAAATCAGGCCCGTGGTAATGCCGGTCACGCGGAATTTTTTGCCGACCAGCTTCATTTTATCATCCGCAGTCATGGGGATTGCCCCCTTTGCATTTACTACTGCTCCGTCGCCGTTCATAAATCGCCTCTCCTATCTCACTGTTCTGCCGTTTTCGTCTTGGGGAGAATGGTCTCCACCTCCGCGTGGGGGCGGGGGATCACATGGACGCTCACCAGCTCGCCCACTCTCCCGGCAGCCGCTGCTCCCGCGTCCGTTGCCGCCTTCACGGCTCCCACGTCGCCTCTCACCATCACAGTGACCAGGCCGCCGCCGATAAACTCCTTGCCAAGCAGCGTCACGTTGGCTGCTTTTACCATGGCGTCCGCCGCCTCTATGGAGCCAACCAGTCCCTTTGTCTCAATCATTCCCAGTGCGTCATACTTCATGATCTCTTCTCCTTTTCATCGAACCGCCCCTCGTGCCGGACATCATGCACAAAAAGCCGTCGTCTCTTATTTGCGATTGTTGATTTGCGTTTGGCCTGCGCAGGTTAGAAAACATTTTGATCAGCGATATCACTAACTTTTTAAATATGACATATGTTTTTCTATGCATTTAGTATAGAGCCTCCCCTAAGGTGGAATGTCAACTGTTTTTTTGAGAAATTTTTAACTTTTTCCCCGGCCCTCCGAAGGCGGTTGTCCGGAAACAGCCTGTTTTCCAGGGAAATACAGGGTTTGCAGGGAAATATTACCATAGATTTGGGCACAAAAAAAGAGGGGAGCACATGGACGTCCGCCTCTTTTCGACTGTATTTCCCCTCTGCCGCCCCTGATATTCAGGGTGCTGCCTGTGGAATTTTCCGCTGTTCCGGCCGGAAAGGCTTTCCCCTAAGGGGAAGCTTTTAGGGGGCGGGTCTCCTCCCTGACAATCGGCACCACCACCTCGGTGACGAATTCCACCGGTTCCCGGGTGGTCCAGTAGTCCACCACATACCGCTCGTAACACTCCGGGCCGCAGACATAGCCCCTGGCCGCCGCCCAGTCCCGGATACGGCCGTACTCCTCCCCGATGGTCTCAAACGCCCCCACATGGTAGACACTGGCCGCCATGATCCCGCCATACACCGTGCGCCCCGTGCCCGGCTTGAAGGGCCGCACCGCCTTCTGCAAAATGCCCGCCCGGGTGCAGGTCCCGTTCATTTTGTCCTCATAGGACGGAAATTTCAGGATTACGGGCCCGGAAATCTCGTTCTCCACGCTCTCCAGGTAATTCACCCACTCAATATTGATGATGGAGTCCATATAGCGGTAGCTGAAATCCTGTTCCAGATAGCAGCACTCCACCGGCTGTATGTATTTGACGGAAATCTCCTGCTCCGGATTCTGCACCACCATCTGGGCCTCCCGGATCAGCTCGTACCACTCCTTCACCGACACAAAGCTGTTGTGGATCGACTGTTCCAGCTCCTTCAGCTCGTCGATTTTGTCCAGAAAATTCTGCTTCAGGAAATAGTAGCCGTTTCCGCCCACCAGCCCCTGCATCTCCTCCAGCTTAAAGCCCATCTGCTTGTAATATTTCAGCACCGGCACCGTCAAAAGCGTCTCCCGGCTGTAATAGCGATAGCCGTTCTCCCGGCACACCATATCCGGCCTGACCACCCCCAGCTGGTCGTAAAAGCGCAGCGCCTTTTTGGAAATGTTGCAGATCCGGCTGACCTCCCCGATTGAATACAGCTCATCCTTTTGCATGTCCCCTGTTTCCCCCTTCCGGTTTGATGATTCAAGTATAAACCTTCCCGTTATGTGGAATGTCAAGGCCTTTGTAAAGGCCGTCCGCCATGGGGAAAACGGGCGAAAAAAGAGCAGCCGGGACGAAAAATCGGCTGTTCCACCGCACTTCGTCCCGGCCATTCCATTTTTTTACAGTTAAATCCTTCCACTATAGTGGAATGTTTCCGGCCTCCGCCGCCTTTGTCACCGGCACGATCACCTCGGTCACAAATTCCGCCGGTTCCCGGGTGGTCCAGTAGTCCACCACATAGCGCTCATAGCACTCCGGGCCGCACTGGTAGCCCCGTTTTCCGGCCCATTCCAGAATCCGCTCATACTCCTGGTCAATGGTCTCGTGGCTGCCGATGTGGTAGACGCTGACCGCCATCCCGCCGCCCACAACGGTCTGTCCCGGATTCTTCTCGTCCGGCAGCACCGCCCGCTGCATGATGCGGGCCCGGGCGCAGTTCCCCTTCATTTTCTCTTCCAGGGAGGGGAATCGCAGGATCACCGGCCCGGTGATCTTCTGGCCGATCTCCTCCAGGTAATTAGTCCAGGGAATGTTGATGATGGAGTCCATGTACTCGTAGGCGAATTCCTGATCCATGAAGCAAAAGAATTCCTGGCTCATGAACTTCACGGAAATGTCCCGGATATCGTTGCGGATCACCATCTGCGCCTCCCGCACCAGCTCGTACCAGTCCTTCACCGCCACCAGGCTGTCGTGAATCTCCTGCTCTTGGGCCTTTAACTCATCGATCTTGCTGCGGAAATTCTGCTGCACGTAGTAGTAGGTGTTGCCGCCTAACAGCTCCTGCATCTCCTCCAGTTTGAAGCCCATCTGCTTGTAGTATTTCATCACCGGCACCGTCAGCAGCGTCTTGCGGCTGTAGTAGCGGTAACCGTTTTCCTCGCATATGTAATCCGGGGAAATTACCCCGATCTTGTCGTAGTAACGCAGCGCTTTGGCGGAAATGTTACAGATTTTTCCTACCTCGCCGATGGTGTAGTATTCTTTGTCCTTCGTTGGTGGTTCCTCCTTTCTGTGTGGGGGTAGACGCGGGCAGCGGCGGGGCGTTCTCCGCCACCCTTATGTCAAGTCCACGACAAAAAATAATTCCTGTAGAAGTCAAAATCGCTAACAATCGTATAGAATTTCTGTGTTCACTCAATTTGAAAAGTGAATGAGTATTTGCCATGAGGGGCAATACCATCTCTTTGTATAAAGCTTCCTGTTAGATTCTCATATTTGATACCAGCCATCTTAGTAAACTCCTTTGACTGAGTGCTTGGAATTAAAAGGGTAATTTCACATGAATACACACAGGTATCAAACTCTTTTCCTTTATCACTAAACCAGGGAAAGCATTTTGCATAGAAAGCATAAAATTGGCTCTATCAAATAAATTTGTGGTTCCTTCAATATGAACAGTCGTGTCAGCATGGATAATAGAAATGACCACTAATTGAACTCCAAGTGTTTCTATGCATATTGGTAAAATAGCTGTAGCTATGTAGTCAAACTTGGGGGGCTTACTATGAATGGAATCTATACTATGATATTCCTAATTCGTAATATGCAGTTTATCTCTCCAATCAGAAATTTCTTGACTAATCTGCTCTACCTTATCTTCAGCTTTATATAGCGCCTTTTTAATTTGATATTGTTTAGCCTGAGCCGAAAGTGTTTCATTTTCAATCCAAAAATGTAAATTGTCTATCGAACTAATGCAATCAATAAACATATATAAAAAATCACCGATTTCTTTATTATGGGAATGTCCAAAATTTTGTAATTGTATATATAGACGGGTAATTTCCGATTTCTGTTTTAGAATTTCTGATATAAGATCATCCCATCTATTTTCCTGATAAAAGCATTGAATCGTTTGGTAAATTGTACAGAATTCCTCCCATATTTGATGATAGTTAACAAACAGAGTCTTATCATCATTAAATATATGTTGATTATAATAGTCTGACATGGTACTGTAAGACTTATCATAATCCCAGTAGTAACCTTTTTCAAAGTTCTTAAAGGTAAGAGGACGATATTCTTGTATTGTGTAGAGCTTGTTCCAAGCCCATCCCTATAACTGAATTGGCTTTTTTCCATATATCAGTATCTGATAGGTCAGATAAATGTGAAGGAATTTCATATTGCAACTCTATTGACAGGCTACCCAATCCAGGAATTCCTTTGGTTGAAGAAAGACCAGAACCGATGGGAAACCTTATCTTAGGCCCATAGTAAAACAATTTTTCAATAAAAGATTATGATGCTGCATCTAGCTATAGTTTACTTTGGTTGTATTCATACTCCTGTGTCCATTCATCCAATTTTTTCTGTAATAAAGTCTTATCAGGAAGATATAAACTATATTCGGAGGCATAAATATTAGCATCTGGTGGTAACGTCAGTTGGACAATGCTATCAGTTTTTTCTTTACAGAGTAAAATCCCTATTGTCGGTTTTTCAAAATCCTGCTTCACATATTTGTCAAAATAGTTGACATACATTTGCATTTGCCCCAAATCCTGATGCCTCAGTTCTTCGGTTTTTAAATCAATCAAAACGTAGCATTGCAGTAAACGATTGTAGAAAACGAGATCCACATAAAAATTTTTCTCATCAAACGAAAAACGCTTCTGGCGTGCTTCAAACAAAAAACCTTTCCCTAATTCCAGCAAAAATTTCTGTAACTTTGATATAATAGCTGATTCTAAATCACTTTCTGAATATACCGCCTTTTCTTCCATTCCTAAAAACTCCAAAACAAAAGGATTTTTCAAAACATCCTGAGGTTTTTCAATTACCTGACCTTCATTTGCTAATTTTAAAACTTCCTCTTTGTTTCTGCTCAAGGCAAGACGCTCATACAGGCTGCTATTAAATTGCCGCTTCAGCTGCGGTACAGACCATTGGTTCTGGAATGCCTCAATTTCATAAAATTTTCGTATTTTCTTATCAGAAATTCTCATCAAAACCTGATAGTGCGACCAACTCAATTTGAATTCAGCAGAAGCCTTCTGCTGAATTGCCAAATCGTTATTTTCTATATTTTCAAACTGAATATTCTCTACCTTTTCTTTATATGTTAAATAAAATTTTCTAAAACTCCTTAAGTTTGTTTCTGAAAAGCCTTTGCCAAACTGAGAGGTTAAATACTCCGATAATGCTTTTATCAGAGTTGTCCCATATTTTGCTCGATTTCGTCCTTTCTGTTCTTCCTGTACGATCATTCTGCCAATTTCAAAATTAGTGACACAAATTACGGTATTCGCTGTTGAAGCAACCATTTTTCTTGATTCTGCAATTAAATTTGCAGCATTCTCATAGAATGTATGATCGACCGTTAACACTGTTGTCTGATTCATTTCATATTTATTAATTACCATATCTGTTATAATCCCCTTCCTAATTACTCAGCCTCCTCCAACAGACGATTCGAATCTGTATCCTCAAAAATATGATTTCTTCCATTATTCTCACATTGCTTCCCAATTCCGACCCTTAATTCATCGTCTATTGTATTCAAATTGCCTGACTTCAGCGGTGATGGAGTAAACAAATAGTATGCATACCCAGATGAATCATTTTCTTAGTAGCCGATATATTCTTCTGTGTATGGGATCATTGCGTTTACTTCTAAAAAATATTTAATTAGGCATATCATATAATTTGAGACATAAAAAACATAGTCCTTAATTTATTCCAGAAAATTCCAAATAGTACAATATAAATCCTATGTTGGCTTTCACGACCTAGCCAGCCCCGGATCAGCCGCCCGCAGCGGCCCGACTATGGGCTACTCCCGCCCGTCCCCCGCCTCTTCCAACGTCCCATCCTCCGCCAGATAATACCGCTCCTTCCCCTGAGTCCGCTTTCCATACTCCACGGCCCGGACCGGGCACCCGCAGATGCAGGCCATGCACTGGGTGCATTTCCTGCCCCAGACAGGCTTTCCGCCCTCCAGGCGGATATTGTTCAGCGGACAGAGCTTCACGCAGCGGCCGCAGCCCACGCAGGCCTCCGCCGCATAATATCCCCTGGCGTTTACGTACAGCGGGTAGAACAGCCGGTTCACGATGCTGCTCTTCACCCGGCCGCCCCAAGTAACCTTCGGCCCCGGAAAGGGCTTCCCCTCCCGGATCAGCCCGGCGATGCGCTCCAGCTCCGGTTCAGCCCGGCGGATGATCTGTTCCGCCTCCTCCCGCCCCGGAGCCTGATACATCGTAATATAATTTTCCGGCATCACCAGCGGCTCCAGGCCGCAAAACCGCAGCCCCTTCTTCGCGCAGAGCCTGCGGGCGTATTTTGCCGCATTCCCCACGTCGTCGCCGCAGGTCAGCACAAAATAGATCCCGGTATTTCCCGAAAATGAAGCCTGGCGGATGAACCGCTCCACCACCCGCGGAAGCCGCCAGGCGTACACCGGGCTCACCACAACGTAATAGTTTTTCGAGTGCAGCCCGATGGCCGCGCCCTCCTTTAAGCACTGGTTGATGGAGTTCACCGGCTCCCCGGTCAGCTCTCCCAGCCGCAGGGCCGCATAGCGGCTGTTTCCCGTTCCGCTGAAATATAAAATCATACTGCTCTCCTTCTTAAAATTCCGGCTCATCCGGCCTTTCCGCATTTTTCATATCCTTCAGAAAACGCCCGGCATTTTTCATGTTCGTCTCCACCTTGAACAGAACCTTCCCGTCCGCTCCCAGGACCCGGATGGTGCTGCCGTAGGCCGTCTCTATCCCCGTCTCCACCCGGTAAATCTGATCCAGATACCAGACGCCCCGGACCCCGGCCATGTTCCGGTAGGTCACGCTCTGGCGGGCCACCGTCACCCTTCTGGCAAAATAGCTTCCCACACAATACGTTCCACCGGACAGCAGAAACAGGTACACCACTGCGACCATCATTTCCACTACCGGGCCCTCCCCCTCCAGCAGGTCCGAACATGCAGCCGCAGCCCCCAGGGCAATGGCTCCCGCCGTGCAGACAATCCCCAACACCAGCACAAACCACTGTTCATGTATCTCATAGCTGTCCGGGTCCGTTTCATCTCTTCCCAGGCTGCGGACGCCAAACCACACCTCCGCCATCACGCAGATCACCGCGGGCAGCAGCCAGAACAGGACATTGATATGCATATTTCGCGCCTCCTCACAGACTCATGTTCCGCTCCCATCCAGCGTCCAGCCGAAATCCCCATGGTAGATCATCTGCCGGGTCATTCCGCCGTCGATGCAAATGTTCTCCCCGTTGATAAATCCCGCCTTTGGACTGCACAGAAACAGCACCATGTTGGCGATATCCAGCGGATTTCCCACCCGCCCCGCGGGCTGCTGAAATGCATCCGGCCCGTGATATTCCTTAAAATCCGTGTCGATCCACCCCGGCGAGATGGAGTTGACCCGCACCCGGCCCGCCAGGCTCACCGCCATGGCGTGGGTCAGAGCGTGGATTCCGCCCTTGGCCGCGGTGTAGCTCTCCGTCCCCGGCTGGCTCATGCGGTCCCGAGAGGAGGAAATATTCACCACCGACCCATTTTCCCCGAAATGCTCCTGAAACAGCCGGGTCAGCATGTAGGGGGCCGCCACGCCCACCCGCAGGACATAGTTGAAATCCTCGTAGCTGCAATCCGGCAGGCCGCCCCTGGTCAGCATGGCGTTGTTGATCAGGAAATCCACCCGGCCGTAGTCCCGGATCACCTTCTCGGAAAATGCCCGCAAAACCGATTCCTCGGCCAGATCGCCGGTAAAATACCCGTTCTCTTCCTTATCCAGAATACAGACGACGGCCCCGGCCTTGCGGAATTCCTCGCAGATCGTCTTTCCGATGCCGTGGACGCCGCCGGTGACCACGGCGATTTTCCCTGCAAACTCCCCTTCCGGCAAGCTGGCCTGAGGCGTTTCACGGTACGGCTCATACTCGGATTCGCTCAGCGCCAGGGGCAGGCCCAGGGCGGTTTTCACCTGCACGCCGCCGTACCAGGTGTCCTCCACGGTGAAAATATCGCCGTTCTGGTAATCCTCGGAAAAACTGTCTTCTTTGTGTATCACTTTTATTTGATCGCCTTTAGATAGTTTCATAAATGCCCTCCTTGATACCGGACGTCCCCAGCCGGTAAATCCAGGCGTCCGGCACATACTCCTCAATAATCCAGCGCGCCATATTGTACCAGCTGAGGCAGTGATTAAGAATAATCGCGTCCGTGGTCACCACCGCCTCCCGGCCATAGAGCGTGCGGTCCACATCGGGTCGCAGCTCCACCTCCGTCTCAACGCCCGCCGCCACGCCGCGCTCCCGGATCAGAGCCGCAAGGCGGCCGGAATTGGAGACGGGCTGATCCAGGTAAATTTTCGCCGCACTGATCCCATGTTCCCCCATATAGCGGAACATGGAGGAAACGGCCAGCTCCGTCTTGTCCACGAGGCGGTAAGTTCCCCGCAGCCCCGCCAGGTCCCGCACCGTGCCGTCGGCCCCGCCGATGAGCAGGGAACCGGAAAATGCCACCTCCAGGGTCACGATCAGGTTAAAGCCGTCGATCACCACCGCCTGAGGCGGGGAAAAGCGGCCGATCTCCGCCCGGCGGCGTTTTTCGATCATGTCCTCCGGGGAAAGTATCCGCGCCAGGGCCATGCGCTGCCGCTCGGACAGCATGTAGTGGTTTCCCACAAAGGTGCTGGCGGATTTGACGTCGTAACCCCGGTTGATCAGAAACCCCACCTCCACCGCCGCCCGCTCCATGAAATCCCGGTATTTTGGCCCGAACTCCACCGCGTCCTGCGGCACATAGCCCCGTCTCACAATGTCCATTTCCTCATACCTCCGTCAGGTTACATATTTTGAATAGCGCCGTAGCGGAAATTCCCCGTCATGGGGCTGGAAGCCGTGCTCCGGCAGTCCGCTCATATCCCCGGCGGAGCACACCCGCACCGCTCCGGCCCGCCAGAACAGGTGGGCGAGCATTTCCCGCTCCTCCTCCCCGCAGATCAGCCCGACGGTCTGAAGATAGCCGCTGTTATCCCGCAGGACCGGCAGAATATCCGGCTTTGGAAGGGACTTCACCCAGCAGTTGCCGTACATCAGCGAGGCTTCGGGGCGGGGATCATTCTCCAATGTCACGCTGGCACGCGTGCCGGAAAATACATGCTTTCCCCCGTAGGCGGACGCTTCCAGGCTGCTGCACTGCACCCGCAGGGTATTCCTGGCCCGCGCGCCAATGTCGGCGGACGGGCGGAGAAGGCCCTCCGATTCCAGAATTTCCAAAAAGTATTTAGAAAATTCTTCCAATTCCGTTTCATCTTTGGTCTCCAGGTAAATCCCCTGGCAGGAGCTGCACAGAACCTGCCTGGTGTCCAGCATATGCCGGGCCAGCAGGCGCAGCTGCCGTCCGCCGTCCTGCCCCCGGACGCCCTTAAACGTCGCATAGGCAAAGCTGATTTTGTGTCCCCACTCGATCAGTTTTACCAACGGCCCGGCCAGTTCCCGGACTCCCCGGACCGCCTCGTCCCCGCCCCACACTGCGATGCCGTCCGCCAGACCGGCCAGACGCTTCATGGCGGCCCGGTCGGTCGAGGAGATGCGGAACACGTACAGATAGGGCCCCAGCTTTGGTTCAATGTTCACCAGCCTGCGCAGGAGGAAACTGGAAATTCCGTTGTCATGTTCCGGCAGCTTCAGCAGATTGATATTGCCGGCCAAAAGTCCTTCCACCGCGCTGTAAGCCGGAAGCCCCTCCATATTCCCCGCCCCGATATGGAGCAGCACGCCAAGAGGATAGCGGCGCACGCCCTCCGGCAAGGGCGGAAGTTCCCAGCGCAGCCGCTCTTCCAGGCAGGGACGGCTGAGGAAACGGGCGGCGCGCCGGGCCTGGGCTATAACGGAATCTGCGCCCTGGACCATAACCGAATCTGCGCTCTGGGCCATAACCGAATCTGCGCTCTGGGCCATAACCGAATCTGCGCCCTGGGCCATAACCACGTCTGCGCCCTGCCCTCGATCCATCCCCGTCCCCATGGCCATTTCCAGCACCCGGTCATACTTCCCGTCCAAAATCTCCCGCGCCAGAATATCACAAGCCCCGATCACCGTCTCTGCCTCCAGGGTTGGCCCCGCCAATGTACCGGCCAGCCGTGCCTTCAACACCTCGTATCGCATAGCCCTCAGCCCCCTTCCAGAATTTTCTCCGCCCCGGCCGCGCAGGTTCGAATCTCCGAAAGCCCCGCCCGCCCCAGAATCTCAAAATAAGGCGCCTGAATGCCGCAGCCGCAGGACTCCCCCGGATACAAAATCCCCAGATCGTCCGTCATCACGCTGACAAGGGGCATGCTGTCCGCGATGGGCGTAATCAGATTCACCAGCCCGGGCCGCCCAAATCCCAGCGGCCGAAGCGTGTCCACGTCCCGGATGATCACCCTGCTGTAAACCGGCACATGAAAATGGTGCCGCCCACAGTCGCAGTACATCGAAGGATGTTCCACCGCTCCGTAAAACTCCCGGCAGCTCTCCTCCCCTATACCCAGCACCTCCTTTAGCAGGCGGTAAACAGCCTCCTTCTCCGGCTGCTCCCTGTAAAACTGTTTCCATCCGCCTCCCAGCAGCACCATGGAACCGGCCGGAAACCGGAACCGCAGCCCCTCGCGCTTGAGCTCTAATAGAAGAAAATAAAGATACGCCGGAAATCCCACCAGCCGCACCGGAACCTTCTGCCCCGCATACCGTTCCAACGCCTGTTTCACCCCTGGAAAATCCGGCCGGTATCCACCGGCTACGCGTTTCAACGCATACTTCACCTGGAGGTGCGCCGCGTACAGCAGGCTGGCCCTCTGGGTTTTGGAGATAGCGGTCTGATTCTCCCGGTGCGGCTCTTACCCCAGCACAATATAATTGGCAGGCACAGGCGAAAACAGCCCCCGGGCCTTTCCCAGCCCTGCCGCCATAGCGGCTCCCCGGGCCAGAGCCGCCCACTCCAGGCCAATCCGGCTCACCAGTCCCCCGGTGCCGGAGGAGGTGGCCCGCACCGCCAGACAGTCCGGATCCATGGTCCAAAGCGTGTGGCGCTTGAAAAATGCGGTGGGAATCGGCGGGATACGGTGCAGATCTTCGATCCGCTCCAGGCTGTTTGCGGAAAATCCCTCCGCCTTCAGCATCCGCCGGTATGCCGGGTTGTATTTCTGATGAAAGCGCACATTGTCGCGGACCGCCCCCAAAAACAGGCTGTCCGTGGCCCTGTGATCAAAAATGTCGCCATATCGGTAAAGCCGCCCTCTGCAATCAGCCATTGCGCGTTTCCCCACACTCAAACAGCAGCACCTTCCGCGCTGCATAATCCTCCGCCACCATCCCATGGATACACTCGTCACAGATTCCCTGGCAGTTCCGCCCGCCGCGGCGCAGGATTCCTTCCTGCCGGAGGCCGCATTTTTCCATCACCTTCCCGGAATTGGGATTATTCGTGTCGTGGTCTGCCTGAATCCGACCGGCTTTCTCCACCTCAAAGAAAAAGCGGATCACCTCGGAAAATGCCTCCGGCATCAGACCCTGCCCCCACCATCTGCGTCCCAGGCAGTAGCCGATGATGACGCTGTCCACACTCGGGTCCTGCCTGACAACGCTGATATTTCCGATCACATTTCCCTCGTCCTCCCGAAACGCGATGCCCCAACAGTAATAGTCCAGGTTCTGGTACTGGGCGATCCATTCAGAAAGGATCCGTTTTGTCTCCTCCACGTTCTCATGGGGTGTCCAGGTCAGAAATCTGGTCACCTGGGGATCATTGGCCCAGTTCCGGTACATGGCCGGAGCGTCCTCTATCACAAAGGGGCGCAGCACCAGCCGCTTCGTTTCCAATCTTATGGTTCCTGAGTGGTTCATCTCTTCGTCCTCCCGCCTTCCGGCCTCGCGCCCCGGCCTCCGGAAATGGGCCGGGCGCAGCAAAACTCCAGTATAGTGTCCCTATTGTACCATAAACAGGAAGCTCGTGAAAGACCTCGCTAATTGTTTCGGCATGTATCACGTGTTCATACAATATCACACTACACCGGAGTTATTTTTAATTTTTCATATAAAACGCCCTGCTGTCCTTGGCCCGCATGGTCGCCAGGATTCCGTCCAGGTGGTCATACTCGTGCTGAAGCAGCTCCGACAAATCCCCCTCCAGCTCCATTTCCTTGTCCTGCCAGCTCCGGTCCTTGTAATGAATCCGGCAGCGGCGATAGCGGTCCACCTTCACCAACAGACCCGGAAATGACATACAGTCGTCCATCACCTCCATCATCTCCCCGTCCGGGAACTCCAGCACCGGGTTGATCAACAGCACCGGCTCCCCAACGTTCATATAGAGCACCCGTTTTTTCACTCCGATCTGCGGCGCCGCGATGGCCCGGCCCGCCTGATAAATCCGCCGGAACTCCATCATAGTATCGTGCAGGTCCCGCTCCAAAGCCTCCATCTCCGGCAGCTCCTCCTCCCGGACGACCTCGCTGATCTCGTAAAGCGCCGGATTTCCCAGCAATAAAATTTCCTTTATCATATTCCGTTTTTCCTCCTCCGTATGATTCTACCGGTTTGCGCCCTCCAGACGCCGCTCCTCCTCCGCCATAAACTCATAAACAAACAAAATGCTCTCCACCGTCAGCTCCTCGCACAAATGCGGCGGATCCCACTCGTTAAATCCACCCGGCCTCAGCTCCAGACAGCGCAGCGATCCGAACCGCGACCTGAACTGTCCGGCGAACCGCCTGCACATGTCCACGCGCTCTCCGTCCGCAACTCCCTTTGCGCCGAAATACGCGCCCAGCATCATCAGCGCTCCCTCCACCAGGCCGCACTGCGCCCGGAAGCCACCCGCGCCGTGCATCCCAACCGCCGCCGCATAGGTCTGATCTTCGATGTGAAACCCCAGCAACTCCCCCAGGCAGAGCATCGTGGTCCTTGCGCAGTTCACATCCCGGTCATAATACAGGCTGTGCACCCGCTCTCTCACCAAAGCTTCCACGTCCCCTGAGGCTGAGTTTCCGTCCACACTCAAATATTGTTTTTCACCCATCCGGTTCTCTCCTCCATAATCCTGCCCGAAAAGCGGCAGATATCTAAGTCGGCAGGGTTCATTTTCCATGTATCGGAGCCCTCTCGTACTTATTACATTTATTTTATCCTAACATGGTCATGGAAACAAGATTTTTTCACGTATCGGGAACTTCTGATATGTAAGTGCCACACGGAAATACTTGTGGCATGTGATTTTTTCTGATGCACGGTACGGGGCAGAGAGTTAAAATGCGCTCTTGTAAAGACAAAGGAGAGATGATAATATATATAATAATCATAAAGGCTGCGATGAACGATGAGGGCACAGCCGATTTTAAAACAGAATTTATAAGCGGAAGGAAACAAGCTCCCCATATCATTCAATCAGAAGGAGAATGGGGTTATCAAACCGCCTGAGGGCGGGTGGTATGGACAAGCTGAGGTGACGGCGGAATGAAAAAAAAGCAAGGTGGTTGTAGAACCGCTTTTGTTATCTGGGGAATTGTGACGGTAATGATTGGATTTGCATTAAACAGCATCAATAAAGCTGGTGAAAATATCAGTACCATTATTTTTGGCGCCTTAGTATTGGGAGTATCAGGTGCATTTTTAGTATTTTGTATTTGCATGGTAATTATTACCAGTAAAATAAAAATAATTGAACGGAAGCAAAGGCAAAAAGACCGAGCAGAAGGAATCAGCCGATATAACCGTATTATCCATATCGGAGGATTGAATGCACCTAAAAATTGTATATGCAATGTGATATTAAATCCAAGCCGCCTGGTGATTGAGTGCGGAGGCAATGAATTTTCGCTTGGTATAAAGAAAATTCGTAACGTTGACTTTCAACTAGACATAAATGAGCAACAATATTTTGAAAATAGTGCGGCTGACGGAATATTCGGCGTAAGCGGAGCAGTTGATGGCACGACGCTTAGAACAACGATAAAACGAGATGTAAAATGCTATGCAATTATCTCATATGACGATAACCAGGGAAGGTTCAGGACATTTATCCTGCGGGATGAGGTTCCAAATTTGGGCGTATGTGCAAGGCTGGTAGATACTCTTAAACCCATGATAAATGTACGGATGAATAAAGTAGAATTATAAATGACAAATGAAACATTCAGTTGATCATCTTCTGTGCAAAAAGAGTATGTGAAAGTTTTTCTGTAAATAAGGTTTTAAAAGGTCTTCTATGGTAAAATAAAAATCATAGGAGGCCTTTTATTATGGCAAGAGAAAAGAAACCCGTACACAAAGTACAAATGACAGATGGGAAAAGGAACATTATCCAGCAGCTCCTTCAGGAGTA
>OJKJ01000191.1_pt1 | contig 43767 bp, 33 predicted proteins | sample 1596491 | NCBI WGS metagenome assembly OJKJ01 (sample SAMEA4350160, study PRJEB24818) | metagenome | biome: human; feature: gut; material: faeces | place: Denmark | collected 2013-09
TACCTGAACATCCGGGAAACGCCCAGCCTGGACGGCAAGATCATCGGCAAGCTGTCCGGCGACGCCGGCTGTGAGATTCTGGAGACGGACGGGGAGTGGTCCCATATCACCTCCGGCGGGGTGGACGGCTATATCAACAACCAGTACCTGCTCACCGGCGACGAGGCTAAGTCTAAGGCAAAGGAGCTGGTGAAGCTTCGGGCCATTGTGACCACGGACAACCTGAATATCCGCAAGGAGCCCGCTCTCGACCCCAACAACGTGATCGGACAGGCCCTGTTAAACGAGCGCTACGTGGTGCTGGGACAGCAGGACGGCTGGATCCAGATCGAGGAGGGTTACATTTCCGCGGATTATGCAGAAGTGAAATACGCCCTGAACGAGGGGCGCAAGATGGATCTTAAGGCCATGGCCATCAACCAGTATGACAACCTGGTGATCTCCAAGGTGAACAACTACTTAAACGTCCGGGCGGAGCCCAAATCCGACGGCAAGATCATCGGTAAGATGACCAGTAAGGCGGCGGGTGAAATCCTGGAAAGTCTGGACGGATGGTACAAGATCAAGTCCGGTCCCATTACCGGATATATCACGGCGGATCCCCAGTACACGGCCACCGGCCAGGAGGCAAAGGATATCGCCATGCAGACGGCCACTCTGAGGGCCGTGATCAACACGGACGTGCTCAATGTCCGCACCGAGCCAAACACGGATGCCAAGATCTGGACCCAGATCGTGAAGGACGAGCGCTACCCAGTGCTGGCCCAGCTGGACGGCTGGGTGCAGATTGAGCTGGATTCCGTGGACGAGGAGGACGGCTCTGAGGGCGACAAGGCTTACATCTCCACCCGGGACAACAACGTGGAGGTGCGCTATGCGCTGAACGAGGCCATCAAGTTCTCGCCGGCCGAGGAAGCGGCAAACGCCGCGGCGTCCAGGCGCTCCAAGGTGGTCAACTACGCCCTTCAGTTCGTGGGGAATCCCTACGTGTGGGGCGGCACCAGCCTGACTAAGGGCGCGGACTGCTCCGGCTTCACCATGCAGGTGATGAAGCAGTTCGGCGTGTCCCTGCCGCATTACTCCGGAGCCCAGGCCAAGATGGGCAAGCCGGTGAAGTCCAGCGAGATGCGTCCCGGCGATCTGATCTTCTACGCCAACAGCGGCGGCACGGTCAACCACGTTGCCATGTACATCGGCAACGGCCAGATCGTCCACGCGGCCAGCAAGAAGAGCGGAATCAAGATTTCCACCTGGAACTACCGCACGCCTGTTGCCATCCGCAACGTGCTGGGCGACTGACAGACAGCAAAATAGCGAAGCGCCAATGCCTGTGGCTTGGGAGAAATCCCCAAAAGCCCCGTGCATTGGCGCTTTTTTTGCAATTAGCAGGGGGTTTGGGCATTATATTTTGTGCGCCTATTGCATCGGGCTATGCCTGTCCCATATAATAAAATTATAAGATCCGCTGTTCCTGCGGTGGAACGGGAGAGGAGGGGAGAGGACGGACACCCGGTATACAGAATACGGCGGCACAAGCCTGGTCTGAACCGCACAGCGCGGGAGGTGCCCGGAAAAAGAAAGGAGATGCAAACTGTGAGCAACGTGCTGGAATATTTTCAGATTCAAAAAAGAGGCTCCACCGTCCGCACTGAGGTGATTGCGGGCGCCACCACATTTGCCACCATGGCCTATATCCTCATCATTCAGCCGAAATACATGGGTGAAGCCGGCATGGACGCGGTGGGCGTGCTGCTGGCCACCGCCCTTGTGTCCGGCCTGGTCACCATTGTCATGGGCCTGGTTTCTAACATGCCCTTCGCGCTGGCCCCTGGCATGGGGTCCAATGCGGTTCTCGCCAATTCGATTGTTCTCGCCGGTATCGCATCCTGGCAGGTAGGCCTGGGAATGGTTTTCATCTCCGGCACCGTTTTCCTGCTGCTGAGTATTTTCGGGGTGCGGGAGCTGATCGTGAAGCTGATTCCCAAGGACATTAAGATCGGCATCAGCGCGGGCCTGGGCCTGTTCATCATCCGCACGGCCCTGGTCAACGCCAAGCTGGTGGCGGAGAATTTTAAAGGCCTGGGGGATTTTTCCCAGCCCTCCGTAGCGCTGGCCGGCATCGGCCTTATCATCTGTCTGGTTCTCAACTACGCCCGTTTTACCATCAAAGGGCGCACCTACAAGATCCGCGGCGCCATTCTGCTGGGGATCATCATTACCACGGTCCTGGGCCTGATCATGGGCGTTGTGAAATTCCCGGAAAGCATTTTTACCAAAGGCGCGCTCTCATCCCTGGGCAACGTGGCCTTCAAGGCGGACGTGCTGGGGGCCCTGCGGCCGGAGTACATCGCCTTCATGCTGGCATTTTTTATCAGCGATTTCTTTTCCACTCTGGGCACGGCCCTGGGATTGGCGAACAAGGCGGGAATGATGGATGAGAACGGCAATTTCCCGCTGATTGGAAAGGTCTTCCTGGTGGACTCCATGGGAACGATCACAGGGGCCGTCATGGGCCTTTCCGTGGTCACCACGTATGTGGAGAGCGCCACCGGCGTGGAGGTGGGCGGACGCACCGGCCTGGCCTCCGTGGTGACGGGCCTGCTGTTTATCGCAGCGGTATTTTTCGCCCCGCTGTTTCTCATGATCCCCACGGCCGCAACATCCCCGGCGCTGATTTTGATTGGAATTTCCATGATGAACGGACTTAAATCAGTGGATTTCGATCCGCTGAAGTGGACGCCGGTGGCGATTTTGATGATCGGAAGCCTGTTCGGCGGAACCCCAAAGGGCATCGCCATCGGGTTAGTCACCTACTGCATCGTAAACATTATGTACTACACGTTCACGGATGAGCGGAGCAAGGAAACGCTGCCATCTCTGTTTACCATTGTGCTGGCGCTGTTGACCTGCCTGCAGTTCTTTATTTAACGCCAGACACAGAAGATGAAAGGAGGTAATCGTTTGAGAGCAATTCAAAATCCGGACCGCAGCAGACTGATAGCGGCGGCGATGCAGCGGATTCCCTGTGATCTGACCATTCAAAATATCCGCCTGGTCAATGTGATCACCGGGGAAATCTATCCCGCCGAAGTGGACGTGCTGGACGGCATGATCGTGCGCGTGCGGGAGGGGGAGATGACGGCCGTGCCGTCGGAAACGGTTTATGACGGCCGCGGCGCATACCTGATGCCCGGCTTTATCGACATCCATATGCATGTGGAGAGCACTATGCTCACTCCCGGGGAATTCGGAAGGGCGGCGGTGCTCTGCGGAACCACCGCGGTTTTCGTGGACCCCCACGAGATCGCCAACGTCATGGGGATTTCCGGCGTGGAGTATATGCTGGAGGACGCCAGGCGGTCGCCTGTGCGTCAGTTTAACCTGGCCTCATCCTGCGTGCCCTCCGTACCCGGGCTGGAAGGCTCCGGCGCCAGCTTCGGCCCGGAGGAGATTGCGATGCTCCTGGACCGGGAGGGAGTTGTGGGCATCGCGGAGGTGATGGATGTGTTGAGCGTGGTCAATGATGAGCAGCGCATGCACGGCATTCTAGCGGAGGGACTGCGGCGGGACGTTCTGATCCAGGGACATGCGCCACGGGTCTACGGAAAGGAGCTGGCCGCCTATATCCTGGGAGGTCCCACGGACAATCATTCCGGGCGGACCGCCAGGGAGTGCTGCGAAAACCTGCGGGCAGGACTTCACGTGAACCTGCAGGCCAGCTCGCTGTCCAGCGGGAGCCTGCCGGAGATGCTGCAGGGACTACGGGGCCACCGTTACCATGATAATGTTTCCCTTTGCACCGACGATGTTCACGCCAAGGATCTGCTGGAGACGGGCCATATCAACCGCATTATGAAAAAACTGATCGAGCTGGGCGTGGACCCGATGGACGCCATACGCTGGGGCACGTACAACGCGGCCAGGGAGGCCGGGATGGCGGATCTGGGCGCCGTGGCTCCCGGTTATGCCGCGGACCTGCAGCTGGTGGAGGAGCTGGATGGGCGCAATCCTTTCGCCGTCTTTGTGGGCGGAAAACTGATGTGTGAGGACGGCAGACTGTGCGCAGGACCGTCCGGCGCGGAAAAAATCCCATTCCCCAACACGGTGCAGCTGTCCTGGCTGCGGGGGGAGGAGGGTTTCTATCTGGTGCCTCCGGGGCCGGACAGCCTGGTATGCATCGTCCCCTGTAATGAGGCGGGCCGGGCTCTGTCTGAGCCGCTGTACGAGAGGCTGCCGGTGAAGAATGGGAGAATCGATCTCACGGACCGGGAGGAGCTTTGCTTTTTAAGCGTGTGCAACCGGCACGGCGCCCGGGACCGGACGATCTGTGTATTTCAAAACTTCGGCCTGGAGCGCGGCGCGGTGGCTTCCACGGTCTCCCACGACAGCCACAATTTTACCGTGGCCTACAAAAATCCGGAAGATGCCCTTATTGCTGCCAACTATCTTCAGGAGGTGGGCGGTGGAATGTGCGCGGTGCTGGACGGCCAGGTGCTGGCCGGGCTTCCGCTTCCGGTGGCCGGACTGATGTCCCAGCTTCCCTGCCATGAGCTGGTGGAGCAGATCAGCGCTCTGGAGAAGGCGGTGGGACAGGTCTGCAAGAGTGATAAGATGATGATGCGGATCGCCATCAGCTCTCTGCTGGCGGCGCCTATTCTCTGCATCAGCGACCGCGGACTGGTGGACGGCCGCACCCAGACGTTTGTGGAGCTATTCAAATAGTAGGTTCCATTTAACCTTCATTTTGATCATACCAGGGCTGCTGCCGAATTTATGAAATTCAGGCTGCAGCCCCGTTTTAAGCGCCGTTTCCGGGAAGCGGGCCTTAAAATGTCCTGCGCAGCCCACAGCGCCGCCATGCATATTTTCCCGCGCCCGGCGCAGACTATTCCCTGAACAGCCGCAGACCCTTAAACCGGTCTGAGGCGGCAGAACGAGGAAAGGAAGATAAGGCCATGGCGCAGGATAAGAGCAAAAATAAAAAGAAAAACGCGGTTGTGGACAACAACGGCGGGCAGGACAATACACAGGAGAAGATAAACGAGAAGGACATCGAGGCCAAGGAAGATCAGAAGTTGGAGGAGTACGGCCAGATGACCCTGGAAGAAAACAGGAGGCATCGGAAAATCCATCTGATCACCATTATCGGCGAGGTGGAGGGCCACGAGAACCTGTCCGGCAACAGCAAAGCCACCAAATACGACCACGTGCTGCCCCAGCTGGCCCAGATTGAGGACGACGACACCGTGGACGGCCTATTGGTGCTGCTCAACACCTCCGGCGGGGATGTGGACGCGGGTCTGGCCATCGCGGAGATGATCGCCTCCCTGTCCATGCCCACGGTTTCCCTGGTGCTGGGCGGAAGCCATTCCATCGGCGTGCCCCTGGCGGTCTCCACCAACTACTCCTTTATTGTGCCCTCGGGAACCATGATGATTCATCCCGTGCGCATGTCCGGCATGGTGATCGGCAGTTCCCAGACGTATGAGTATTTTGCCATGATCGAGGACCGGATTCTGAATTTCGTGGAGAGCCACGCCCGCATCGCCTACGACCAGCTGAAGGAACTCATGCACAACACCGAGATGCTCACCCGCGATCTGGGCACCGTTCTGGTGGGAAAAGAGGCCGTGGAAGCCGGGCTGATCGACGAGGTAGGGGGCATCAAGGAAGCGCTGCACAAACTCTATCAGATGATCGACGCGAAAAATTAAATGCCTTGGCGTTGCATTTCCCCGGATTTTTTTGTATACTATATACTAACTGGGCTTATGCCCGGAGACGTGTATAGAATGACGGGAGGCTGATTTCGTGGCTGATTCAAATCGTAAAAGGCAGAGCACACCAAAGAATACAGGGAAAAGCACAAGAGGTGCGGGAACGTCCAGGAAGGGCGGTTCCGGGGCGAAGAGAAGCCAGGGAAAGTCAGCGAATACAGAACAGGATATGGGATTTTTGAGAGCAGAAGTGGTCATCATCTGCTCTTTTGCTGTTGCAGTGCTGTTGTTTCTCAGCAATTTCCGGCTCTGCGGCGTGGTGGGCGAGGCCCTGCGCCGGGCGCAGCTGGGAGTTTTTGGCATGGTGGGCTTTCTGGTGCCCATTCTGTTGTTTGTGGGGACATGCTTTCACATGTCGAATGAGGGAAATATCCATGCGGCGCTGAAGCTGGGCGCGGTGATCCTGGCCGTGATCACGGTCTGCGGCCTGCTGCAGCTTATGTTCGGCTCCACGCCCGACGGCGCCAAGTGGATGGAGTATTACAAGCAGTCCGCGGACACAGGCCGGGGCGGCGGATGGCTGGGCGGCGTGCTGGCCTCCTTGCTGACCGTGGCGCTGGGACGGGCCGGAGCCTACCTGGTGCTCTTTGTGGTATTGATTATCTGCGCGGTCTGCATCACGGAGAAATCCTTTGTTTCCGTGGTCCGGTCCGGCGGGGACAAGGCCTACCACTATGCCAGGGAAGATATGGAGCGCAGGCGCGAAAACCACGCCAGACGGCAGGAGGAGCGCAGGCAGGAGCGGGAGGAGCAGATGGTGCGCGGCGTCAATTTAGAGGCCACCAGGCTCACTGATCCCAGGGATCTGCCGGATATTATGGAAGATGAGGAACCGGAGAACATTGGATACGAACCGGCCCAGGGGGGCGCGGCTCCGGCTGCGGCCGCCGCGGATGTGTTCCGGGGGCAGATCAATCTGCCGCCGGAGTATCAGGGCGGAGAGCAGGAGCTGCCCTATGAGACCGACGATGTGGCCGTGCTGGCGGATTCTATCGAACGCCACCAGAAGCCCGCTGCCCCGGTGAAGGGAACCGGCAGGGAGCGGACGGCCGCCCCGGCCAGGGAGCCTGCGGACGCATATCTGTTACATAGGGAGGACGGGGAGGAGACGATCCGGCTTCCCAGAGACCACAGAACCCTGGGAGAGATGGAGTTTGTGGAGGACGGCTATAGAGAGCCGGGTATGAGGACCGCGGAGGCGGAACCTGGGGCCAGGCCGGATTTCCTGCGGGATATCTCGGAGGAAGCGCCCTTCGAGGAGGACATTCCTCCCTTTGAGGAGCCGGTGGCCCGGGTGAGCCTGGATGCCCCAGTGGGTGGACAGGAAAACCTTTATGGGGAGGGATTGTCCGGTGAGGAGGACCTGTCCGGCGTTAAGGGCGTGTCTTATGCGGGGGAAACGTCTTACGCGGAGGGCCTGTCCGGCGTTAAGGGCGTGTCTTATGCAGGGGAAACATCTTACGCGGAAGGCCTGTCCGGCGCGGAGGGAACATCCGGTCCGGAGAAAACGCCTTATGCGGCGAAAACAGGCGGACGGGAGGAGACCTCGGTCTACGAGGATACCGCTCCCTGGGAGACGGCTGGATCCGGGGCCGGGGCGCTTTCGGTTCAGGAGGACGACTACAGCCAGGATCAATCGGAGCAGGGCGTAAATTACGACAGCATCTTTGTGCCGGAGGAGCCCAAGCGGGTGGTGACGGCAGGCGGCAAGGTGATTGAGACCGAAACCGAGCTGTTGCAGAAAAAGCTTGAGAAGAAGCGACAGGCCGCGGCTGCGGCCAGCGAGAGCGTGGAGGTGGCCGAGGAGATCCGCAAGGAGGAAGAGGTGGTGAAAAAGGAGTACATTTTCCCGCCCACCACCCTGTTAAAGCGCGGGAACCGCAACGTAGGCGCATTTTCCCAGAACGAATACAAGGCCACGGCCATCAAACTGCAGCAGACCCTGCGCAACTTCGGCGTGGGCGTGACCGTGACCAATATCAGCTGCGGACCGGCGGTGACCCGCTACGAGCTGCTGCCTGAGCAGGGCGTGAAGGTCAGCAAGATCGTGGGTCTGACCGACGACATCAAGCTGAACCTGGCAGCCGCGGACATCCGCATAGAGGCCCCCATCCCCGGCAAATCCGCCGTGGGCATCGAGGTGCCGAACAAGGAAAACAACGTGGTTTATCTGCGGGAACTGCTGGAGTCCGACAATTTCCAGAACCACAAGTCCCGTCTGGCCTTTGCGGTGGGTAAGGACATCGGCGGCCAGGTGGTGGTGACGGACATCGGCAAGATGCCCCACCTTTTGATCGCGGGCGCCACCGGCTCCGGTAAATCCGTGTGTATCAACACGCTGATCATGAGTATTATCTTCAAGTCCAAACCTGAGGACGTGAAACTGATCATGGTGGACCCCAAGGTGGTGGAGCTCAGCGTCTACAACGGCATCCCCCATCTGCTGATCCCGGTGGTGACGGACCCGAAAAAGGCTTCCGGCGCGTTAAACTGGGCCGTGGCCGAGATGGAGGACCGCTACAAGAAGTTCGCCTCCTGCAATGTCCGGGATCTGAAGGGCTACAACGACCGGGTGGAGAAGCTGAAGGACGTGGAGAGCGACAACAAGCCGACCAAGCTTCCCCAGATCGTGATTATCATCGACGAGCTGGCGGACCTGATGATGGTGGCCCCCGGCGAGGTGGAGGAGTCCATCTGCCGTCTGGCCCAGCTGGCAAGAGCTGCGGGAATCCATCTGGTGATCGCAACCCAGCGCCCGTCGGTGAACGTGATCACCGGCCTGATCAAGGCCAACGTGCCGTCGCGAATCGCATTTTCCGTGTCCTCGGGGGTGGACTCCAGGACCATTATCGATATGAACGGAGCCGAGAAGCTTCTGGGCAAGGGCGACATGCTCTTTTACCCGGCGGGCTTCCCCAAACCTCAGCGTGTGCAGGGCGCTTTCGTGTCCGACGAGGAGGTGGGCCGGGTGGTGGAATTCCTCACCGAGCAGGGTCTGACGGCCCAGTACAGCCCGGAGGTGGAGAACCGGATCGCCTCTCCTGCGGCGGAGAGCGCCGGGAGCAAGGCGGACGACGGGCGGGATGAGTATTTCGTCCAGGCCGGACAGCTGATCATCGACAAGGACAAGGCTTCCATCGGCATGCTGCAGCGCATGTTCAAGATCGGCTTTAACCGGGCGGCCCGCATCATGGACCAGCTGGCCGAGGCCGGCGTGGTGGGCGAGGAGGAAGGCACCAAGCCCAGAAAAGTATTGATGAGTCCTGAACAGTTCCAGGAATTCCTGGAGCAGGGCAGATAGATGATGTTCACGGATCAATCCATGGTCAACACTAACATTAAGGAGGAAAAGCGGCATGAAGTCAGATATTGAGATCGCACAGGAGGCGCGGATGCTTCCCATCAAAGAGGTGGCTAAGTCCTATGGAATCGGGGAGGACGATCTGGAGCTCTACGGCAAGTACAAGGCCAAGCTCACAGACGATCTGTGGGAGCAGGTGAAGGACCGCCCGGACGGAAAACTGGTGCTGGTGACCGCCATCAACCCCACCCCGGCGGGCGAGGGCAAGACCACCACCACCGTGGGTCTGGGAGAAGCGTTCGGTGTGATGAAAAAGAGCGCAATTATCGCGCTGCGGGAGCCGTCTTTAGGGCCGTGCTTTGGCATCAAGGGCGGAGCGGCCGGGGGCGGGTACGCCCAGGTGGTTCCCATGGAGGACTTAAATCTGCACTTTACCGGCGATTTCCACGCCATCACCTCCGCCAACAACCTGCTGGCGGCGCTGCTGGACAATCACATCCAGCAGGGCAACGCCCTGGGCATCGATCCCCGCCAGGTGCAGTGGAAGCGCTGTGAGGACATGAACGACCGTGCGCTGCGAAACGTGGTCATCGGCCTTGGAGCAAAGGCGGACGGAATGGTGCGTGAGGACCATTTTGTGATCACCGTGGCCTCCGAGATCATGGCGATTCTCTGCCTGGCGGCGGATATGAAGGACTTAAAGGAGCGCCTTGGCCGGATCATCGTGGCTTACAACTTTGCCGGCGAGCCGGTGACCGCGGCGGACTTACGCGCGGTGGGCTCCATGGCCGCCCTGTTAAAGGACGCGTTAAAGCCCAATCTGATTCAGACCCTGGAGCACACCGGCGTGCTGGTACACGGCGGCCCCTTCGCCAATATCGCCCACGGCTGCAACAGCGTCAGAGCCACCCGCACGGCGCTGAAGCTGGCGGACATCGTGGTGACCGAGGCGGGCTTCGGCGCGGACCTGGGCGCTGAGAAGTTCCTGGACATCAAGTGCCGCATGGCCGGGCTGAAGCCCGACGCGGTGGTGCTGGTGGCCACGGTGCGCGCCCTCAAATACAACGGCGGCGTGCCTAAGGACCAGCTCTCCACGGAGAACCTGGACGCCTTAAAGCGGGGCATTGTGAACCTGGAGAAGCACATCGAGAACATCCAGAAGTTCGGCGTTCCGGTGGTCGTGACCTTAAATTCCTTCACCTCCGACACGGAGGCGGAATATGAATATATTAAGCATTTCTGCGAGCAGAGGGGCTGTGAATTCGCACTCAGCGAGGTCTGGGCCAAGGGCGGAGAGGGCGGAATCGCCCTGGCCGAGAAGGTTCTCGAGACCCTGGAGAAGAAGCAGAGCAACTTTAAGGTGCTCTATCCCGACGAGATGAGCCTGAAGGAGAAGATCGGCACCATCGCCGCCGAGGTTTACGGTGCGGACGGCGTGACCTACGCGCCGGCGGCTGAGAAGGCGTTAAAGCGCATCACCGAGATGGGCTACGGAAACCTTCCCGTCTGCATGGCCAAAACCCAGTATTCCCTGTCCGACGACCAGACCAAGCTGGGCAGGCCCACCGGGTTTAAGATCAACGTGCGCGACGCCTACGTGTCCGCGGGCGCAGGCTTTGTGGTGGCCCTCACCGGCTCCATCATGACCATGCCCGGGCTTCCCAAGAAACCGGCGGCCGAGGGGATCGATGTGGACGAGAGCGGAAAGATTACCGGGCTGTTTTAATCCGGACATGGGTGTGCCGCCCGGACCCGCCACGGAAGGGCCGCCGGAAGTTTGACCGGCCGTCCTGCCCCGGGTGGCTCACCCCTGTCATCCCCCGCAACACGCGCTCCAGGGGAGCGCAGGCCACTTTAGAACTGGCCAAATCCCCGATGATTTCTAAGAAAAGAGGACATTCCGTATGGTATTGAGCGATTGGCTGGAAGGACTGGATTACGAGCTGCTGCAGGGCAGCCTGGAGGTACAGGTATCGGACGTCTCCTACGACTCCAGAAAGGCAAAAGAGGGCGACGTGTTCGTGTGCATGACCGGAACCCGCGTGGACTCCCACCTGTTTATTCCTCAGGTGGAGGAGGCGGGGGTCAGGGTCATTGTGATCGAACGCCCCCTTAAGGAGCTGCTGAAGGCCGTTTCGCCCCAGGTGACGGTGCTCAGGGTGAAGGACGGCCGCCGGGCTCTGGCGCTGCTCTCAGCCGCCCGGTTCGGTTATCCCGCGAGAAAGATGATCACCGTGGGCGTCACCGGCACAAAGGGGAAAACCACCACCACCCATATGATCAAAGCCATACTGGAGGCGGCGGGGAAGAAGGTGGGCATGATCGGCACCAACGGCACCGTGATCGGCAACCGGGTGACGCCCAACCTGAACACCACGCCCGAGTCCTACCAGCTTCATCAGGCCTTCGCGGACATGGTGGAGGCGGGCTGCAAGTACATGATCATGGAGGTGTCCTCCCAGGGCATCAAAATGCACCGGACCGACGGCCTGTTCTTTGATTACGGCCTGTTTACCAACATATCCCCGGATCACATCGGACCTGACGAGCACGCGGATTTTGCGGAATACCTCTACTACAAATCCCGGCTGATGACCATGTGTAAGGTGGGGCTGGTAAACCGTGGGGATGAACACTATGAGGGTATCGTAAAGGATGCGTCCTGCCGCCTCTATACATACTGCGTGGCGGAGGAGGATGGGGATGTGAAGGCGGACTTCATTGCCCGGAATATCCGCTATGTGGCGGAGGATTCCTTCGTGGGTACGGAATTCGATGTGAAGGGGCAGTTTGAGATGGATGTGCGTCTGGGAATTCCGGGCCTGTTCAATGTGGATAACGCCCTTGCTGCGGTGAGCCTGTGCAGCTTCCTGGGACTTGACCGGGAGCGTATAGGTCATGGGCTGGAGCACATCCGGGTGGACGGCCGCATGGAGATCGTTCACGCATCCAGAAAATTCACCGTGCTTGTGGATTATGCGCACAATGCCGTGAGCATGGAAAGCCTGTTGGGCACCCTGCGCAATTACAATCCAAGGCGCCTGGTGGTAGTGTTTGGCTGCGGGGGCAACCGCTCCAAGGACCGCCGGTATTCCATGGGCGAGATCGGCGGGCGTATGGCGGACTTGAGCATCCTCACAGCGGACAATTCCCGCTATGAGAAGCCGGAGGATATCATTGCGGATATCCGTTCCAGTATTGAAAAGACAGGTGGCAATTACGTGGAGATCCCGGACCGCCGGGAAGCCATTGCCTATAGCATCAGAAACGCCCAGGAGGGGGATATGATTGCAGTGATCGGCAAGGGCCACGAGGACTACCAGGAGATCTGCGGCGTGCGGCATCATTTCCTGGATAAGGAAGTGATCTTGGAAGTAATCAATCAGCTGGAGGCATAGAGGATGGAGAACATCAGTGTAAAACAGATTGTGGAGGCGGCGAAAGGCCGCCTTCTTCTTGGAAATGAGGACCAGGCGGTCAGGGCCATCAGCCTTGATTCCAGAAATATGGCGGGCCAGGATTTGTTCGTGCCCATCATCGGTGAAAAGGTGGATGCCCACCGGTTTATCTGTCAGGCCATCTTAAACGGGGCGGTGGCTGTGTTCACCAGCGCTCATGGGAACGCGGCCCAGGTGGAGGCTGCTATCCGCGACTGGGAAAAACTGGGAAACAATCCGGAGCCAATCCGTCACGCGGCCTGGATCGCAGTGGAGGACACAAAGAAAGCGCTTCAGGATCTGGGCGTTTACTGCCGCAGCCGCATCACCATTCCTCTGGTGGGCATCACCGGCAGCGTGGGGAAGACCACCACCAGGGAAATGATTGCCGCGGCGTTAAATGCGGGCTTTAAGGTGTACCGGACGCCGGGCAACTCCAACAGCCAGGTGGGCGTGCCAATCACCATGAGCGAGATCCCGGCGGATGCGGGCATCGCCGTCATAGAGCTGGGCATGAGCGAGCCGGGAGAGATGGAGAAGATCGCCCGCATCGCCAGAGTGGACAGCGCGGTAATCACCAACATCGGCATCGCACATATTGAGCAGCTGGGTTCCAGGGAAAATATATTGAAGGAAAAGCTGAACATTCAGGAAGGCATGAACCCTGAAGGGATTTTGTTCCTGAACGGGGATGATGATCTGCTGAAAAATGTGTCCGCTCAGAACGGACACCCTGTGGTATTCTTTGGCACTTCCCCCCAGTGCAGCTACCGCGCGATGGATGTGCGGCTGGATGAGGGGTATCCGGTGTTTACGGCAGATTGCAGGGGGCAGCGGATTCCCGTGCGCCTGGGCGTAATGGGCACCCATATGGTGAGCAATGCCCTGGCGGCCCTGGCGGTGGCGGGAGAGTACGGCGTGGATTTAAGGGCCGCAGCGGCGAGCCTGGAAGAATTCGCAGGCTACAAGGGCAGGCAGCAGGTCTATGAGCTGGGGAGCCTCACGGTTATTGACGACAGCTACAACGCCAGTCCGGTGTCCATGAAGGCGGGCCTGGAGGTGCTGGTGTCCATGAAGCCGGGGGCCAGGAAGATCGCCGTGCTGGCGGATATGAAGGAGCTGGGCCCGGATGAGGCCGCGCTTCACCGGGAAATTGGATATTACATTGCGGAGCATCCCGTGGACCAGGTGCTGCTGTTAGGGGACCTGGCCGCGCAGATCGGGGCAGGTATCGCAGAAAAGAACGGAAACACCCCCTTTATCCGGTGCGGCAGCCCGGATGAGATTGAGGCCTGGCTGAAGCGTGAGACTGCGGAGGGCGACTGCATTTTATTCAAGGGTTCCAACAGCATGCGGCTGGGAAACGTGGTGACTGAGTTTATCAGCGCCAGGCAGCTCCTTTCGCCGGCAGGGGAGGCAAAATACCAGGGATAAAATTCGCATGAAAAAGGGGGATTCCATGGGAAAGACTAAAAACCGCCGGGAAGAGCTCAAAAGAGCCTGGCAGTGCTTTAAGCAAAGGGGCAGCGCGGATGGGGAGGTGCGCCAGGAGGTATTTGAGTCGTGGGAGAGGTGCAGGCAGTTAAACCAGACGGATTTTCATAACGATAAGAAACGTTGGCCGCCTGCGGATGACGAGAAGGTACAGAAGATTCTGAACCAGAATGAGATATTGATTTCCACAGCCTCACTGTTACTGTCAAGGATTGCTGAGATGGTGTCCGACAGCCAGTATGTGATTAGCCTGCACGACCGGCATTGCTATATGATTGACCGGTATTTTGCAGGAAATTCATTGGTATTTCCACAGGGCAGTTTCCAGATTGGGGAAAAATGGGATGAGGCGCATTTTGGCACGAACGCTCCTCATCTCTGCATGAAATATGATAAGCCATTTTTGCTGGATGGAGCGGAACACTACTATGAGATATTTCATCATTTGAGCTGTGTGGCGGTACCGATCCACAGCGAGGAGGGGGAAATTATTGGGTGCGTGAGTATGATTGGAAGCTACTCAGAAAATACCTCCCATACTCTTGGACTGGTCAGTGCGGTGGCATACCTGATTGAGACACAGCTTAAACTGACGAAGACGGTTCAGACAGCAGCGGCGTCCTTTGATACGGTAGCGGAGGGATGGGTGGTTTTAAATGCCGATTATACCGTGAGGCGGGTCAGCCCCTACACGGGCCACATGCTGAACGTGAAAAAGGAAGAACTCCGGAATCTGAATTTTGCGGGTATGTTTGCCTATGAGGATTTTAAGAAGCGCCTGGAGGATGGAGAGGCCTCATTTTTCTACCCGGAGTATGACCTGGATATTGACGGTAGAAAGGTGCGCTGCAATGTGACGGTGGCGCCGGTGAAGATCATGAACCGCTTTGTGGGAGTTGTGCTGATTCTCCGGGAGATTAAGGACGTGATCCGGCTGGCCAATAAGGTGATGGGAAACCGGTCTTATTATTGTTTCAGCGACATTATCACGGAAGATAAAGAAATAATGGCTCAGATTAAGACGATGAAAAGTATTGCGGCTACGGATTGCAGCGTGCTCATTGAAGGGGAAAGCGGTGTGGGAAAGGAGCTGTTTGCCCATTCGATACACTCGGCCAGCCGCCGCTTAAGCGGCCCGTTCATTGTTGTCAACTGTGCCTCCATCCCGCAGAATTTGGTGGAAAGCGAACTGTTCGGATATGAGAAGGGGGCGTTTACCGGCGCCAGCAGCAACGGAAGTCCCGGTAAATTTGAACTGGCGGACGGTGGAACTATCTTTCTGGATGAGATCGGGGAGCTGCCTTTGGAAATTCAGGCCAAGTTATTGCGGGTTCTGGACAATCACCGGGTGAGACGAATCGGGGCGAAGACGGAACATCCTTTGGATATTCGCGTAATAGCGGCTACCAACCGCCATCTTTGGGATGAGGTGGAAAAGAAAAACTTTCGTGGCGATTTGTATTTTAGAATCAATGTGGTGAAATTCAATATCCCCCCGTTAAGAGAGCGGAGAGGAGACGTTCTTCTCCTGGCAGATTATTTTTTATCGAATATCAGCCGCAAAGAGGAGAATATATATAAGCAGTTTACCGAGGGCTTCCGGCAGATGATTCAGGAGTACTCCTGGCCTGGGAATGTCAGGGAGCTGCAGAATGCAGTCGCGCGCGCATTTTATGCCAGCCGCACGTCCTTAATTGAGGCGGAGGATCTGCCGCAGGAGGTTGTGTCCAGGGTTCTGGAAATCCGGGGGAACGGAGATAAAGCTTCCGGTCAGGGGGAGACGAAGCTCCCCGGCGCAAAGTCCGGGACCACTTATGGCAGTGAAAATGAGAAAGAAGAGAAACCTGCACACTGCAACGCAAATTACGCCCAAACCAAGATGCAATTTGAATGTGAAAGTATTCTCGCTGCTATTCGGATGAATAATGGAAACGTGACGGCAGCAGGGATGTCCCTGGGTATGAGTAAATCTACGATTTACAGAAAAATAAAAAAATATGGGATTCGTCTCAATTAAGAGAATGAGTGCCAAAAATGAGACTTTTCCCAAAAGTGGGATTGAGATTTGTGTCAGAAAAGAGACTAAACGCTGGTTTTAGTCTCTTTTTTTGCCTTTTTTTCGTTAAAACAAGTTGGCACAGATATTGCTATATATAAAAGTGAAAGCCGGAGTAACGAAAATTTTTTAAGGAGGTAATGGAACTTGCACAAAATCATGATTTTAAACCTGGGTTCCACATCCACAAAGATTTCTCTCTACGAGGATGAGAGAATGTATGCAGAGCAGACATTCAGAAATTCCGACGAAGAGATGGCGGGGCATCCGAGACAGCGGGATCAGATTGCACTTCGCAAAGGTCAGGTGGAGGAGTGGATCAAAGAAAACAAGTTAGACCTGGATGCAGTTGATGCGCTGGTTTTGAGAGTGCGCGGCACGGACCGCTGCACTAAGAGCGGAACCTACCAGATCGGCGAGGGATTAAGGAAGGATATTCTGGCTCACTACAGCCCGGAGGATACCAAATTTCCTCACGCCGCATGTATGACGCTGCCGCTGGCGGAGGAGTTGTTTGCGGGAAGAGATGTTCCGATGTTTATTGTGGATCCGGTAACTGTGGATGAATTTACCGATGTGGCCCGTCTATCCGGCTGTAAGGAAGTGCCGAGAGAGAGCACGTTCCACGCGCTGAATCAGAAGGCGGTAGCCAGAGAGGCGGCAAAACAGCTTGGAAAACCGTATGATTCCATCAAACTGGTTGTCGCTCATTTGGGCGGAGGAGTCTCGATCGGAGCTCATGACTGTGGAAGGGTGGTTGACAGCAGCAACTGTGCTTCCGGAAACAATGGTCCATTTTCGCCGAACCGCGCGGGAGATGTTCCGGCGTGGGCGCTGGCGAAAAAGATTTTCACCCAGAAGCTTTCGATGGACGAAGTGATTAAGATGCTGTTTGTAAAGGGAGGATTTGCTTCCTACACAGGTCTTACTGATGTGCGGCTGATTGAGCAGAAAGCGGCCCAGGGAGATCCGGATTGTGAGTTGGCTATGCAGGCATTCACATATCAGGCGTCCAAGGAGATCGCGGCCCAGTGCGCGGTTCTTCATTGTTCCCTGGTGGACGCCATAGTCATTACCGGCGGAATGGCATATTCCGAACGTATCGTTTCCGACATCAAAAAACGCGTGGGAACCATCGCGCCGGTGCTGGTATTCCCTGGCGAGGAGGAAGGAAAAGCTATGGTTGAGGGCGCGCTCAGGGTTCTGAGGGGCGAAGAAAAGAGAATGATTATTTAATAAAAAAATAAACAGGAGGAATTATTATGAATCAGCAAACACCCGAGTATGTAGAGGCCTACATCGCTAAATTAGTGGAAAAGGCAAGAGTTGCGCAGAAGTATGTGGAGGCCAATTATACCGATCAGAAATCGGTTGATGAGTTGGTGCGTGTGGCAGGTAAGGCGATCTATGACAACGCCGTCGCATTGGGACAAGAAGCGGTTGCAGAAACCGGAATGGGAGATCTGATGGGGAAGGTCGGAAAGATGAAGATATTGTCCTTGCGCCATTGGAACTTTATGAAAGGCCGCCCCTCTGTGGGAGTTATCGATGATTTCTCCGAGCCGGGCGTGAGAGTGATTGCAAAGCCGATCGGCGTCCTGGGTTCTGTTACGCCGAGTACCAATCCGGTGGCGACCATCATAGGAAACGCCATGATGGCGTTTAAGACCAGAAATGCCATTATCATCGCTCCTCATCCGGCATCCGCAAAGGGCGCGGTCCATACCACGCAGATTATCCGCGATGCATTGGAAACGATCGGCGCGCCGGCTGATCTGATTCAGTGTATCGGCGAGCCGTCGATTGCAATGACGAACGAGCTTCTAAAACAGGCGGATGTGAATATCGCCACAGGAGGAGCGGGCATGGTGAAAGCGGTTTACTCTTCCGGAAAACCGGCATACGGCGTAGGTCAGGGCAACTGCCAGGCCATCGTTGACGAGGACTACGATAACTTTGAGAGGGCGGCTGCGACGATTGTGGCCAACCGCGCCTTTGACCAGGGGGTTCCCTGTACCGGTGAGCAGACCATGCACGTACCGGCCGGAAGAGAGGAGGAGATGAAGGCAGCGCTCAGAAAAGCAGGCGCGTTCATCATTGAGGATCAGTCGGTGATTGACCACATCCGCGAAATTGTATTTCCAGGCCCAATGATTAACCGTGCTGTGGTGGGAAAGAACGTTCAGCAGCTGGGCGAGATATTCGGCCTCAAGGTTCCGGCGGAGGCTAAGGTGATTTGCTTCAAGGTGCAGGCGAAAGGCGCTGAGGATATACTCTGCAAAGAGATTCTCTGTCCGATCTTACGTTACACCACCTATGAAAAATTCGAGGATGCGGTGGACACGGCGATCACGAACCTTGAAAATGAGGGCGCAGGCCACAGCAGCTCCATCTGGTCCAAAAACGAGGATAGAATTCTCTATGTTGCAAACCTGATCCCGGTAGGGCGTTTTCACATTGAGCAGCCGACCATGGGTTCCGCAAACAATGCCATCGCGCCGACCGTTACCATTGGCTGCGGCTCCTGGGGAAACAACAGTATTTCTGAGAATCTGCAGTATTATCACCTGATGAACGTGACCAGAGTGAGTACAGAGCTCCCCACCCCCATTATTCATGCGGAGGAAGATTGGGATGTATATGAAATGAGAAGCGAGTGGGGACAGAAGGTTCGCTATTAAGGAAAGTCAGAAGGGAGAGAAGATAAACATGAATCCAGTAGAAATTATGATGTCCAACCGCCATGCACACCTTTCTCCGGAGGTCTGCGGGTGTTTGTTCGGAAAGGACTACGAACTGACGGAAAAGAAAAATATCGGTCTTGGCGAGTTCATCTGTGAGGAGACCGTAACGGCTGTTACAGAGAAAGGTAAAATTGAGGGAATCCGTGTCATGGGACCCTGCAGGGAATTTACCCAGATTGAGCTTTTAAGAGGAGATTGTTTTACGTTAGGCGTGGATGCGCCGGTTCGTTACTCAGGGGATCTGCGCGATGCTGCGGTACTTAAATTAGTTGGCCCGGCCGGTGAGGTCGAGGTTGCCTGCGGGATCATTGCCCTGCGCCACGTACATATCGGCAACCAGTATGCAGAAGCCAGAGGAATTGAGAACGGCCAGATGGTCAGCGTGAAAATAAACGGGGACCGGGAGACTGTGTTCAGTAAAGCGCTGGTGCGAATCCATAAAGGGAAAGCGGCGATCCTGCACATTGACGTGGAAGAGGGAAATGCGGCTATGGTCAGAAACAAAGATATCGGGGAGCTGATCCTTTAAAAGACAGAACTGAAAACAGGAGAATTAATGTCATGTATGAAGAGATAAGAAAACAGCAGGAGGCAAAGATGCCGATGTACCGGATGATTCCGAAGCCGGTGCCTGTCTGCTATATTGGCGCCGGTAAGGCGTTAAAAGTGGGAGAGCTGTTGAATCTGTATGGAGTGAGGAAGGCTGCCGTCATTACGGACGGGTCTCTGCGCGCCATCGGTCTTCCGGATCCTATGATAAAGGCCATTGAGCAGTCTGGCGTGGAAACGGTCATCATTGACCGCATAACTCCGGATCCCACGTTTGGAGTTGTGGAGGAGGCTTTAAAAACCTGCCTGGATAACGGCTGTGACGGTGTCGTGGCGATGGGCGGCGGATCGGTGCTGGATACGGCCAAGATGGTCAGCGTATGCGCCTCCACCGGCCAGGCGCCGATGGAGCTTGCGGGCTCTATGAAAGTGAAGGGGATCGCCCTGCCGTTTATTGCGATTCCCACTACCGCCGGGACGGGTTCTGAGACGACCATCGCAGCAGCCATTTCCATGACAGACACCCACAAGAAGGTACCGGTTGCGGATCCGAATCTGGTTCCGGACTGTGCAGTTCTCGATCCGGAGCTGACCGTTGGGCTTCCGGCGTCCATCACAGCCTTTACCGGAATGGATGCCCTGACTCACGCGGCGGAGGCTATGGTGAGCGTTTACTGCGACCCGGAAGCGGCGCGCCTTGCGAAAGCAGCGGTAAAGCTGATATTTGAGAATCTTGAGAACGTAATGGAAGAACCGGCGAATCTGAAATCCAGGGAAAATCTGTTGGTCGCCTCGTTCCTGGGCGGAATGGCATTTACAAGAACAATGGTAGGATATGTCCATGGATTCGCTCATAATATCGGCGGAAAATACGGCGTGCCCCATGGTTTGGCGAACGCGGTGCTGCTGCCGCACATTATGAATTTTTATAAGGATGTATGTGAAAGCGAACTGGCAGAGCTGTGGGATGTGATCGCCCCGGAGCAGAACGGACTAAGTGCGACTGAGAAAGCAAATGGATTCATAAAAAGAATTGAGACGCTCAACCGGGCCCTGGGAATCCCGGAACGCCTGGAGCGCTTCCCGGAATCCGGCATCGACGCGATCTGCGAGGCGGGCTTTCAGGAAACGCATACCATGTACCCGGTTCCCAAATACATGACAGAAGAAGATGCGAAAGAAATCCTCGGAAAAATCTGTAAAAAGGGGGAGTGACAATGGAGAAGAAGGCTACGATTATTGCGGTTACGGGGAAGGGCGGAGTGGGGAAAACCTCGATCGCGGCAATTATTGTCAAAGTATTGCGGGATATGAAGCCCCAAGCCAGAATTCTGGCAATCGACGCGGACCCGGCGGTGGGGCTTTCCACAGCGTTGGGAATCGAGGTGCCTAAAACCATCGACGATATCCGAAAGAGTTTTATCGATAAGGCGGAGGCGGGTGAAACCCGCCAGGCCATCGAACTATTAAACGATGCGCAGTACGAAATTCTGGAAGCGCTGGTGGAGGCCGACGGATTTAATTTTATCGCTGTGGGACGACCGGAAGCCGCCGGCTGTTATTGTAAGGTGAACGGGTATCTCAAGGACATCATCAGCATTCTTTCAGAAAAGTTTGATTATGTAATGATTGACGGGGAGGCCGGAGTCGAGCAGGTCAACCGCCGGGTGATGGAACAGGTCAGTCATTTACTGCTGGTGAGCGATCCCAGCAAAAAGGGCCGGCAGGTGATTCAGAGCATCAAGCAGGTGGCGGATCACCTGGTGATGTATGACAAAGTGGGGGCGGTAATCAACCGTGTCCGTGAGGACAGCCCCATTGAGCTTTTGGATACGGGAGACATTCCGGTCCTGGCCTACATTGAGGAGGATAAAAACCTGAACCGTTTTGACATTGAGGGAAAAAGTGTGTTCGAGCTTCCGAAAGATTCACCGATTGAGCTGGGGGTTAAAAAAGCTTTGAAGGAATTTCGCATTTTGCAGGAGGAGAGCAGATGAAGGATTTAAAACATATTCACTACTTCAGGGAATTGCTTGAGGAGGCCAACAATGAACTGGTTCATCAGGCGGTTCAGGACGGCAGAATTCCAGTGGGATACACCTGTTATTTTATTCCGGAAGTCCTTATGAACGTAGGAAACGCATTTAGCGTGAGACTTCGCGCTCCTAAGACCGGAAGTCTCGATGTCTCCACCTACTATATGACAAACCTGGTATGTGAATACAGCCGGGCCATTGTGGAGCGGGGAATTGAGGGAGGTTATAATTTCCTCGGCGCATTCATCGCCGCGGAGGCATGTGTGGAGATGCATCGGGCGTCTGAACATTTTGAACTGTTAAATCTGGTGAAAAATGAGAAGTTTTTTACAACCTTTATTGATGCGCCGTTCAAGACCAACGCCAATAATATCAAACATTATGTGACTCAGGTGAAGAAAAAGATCCTGGAACCGCTTCAAACTGTATATGGCATTGATATCTCGGACGATTCCCTGCGCAAAGCGGTTGCGCTCCACAATGAGCTCTGTGAAATTATTACAGAAATTGGAGAATTCAGAAAAGGTGATGCGATAAAGGTTACCGGGACGGAGTTCCATATCTTAAATCTGGTAAGCTACACCTGCCCGAAGGATCTGATTATCGACAAGCTGAGAGAAACGCTGGAGGAGATAAAGGAGAGAAAGCCGGACCCGGCAGGGACATACAGAGCCAGATTCGTGCTTGCAGGTTCGGAGCTTGACGATTATGAATTTACGGAGCTTATCGAGGAGAACGGCGGTCTTGTTGTGGCAGACAGACACTGCTTCGGCTCCATGCCGGGCCGTGAGCCCATTGTACTGGAGGACGGTGTGGACGTGCTCGTCTCCATTATGAACCATTATGTGCAGACAAGCCAATGTCCAAGATATATGTCTCAGGACAAGGTGGACGGCCGCAAAACATATGTACAGCAGCTGGTAAAGGATTACAATGCAGACGGGGTCATCTATGAACAGCTTAAATTCTGCGAGTATTGGGGGTATGAGCGGGCGTTGGCCTCCCACATTTTAATCAAGGAAAAAGGAATTCCGACTCTGACCGTTGACCGGCCCTATCATGCAAAAGGTTCAGGACAGCTCAGAACCAGGATTCAGGCGTTTGTGGAGAGCGTTGAGATCAAGAAAATCCAGAGAAAGCAGGGGTAAGCGATGGAAGATATTCGTGGAATTATCAGAGATTTGGGAGAAATAAGAGAAAAAGCCTGTGACCTCACCGAAAAGATGGCTTCCAAAGCCCGCGAAGAGGGGATCGCAGATGATTTAAGGGCGGTTAAGGAGAAGACCGGAGATATTAAAGCGAAATTTAAGACATTAAAAGAGGACGCCTCCAAATGGGAGATCCGAAAAAAATTGGGTTTTACGGAAGTGCCGCTGGGAGAACTCCGGTACGAGAAAAGCAGAATTTTAAAGCATCGTGAGTGGAGAGGCGCGGAAGATACGGCATACGATTTTTATTACTGGCTGCTGAACTGGCATGAACTTTTGAAGTCGGCTAAAACCAATCCGGAAGCCATGAAAAAAATGATTTTGCGCTATCGCTGGATGGGGGACTATCTTGCAATTCCCAACTTTGTGGACAGAAATACAGAGGGCATGCGGGGAACGGCACTTAGAACAGCTCACATCAGCTACAACATGATGATTAAGAACTTTGCCTCCGGATTCAAGTTTATCCAGATGGCGGACCGCCATATCGCCGGCGATAATCCGATCGCAAAACGGGTAATCCTGCATGACAATACGTTTCCGTACATGCTTTTGGCAGGTTTTCCGCAGTTTTTGGCGATGCCGTTACAGTCCCTTCCGCTGTTCTCATCTACATTGATGAATCAGCATGCTGCGGAGCCTTATATCGCTGCCGCAGAGAGCTTTGGAATACCGGCGGATGTATGCCCGCTTCCTGAAGCGGAGGTTGGAGTCGCGATTAACGATGATTACGCGGACATGGGGATCTGCTATCTGGCAACCAATATGGCTTGCGACGGCAGCGTGATCAACAGCCAGCTTCTTTCCAGGCGCTTAAAACTTCCGACATTTGTTCTCGGTTCCCCGCTGCGTTATAAGGAGGAGGATGTTCAGGAACTGGCAGTCAATGAGCTTAGAGACTGCATTGCGTTCCTGGAGGATTTAACGGGCCAGAAATTTAATTGGGATACGCTTCGCGCAGCCTGTGAACGTCATAATTTGCAGACACAGTACGAGATGAATAAATGGGAGACCAACATGACGGACTGCCCCCAGTTCACCGGCTCCGTCCTGTGGCTGTTCCGAATGTTTACCGCTGTCGGAGGAGCACCGAAGGATCCAAGATATGTTCCGGTGGAGCAGAAGGTTGACGCCATGATCAAGCGCGCTCATAAAAGAAAGGAATCCAATGTGCGCAAAGAGAGACGCCACCGCGCGGTTATCTGGTCCTGCCCTGCAAACTATTATGCGGACTTCAATTTATGGCTGGAGAACTGCTGGGGAATCAGCGGTCTGATCGATATGGAGAGCCATGCATATACAATTCCGATTGATACCTCCAATGAGGAGACCATGTTAAAAGACATCGCAAAATGTTATCAGCAGATTGCCATGAGAAAACATACAAACGGCGGATATCACAATGCGCTGGATGAGCTTTGGGAGCTGGTTGACCGCTACAGCTGCGATATGGTTATCATGTACAATCAGATGTCCTGCCGCGGCATGGCGGGGCTGGAGGGAATATTCCAGGAAGAAGCCCGCAAGAGAGGCGTGAAAATGTGCTGGGTAACGCAGGATCTCTACGATCCGCAGACCGTATCCCGCCGCCAGATGCGGGAGGACGTAAACAAATTCATGATGACGGTCATGAAGGAAGAGCCGCTTGACCCGTCGCTGGTGGATTTTGATGACAGTATTGCCTGGTAAGGGAAAGGAGATTCAGGTTATGAAGTATTTTGGAGGCTGCGACGTGGGATCTACCTACGGAAAGAGCGTTATTTTGGATGAAAACGGCACCATTGTCGGAAGTTCAATCGTCAGAAGCAAAATTAGCGCGCTGGAGACTGCAAAGCTGGCTTTGGCGGAGGCGATCGCTCCGGTGGAGGGTTTAAATAATTCCACTGAGCTTGCGTATCTGGTGGGAACCGGTTATGGAAGAAACAAGGTTCCATTTGCGGATGAGAATATCTCGGAGATCAGCTGCCACGCCATGGGCGTACATGTAACAGATCCCAATGTGTCCACGATTATTGATATCGGTGGACAGGATATTAAAGGAATTGCGGTTGACAAGGACGGCACGGTATCAAATTTCGCCATGAACGATAAATGCGCGGCGGGTACGGGACGCTTCTTTGAGGCGATGGCCGCGGCGTTTGAGTTAAATATCGAGGAGTTCTCAAAGCTGTCCATGACCGCTAAAAATGTGATTCCGATTACGGCCCAGTGTTCTGTATTTGCCGAATCCGAGGTCATCTCCCTGGTCGCAGAGGATAAGCCAAAGGAGGAGATTGCCGCAGGGATTCAGATGGCGGTGGCTAAGAGATGCTTTGTGATGGCGAAAAAGGCGGGAACCGACGGCAATATCACACTGACCGGAGGATGCGCAAAGAATGGCGGACTTAAAAAGGCGCTGGCGGATGTGCTCAAGAAAGACATCATCGAGTTAAAGACAGATCCGCAGCTTATGGGAGCTTTGGGAGCTGCTGAGTACGCCCGCCAGAAAGGTCTGGCAAAATAGGACAAGGAGGTTTTTTTGTGGAACAGCTGATCGTAACGATTTTAAAGATTCCCTGCGGGATTATTAAGAAATTAGTGTGGTTTGCAGCCAAGGTTGCCATGGTATTCGGGGCGATTCTTGCGGTGATCTACTGGCTCAACCTGGATATGAAGCTGGTTTGGAAGTTAAAACCGCATCTTGACAAGCATTATGATGAAATGGAAAGGGACGTAAATCTGTAATGGACTATTATGACAAGCTCATACACAGGGCTCTGGAGGCTCTGGATGGAGCATGCGAAACGGCGATCGATCCCGGTGAAGTTTTGTCATGGAAACAGGCAGATGGAAATCCCCTGGTATTGGAAAGTGAGAGTGCCCTGGAACTGGGGCGTTATCCGCTCCCGGGGGTGGAGTTTACCATGATGTCCGGCAGCGGTCTGGTAGACCGGGATCTGATCCGTATTTTCGGGCCGGATATCACAGATAAAAAGAAATTTGACGGCGCATTTGGAAAAATCGTTCTTTTGGGCGTCCGTGAGATGGAGGAGGGGGACGGTCTCTACGATCAGATCAAGGAGATCGAACATTTAAAATTTAAGCTGTACCTGGAGGGGTATATGAACCGGGCCTCTGTGGAAAAGCACCGGGAGAATATCCGCATCAGTCGTGATGCGGTGAAGAAGGGGATCAGCTTTAAACGGGTCGGAAAATCCATGATTGAACATTATAAAACATGTCCGAATGTGGAGCATGTGCAGGTGATTTTTATTACCGAGCCGTTAGAGGCATTTTCAACGCTTACAGGAATTGCCAGGGAGGGAAAAAAGATCACGGATGCCATGTGCACCATCCTGGACGATTTGAATTTCGACTGCAAAACCTGTAAGATCAAGAATATTTGTGATGAAGTAGGCGGTCTTATGGATCTGCATAAAAAGCAGAAAAAATAGGATACGGAAGGAGAAAAAATGAAAAAGAAAATCGTTGCGGGCGCGATGGCTCTGACACTGGCGGCCTCTTACCTGACAGGGTGTGCGTCCGGCGCTGCAGAAACAACGGAGGCGGCGACAGAAGCTGCAACAGAAGCGGTTACCGAGGCAGAGACTGAGGCTGCACCGGAAGCAGGAGGATTCAACACTGAGCAGAAGGAGGCGGAGCCGGCCACCAAGAAGGTGAATGAGGCGCTGGCCGCAGATGCCAACTATATGTCGGATTATGAGAAAGAAAAAGAGAATGCGGAGTTTGGCCTGATCGATAAAGGCGACGGTCTCATTAAAGACTTAAACGATCCGGATAAGGTATATTACAGCGTGACGGAAAAATACGATTTCCTTATGACAGAGACCAATCTGGGTACCGTGAATCCGTCTCTGTGGGATCACGCAAAATTAAACTATAATTACGGCTTATATAAGGTGACGGATGGCGTATACCAGGTGAGGGGATACGACATGGCCAACATTACCTTTGCAGAGACAGACAACGGGTGGTATGTGATGGATTCCGGAACCACTGCGGAAGGCTCCAGAGCGGCTCTTGCGCTTGTCAATAAAAACCTGGGCGAGCGCCCCATTATGGCGGTATCTTATTCCCACAGTCATGTGGACCATTACGGAGGGATCCGGGGCCTGGTGGATGAGGATGATGTAAAGAGCGGAAAGGTGAAAATCTATGCCCCCGACGGATTCCTGGAAAATGCTGCGAAAGAGAATGTATATGTGGGAAACGCCATGGGCCGCCGCAACACCTACCATATTGCAGTAGGGCTTAAAGCAGGTACAAAAGGTGTTGTGGACGCAGGACTTGGAAAACAGGGAAACGGCGTTTCCATCACGCTGATTCCGCCAACGGATGTTATTACAGAGAATCAGACCGTGAACATTGATGGTCTGGAGGTACAGTTCCAGCTGACTCCGGGAACTGAAGCGCCGTCCGAGATGAATACATATCTCCCGAAGTACAGGACGTTGTTTGGCGCGGAAAACGTAACCGGCACGCTGCACAATCTATATTCCCTGCGCGGAACTGAGGTAAGAGATTCTCTGGCCTGGTCGAAATACATTGATGAAACCATTATGATGTGGCCGGATATGGAATATGCAATTTCCTCCCACAACTGGCCGCATTTCGGCAACGAGGATGCCATTTCCTATTTGGAGATGCACCGGGACGTATACCGTTATCTCCACAACACAACCCTCAACCTGTTAAATAAAGGCTATACCATCGATGAGGTTGGCCGTATGGTAGAGGAAATGTTCCCGGAGGAACTGGAGAAGGAGTGGACGATTCACGGCTATTACGGTTCCATCAGCCACGATGCAAAGGCCATCGCCCAGAAGTACCTGGGTTATTATGATGGCAATCCGTCCAATTTGAATAAGATCGTTCCGGAAGAGGCGGCTCCAAAATATGTTGAGCTGATGGGAGGGGCGGAGGCGGTTATTCAGGCAGCGAAGGAAGCCTTTGATAACGGCGAGTATGCATGGGCCGCAGAACTTCTTAACAAGGTGGTATTTGCGGATCCCCAAAATATGGATGCCCGATATCTTTGCGCGGACGCTCTGGAGCAGATGGCCTATCAGGCCGAATCCGCCAGCTGGAGAAACTGTTATTTAAAGGGCGCATCAGAGCTGAGAAACGGCAATCCGGGTGCAACCACCTCCATGGCCTCCGTGGATATCATCAACGCAATGACGCTCCCGATGATACTGGACTTTACGGGAATCCGTTTTGAGGGAACAAAAGGAGTTGGGCTGGATCTGGCATTTAATGTGACGCTTCGTGACAGCGGTGAGACGGCAGCTGTAACCGTGAAGAACGGTGTTCTGAATTACAGAAACGGGCAGACCAATGAGAACGCCGACTTTACCATTGAGACAACAAAGATTCTGTTCAACAAATTGATGACGGATAAGGATATCACGGCAGAGGGAGTCAATATTACCGGCGATACCGTGAAGCTGGAGGAGTTCCTGGGCTTTGTAACGAACTTTACTCAGGACTTCAATATAATTGAACCGTAAGTACAATGATAAGGGAGAGAATACTTGTAAATTCCATTTGGGGTATTCTCTCCCCTTTTTGATAACAGGAAAGAAAATAATTATGAAAAAACAACGACTTTTATCTGCAATGATCCTGGTTGTGACGGTTGCGGCAGGCCTGGTTGGATGTGCGGCCGCTGCAAAACCGGCAGGCAAACCGCTTGGGAGCGGGAAGGCGGCTCCTGAATCAAAAATCATAGAAGACGCGCTTGGCCGCCAGGTGGAGATTCCCGCCCTGGTGGAGCGTGTGGTCTGCCTGAATGTTGGCGCCCTCCGCTATACGTGCTACATGCAGGCCCAGGACAGGGTGATCGCAGTGGAGGACTGCGAGAAGGAACAGGTGCTGTCACGGCCTTATAACTATGTAAACTTTGACTATTTTAAAGATCTTCCGGTGATTGGCACCAACGGAAATCACTATACGGAAGAACTGATCGCTGTGAATCCGGACGTGATCATCATGTCCAACTACGACAGCAACGACGCGCAAAAACTGCAGGATATCAGCGGGATTCCGGTGGTTCTGGTGCCTGGAAGCGATGCGCTCATGGACCAGGACGCATACGAAACTCTTCGGATCATGGGCGAAGTATACGGAAACGAAGAACGGGCGCAGGAGCTGATTCAGTATATGGATCAAATAAAAAAAGACTTGAATACACGCACGGCCGATGTGCCGGAAGAAGTGAAACCATCTGTATATGTGGGTGGAGTGAGCTTTAAAGGCTTTCATGGATTCGAAGGAACGGAGGCTGGCTACGGCCCGCTTCAGGTGATAAATGCCAGAAATCTGGCAGATGAAACGGGACAGACAGCAGCATTTTCCATTGATTTGGAGCAGGTAATGGCATGGGATCCGGATGTGATTTTTGTGGATTTCAACGGAATGCCTTTGATTCGGGAAGATTACGCGAAACATGCAGATTTTTATAAACAACTGAGGGCAGTGAAAGAGGAACGGGTGTATTCCCAGATTTCCTTCCGATCCAATGCTGCAAACCTGGAGACAGCGCTGACAGATGCGTACTATGCGGCGGTCATACTCTATCCGGAGCAGTTTTCCGATGTGGATCCCGAGGCAAAAGCCACAGAAATTTTTAAAATGTTTTTGGGAAACGATTTTTACGCTACCCTGAAGGAGAACGGTTATGAATTCAGGAAGATTCAGATGGGAGAGGAATAAGACAGATCCGGCGTATTACCGGAAGCATGTAAGGAGCCTCGTGTTCTTGCTGTTTCTGGCGGCGCTGCTGGTAATGTCTGTGCTGGTATCGCTGTGGGCGGGTTCCTATGATACTCCGACAGACCAGTTGATTCTGGGGATATTCGGCCTGGCAGAAGATGAAAAAATCAATATCGTGGTTCGCAATGTGCGTCTTCCCCGCATCTGTACGGCTGTAATTGCGGGAGCCGGACTTGGGGTGACAGGCTGCATTCTGCAGGCAGTGCTTCACAATCCCCTGGCATCCGCCTCTACCCTGGGGGTATCTCAAGGCGCCGGATTCGGCGCTGCGTTTGCCATTATGATTCTGGGAATACAGGCTGCTGGTTCCGGAAGTTTCACGATATCTGCCTGCGCCTTTGCGGGGAGTATGGCGGTCGCCCTGGTGATTCTGGGGCTGTCGCGTTTTTGCCGGATCACTCCGGAAACCATGGTATTGGCAGGAGTGTCCATCAGCGCCATGTTCAGCGGCGCGACGACGCTTCTGCAGTATTTTGTGGACGAGACACAGCTGGCCACTCTGCTTTTCTGGACGTTTGGAGATCTTGGAGGCACCGGATGGGATGAAATCCGGAAAATGTCCCTGACAGTCGCTCTGGCAACGTTCTGGTTTCTGCTTCATCGCTGGGATTTTAACGCCCTTTTAAGCGGAAGAGAGACCGCTGTCAGCCTGGGAATCAATATCCGGCGTTTGGTTTTGGTCAACATGTTGATTTGCTGCTACACAGCCTCTTCCATCGTATCCAAAATAGGACTTGTCAGCTTTATTGGTCTAATCGCACCTCATATGGTTCGGATGGTGGTGGGGAACAATCACATTTACCTGATTCCGGGTTCCGTGTTGGCCGGCGCATCGCTGCTGCTTTTTGGGGAACTCCTTTCCAGAGTTCTGTTAAGCCCTGTGGTTTTGCCCATAGGAGCCATAACTTCGTTTTTGGGAGCGCCGTTGTTTTTATATCTGTTGTTTAAGGGGAGAACTAAAACATGCTGAAGATAACGGAACTATGCTATCGGTATCCGGGGGGACCGGATCTGTTAAAATCAGTGAATTTTGAGCTGGAGCCGGGGACATTTCTGGCGATTCTCGGCAATAATGGAGCAGGAAAGAGCACTCTGATCAAATGCTTCAGCAAAATTATATTTCCCAATAACGGAAGCATCCGGATGGACGGGGAGGAGCTTCTTCACATGTCCTGCATGGAGCTGGCAAAACGCGTGGCGTTGGTATCCCAGAGCGTCCCAAGTACAAGGATGACGGTTCACGATATGGTAATGCTGGGACGGAGACCCTATATGCAGTGGCGTTTCACGGAGCAGGATCACCGTATCGTCCACGAGGCCATGGACCGCCTGGGACTTTCCCCCATCCGCGGCCGTTACTTAGATGAACTGAGCGGCGGAGAACGTCAGAAGGTGATGTTCGCCAGAGCTTTGGCACAGCAGCCCCGGGTGATGCTGTTGGACGAGCCGACCAGCAGTCTGGATCTCTGTAACCAGTACCGGGTTCTGTCTCTCATGCGACAAATTTGTCATGAAGAAGGAATTACCGCCATGATGGTTATCCACGATTTAAATCTGGCGCTGCGGTTCTGTGACCTTTTTCTTCTCCTCCACGGAGGAACGGTATTTCGTTTCGGAGGACCGGAAATACTGGACCGTGAAGCCCTGCGCCAGGTCTATGGTCTTTCCGGTGATGTGAAAGATGTGGATGGAGTGAAGATGGTGGCGGTGGATCTGTAGATCGGTACAATCTTGAGACAGCGGCAGATGCGGCTGTCTTTTTGCTGCATAAAATTGCCTGTTCCGGGAGACGCTCCTAATATAATTGTTTATAATACGAGGAGAAACGATATGGACACGCAAACCGGTGAGAAGAAAATACTATGGTACAGCCTGGCCTTTATGGCCTTTTCCACTGTCTGGGGCTTTGGAAATGTAATCAACGGATTTTCAGAATACGGGGGCCTGAAGGCCATCGTCAGCTGGATTCTGATCTTTGCCATCTACTTTGTGCCGTATGCTCTGATGGTGGGAGAGCTGGGCTCCGCCTTCAAGCGCGCGGGAGGGGGCGTCAGCTCCTGGATCTATGAGACCATTGGGCCGAGGATGGCCTATTACGCGGGCTGGACTTACTGGGTGGTGCACATGCCGTACATCTCTCAGAAGCCGTCCGGTGCGGTGATCGCGGCCAGCTGGGCCTTGTTCCAGGACAAGCGGGCCAGCGACATGAACACCACGGTGCTGCAGCTGATCTGTCTGGTAATTTTCCTGATGGCTATGTACCTGGCGGGCAAGGGAGTCAACCTGTTAAAACAGCTGGCAACGCTGGCCGGTTCCGCCATGTTTATCATGTCCATGCTGTTTGTGGTGATGATGGTTGCAGCGCCCTTTATCACCGATGCCAGTCTGCTAAACATCGACTGGTCCCTCAGCACCTTTCTGCCCACATTTGACGCAAAGTTCTTCATGGGCTTGTCCATACTGGTGTTTGCCGTGGGAGGCTGCGAGAAGATCTCTCCCTATGTGAACAAGATGCGGGACCCGGCCCGGGACTTTTCCAAAGGGATGATCGCCCTGGCTGCCATGGTGGCGGTGACCGCCATTCTGGGAACTGTGGCCCTGGGCATGATGTTTGACTCCAGCCATATTCCGGAGGACCTGATGACAAACGGAGCGTATTATGCTTTCCAGAAGCTGGGAGAATACTACCATCTGGGCAATTTCTTTGTGATCGTCTACGCCCTGACGAACCTGGTAGGCCAGTTTTCCGTGATGGTTCTGTCCATCGATGCGCCCCTGCGCATGCTGCTCGACAGCGCGGACCACCGTTTCATTCCAAAAAAAATGTTTGTGAAAAATGCAAATGGGGCTTATACTAATGGACATAGGCTGGTTATGGCAATCGTTATCGTCCTGATCGTGGTTCCTGCTTTTGGAATCAAGAACGTGGACGTGCTGGTTCGCTGGCTGGTTAAGGTGAACTCCGTGTGCATGCCCCTGCGCTATCTGTGGGTATTCGTGGCCTACATTGCCCTGAAACGGGCAGGGGAGCGTTTCCCTGCCCAGTACCGCTTTGTGAAGGGACGGACATTGGGAATCCTGTTTGGCGTCTGGTGTTTTGTATTTACCGCCTTTGCCTGCATCACGGGAATCTACTCAGAGGACACCTTCCAGCTGGTGCTGAACATTGTCACCCCCTTTGTGCTGGTGGGGCTAGGCTTCATTATGCCCATGCTGGCTGCGCGGGAGGCCCGGCGTTCCGACTAATTTATATTTTAAGGAGAATTTTGGGATGGATGAGAGACAGAATTTAAAGAATATTACAAAGCGGCTGCTGACATTCCTGGAGAACAGCCCCACCAGCTTCCACGCGGTGGAAAATATGGCGGCGCGCCTTCGCGGCGAGGGATTTGAGGAGTTAAAGGAGGCGGATTGCTGGAGCATAGAGGCAGGAGGGCGCTATTTTGTCACCCGCAACATGTCCTCGCTGATCGCGTTCCGGGTGCCGGGAAAGGATTTTACCGGATTCCAGATCATTTCCAGCCACAGCGATTCCCCCACGTTCAAGATCAAGGAGAACCCGGAAATGAAGGTGGAAGGCCACTATGTGAAGCTGAACGTGGAGAAATACGGCGGTATGCTCTGCGCGCCCTGGTTTGACCGGCCCTTGTCCATCGCCGGGCGGCTGGTGGTGCGGACCGCGGACGGCCTTCAGACGAAGCTGGTGAACGTTGACCGGGACCTGGTCATGATCCCCAACCTGGCCATCCACATGAACCGGCAGGTCAACGACGGCTACGCCTACAACGCCCAGTCCGACATGCTGCCCCTGTACGGCGGCGAGGCCGCGGCGGGCACCCTGATGAAAACCATCGCGCAGAGCGCGGGCGTGGCGGAGGAAGATATTCTGGGCCACGACCTGTACCTGTACAACCGGATGAAGGGTTCGGTCTGGGGTGCCGGGGAGGAATTTTTCTCCTGCGGCCGTATCGACGACCTTCAGTGCGCCTTCGGTTCCCTGGAAGGCTTCCTGGCGGGCGGCAATGCCCACAGCGTGTCCGTCCACGCGGTACTGGACAACGAGGAGGTGGGAAGCACCACCAAGCAGGGCGCGGCTTCCACCTTCCTGTTGGATACATTAAAGCGGCTGAACACGGCGCTGGGCCGGACGGAGGAGCAGTACCTGACTGCCCTGGCCTCCAGCTTCATGGTCTCCGCGGACAACGCCCACGGCGTGCATCCAAACTACACGGACAAGGCGGACCCCACCAACCGGCCGTACTTAAACGGCGGTATCGTGATCAAGTTCAACGCCAACCAGAAGTACACCACGGACGCGGTATCGGCGGCTGTGTTCCGCTCCGTATGCGAGAAGGCGGGCGTGCCGGTGCAGACCTTCACCAACCGCTCCGACATGGCCGGCGGTTCGACGCTAGGAAATATTTCCAATACTCATGTGGCATTGAACACCGTGGATATCGGCCTGCCGGAGCTGGCCATGCACTCGCCCTATGAGACAGGGGGAGTTTTGGACACGGAGTATCTGATCCGGGTGGCGAAGGAGTTTTTCTCCACGGGCCTGAAGGCGGACGGGGACGGGAGCTACCGGTTCGTATCGTAGAGGGCGGGAGCAGGACCTGCCCCTGCGCCTGCAATACAAAGGAGGAACAGGATGGGAGTTTTTGAGAAAGAAGCGATCCTGAGGTCTGCGGAGGATCAGGCGTCCAGGCTGGGGCGCAGCCTGGATTACAGCGATGGGAGTATCGAAGTTTTGGAGGGAATCCTGGAGCTGTATGCGCGCTATTTCCGGGAAAATGGACCGGATGACCAGAAAATCTGGAACCAGGCGGTGCTGTACGGGACTTACCTGGGCGAGACATTGCTGCGAAACGGACTGGCGGACCTGGGATACCGGTGGGCACTCACGGAAAACGGCCTTCCGGTGCTTGCAAAGGACGGCAGGAACCAGATGTCCCCCATCACAAAAGCGGAGAAGCGCATCCAAAACGGTCCTGAGGACAGCGTGAAGTCTTTCTACGACGTGGCAAAGGTTATCGCCCAGGGTAAGCTGATTCCCGGCAGACGAACGGGAGAGCCGGGAGCGGAGGAGGAATCGCGGTGAAGGTTCGTGTTTTGGACAAGGAGACGGGGCGTTACTTCAAATCCGAGGTTTACGCCCTGGTCAACACGGGATGGTATGAGCGCCGTTTGGTGCGGATGCCGGGTGAAAACGGCGGTTGCATGAGGTTTTTCGACTATCTGGACCGGGAAGCCCAGGGGCACCCGGTTCTGATCAACAAGATTGTGCCGGGGAGTTCTCTGGATTGGATATGGCGCAGGTCGGATGGGGTTTCGGTGCAGATGCCGGGCTTTGAGGGGAAACTGCCGGGGAAGACGAAATTTTTCGAGTACATAGGCGTCCCCTGGCTGTTTGAGCAGCGGGAGCTGCTGTGCCGCCTGCTGCGGGGAGAGTCCATACCCGTAGAGGGAAGCCCCTTTGAGGGCAGATGTTATACCAGCGACGAGCCGGGCTGGAATTATGTGGAAAATCCCGGGGACGCCGGACGGTTGCTTGGGGAGTTCTGCGGGTTTCACGACAGCGTGCTACGGGAGCTTTCCTACATCAGCGGCGCACACGCCAACGAGGACGGTTCCATGTGTCCGGTGGATGACGTCCGACGGGTGACCATGGAATTTGACTGTCAGTGGAGTCCGGGAGTGGAACTTGTATTCGAGGGAGTGACCGCCCTCAATCTGAGACCGGCTGAGGACAACTACATGTCGGATCTGTATGGAGTCAGCCTCCGCGTGGCGGATGCGCAGGTGTTTTTTGCCGACACGGAGGGAGTGGAGGAATTTCCGCCCGAGACGGGCACCTGGATTTCAGCCTACAGCCTGCGCTGGCGGGTCCGCTGATACGGCAGACTCAGGGCAGGGGTCCCGGGGTCAAATGGAAAGGAAGTGAGCGATGAGACGGAGTGGTTTTTTGATGCTTATTATGTGCACAGCGCTGGCTGCGGCGGGCTGCGCGGGGGGAGAAAGCGCGGGAGAGAGTACAGCTTCCGGTAACCCCTTGGAGCAGACCGTTCTCTCGACTGAGAACAGCCGCGAGGCGCGTCCTCTTACCACTGAGACGCAGGCGGAGGAGAGTGGAGGGCCGGGACATGCCTGGGCCATCAACCCGGACGGGACCACGCTGGAGAGCCGTTTCCCGGCGCCGGAGGGATTTTCCAGAGTTCACCAGGAGGAAGGGAGCTTCGGGAGCTTTGTGCGGAATTTCTCCCTGCTGCCGGACGGCGAGCCGGTCCATCTCTACGATGGGCGCTTAAAGGGAAACCAGGAAGCGGCCGCGGCAGTGTTTGCCATGCCGGTTCTGGAGAGCGGGGATGTACAGCAGTGCGCGGACTCGGTGATGCGGATGTACGCGGAATATTTTTGGCACTCCGGACAGCCGGAAAAGATCGGATTTCATTTTGTGAACGGCTTCTGGTTCGATTACCCCACCTACCGGGATGGCGGGAGAGTGAAGGTGAACGGAAATTCGGTGAGCTGGAGCCAGAGCGCCTCCTACGACGATTCCTATGAGGCATTTGAGCGTTATCTGTTTATCGCGTTTTCCTATTCTAGCACCCTGTCCATGTGGGAGGAATCCAGGCCCGCCGACATCGGGGATGTTCAGATCGGCGACGTGTTTCTGAGGGGCGGAAGCCCGGGCCATGTGGTGATGGTGGCGGACGTCTGCGAGGACGGACAGGGGCGCAAGGCGTTTCTGCTGGCCCAGAGCTACATGCCGGCCCAGCAGTTCCACGTGCTGAACAATCCGCTTCACCGGGAGGACCCCTGGTACTACGTGGACGAGGTCACCTATCCCTTTGCGACGCCGGAGTACCGATTCGACGAGGGCAGCTTCCGGCGCATGAACTACCTGGACGGCGGCGGGACGGGAACGCGCTGAAGGGCGGTATCAAATGGAGCCGCAATCCAACGGCCCGGCGCATTTCCGGCCAAACAAAAGGAGAATATACATATGCGAAGAAACGAACATGAACTCACGGATCAGGAGCGCATCGATACGCTGATTGGTTCCTGCCAGGTCTGCCGTCTGGGTTTTGTGGACGGGGACCGGCCCTATATCGTACCCCTCAACTTCGGATACGCCCGGGAGGGCGGCCAGCGGATCTTCTATTTCCATGGCGCCCGGGAAGGCCGGAAAATGGACCTGGCGCGCAGAAACGGGACCGCCGGTTTTGAGCTGGACACAGCCCATGAGCTGCACGAGGGAGACGCGGCCTGCTCTTACTCCTTCCGCTACCAAAGCGTCATCGGTTCCGGCACGGTCCGGGAGCTGACAGACCCAGAAGAGAAGCGGCAGGCCCTGACCTGCATCATGGAGCACTATACGGGAAAGACGGACTGGGAGTTCCCGGACGCAGCTCTGGGCCGGACGGCGGTGCTCGCCCTCACCGTGGAAGAGCTTGCCGCCAAGGTGCGGGAGTAGGGCCATGGAGGTAAGGCACAATGAAATCACAGTGTCCCCGGTCACCACGCCCTATGGCTATGAGGAGCACTATCTCCTGGTGGACGGCATCTCCGTGGCAGAGTTGGCGGACCGTTTTGTCCGGGAGGACGGGGACAACGATCTGAAACGGTTCCGCTCTCTAATGGGCCTCTGCCCGGCCTGGGGACCTGGGATGCAAAGCCGGGGCGAGATCCGTTTTATCCATCATCTGCTGTGGCGGGAGGAGCCGGTCCATCTGCCGATTCTGGTCTGCGAGGACGATCTGGACCTGAGCTGTATTGTGATCGTGGCGGCGGTCCGAAAACAGGGCGGCACCGTTTTCTGGGACCGGATCGGATATGTGGATCACAGCGAGTGGGATCCCGGACAGGAAATGGCCTCGGGAATCCTGTGCCTGGAGGCGTACACGCAGGAGGATTGGGACCGGTACGGCGACAACATCGCCCTGGAGCAGGTGCGCAGCCGGGACTGGTGCGCCTGGATCTCGGAGCACTGGGACGAGGAGCTCTACCGGCGCAGGATGAACTACACCCTGCCTTATTTCCAGGATGAGCGGCATATCCGGTGGCTGAGAGATACGGGATACGCCTTTGGACGCACGGCTTACGAGAACTGCATCCGATTTTATGAGGAGGAGCTGCGCCGGGCGGGTAAATTCCCGTTTTACCCCTGATCGTTTCAGCAGCCGGAGATCAAGGGCGGCAAACACAAACTGTAGGAGGTAATACATGGAACATTCGATCACCCTGGTCCTTGTGGCCCTTGGGGCCGTGTTCGGAATCTGGGGCTTCTGTTTTCTGCGCCGGAAAATCAGGGCCGTTCTCTACAGCGCCCGGGTTCTGGGAAAGGTTCTGGAACAGCAGGCGGACCGCCTGGAGGAGACGCCCAAGTCCGTCTCCGGTATGACCAAGGTTTTTCTGCCCCAGATTCAGCGGGATTTCCCGGAATTTAACTGGAAGGAGTTCCAGCAGAAAACGGAAAATATGTTGAAGTCCGCGCTTCGGGCCATCGACGCGCGGGACGAGGCCCTGCTGGTGGACGCCTCTGAGGAGCTGCATCGCCAGATATCGCTCAAGGTGGCGGAGTTAAAGGGAAGCGGGCAGCGGGAGTATTTCCGGAATATCGCCATACACCAGACGGAGATCGCCCACTATCAGAAAGAGGGCGGCACCTGTGCGATTCTTGTGCAGTCCGCGGTGGGCTGCCTGCACTATACGGAGAACGCCGCCGGGGAGCTGGTGAGCGGAAGCCGGGAGCGCAAGGTCCAGACCAAATACAACACGGAGCTGGTGTACATACAGGATGCGGCCCTGCTGCAGGGCGGAGCCACCGCGGTGGGAGTCACCTGCCCCAACTGTGGCGCTCCGGTGACCCGGCTCGGCAGCAAATTCTGCGAATACTGCGGCTCCGGGCTGCGGGAAATCAGCGTCCGGGTCTGGTCCATCAACAAGATTGCGGAGATTTTATAGCCCGCTTAAATGGCGCGCGTTTCCTGATTTCGGCAACAATGATTTGAATTTGCCGGTTGAGTCTGATATACTATAGTCAGCAAAACACATGGGGGGACTGTCGATGAAGCTTGATTCCCTTTATCTCGACCGGGACCGGACCGGACAGGGGGCGACTCTATTTTCAACGGCTGTCGCCGGACAGCAGGGGCGTATTTTGTGTACGATTTATACCGTTGGCGGACAAGGTATGCACCCGGTGTTGATTTTTACCCACGGTTACCCCGGACATGAAAAGAACTTGGATTTAGCCCAATCCCTCAGACGGATGGGCTTTCATTCTGTTGTATTTTTTTATCGGGGGAGCTGGGGCAGCGAAGGCCGGTTTTCCTTTAACGGCAGCATCAAGGACACGCAGGCCGTGCTGGACTTTGTGCTGACGGACACACAGCACGGATTTGATAAAAAGAATATTTTTTTCATCGGCCACAGCCTGGGCTGTATAACGGCGGCCCGCATGATTGCGCTTTATCCGGAGGTGAGGGGCGGTGTGTTTTTGGCGCCCTGCGATTTCGGGAAAATGTACCTGCTCGGGAAAGGCGGAAAAAGCTACAGCCAGAGCATCGCGTGTACCATTGAGGAGGGGATCCCCTATGTCAACGGTACGGACAGCCAAACGCTCATCCGGGAAATCAAGGAACATCTGGATACATTTTCCATAGAGCCCTACATTGAGGAATTGGCGAAGAAGCCGATTCTGTGGATCAGCAGCCCCGAGGACGAGGTAGTTTCCGAGCAGGCCGGCACCTTGTCCTTTATGCAGAAGCTGAAAAACTACCCCGGCCATCAGATTCAGTGGCACCGCGTGGCCTCGGACCATTATTTTTCCAACATACGCATGGAGATTTCCATGAAAATTGCCAATTTCCTGCTGGAAAATATCGAGCACAGCCGTTCGCGCTTTAATTACGCCACCTTTGAGGAGGAGTTAAACCATCTGATCCGGCGCAATCTGGCCGGCGTTACACTGGGGTATGTGGCAGAGTATTTTCAGGTAAGCGTTCCCTATGTCAGCGAATTGATCCGGCAGATTACCGGGAGGAGTTTTACCGATCTGGTGCTCAAACTCAGAATGGAGGAGGCGGGGAGGCTCTTAGAGGGCAGCGTCCTCCCCATATCGGATATCACCCGGCTTTCAGGCTACCAGGAGGCCTCCTATTTTATGAAGGTATTCAAGAAATACTATGGCTGCACGCCGACTCAGTACCGGAACCGCGTGCAGGAGGCCGGATCCCGGCCAATTCCTCAAGAAACTCCGTCACGCACGCCGCAACCGTCAGACGGTAATCCGAAAAAAAGTGATCTGTAGGGAATTCCAGGCTTTTAAGCAGTCTCCCCCCCTCTGCGCGGATTGCATCCATGAGGGGGCTGCAGTGATAGCGTCCGGGGGTGCAGGTATCCAGCGTTCCTGTGATACAGAGAAGCGGTTTCTTAGCCAGCGGCCGGGCTGCGCTTTCCAGGCAAAGCTGCCGGCTGTATTCTTCCGCCTCGCGTAAAAGCGCTTCCCCAGTGACTCCGTTCAGCCAGTGGGCGCTGTCCTCCAGCACATCCCGGATGCCCGCAGCCGTCTCTTCGCTTTGAAGGGAGATTTGGCGGATCCGCCCGATATCGCAGGGCATGAGCAGCACGCCACCTTTGATTTCCGGCCTGGCGGTCAGCTGCCCGCAGACAAATCCGCCCAGACTGTGTCCAACCGCGTAAATCCGGTTCTTGTCAAAACCATAGGTTCCGTCTGACAGGACAAAGTCCAGGACCGTTTGCGCATCCTCCAGATCATTTCTCAGGGAATAGTTCCCGTCGCTCCCCCAATTTCCGCTGTAATGAAAGGTTAGTACGTGAAAACCGACCCTGCGCAGGGCCTGAGCCAGGTCGAAATTCTGCTCGCAGCCGGGGATTCCGTGAAGAAGGATGACCGTTGGGTGAACGCCGTCCCCCTCTGCCGTGTAGAGTACCGAGAGGAGGCGGCCGCGCTTGCCGGGGATAATAATTCCGTACAGATCCGGCCGTTTTGCGCAGGCTCCATAATGTTGTTCCAATAATTGTATTCGATTGTCCATATTACGGCCCTCTTTCTGTCTAAGAGTGGGATTCCGCTTTGTCATTTTCGTGATTTAAGCCCTTTTTATACCAGTCTTTTCCGTACAATGCCCGGGTGACCAGCATGGAGGCCACGGTATCGCCGCAGGAATTGATCAACGTACACCCGGCATCGAACAGCTGAGTCATCATCATTAACACCGGCAGGGCGATGGATGGAAAACCAAAGGAAGAGATGATCATCGTCTCCATGGCCGCGCCTCCGCCGGGCACGGACGAAACCGCCACGGAACCGCACACCGCGATGACGAGCGCAAAGAAATAGTCGCCGATGCTGTTTAAGGGATGGCCAAACAGCGTGCAGCAGAGGACAATCTCATAAATGGTCGCGATGCAGGCGCCGTCCATATGGCAGGTGGCCCCCACGGGGACCACGACGGAGCTGACGTCCCTGGGCACTCCCAGTTTGTCGCAGGCGTCCATTTGCAGCGGCAGCGAGGCGGCGGAGGACCTTGTGCCCAAAGCGGTCAGCGCGGGCGTCAGGATATTTTTAAAGAAGTTTTTTACGCCCCAGGTGCCGGCGGCGATAAAGGCGTAAAGGCCGAGGAAAACGAAAAAGTAAAGTATGGCGGCCGGGTAATAAATCAGCAGTCCCCGCCCATAGCTCTTGAGAAGGTCGGGCCCGTAGATGCCCGTCAGGTTGGCAAAGTAGGCCATCAGTCCGATAGGGGCCAGCTTCATTAACAGAGCCACCATTTTGTAAAATACCAGCGACATGTCGTTCAGCCAGCCGGCCACGGCGCGCCCCTTTTCCCCCAGGGTGGAAACCGTGATGCCAAAAAAGATTGTGAATACGATCAGCGCCAGGATATGGTTTCTGGAAATGACTTCCGAGAAATCCCCCACCGTGAACGTGCTTACGATCTGATCGCCTACGCTGGCGGCCGCCGTCTCAATGGCGGTTTCGGCGTTCCCCATCTGTACGGAGGTGTCCACTCCGAAGATGCCGGTCACAATAAACATATAGATACCGGCCAGCCCGGCCGTCGCGATAAAGATGCCGATGGTTAACCCCAGCATTTTTCCAACCCGGCTTGTGTCCCCGATATTTGCGATGGAGCTGGAGATGGAAAAGAAAATCAGCGGAACCAGAAGAACGAACAGCATGTTCAGCCAAATCTGTCCGATCGGATACAGAAATACCGCTTTCTCCCTGAGCACCAGCCCGATGATCGCTCCCAAAATGACAAACGCAATCAGGATGATCGGTTCCCGGTAGGACGACTTGATTTTTGTGGTTTGTGCAGCCATAATAATTTCCTCCTTCATGTCACTTTTGTTTGTGGGTTCCTTTAAACTTACCTTCAGTATAGAAATTTGAAAATGCCTTTTCAATGAACGCATAGAGGATTGGCACTGTAATATTTTAAGGTTGCCAAAATCATACCGGAGCGGATCATTTGCATTTTCCGGCGATGTCATGTATAATCAAGGACGTGATAGAAACGTGTAACAAATCCGGCCATGCCGGAGCAGACGGACAGGTGACGCAAGTGGGGCAGAGATTTGCCAATATTATCATAGATATCTCCCATGAGAGTGTGGATCGGACCTTTCAGTACCGGGTGCCGGAGGCGCTTATGGGCAGGCTTCGGGCCGGTCAGCAGGTCTACATCCCCTTCGGGGCGGGCAATTCCCGCCGCAAAGGGTATGTGGTGGAGCTGACCGACCGGGCGGAATACGACGAGAGTAAATTGAAGGAGATAGCTGGGGTTGTGCCGGGGAGCGTTTCGGCGGGGTCCCAGCTTATTTGGCTTGCCTGGTGGATGAAGGAGCGCTACGGCTCCACCATGAACCAGGCGCTCAAAACCGTGCTCCCGGTGAAGCAGAAGGTGAAGGAGGCGCCCAGGCGCCAGATCCGCTGCCTGCTCGCCGGGGAGGAGCTGGACCGCGCCCTGGCGGAGGCGGAGCGCAAGCATTTCAAGGCCAGAATCCGGCTGCTGTCCGCCTTGAAGGAGGAGCCGGTGATCCCCTATGAGGCCGCCGTAAACCAGCTGAACCTGACGATGGCCGCCTTAAAGCCCATGGAGGAGGCCGGTGTGATCGCCGTGGAGGTAATCGCCCGCTACCGCAACCCCCTGGAGGAGATGCGGCGGCTGGCGGAGGGTACCCAGAATTTCAGCCCGGGACGGGTGGCCTTAAATCAGGGGCAGCAGCAGATTGTGGACGCCATCTCCGGCGAGTACGACCTGGGAGTGCGCGGCACCTACCTGATCCACGGCATCACCGGCAGCGGAAAGACCGAGGTCTATATGGAGTTAATCGCCCATGTGCTGGCCCAGGGGCGGCAGGTGATCGTGCTGATCCCGGAGATTTCCCTGACCTGGCAGACGGTGATGCGCTTTTACCGCCGGTTCGGGGACCGGGTTTCGGTGATGAACTCCAGATTATCCGCCGGGGAGCGCTATGACCAGTATGAGCGGGCCAGAACCGGGAATATTGATATTATGATCGGCCCCAGATCGGCGCTGTTTGCCCCCTTTGAGCGCCTGGGCCTCATTATCATCGACGAGGAGCACGAAAACGCCTACAAGAGCGAGCTGTCCCCGCGCTACCACGCCAGGGAGGTGGCGCTGGAACGGGCCGGGATGAACGGGGCCAGTCTGGTGCTGGGTTCGGCCACGCCCTCCTTGGAGTCCTACACCCGGGCTCTGAAAGGGGAATATAAACTTTTTACGTTAAAGCAGCGGGCCAAAGCGGACAGCGCCCTGGCCAGAGCGGAGATCGTGGACCTGCGCCGGGAGCTGCAGGAGGGCAACAAGTCCATTTTCAGCCGCAGGCTGCAGGAGCTGATGGAGGACCGGCTGCAGAAGGGGCAGCAGATCATGCTGTTTATCAACCGCCGGGGTTACGCCAATTTTGTGTCCTGCCGTTCCTGCGGGGAGGCCATGCGCTGTCCCCACTGCGACGTGACGTTGACCCTGCACCGCAACGGGCAGATGATGTGCCACTACTGCGGCTACACCGTTCCCCAGCCCAAGATCTGCCCTTCCTGCGGCTCGCCCTACATCGCCCCTTTCGGCACGGGCACCCAGAAGATCGAGGAGATGACGCGCCAGATGTTCCCGGACGCCAGAGTGCTCAGGATGGATCTGGACACCACCTCCAAAAAGGGGGGACACCAGGAAATACTCTCCTCTTTTGCCCGAGGGGAGGCGGACATTCTGATCGGCACCCAGATGATCGTCAAGGGCCACGATTTCCCCAGGGTGACGCTGGTGGGCGCGCTGGCGGCGGACTTATCCCTGTACGCGCCGGACTACCGTTGCGGCGAGCAGACCTTTGCCC
>OJKJ01000192.1_pt1 | contig 43713 bp, 51 predicted proteins | sample 1596491 | NCBI WGS metagenome assembly OJKJ01 (sample SAMEA4350160, study PRJEB24818) | metagenome | biome: human; feature: gut; material: faeces | place: Denmark | collected 2013-09
GTACTGGATACCTCCCTCTGCGAAGAAGTGGTGCAGGTTTCTGATGAAGACGCGTATGAGATGGGACGTAAATTCGCAGCCTGCGAGGGAATTCTGGTAGGCATCTCATCCGGGGCAGCCCTAAGCGCTGCGGTCTGTCTGGCAGCCAAACCGGAATACTGCGGGAAAACCATTGTGGCGCTGCTGCCGGATACCGGGGACCGCTATCTTTCTACCCCGCTTTTTTCCGGAGAATAAACAGTATTTCCCCGGCATATGGCAAAAGTAAACGGCGCATGGTTGATTGCCATGCGCCGTTTTTTTGCAAATTGAGGTCTTACATTCCGTGATTGCCGACCGAAGAAACCGCCGCTTTTACCATTCGTCATCCCAGTCATCATACCCAAATTCTTCCTCTTCATAGGCCCAGCCGTCCAGACTGTAGCTGCTCTCAGCCTCCTGTACCTGTTCGGCGGAAAGCAGGACGCCTTCCTCATCCCGCAGGACAGGATACCGGGTGATAAATTCCAGATCCCAGGAGAGTTCGTCAAGTTCATACCGGCTGATTTCCCGGGACCAGGAGATCAGGCAATCTTCATAATCTGCATTCACTTCGGCAACCTTGACATACTCGTCGGTTTTTTCCGCCACCACCATAGAGTGCTCATATTCATTCAGGCGTATCTGATCCCCGACACGCAGCTGATCGTAATCATAAAAGTAATGGAGAGGGGCGTCCTTCCCAAATACCTGATCGCTGAGAAAACTGGCAAACCCGAGGCATTGGCAAAGATAGCCATATTGGGGAAAGAGGTTGAGCGTAGCGCCGTCGTAGAAATTGCAATAGAGCTCTCCGTAAATGCTGTGCTCACAGGGTTCGTCGGTCACCGACCATGGATCGCCTTCCCCGAAAGGTAGATCTGTACCCATATGGTTCCAGTATTTCCCCTCCGGCAATTTTTCACGCAGCAGGGCAAACTTCTGCTTTACCGCCTCTTCCGCGGCATTGGTTGATTGGAGCTCTCCATTTTTTTTCAGTTGAATGTCGCCGGTATACACATAGCCCTGCTGTCCGTTTTCATCGGCAACGGCATACCAAAGCGCAAAGCTTTCACAAGTCACGTAAACCGTCTCCCCAGCGGCAAGTACGGAAAGCCGGTCGCTGTATTCGCTGGCTTTGGAAAAGAGAGGGGTTTCCCGCATAGTCACCCCTTCGTCAAGAACACGGATTTCTCCCGAAGAGTCCGCTGTGGAAGAAGTGCCGGAAGCCCCTTCCGCTGTTTTATGACTGACGTAATCAATCAGCGGGGCTGAATCTTTCCCGGCAGTACGGCGGGCGTTCCCTGTTTCCGATTCGGAAACAGCGGTAAGCTCCTGCTGCGGAGAAGCTTCCTGCGAAGTTTCTTCTGCGCCCGCAGAACAGGCGGCAAGAAAAGCTGCGGTAAATACCGCTGCCAGGAAATATACCAGGTATCGAATTTGTCTCTTCATTGGAATTCACCGCGTTTCAATGGGAACAGACCAATTTCAGGTCACCTGAAAATTGCTTTCCTCATCTGTAATATACTGATTTATTTTATGTTTTATGGCAAATTGAAATCGAAAAGGTTTCTCTGAATCCAAGGTGATTTTATAACAAAATTGTAACCGTGTCAAACAAAATTCATCTGCAGCCGACAATTTTCGCAGCAGCCAGGCAATAAGCTCAACTTGCGTGCCGAAACGGTTTGCGCTATAATAACCGCGCAGGCCGGGTTTCGCTTGAGATGAGTCTACAGCCGGAACCTGAAAAAAACCTGAAAGAAATGATGGAGATACTGATGGCAAAAAAATATTATGCGGTCCGAGCGGGAAGAACCACAGGGATCTTTACAACATGGGATGACTGCAGGGCGCAGGTAATTGGATTTAAAGGCGCGGAATACAAAAGCTTTCCCACCATGCAGGAGGCGCAGGACTTTTTAAATAGAACCGCGTTGGAAAAGCCGAAGCCCGACGGGCCTTCGGAGGGACAACCCCCGCCGGAAGAACAGGACAAAGCTGTGGCTTATGTGGACGGCAGCTATAATTCTCATACCCGGGAGTTTTCCTGCGGGGCCGTGCTTTTTTACAGGGGGGAAAAAATTCTGTTCTCAAAGAAATATAATGACTCCCAGCTTGCGGAAATGCATAATGTGGCCGGGGAAATCAAAGGAGCAGAAGAGGTGATCCGACACTGTCTGGAGCACGAAATCCCGGCACTGGAAATCCACCATGACTATGAAGGGGTGGGAAAATGGGCGCAAGGGGTCTGGAAGGCCAATAAACCGGGAACGCAGGCCTACGCGGCTTTCTGCCGGGAAGCAGGTAAACGCCTGCCTGTAACTTTTGTAAAAGTGAAAGGGCATTCCGGAGATGTGTATAACGATTTGGCCGACCAGTTGGCCAAAAAGGCGCTGGGATTGGCGTAGCATTCCCTTTCAGGATTTATTTTACATCCAATTTATGTCAAAAATATGACGGTAGAAGAAGGGCTGCAGCATTTTTTGCCGCAGCCCTTCTCGATATGGATTTTGCCTACAGGAGGAAAGCCGGGAAATCCCTGCAGCAGGAGTCTCGCAGGCTTGGGCCTTCAGCAGGATGCCTTCACAGCCTGTTCCAAGCGCTCCAAACCGGCTTTGAGCACCCATTTTGGACAGGCCAGGTTTAGGCGTTCAAAGCCTTCGCCGCCCTCCCCGAAAATATAACCTTCGTCCAAAAACAGCTCGGCCTTCTGAACCATCAGCTCCTCCAGCTCCTTGCTGTTCTTTCCCAAAGCGGTGCAGTCCAGCCACATGAGATAGGTTCCCTGCAGTTCGATGGGCTTGATCATGGGCAGCCGCTCCTTCAAATACGCGGAGGCAAACTTGAAGTTGTCCCAGATAACCTGCAGCATTTCCTCCATCCAGCCCTTCCCCAGGGTATAGGCCAGCCTGCAGGCTTCAAATCCCAGGGCGTTCATGCTCTCCACACAGTATTTCTCCTTAATAGCCAGGAATTTCTTCCGGTCCTCTTCGCCGGGAAGGATAATATTGGAGGTCTGCATGGCAGCCAGGTTAAATGTTTTGCTGGGCGCAGTGCATACAATGAGATTGTCTCCGAACTCGCCGGCCATAGGGAAGGGCGTGTGGGTGTGGCCTGGCATAACAATGTCCCAATGAATTTCGTCGCTGATGATTTTTACGCCGTGCCTGAGGCAGATTTCGCCCACCCGATGCAGTTCCTCCGGGCTCCAGACGCGCCCTACCGGGTTGTGTGGGCTGCAGAAAATCAGCAGTTTGCTGTCGCTTTCCGAGGCAACCTTTTCCAGAAGTTCAAAATTGATGGAATAGGCGCCGTTCTCATACACCAGCGGACAGGTCTTCACATGGCAGCCGTTGGTTTTAACGGCGCCGTAGAAGGGGTAATAGACAGGCGGCATGACAATGATGCCGTCTCCTGCTTCACAAAGCGCGGCCACCAGCATAAACAGGGCGGGGACCACGCCGGGGGAACAGACGATGTGAGCGGGGTCCACGGTCCACCCATGCTGCTCCTTGATCCAGGAGCAGACGGCGGCATAATAGGCTTCAGTGGGGTGCGTATAGCCCAGAATATGGGTGTCCAGATATTCCTTCAGTCCAGCTACGATTTCCGGCGCATTTTTGAATTCCATGTCGGCCACGGAGAAGGGGACGACGCCCGGGGTCAGGTCGGCTTTCTTTTCCCGCATGCCGTCCCATTTTCCGGATCCGCATCGGGAACGGTCGATCAGGGTTTCAAAATCATACTTCATAGAGTAATTCCTCCAAAAAACAAGATGATAATACTGGAAATGTGACGGGTTTTGCCGAAATCATTATCGTCCTCTTTTTTGGGTTTGTCAACAGCCGTCCAGAGTTATGCGCCGTTTTGGAAATTTTGCTGGCAGAAGGCAGTCCAGCGGTGCCTCCAAAAGAAAAGAGGGACGCTTCCACTGGAAATGAAAAAGATCCCGCCGTTCCGGTTTTATTTGGAACCGGTACAGCGGGATCTCTTCCTGTTTCCGACAAAGAAAGCGGATAGACGAATGGAATCAAGCTTTTTTACTCTGCTCCTTATTTTTCTTTGCCGCAGTTTTTTTGGCAGGCGGGTTCAAGCCGCTTTTTTTGCAGAATTCCTGCATGCAGCAGTTTTCGCACATAGCTTTCCGGGCGGTGCACACGGCTCTGCCGTGCAGCACCAGCCGGTGGCAGAAATCGTTGGATTCCTCCGGCGGCAGTACGGCGCGCAGGTCATCTTCTACCTTTGCGGGCGCAGTGTTTTTTGTCAGTCCCAGTCTGCCTGTGATGCGGATGCAGTGGGTATCCGTCACCACGGCGGGCTTTCCGTAGATATCACCCACCACCAGGTTGGCGGTTTTTCTGCCCACGCCCGGCAGGCGGGTCAGTTCCTCGATGGTGTCCGGCACTCTGCCGCCGAATTCATCCCGGATCATCCGGCAGGCAGCCAGGATGTCCTTGGATTTTATTTTATAGAAGCCGCAGGAATGGATCAGCTCCCCAATTTCCTCTTCCGTGCCCTCGCAGAAAGCCTCCAGCGTGGGAAAACGGGCGAAGAGCGCCGGGGTCACCAGATTTACCCGGGCGTCGGTGCATTGGGCGGAAAGCCTGGTGGAGATGAGCAGCTGAAGCGGGTCCTGGTATTCCAGGGAGCAAATGGCATCGGGATACTCTTTTTTCAGGGCTTCCACAGCCAACAGGGCCAATTCTTTCTTTGTCATAGGGAAGTACCTCTCTTTCATTTCCTTGAATCGGGCGCATATCTATTGAGTTGAACGGTAAACCGGACCCTTGAGGCACACGCGTGCGTGAGGACTGCGGCAGCACAAGGCAGGGCGCTGCTTTCGGCAGAGGAAACGGCGGCCATGATTTTTTACGATATCTCATTTTACAACAATTTTCGTATATTGACAAGCCGGACGGGGCGTGTGACAATAACAGGAAAGAATTGATTTTTTGAAAAAAGGGGGGGAGGCTTTGTGACTTCTGCGGCACTGCAGTGGATCGCCGTACTCGCTATGGCTGTGGATCATGTGGGATATCTCCTGTTCCCGGAAATTCCGCTTCTCCGGGCCTTTGGGCGGATTTCTTTTCCCATCTTTTCTTTTTTGCTGGCGGAGGGCTTCCGCCACACGTCGGATCGAAAAAAATACGCGCTTCGCCTGGCTGTGTTCGCTGTGCTTTCTGAGCTGCCCTATGAGCTCTTCCTGTACGGCCCCGAAAGGCTCGGCACTCTCTTTCCCATGAAAAACATCCTGTTTTCCCTGCTGCTGGCCTTTGGAGCGCTGTGGTGTGCGGAGCGGGGCGGGGGATTTTTCTTCGGCGCCGCCCTGCTGGCTTTAGGGGCGGAGCTGGGCGGCTTCAGCTATGGCGCATACGGCGTGGCGCTGCCTCTCTGTTTCTATTTCTGCAGCCGGGCCTTCCTCGGGGAGGAAAAAAATGAAGATGCCGGGTGGAAACGGGGGCTGTTGGCAGCTGCGCTTCTTACAGCCTGCACAGTCCTCTACTGCGCGGCGCACGGCAGCATGTTCCAGATCTGGGCGGTGTTTGCCGCCGTACCGCTGTTTTTCTACAACGGGAAAAGGGGAAGGAGGATGCCCCGGTATTTCTTCTATGTGTTTTATCCAGCCCATCTGTTGTTTCTGGTTCTGCTCAATGTCCTGGTCCTGCCGTAAAATTTCCGCTCTGTGTTGCCATCAGAGGGCGTTTGCGGTATAATAATCATATCGATTCAGCACTGTAATCCAGGAATGGATGAAAGCAACTCCGTCGCTGTGCGGGGAAGAAAGGATGTTTTACAAATGTTTAACGATCTGATGGATACCATTGGCTTCGTGACAGGTAAGGATGAGGCTGTGGGCGAAGCCATGCAGAAGGAATTTGCCCGCCAGCAGAGAAACATCGAGCTGATTGCCTCGGAGAATATTGTATCTCCTGCGGTGATGGCCGCCATGGGCACTGTGCTCACCAACAAATATGCGGAGGGATATCCTGGAAAGCGTTATTATGGCGGCTGCCAGTGCGTGGACGTCGTAGAGAACATCGCCCGGGAGAGAGCGTGTAAACTGTTCGGCGCCGAGCATGCCAACGTACAGCCTCACTCCGGTGCGCAGGCCAATCTGGCCGTTTACTTTGCGCTGCTTCAGCCAGGCGACACGGTCATGGGCATGAATCTGGCGGAGGGCGGACATCTCACCCACGGTTCGCCGGTCAATATGTCGGGCGCGCTGTATCATTTTGTGGCTTATGGCGTAGACCCGGAAACGGGCTGTATTGATTATGATAAGCTGATGGAACAGGCTATGGAGGTCAAGCCCAAGATGATCGTGGCAGGCGCCAGCGCCTACCCCAGAGCCATTGATTTCAAGAAATTCCGGGAGATTTGCGATGCCTGCGGCGCCTATCTCATGGTGGATATGGCCCACATTGCCGGTCTGGTGGCCTCCGGCTGCCACCAGAATCCTGTGCCCTATGCGGAAGTGGTCACCACCACCACCCACAAGACGCTGCGCGGTCCCCGGGGCGGCATGATTCTCTGCCGGGAAGAATTTGCCAAGCAGATCGACAAGGCCATTTTCCCCGGTACCCAGGGCGGCCCGCTGATGCACGTCATCGCCGCAAAGGCGGTGTGCCTGGGCGAGGCGCTGCAACCTGAGTTCCAGGAGTACGGCCGGCAGATCATCAGCAATGCGCAGGCTTTGGCAAACGGGCTTCTGAAGCGCGGGGTTAAGCTGGTTTCCGGCGGTACGGATAACCACCTGATGCTCGTCGACCTTTCCGACTCTGAGCTGACCGGCAAAGAATTGGAGAGGAGACTGGACGATGTTTATATCACCGCCAACAAGAACACGGTTCCCGGTGAAAAACGCAGTCCCTTCACCACCAGCGGCGTGCGGTTGGGCACGCCTGCCGTCACCACCCGGGGCCTGAAGGAAGAGGATATGGATGTGATCGCCGAATGCATCAGCAGAAGCATGCGGGACGATTTCGAAGAGAATATTGGGGCCATCCGTGAACTGGTGGACTCTGTGTGCAGAAAATATCCACTGTATCAATAAAGAAATCCTGTTATGTCTATGCCGGGATGCAGAATGAAGGTTTTCGTTTTGCATCCCGGCTTCTTTCTGAAAAAATCGCAAACAAACGTTTGCGATTTTTGACGAAAGATGATATGATAGAATCAGAAAAGGAAAAATACGCTTTGGAAAAGGCGAAAGGTTTGGGGGGATTTCGGTGCCGGCTCCGCTTGCGGATCGCATACGTCCAGCCATTCTCGACGAGGTGGTGGGCCAAAAGCATATATTGGGACCCGGCCGGGCGCTGAGGAAGATCATCGATTCAGGGGAAATCCCCAATATGGTGTTCTACGGCCCTTCGGGTGTTGGGAAGACGACGGTTGCCTCCATTATCGCAAAGAATACGGAGCGGCATCTGGTGAAGCTCAACGGCACCACCGCCTCCACGGCGGATATCAAGGACGCGGTGGCCCGCATCGACACCTTCGAAGGGATTAACGGCATTCTGCTGTACCTGGATGAGATCCAGTATTTTAACAAGAAACAGCAGCAGACCCTGTTGGAATTCATTGAAAACGGCAGCATCACGCTGATCGCCTCCACCACGGAAAACCCCTATTTCTATGTGTATAACGCCATTCTCAGCCGTTCCACCGTGTTTGAATTTAAGCCTGTGGAGCAAACTGAGATTGAAAAGGCGGTAGAGCGGGCTTTTTCCATTCTGTCGGTGGAAAGACAGCAGGACATTGTACCTGAGGAGGGCGTTTGCCGCCATATTTCTTTTGCCTGCGGCGGCGATGTGCGCAAGGCCATGAACGCCGCGGAGCTCTGTACCCTGGCCTGCGACGGCGGGGAGGAAGAAATCCGGATCACCCTGGAAAGCGCAAGGGAGCTGACCCAGAAAAGCGCCCTGCGGTATGACAAAGGGGGAGACGAGCATTACGATATCCTGTCCGCGTTTCAAAAATCCATGCGCGGTTCGGACCCGGATGCGGCGCTGCACTATCTGGGACGGCTGCTGGAAGCGGGCGATCTGCCCTCCGCCTGCAGAAGGCTTCTGGTCTGTGCCTGTGAGGATGTGGGTCTGGCCTGGCCGCAGATCATCCCCATTGTGAAAGCTGCCGTGGATACCGCCTTGATGGTGGGCCTGCCGGAAGCACGGATTCCACTGGCGGACGCGGTGGTGCTGACCAGCACCGCACCCAAGTCCAATTCCGCCTACACAGCGCTGGACAGGGCGATAGAGGACATTCGGAAGGGAAAAGCGGGCAGTATTCCGAGAAATCTGCAGAATAAACACTATGACGGGGAGGACGTGCAGAAAAAGGGGCAGTTTTACCAGTACCCCCACGAAGCCCCTTACCATTGGCTGCCGCAGCAGTATCTGCCGGACGCGCTGCTGGGGGTCCGGTATTATGAATTCGGAGACAATAAAAACGAACAAAGTTTCAAAGCATATTGGGACAAAATCAAGAATATTTGAAAGCTTGTTCCGATATGATAGAGTGAGCGATAAAAAAACGGAGGTATTGGAACGTGAAACCACAGGTTCTCAGCAATCTTTCTTATGGCATATACGCAATCGGCACAAAGGACGCCAAAAGACCCAATGCCTGCATTGTGAATACCGTGATGCAGATTTCTAAAGCCACCCCATCTGACGCGCCTCTGGTGGCGTTGAGCATGAATCGGGAAAACTACAGCTGCGAGTGTATCGAGAAGAGTGGCGTCTTTTCCATTTCCGTGCTCTCTGAAGCTACCCCGGCCACGGTAATCGGCGCTTTGGGACTCGTGTCCGGTAGAAAGACGGATAAGCTGGAAAATGTCCGCCACAAGGTGCTGCTGGAAGGTGTGCCCGTCATCAAGGAGAACACCTGCTGCTGGTTTCTGTGCCAGGTGAAGGAACAGGTGCAGCTGGCGGGACAGACTGTATTTTTGGCCGAGGTTGTGGCAGGCAGCGACGTATCGGTGGGAACACCTATGACCTATCGTTACTATGTGGAAAAACTGGGCGGCGCCTCCCCGAGAAAATCGCCCACCTATCTTCCGCCGGAGCTGACTTTCGACAAGAGCAGCGGGGAAAGCTTTGTCTGTTCGGTGTGCGGCTATGTATACAGCGACCCGAATTTTGGGTTTGAAGAGCTGCCTCACGACTGGACCTGCCCCATCTGTAAGATGCCGAAGAAGGCCTTTGTGAGAAAAAAATAAGCGGGATAAATTTTGCAGAAAAGAAAACCAGATTCGGTCGCGATAGTTGTACTTCCAGGGAGAAGATCCAAGGTCTTCGATTGATATGATACCCCTTAACTTATACTTACATTATTTGACGGGGGCGGATCAATTGACCGAGGCTCTTTTTGGCATTATCATCCAGTTTCAGGAGAAGGAAAAAGGATTGTGCGGGAATAACAGAAGAATGAATGCTGGTATTTGTTTTGTGAAAGAGTGAGAATTTTGAAAGATATTCCAATGGCAACTAAGTTTCAAGACATTCAGCCCATCAAAAAGGGTATGTCAAGTGATGAAAAATACTTTGTCACTGCCCAAAATGGGGAGCATTTTTTATTGCGGTTAGCGGAATATAAAGAATTTGATAGAAAAAAAGCTGAATACGAATTGATGAAAAAACTTTTCCATTTGAATATTCCAATGCCGTCGCCAATAGACTTTGGAGTTTGCAATAACGAATCGAGTGTATATACTTTATTGTCCTGGATAGACGGAGAAGAAGCTGAAATTGCTATACCCAAATTATCCAAAGAGAAACAATATGAATTAGGGAAAGAATCGGGAAGGATACTGCAAAGAATCCATACTCTCAATGCACCGGAAAATACTGAAGACTGGGAGACGCGGTATTTTTCAACCATGGATAAAAGACTGGAAGCATTTCGCAGGGAAGGTATCCTGTTTGAGGGAAACGATATTATTTTAAACTACATTGACACCAATAGGCATATGCTTCAAAAACGGCCGCAGTGTTATCATCATGGCGACTATCATTTAGGGAATCTCATTCAATCAAAAAGCGGGCAGCTTTTTGTTATAGATTGGCATACTGTTGATTTTGAGAATTACGGAGACCCATGGTATGAGTTTAATCGAATCGGTATGGAATATCCTTATTTTGCATCCGGTCAAATTGACGGTTATTTTGACAATCATGTTCCCGAGGATTTTTGGAAACTTCTTGCATATTATCTTTCTGCCAGTGCAATCACTTCGATTGTATGGTCCAAATATTTTGCGCCGGATAGACTCTCTTCCATTTTAGAATTAAATCAAAATGTCTTAAAGTGGTTTGATCATATGAATAGCACTGTCCCGACATGGTATACCCAAGTGAAATAAGTTTGTAATCACATAAGGCGGCACTAGCAAAAGAATAAAAACAAAGCATTTATTCGGTTTTCTTACCTGTTTTCAGCCCGGCTGGTCCGGTTCAGGGCTTCTGAAAGAACAATAAACGGATTTGTAAGCTTTCGCCTTGTGCATGCAGCGGCTGTGTACAAGGGGGAGGCTTCGTAGAGGTATGGAGGAAGACAAGAAAGCGCCGGCACTGTCAAAGGACAGAGCCGGCGCTTTCTTTCTGCCGGGCCGCAGCAGGGGAACGGCATTTTTCAGGACGATTTTTCCCGGAGATAATCGGAAATTTCCTCCATGAAATAGGAACCGTAATGCTCCAGCTTTTTTTCGCCGACGCCGGAAACCTGCAGAAATTCTTCCGAGGTTTCCGGAAGGCGGATACACATGTCTTCCAGGGAAGCGTTGGAGAAGATCACATAAGAGGGGATGTGCTGTTCGGCGGCCAATCTGGCGCGCAGATTCCTGAGCCGTTCGAACAGGACGGGGTCATGCGTGCCAGGCGCGGTCTGCGCGGGAGCAGGAGCCGCCGTCTGCATCTTTTTCCGGGGTTTTGCCTCTTCCGGCAGCTTCATCCGGATGACGGCGTCCCCCTGCAGCAGCTCTGCACTTTTGGAGCCCAGCCCCAAGACGGGATAATCACCGGCGGTGAGGGAAAGGTATCCTTCCATCACCATGAATTGGACGATTTCCCGAAGCCGGGATTCCTTGAGGTGAGCCAGCGACCCGTGCAGGGAAAGCCGTGTGAGCCCCAGCCGCTGCACCCGTTCGTTTTTGCTGCCCCGCAGCACGTCGCATACCAGCTTGACCCCGTACCGTTCGTTTAAATCCTTGACGCAGGTACAGACGGTTTTGGCAGGTTCCGTCACGTCCTCCTCCCGGAACAGGTGATTGCAGTTATAGCAGTTGCCGCAGTACCCTGCTGAACTGCGTTCTCCGAAATAGCGCAGGATATATTCTCTCAGGCAGCCGGTAGTATGGCAGTAGAAGGTCATGGCTTTCAGCCGTTCTTCCGTCTGCTGCAGTACCAGGGCTCTGTCTTCTTCGTTCAGCTGTTCGTTTTCTTCTGCGTGGGAGGAGAGGAAGCGGTTGGTGATTACGTCCTGGCCGCTGTAGAGCAGGATGCAGTCTGCCGGAGCGCCGTCGCGTCCGGCCCTGCCTGCCTCCTGGTAGTAGCTTTCCAGATCCTTCGGCATGTTGTAATGGATAACGAAGGAGACGTTGGACTTGTCAATTCCCATACCGAAGGCGTTGGTGGCGACTATGATGGGCGTGCGGTCGTAGAGAAAGCTTTCCTGGCTGCTCTGCCGTTCCTCATCGGAAAGCCCGGCGTGGTAACGCACGGCGGCATATCCCCTCTGAATCAGGGCGCTGCACACCTCTTCCACCGCCTTGCGGGTAGAGCAGTAGATGACGCCGCTTTTTCCAGGATGCTCCTCCAGTATGCGAAACGTTTCAGCAAGTTTGTCCTTGGGATGCCGGACCTCAAAATATAGATTCTGGCGGTTGAAGCCGGTCAGCATCACAGTGGGATTCTGCAGGGCGAGCAGCTGAAGGATATCCTCCCGGACCTTTGGGGTGGCGGTTGCAGTGAAAGCCGACACCACCGGACGTTTCGGCAGCTGCCGGATGAATTCCGGGATGCTGAGATAGCTCGGGCGGAAATCCTGACCCCATTGAGAGACGCAGTGAGCTTCGTCTATGGTGACCATGGAAATATCGGCGTGTGCCGCAAAGTCGAGAAATTCCGGAGTCAAAAGCCTTTCCGGGGCCACATAAATGAGTTTGTAGACGCCTGCTTTTGCGTTGCGCAGGGCCGCCCGGTATTGGGAATAGGTCAAAGAGCTGTTCAGGTAGGCGCCGCGTACGCCGTTTTGTACCAGAGAGTTTACCTGATCCTTCATTAGGGAAATCAACGGGGAAACCACCAGGGTAATGCCCGGAAACAGCAGCGCGGGAATCTGAAAACAGAGAGATTTTCCGGCGCCGGTGGGCATGACGCCCACTGCGTCACATCCGGAAAGAATGGCGTCAATCAGGGATTCCTGACCTTCACGAAAGGATGAGTAACCAAAAAAACGGTGTAAAATTTCAAGCTTAGTCATGTCGTTTTCCCTCACTTTATTACTAGTGGAATTATAACGCTATTTCCAAAATTTGGCAATTCCCAACAGGAATCCCCTTGCGGGTATTCCGTATGGATGTTATACTAAATCAGCGAATGTGAAGGGAGAAAGAAAGACTGCGAGGAAATATGGAAGTAAATATGAAGGATATCGCACGCCATGCAGGCGTCAGTGTCAGTACGGTGTCGCGTGTTTTAAACGGTCAAGGATATATCCGGCAGGAGACCCGGGAAAAGGTACTGCGGGCGATTGAGAAATACCACTATATTCCCAATAACAGCGCCAGAAATTTGAAGCGGGAAGCCGTGAAAGCGGTGGGGATTGTGGTAAAGGGCTTTTCCAACCCATTCTTTGTACGTATGCTGGACGTGGTTCAGAGGGTTTTAGAGGAAAAAGGGTATCTGATGTACCTGCACCCGATTGACCCGCTGGAGGATGAGGTGGAGGAGGCCGTCTCCCTGGTTAAGGAAAAGAAACCAATGGGCATTCTTTTTTTGGGTGGAAATTTTGAGCATGGCAGGGAAAAGCTGGATCTGCTGAGCGTTCCCTATGTGATGCTGGCCATGATGATGAACCGGGACCGGGTGGAGGACAGCCGGTATTCCAGCGTTTCCATCGACGATTACCGGGAGACTTACGAGGTGGGGCGTCGGGTATGGCGTGCCGGGCACCGCAGAGTTGCGGTGATGGGGTTCCATGAGAGGGAGACCAGTGTGAGCGGCCTGCGGGTCAGCGCGTTTCAGCAGGCGCTTTGGGATTGCGGCTCTGCAGAGGGGCGTATTATCAAGGCGGACTCCTTCAGTATGGAGGCTGGATACTCTGCCGCGAAGAAACTGCTCAGACAGGAAGAACATATCACCTGCCTGTTCTGTATTGCAGACGTGCTGGCGCTGGGCGCCATGCGGGCAATTCATGAGGCGGGCCTGCGGGTTCCAGAGGATATCGCGGTGATCGGCTTCGATGGGATTGAAGCGGGACGTTTTTCCGTTCCGTCTCTCGCGACGGTCAGACAGCCGGGTGAGGCTATGGCGGAAAGCGGAGTCGGGGTGCTGATTGGCTGTATCGAACAGGGAAGGCAGAGCAGCCATCTGGTGTTTCCCGCGGAGTTCTTCGAAGGGGAAAGTTTTGTGAAGTTGGAGGAACCTCTTGTTTTATAACAGGAAAACAGGTATAATAAAGGGCAAATTCTGAAAACGTTATCAGAAAACGATATCAGAAAAAAGAAGCGGACAATATTGCCAGAAAGGGAGAAGATACTATGAGGAATACCAGCACTGACCTGCGCCGTCAAACAATGTATTCGGTTTTCGTGCGCAATCACACAGAGGAAGGGACCTTTGCCGCCTTGGAGAAGGACCTGGACCGCATCCGGGCGTTGGGCACCGACGTCATTTGGCTCATGCCCATTCATCCCATCGGCCAGAAGGAAAGAAAGGGCGACCTTGGAAGTCCTTATGCAATTGCGGATTACCGCAAGATCAACCCGGAATTCGGCACGATGGAGGATTTTGAACATCTGGTTCGGGAAATCCATCGCAGAGACATGAAATGCATCATCGATGTGGTGTACAACCACACTTCCCCGGACAGCTGGCTGGTGGAAAACCACCCCGAATGGTTTTACCGGAAGCCGGACGGGAAAATGGGCAACAAAACCGCGGAATGGACGGATATCGTGGATTTGGATTATTCTCATCCGGAGCTTTGGGACTATCAGATCGAAACCCTCTGCTTCTGGGCAAACTATATCGACGGCTTCCGCTGTGACGTGGCCCCGCTGGTGCCCATGGATTTCTGGCTGAAGGCAAGGGCCGCGGTGGAGCAGGTGCGCCCGGGCTGTATCTGGCTTTCGGAATCGGTGGAACCGGAATTCATTCTCGATAACCGCAACCGCGGCTTTTACGCCGCTTCAGACTGCGAGGTCTACAGCGCGTTCGATCTCTGCTATGATTATGACATCCGCGGAAAATATGACGCCTACCTGCAGGGACAAATCCCGCTCAGCGTTTATACCGACGCGATCTGGCAGCAAGAGGCGATCTATCCGGCGAATTATGTCAAGCTGCGTAACCTGGAAAACCATGACCGCCAGCGGGCAAAGGCTTTGATACCCGATCAAAAAATGCTGCGCAACTGGACAGCTTTCTATTTCCTGCTCAAAGGCATGCCCCTGATTTACGGCGGACAGGAGGTATGCAGCGACCACCGTCCCGACCTGTTTGTGAAGGATACTGTGAACTGGAATACCGGTCTTTCCATCACCCCTCTTCTTCAGAAGCTGTGCGCTTTGAAGAAGGAGGAAATCTTCGGTACAGGCATTTTCGAGATGGAGGCGGACGACGCGGCGGATCTGGTTTCCATCCGTTGGAGCCTGGGCAGTCAGACAATTGCGGGAGTGTTCAGCCTGAAGGGAAAACAGGGTGAAGCGGCAATCGGCCTGCCGGATGGGGAATACCGGAATCTTTTGGATGACAGCACTGTCACTGTAAAGAATAAAAAGGCGGAGACCACAGGGGAACCTCTGGTTCTGCGCGTATAAAAGGAGTGTAACACCATGGCGAAAACCTGGATGACCAGAGCGGCGGGCGTACTTCTACCTGTGAGCAGCCTGCCCTCTAAGTACGGAATCGGCACGTTTGGAAAGGCCGCCTACAAATGGGTAGATTTTCTCGCGGAGGCGGGGCAGAAGTACTGGCAGGTTCTGCCGCTGGGCCCCACCAGCTACGGCGACAGCCCCTATCAGAGTTTTTCTGCATTTGCCGGCAACCCCTATTTTGTAGATCTGGAATTCCTGTGCGAGCAGGGACTGCTGAAAAAAGGACGCTGCAAAAAGGTCAAGTGGGGAGAAAGCAAAACCCAGGTGGACTACGGCACCATCTATGAGCACCGTGAAAAGGTGCTGCGGAAAGCTTTTTCCAATTTCACGGACAAAAAGGCTTTGGAAAAATTCCGCAAGAAGAACGCCGGCTGGGTGGAGGATTATGCCCTCTACATGGCGGTGAAGGCCCAGATGGGGCTTCGCGCCTGGAATGAATGGGAAGAAGATATCCGGATGCGCCGTCCGGAAGCGCTGAAAAAATGGAAGGCGAAATGCGCGGAGGATATCGAGTATCACATCTTCGTACAGTATCTTTTCTTTGAGCAGTGGACGAAACTGAAAAAGTATGCCAATGAGAAGGGAATCTCCATTATCGGGGACGCGCCGATCTATGTCGCCATGGACAGCGCAGATGTATGGGCCAATCCCGGGCTGTTTCAGCTGGATGAGAACAATGTGCCCACCGAGGTGGCCGGATGCCCGCCGGACGCCTTCTCAGAGGACGGCCAGCTTTGGGGCAATCCGCTTTACCGCTGGGATGAGATGGAAAAAGATGGTTTCCAGTGGTGGATCAAACGGCTGAAAGCAAATCTCACTTTAGTGGATGTGCTGCGTATCGACCATTTCCGTGGCTTGGAAAGCTATTACGCAATACCCTATGGAGATGAAACCGCCCGGAACGGACGCTGGCGGCAAGGGCCCGGCATGGCGTTTGTAGGCGCAGTTAACAAGGCGCTGGGCAACGCGAACATCATTGCGGAGGATCTGGGGTATCTGACGCCCGCGGTAAAGCGCTTGCTGAAGAGCAGCGGATATCCTGGCATGAAGGTGCTGGAATTCGCTTTTGATTCCCGGGAAGAGAGCGATTATATGCCCCATAATTACCAGAATCATTGTGTGGTTTATACCGGAACTCACGATAACGATACGGTGCGGGGCTGGTTTTCTACGGCAGGTCCTGAAGACGTGGCCCTGGCTCTGGAATATATGGGGCTTCCGGATGATACCGACGGAAACTGGGGCTTCATCCGGGCTGCTCTGGGAAGCGTGGCCGACCTGGCAGTCGTTCCCATGCAGGACTATCTGAATCTCGGAAGCGAGGCGCGTATCAATACACCCTCGACCCTGGGCGGCAATAACTGGCGCTGGAGGATGACAAAGGATCAGATGGATATGGCTCTGGCCCAAAAGATGGCGCGGCTGACAAAGCTCTATGGCCGCGACCGCTGAAAAATGACGATGACAGGAGGATTCGATATGGCGCTGAAAGAAGAATTGACACAGAAGCTGGGCGGGAAGACGCTTCAGGAGGCCGAAAACACAGAGATCTACCAGGCGCTGCTTCAGCTGACCAAGGAAAGGCTGCAGGCTGTGCCGGCCATAACGGGGGACAGGAAGCTTTACTATGTTTCCGCGGAGTTTCTCATCGGAAAGCTGCTGTCCAACAACCTGATCAATTTGGGAATGTATGATGAAGTCAGGGCGGTGTTGGCGGAAGCCGGAAAAAAGCTGTCCGATTTGGAAGAGCTGGAGCCAGAACCCTCTCTGGGGAACGGCGGTCTGGGACGCCTGGCGGCCTGCTATCTGGATTCCGTAGCCACACTTGGCCTCAGCGGGGACGGCGTGGGGCTGAATTACCACTTCGGCCTGTTTGAACAGTATTTCAAGGACCACAAGCAGGCGGAAAGGCCGAACCCCTGGATAAAGCCGGAAGGATGGCTGCAGAAGACAGGAGTCAGCTTTGAAGTGCCCTTTCGGGATTTTACCCTGCGTTCCGTCATGTACGACATCGACGTAGCGGGCTATGATAACGGGAAAAATAAGCTTCATCTGTTTGATATTGAGGCGCCGGATGAAGCTATGGTGAAGGACGGCATTGATTTTGACAAGACCGACATTCCCCATAACCTGACGCTGTTCCTCTATCCGGATGACAGCGACCGCGCCGGCCGCCTGCTGCGGGTGTATCAGCAATACTTTATGGTCAGCAACGCTGCCCAGCTCATCCTGAAAGAGCTTGCCGGGAAGGGTTATGCCATGCGGGATTTGGCGAAGCACGCCGTTATCCAGATCAACGATACCCATCCTTCCATGATCATTCCGGAATTGATCCGGCTGATGATGAAGGACGGTATTTCCATGGAGGAAGCGATCTCCATCGTCACCCAAACCTGCGCTTATACCAACCATACGATTCTGGCGGAGGCGCTGGAAAAATGGCCTGTCGACTATCTGGAGGAAGCCGTTCCGCAGCTTATGCCCATCATCCGGGAGCTTGACCGCCGGGTCAGGGAAAAGTATGGGGATCCCAAACTGTCAATCATCGATGACGGCAACCTGGTGCATATGGCCCACATGGATATACACTATGGCTTTTCTGTCAACGGCGTGGCGGCGCTGCATACGGAGATTCTGAAATCCTCTGAGCTGAAGGTGTTCCATGACATCTATCCGGAAAAGTTCAACAACAAAACCAACGGCATCACCTTCCGCCGATGGCTGATGCATTGTAACCCGGCGCTTTCCGCCCTTATCACCGAGCTGATCGGAAGCGGCTGGAAAAAGGACGCGGGCGAGCTGGAAAAGCTGCTGGCTTTCCGGGACGATGAAACCGTGCTGAACAGGCTGCTGGAGATCAAACAAAATAATAAGCATGCGCTGAAGGAATATCTGGAAGCTTCCGAACAGATCAGCATTGATGAAACTTCCATTTATGACATCCAGATCAAGCGTCTGCATGAGTATAAACGCCAGCAGATGAACGCCCTCTATATCATCTGGAAGTACCGGCAGATTAAAGCTGGGAACAAACCGAAGCGGCCGCTCACCTTGCTGTTCGGCGCCAAAGCTGCCCCTGCTTATATCATCGCAAAGGATATCATCCATCTGATCCTCTGTCTCCAGGATATGATTGCGAAGGATCCGGAGGTGAGCCCCTGGCTGCGGATTGTGATGGTGGAAAATTACAATGTGACCAAGGCGGAAAAGCTGATTCCTGCCTGCGACATTTCAGAGCAGATTTCGCTGGCGTCCAAAGAGGCCAGCGGTACCGGAAACATGAAGTTCATGCTCAACGGCGCAGTGACCCTGGGGACTATGGACGGAGCCAATGTGGAAATTCACGACCTGGTTGGCGAGGAGAACATCTATATCTTTGGAAAGTCCAGCGAAGAGGTGATAGCGCTCTATGAAAAGCAGGCCTACCATCCTGGGGACTTCTATCCTGCCGACCCGGAAATTGCCGGATTGGTCGATTTTATCATTAGCCCGGAGATGATGCGGCTGGGGGATCCGGAAAATCTGGCGCGGCTCTATAAGGATATGACCCATAAAGACTGGTTCATGGCGCTGCTGGATCTGAAGAGCTATATTGCAGAAAAGGAAAAGGCCCTCGGCGAGTATGAGGACCGTACCGCATGGGCCAGGAAGATGCTTGTGAATATTGCAAAAGCAGGCTTCTTCTCCTCTGACCGTGCGATAGATCAGTACAACAAGGATATTTGGCATTTAAAGTAAGAAAAAGAAGGGGCCGCTGCAGAGAGTCATCTGCAGCGGCCCTCAGTCTGTCGATAAACGTAAGAGCCAACGGTTTCGGAGGGAGGAAAGGTATGGACAGAACCCGGGTTCTGCGGGGACCGTCAGGGTCCCTCTTCCGCGTTGATTCAGAGGAATTTTGCTCATAAATGGCTATTTTTAAGACACTAAGCTACTCAGCAAAATTCCCCAGCTTGGCGAAACGATCTTTTTCGACAAGCTGGGGCCGCTGCAGAGAGTCATCTGCAGCGGCCCCTTTTGCTCTTGTCCTTCAGCTACGGAGGAGAAAAGCTTTTAGTATTTGCCCACTTCCTTGATCAGATTGATAATGCTCCACATGTTTTCCAGACTGACTGAGTTGGGAATGGAATGGTCGGAGGAGAAAATATAGCCGCCGTTTTCCTTCATCGTGGGAATCAGGCTTCGGATTTCCTCCCCGATGGCCTCTTTGTCGTCCCAGAGAACGGCGTTGACCCCTCCGTGGAAAACCAGGTCGGAACCAAAACGCTGCTTCAGCTCTTTAGGCTTCATACCGGCCTTAACCTCCAGCGGGTTGAGAGCGTCCACACCAATTTCCACCAGCTCCGGCACAAAGGGCATGATGTCGCCGCAGGAGTGCAGATGGGCCTTGACGCCCCGGGAATGCGCCCATTCCACAGCGCGTTTGTGGACAGGCTTTAGAAGTTCCCGATAGGTATTCAGCGAAAAGAACTGAGAGTTTTTATATCCCATGTCGTCCCACCAGAAGATGCTGTCAAATTGATATCCCGCGTCCCATATCTGTTCATACAGGGAGATGCACATATCCAGATAGGTGTTGAACATATCCATGGCCCATTCCGGTTCCTCCAACAGGGCGATGAGGAAGGTTTCCGTACCCACCGTCCAGGAATGAGTAACGTCGAAACCGAACCAAAATGCAGCCTGAATCCAGCTTCCGTTTGCCTTCCATTTGGGATAATTCCGTTTGAGCAGATCCCAATCGATCCGGTCGGGCGTAGGCAGCATGCGCTTTTTTGCCTCCTCCCACTTGTCGGGAGTGGTGATTGTAAAATCGAGGAATTCGGGAGTGGAATCCTCCAGCTTAAAATTTTTCAGCGTGACGCCCCAAGGGGTGGTGGAAATAATGTAATCTTCGGTCTCTTCCAGGATTTTTTCCTCATAGCGGGGCGTGATGTCCACGGAGATACGCTCTATTTTGTCAATTCCAAAATAGTCCCGCCAATCGACGCCCTCCGGCATTCCTTCACGATGCCATCTGCGGATCGTTCCCGCCCAAGGGTCGTCTGTAATGGGGACACGGTCTGCTTCACGGTGTTCAAACATACGCTGAACCCGCTCGTGTGTTGTCATTTCTGCCATACTGTCTAAAAGCTTCCTTTCTCTGAGGAATGGAAGGAAACGGCCGGCAAACAATCCGTCTCTCCCGTCCAGCCCTCTCTGTATTTGGGAGGATGGTCCTGCATGCAATGCGGGTTCCTGCCGCTGCAGGCTTTCCAACCATCCGGCGCCCTCTTAGTCAGTAGCATAATCCAAGAGAAAGGAAATGAAAAGTTCTGAAGAGAAAAGAAATACGATTTGCTAATTTTTGTGGCCCATGGTAGAATTTGCTTCCTTGGGAGCCGGAGCCGTGGTACAATGACGAAAAGGGGGTGGGAAGTTGGAATATGATAGGGACGGAGATTTCGGGAGGGTACGGCTGATTGCACATTCACCCAGCGTTCTTGCCCGCAGGCTTTATTACTGCGTGCAGTCCGCAGGCTGGCATTTTTGCAATGACCGCTATCACATAGAACGGGAAACGGGGAATGACAACTGCCTGCTTCTCTGTACGATCGGCGGAAGAGGTGTTTTGGAGTATGGCGGCAGTATCTATCAGCTGCAGCCGGGCTCCGTGGCATTGGTTGCGCCCGGCTGTCCCCATTCCTACAGGACGCCGAAAGGCGGACAGTGGGAATTTTACTGGCTTCACTTTTCCGGTTCAGGCTCTGAAAAATTTGCAGAGTATATCCGGCAGAAAAATTGCGGCGTACTGTCCGGTGCGGTAGCGGAAGCGTGCCGGGACAATATCCAGCGGATTCTGGATTTGAAAATTCAGCGGGAAACCGATTTTGAGACCATTGCTTCCGAGCTGATCGCCGTGATGCTCCACCAGCTGGTAGCTGTCATACCGGAGGAGATGGCCGACCAGAACGAGGCGGTTGCCAAGGTTCTGGAATTTATCCACAGCAGCTATAAAGGCCATATCGATTTGGAGATGATGGCAAAAGCAGCATTTATCAGCCGCAGCCATTTGGTAAAGCTCTTTGAAGCCACCACAGGGTATACCCCCTATGAATATCTGCTGAAATACAGAATCTCCCGGGCCAAGGAGCTGCTTTTAAGCAGCAGGATCCCTGTAGGGGAGATTGCTCTGGCGGTTGGATTTTCCTATGCGGGGAATTTTGTCAGCACCTTTAAGAGAATGGAAGGCATAACGCCTGCGAAATACCGCAGACAGTACCATACAATGTAGCGGCGGTCAGTTCCGCTGAAGCAGTTCCAAGGCGGTGCCTTCACGCTGCTCTCGGAGGGCGGTTTCCAGCAGGAAACGGTACATTGGCGCAAGGAGCTTCAGGTTTGCTATGAGTTTTTCCGAAAGCCCGGGGGAGAAGAGCAGCTCAAAATCATGGCTTTCTGCGTTCAGGCTGATGTTGCGGCGTTCCAGCCATTCCCGGAGGGAATCCGGATACTCCCTGTATCTGGGCCGCTTAAAGAGATCTCCCTCTATTTGGTAAATGTCTTGGGCGGAGAAAGCCTTCTGGGCAGTTAGAAAAACGGGGGAGCCTTCCAGGATGCTTTTACGCAGGGTGTTCATGTAAGAGGTGGAGGCGTGGTAGAAACCGCAGCCATAACCGAAGCCGTCCGGCGTGATTTCAAAATAGATTCCGGGAAATTCAGTGGTGTGCATCCTGCCGCGTTTGAAGATGATCCACATGTTTTCCCGGTATAGGGAGGGATCGTGCGTATAGCGGGTGTCCCGCCAAATACGGCTGATTGTCTTGTCCACCCGCGGTTCTGTGATGAATTCGCCGTCAATTTCCAACATTGCCGGGGTGAGGGAGAGCACCAATTCCTGCAGCGGCTGCAAAACCAGGCTGCGGTATTCTTTATTGTGCTCGTGAAACCAGCTTCGGCTGTCATTGAGCCGGTTTTCCACAAGGAAATTCAACGTTTCTTTTGAAAAAGGCATGGGTATTTCTCCTTAGAGGGCCGCATGGAATAATTCCTCCATGCGGCCCTGTTTTGTCGTCTTTAGTTGAGGTCCAGCATTTTTGCGCTGACGCCTTCCAGTTGGTTAAAGGCATCCAGCATGGCGGTGATGGTATCGGGTTCGCCACAGGCCTGCAGCATGATGACGCCGTCGTCAGAGCAGTATTCCTCACTGGTCTCGTGAAGGCCGACGCGAAGCTTGATGTTACATCCAAATTGTGTCAGAACTTCCTGTAATTTGACCGCGTTTCCCGTTCGATGATTGACCCGCAGCCCAACGATGTAATAGCATTTCATGAACGACACTCCTTTCCTGATTCAGAGAAATTTTTTTCCTGTATCCATGGCCTGCACGGGAGAACCGGTGTTTTTCCAAAGAGGAGAAGAAGCCATAAGATTCAACTCCCTCCAAACCATGGTTTTTAACCATTATACTATGAAGGCTGCCGATAAAACAAGAAGAAAAGTAGACAGAGGGGTTCAAAAGCTGTTTTTCTCGGTTTTATTCGGTGACTTTGCATTACGAAAAAAGAAATCATCCGATTAATGCAATGATTGATACAATAAGGGCACCTGCTGATATGAGCGAAGTAATTATAGATATCCAGAACAGCCTTTTGTTTTGTTTACATTGTTCTTCATGTTGCTTCAGGAGTAATCTTACCGTGCGACTCGAATTTAGTGATTCTGTTAGGTTTGTGGCATTGTCAGGTATTTCTAACATTTGTCTAGTCCCATTTTCATCGATATAAAAAGCTTCCATCATAACTGCTCCTTGAGTAAAAATAGTTTTTTATATAATATAGCAATATCACTTTTCTATCAAGTTTTTATGTCTAGAAAAAAGGTAAGATGGTATGTTTTTTCATAGTATCGGGAAGATAACCACTATGTCCCTAAGTATAGCATTACATCAGTAAAAATAAAAGAAGCCGATCACTTTTCAGCAATCGACTTCTTTCGACAAATTGGTCGAGGTGACAGGATTTGAATTTCAAAAATTGAATTTTCGGGGGTTTTATGGGATGATAAAAAGTTAGGAATGGCGCGGATAAAACAAGGGGCCAATGAGAAATAGCAAAGGTGGATTTGCTTTGGTTTTGGACAGATAATGACCAAACAATGACCAGAAAATTGGTTGGATGACGGGGCTTCAGGCCTTTTTGAGCAGGATGTTATCGAGGACATCTGCTGCTGCCGCTTCGGCGCTTTGAATCGTTTCTGCGTAAATATTCATGGTGGTACTGGCCTGGCTATGCCCCAGGCGTCCGGACACCGTGCGGACATCCACTCCGCCGGAAATCAGCAGGGTGGCATTGGTGTGCCGGAGTGAATGCAATGTGACTCGGGGCAGACCGTTTCTTTCCAGGATGCCGGACATATGCTTCCCCGGTATGCCAGGGTGCAGAGGAAATCCGTATTCTGTTGTGAACAACCGGGGATGCCGCTCCCATTCCGGGTTCCAGAGGTCTCCCATCTGCAGCCGCTTTGTGGCCTGGGCTACCTTCAGCTCCCTCAACAGATCCATCAGCGCTGCCGAAACTTTGGTGCTGCGCTGCGATCGTTTTGTCTTTGGCGTATCGGTGTATATGCCGACCTTAGACTGGTATTGAGAGGTTCTGCGCACGGTTATCACCGCGTTTTCAAAATCTACATCCGGCCATTCCAGGCCCAGCATCTCTCCGCGCCGGTAGCCAGTCAAAAGAGCCAGGGTAAAAAAGGCTCTATCCTGTACGGGCTCCTTCTCCAGCGCGTCGAGAAACTTTCTGGCCGCCACGTCATCCAGGCAATTGATCTCACTGGCCGGCTTTTTCGGCGCGGCTGCGGCGCAGGGGTTGCGCAAAAGGATCTCATTTTTTACGGCATACCCTAAAATGCTCGAGCAAAAAGCATGATAGTTCCAAATGGTCTTTGCGGACAGTCCCTCCTTTGTCCGCTTATTTTGCCCGGGCTGCCCCAGACTGTTATAAAAATTCCGGAAATGCTCGGGCCTGAGCTTCCCGATTTTGATATGGCCCAGAGCCGGATATACCCGTTTTGTCAGCGCTTTGGCCTCTTCCAGGGTTTTTGTTTTCAAATGAGACCTCGCGTATTCTTCAAACCACTGCTCTGCAAAATCCTGGAATTTTGTGTTTCCGTTTGCAAGGCCGTTCCGGCATTTTTCTTCGAACAGAACGGCCTGACGGTTCAGCTCTTTTTCAATCTGTTTCGCTGTCATCTTGGGATCCGGGGTCCAGGTCATGGATTTCATGACCTGATTCCCGTTTGGCCCGTACCCGCAGGAGCAGCGGATCCGGTAGGACGCTCCGCGTTTTGTGATGTTTGCCATGTCCTGCCTCCTGTTTCTGGGCGCAAAAATCCCGCCCTCTTGATTTTGGGGACGGGATAGGGTACAATATCAATGCAGTTGATTCTGTACCTCCGGCCCGTCCGGTGGTGGCCGCTCGTTCCGTGTGCTAGACGGAGCGGGCGGTTTTTTTATTTCAATTTAATGGCAATTGGGGCACGCTCTGGTTTTCCCAGCCGCAGCGGCTTCTTCCACCGTTCCGCTTTGGATGTTTTTGGAACGGGAGAGGGAGGGGCACTGGTCTGTGGAATGGTAAACCGCGCCGTTTACGACCCAATACACCGCGGCGCCGGGCTCCGGCTGCTCCGAGGCGATGGGGACGAAAAACTCAATTCCTTCGATCATACGCGGGATATCCGCCTGCATCTGCAGGTATTCCTGCTGGTATTCCATGTCGTACTGGTAATCGGTGGGCTCACGCCACACGATGTGATAGTTGACTCCATCCACGGTGACCTGGGTTAGAAAATGGGTGGAGGGAATATGGATATACTCCTCACGGCCGGCATATGCGCTGAGCTGGAACAGCATGCCGCCGTGGCCGGTATAGAGGTTATTGGTGGAATAGAAGGTGGCCCCCAGGCCGTCGCTGCGCCCGGTGGCGGTATACCGGTCTTTCCAGGTCGCGGGAATCGGGATGGACAGGGTGGCGTTTCCGGCTTCGTCCCTCAAGGTGAGGAGCTCGTCCGTGGGCTTTGGATCATCCGTGATTTCGGTATTCACAAGGATTCTATCGGCGCAATACAGGATTTGCGCCACCTGCGCCCGGGTCGCCTCTAATTTCGGGATCAGATATCCATCGTCCGTCCCGTTTATAATCATATGGGTGGTCGCCCATTCCAGGCTTTCGACAGCATAATTGGACGCATTGCTTTTGTCGAAGAATTGGTTGAAGCGGTCTGAACGGAAGGTGGTATCGTTTCCCGTTTTCTGGGCATAGCCGTACAATATTTTTGCGATCTGCTCCCGGGTGATGGGGGCGTCCGGGCTGAATTTCCCCGCTCCCGTACCATTGACGATTCCGTTGCTGGCGGCCCAATTGACGTAGGGGGCATAGTACTGCCCTGCCTTCACGTCCTCGAATTGCTGCTCCGTATACAGGCTTTGCTCCACGTTGGATTTCCGCCCCAACACAGTGACGAACATGCCGCGGGTCATGGACTGCTCCGGGCTGAAGGTGGTTTCGCCGGTGCCGTGAAACAGTCCGTTTGAGACGGCGTACTCCACCGCGTCGTAGAACCAGTCCCTCGCTTTGACGTCGGAAAACTGCTCCACAGAGGCGGCGGAGGCTGTGACCGGAATCGCGCCGGCCAACAGGGCTACGGACAGCAGCATTGCCAAAATTTTCTTTTTCATTACCTCAAGCCCTCTTTCATAATTGTTTCCACGGTATCAAAAACAAGTACCGTGAATTTGCAGCACTGGTAATTTTTGTAAGTGTCCTCGAACGGTCGATTTTTGACCGCGAATGGTTTAGTGTGAATATATTTCATTTGATTTATGATTTGTATCGTATTAACATGTAAATAAAGGAAAAATACGCAATCTCACTTTAATTCCACATTTTTCATTACAGAATATCTTTACTTTGTGCTTGCATATTGCGAACAGATGTTCTATAATGAGCTTACAAAAAACTGGTTGGCGTTTGGAGGGTGCCGTTATGAGCAGTGAAGAATGTAAAGAAAAAATCATTCACTTGTTGGACTACATACAAAATCGAAAGATTTTGCTGGAAATCTATAGCATCATCAAACGGCTTGCAGGCAGATAATTCTTATGCCTTACCCTCGCATCCGAGACTTTTTACGAAGTCTCGGATTATTTTTTTGTTTTTTTCATCAAGCTTCATATAGGAGATGATAATGTTTTTAATAAAATCGTCCTCTCCACCAATTACATCAGCAATATATTTCCCCAATTCGGTTCCCTCCGGCAGTTCAACGAACATCTCTCCTTCGCCGGTGCGGAGCCATTCTTCGTTTACGTCGAACTCGCGGCAAATATCTTTAATTACACGCTCGGTTATATTTCTTTTACCTGATTCATAGTTCGAAACAGAAAATCTTGAAATTCCTATCTTGGTGCCTAATTCATCTTGGCTTATTTTAAGTGTTTCTCGAATCTTAACTAATCGTTTAGATAGGCTGTTACTCAACATTTTCACCTCCATCTTGCTTAATTATAACAGGTCTGTTTTCAATGTCAACACGTTGAAAACAAAAATTTGATGTTTTCTTTGCCAACTTTTTTTACTCAAACCCTATTGACTTTGTTTTCAAAATCACTTATAATGTGGGCAATGAAAACAAAAGGAGGAGAAACCTTGAGCTCACGTATGGTTCATAAAGGCTTATTTGAAGTAACGGATTCTGGAGAAGTCTACAGAATGAAGGGTTCCCACAAGGAACTGGCAAAGCAAATTAAAACTGGCAAGGACGGAAAATACCTTTGTGTAACAGCTTTTGTATCTGGAAAGCAAAAACATTTTTATGTCCATAGACTCGTTGCGGAGGCGTTCATCCCGAATCCCTACAACTTGCCTATGGTAAATCATCTTGACGGCAATCCTTCTAACAATGATGTGACGAATTTAGAGTGGTGTACAGCAAAGGAAAATGTACAGCACGCTTATAGAACAGGTTTGATTAATCCTTATTCGAAAGCCGCTCCCTGCCAATATTGTGGTGAACCTACTCTTTCAAAAGACGTAATTTGCCACGACTGTAAAATTCATTTGAAAAGCGAAGCAAAAAGAGTAGACCGATTTGCTGAATTGAGAGATTCCTTACTGCAGATTGATCAAACTCGGCTGACACCTACACAGCAGAAATACTTAAATTTAAGGATAGAGGGGTACACTTTGCAGGAAATTGCAGATATGTACGGCGTTTCCCGCCAATGTGTGGACGATTCCATTAAACGTGCGTATTTAAAATCAAACAATCCACCTAAGATTAATTCTGTAATAAGCCGACAAATCAAACAATACCAATGCAAACTTTTCAAAAAGGAATCCCAGTTATCTCGTCTACAATTAAGCGAAGACATTTTGAAAAAGGAAATAATGGAACTTGAAAAATCTATAAGTGATCTGCAAGTTTCAAATGACATTTCCCAAATAGCATAAGATTTGAGGTGACGCCATGTTACAACCAAAGAAAAAGAGGGAAGCCAGAGAAATGGCAGAGGATCTGTGCAAGTTGGATCATCAGAATCAGGTGATAGTAGACCATTCCATTCAACTACTGCTTGCCAGCCAAACCCTGCACGACCAAAAAAATTGCCCACCCGCCCCGCACGACAAGCCGGCTTAAGAAGGAGGTGAAATGAAATGGTAACTTATCCAGTTTTGATAGGGGAAATTGCAAAACGCGGAATTAAAAAGAAAACGATAGCTGACAGCATAGGGGTGTGCAGCAAATCGCTGACTAACCGATTATTAGGCAAGGTTCAATTTACCTGGCCGGAAGTACAAATAATTCAACAGCATTTTTTCCCCGATGTGGAGGTAAAAGATCTTTTTGCTACCAGTGACAAAGCAAAAAATTGAACCGGATGCTGCAACATCCGGCCCAGTTGGTAGAACGATTTACTTTTTCTTGCTACTGCGTGTCTGTGACAAAGCACTACCGGCTGCGGTTTTACTGGCTTTACTTGTGCGGCCATCACGCAATACCTTTGATGCAGCAGATGCAGCTCTAGGACTCGTTTGTCTCTTATTCATTCGTTCACCTCCCTTCTACGGAATTATTATATCTTTATGGGAAGGAAACGTCAACACTATATATGGTGTTAAATACGAGAATTTAAAGAGGTGGTTTACAACATTTTGTGGATATCTATAACCTTCTTAAACATATGGCGAGTGATTACTTTACTCGGACTATATGACCCGGCGGAGTGAGAAAGGAGGGGGAGAAGGGAGGTAAAACAGATGGGGCGGGAACAAAAGACAATTGGTACAGCTACAAAACAGAAAGCAAGATGAATGCCTATTGTAGGTAGGGCCGGAGCGTGAAGAAAGGAAATGATGGGAGAAAGGTGGTGAAAGAATGCGGTTACGAGATATGAAGCACGCGGCGTTTGAACTGAAAAAGCAGGATCCGAAAACGGCGGTTACATACGACCTGATACGGAAAAGCGTATTGACGGGAGTTCTGCCTTATTTCCAGGTGGGAAGAAAAAAACTGGTGGACATCGATTCGTTGGAGCAGCAGCTGTTCCTGGAAAAAGCAGCGGATAGAGAACTGGGAGGGGACCTATCATGATTTACATATTAGGAACGCTGGGCCTGACCAGCCTGGTGCTGGGAGCGATGGGGTACCTGATGGACAGGCCCCGCAAGAGGGAGCGCAGGGCGCTGCCGGAGCCGAAAAGGCGGGAGGGGGCGGTGGACTATCTGCACAACCCGGAGCAATAAGAAAAGCCGCTCTCCGACTGGCATCGGAAAAGCGGCGCACAAAAAATAACCTAAATAGAATATAGCAGAAAAGAGGAAAAAAGTCAATGAAAGCAATCTTACGAGAAGTAAAAGAGGTTTATGAAACCATGGAAATATCCGAATTGGTAGAAAAGCTCAAAACAGGAAAGTGGATTGTATTCCGCGTGGTAGAGAAAGAAAACGGGCTCAACTATATACTGGGCCGGGTTACTTAAGATTCTTTCACCCTGCCCAGAGAGTAATATGAGAAAGGAAGTGTTTGTCAAATGGTGAACACGATAGAGACCCGGGGACTGGGAGCGGGGAGCTATCCGGAGGCGCCGGAGCTGCCGGAGGAAGGGGCAAGGTGTGAGCGTTGCGGGTGGCACCGGGGGCTGAAGGAAGTGGACGGGCAGCTGCTGTGCCTGGAATGCCGGACGGAGTACTACCGGGAGGCCTGCCGGGGCCGGTACTGGAGCTTTATCAACCGGAGCAGGGAGGAGCAGCGGCGGTTTGCGCTGGAATTCTGGTTTCAGAACCTGCCGCCGGAGGAGCAGGGGCGGATCGCTATGGAGGCCTTTTGCCATGAGTATGAGACGCCGTTCCCCCAGAAGCAGAACGAGAAATCCGGAATTGTGTCGGAGTACATTCACAGCAGCAAGAGCGAGTTTGCGGACTACATAGAGAGCCGGGACGGGGCGGCATAGGAGGATTAATAATGGCGGTATATATGCCCAATGAAATGGATTTTCAAGGCAAAAATTTTTCCATGATTATCAGCGGATCGCCTGGTATTGGCAAGACAACGCTGGCGCTGTCAGCGCCGGATCCGGTGCTGGTGGATTTTGACGAAGGTGTGAGCCGTGTCAAAGCAAGGCACCGTAAGCCGACTATCATGGGAAAGACCTATGAGGAAATCCGAGACGATATTGAGACCTCCCAGTTGGTGAAGGACGCCAAAACTATCGTGATCGACACAGGAGGAGCCTTCATTACTTACTTGCAAGACTGGGCTATCCGGGACAACTCCACTGTGAATAAGCAAAAAAGCAGCAACGCCATCTCCCAGAAAGGATTTGGAGCGGTAAAAGCAGAGTTTGTGAGATTCACCAACGTATTGCGGACGGTCATGAAAAAGAATGTGATCTACATTTTTCATACAGTGGAGGAAAAGGACGGGGATGTCACCAAATACCGGTTGATGTGCGAGGGTTCGGCCCGGAACATTGTTTGGCAGCCCTGCGACCTGGGATGCTACATGATGATCACAGGGAACAAGCGCTACCTGGGATTTACGCCGACAGAGCAGTATTTTGCGAAAGGATGCTATGGGATCAGCGGCCTGGTCGAGGTCCCGGAACTGACGGAATCCACGCCCAACGACCTGATTACACATCTTTTCCAAAAAGCGCGTGAAAACATTGTCCGGGAAGCGTCGGAAGGAGCAGAGAACCAGGCAAAATACGAGGCTGCCATGGAACAGGTAAAACAGATCGTCGCCGGGGTTGAAGACGCCGGAAGCGCCGGAGCGGCCGCGGAGGGATTAAAAAAGTTGGAGCATGCCCTTTCCAGCGAACGGGAAGCCCGGGCTATGCTGTCAGCCAGGACAAAGGATCTGGGCTTGAAATGGGATAAGGCGGCGAAAGCGTATGTCGAAGAAGCCTAGGCTGCTCATGACACAATCCTTGTTGTCTGCATGGCAGTGGCAATTCAAAGCCTTTGACCCGGAAAGCGCTCACAGGGAATTCCTGCGGACGCTGCGCCGGGAAAAAACCAGGCCGAACCAGGCCATGCTGGACGGGATCAAATTTGAGAACATGGTAACGGAATTCTGTGCGGGGGCTGAACTGCCCCAAGGTCACGAATGGGAAGAAGGTATTCGCGGCATTGGAAATAGAGTGCGCGGGTGTCAATTCCAGGTGCCGGCCTATCGGGATATCCTGGTGGACGGGATCCCGTTTTTGCTCTACGGCAGGTTGGACGGGCTGCAGGCGGGAATTATTTTTGACATCAAATTCAGCCGGGGTTATCAGGTCGGAAAATATTTGGATAGTCCCCAACACCCCATGTATTTCGCCTGTGTACCGGAAGCCAAACGTTTTGATTATGTAGTGTACACAGGCAAAGACGTATGCGTGGAATCCTATACTCCCGGGGAAACGGTTCCCATCGAGAGAATCATCCGGGATTTTATCCGGTATTTGGAAGACACCGGGCTGGACAAACTTTATTGTGAAAAGTGGGAAGCGTTATGACCAAAAAAGAGGAATTCATTGAGATCTATCGAAAAGAGATCCACCGCGAGGGAGCGGACAAATTGCTGGCCTGGCTGGAAAAGACAGACTTTTTCACCGCCCCGGCCAGCACACGGTATCACGGGGCATATGAGGGAGGGCTGGCGGAGCACAGCATCCATGTTTTTGAGCGGCTGCGGGCGCTTTGCGGATTGGAATCCCAGGGGAAAGCAGCTTTGAAAGGACCGTCTGTGGAGACGATGGCCGTCTGCGGGCTCCTGCACGACATTTGCAAGGCCGACTTCTATGCCGTTGAGATGCGAAACCGTAAAAACGGGCAGGGGCAATGGGAGAAGTACCCGTTTTATGTGGTGAACGACCAGCTCCCCTATGGCCATGGTGAAAAGAGCGTATATATCATCAGCGGGTTTATGAGGCTGTCACGGGAAGAAGCGATGGCGATCCGCTGGCATATGGGCGGATTCGACGAAGCGGTAAAAGGCGGGAGCTATGCTTTGACCGGAGCTTACGGAGAGTACCCCCTGGCCCTGCTGACTCATCTGGCGGATATGCAGGCCACCTATTTAGACGAAACCAAGGAGGAACAGAAATGAGCATTTTTGACGGGTACAGAAGAGAAGAACGGAAACGCACGGAACCCGGAGATTACCGGGTATCCATTGTGGGTGTGGAGGAAAAAGAAAGCCAGGCGGGAAACCCTATGCTGGTGGTGGCGATCCAGCCCAACGGGTCGGATATCAGGATCAATCACTACATCGTCAAGAATGAATATTTCAACCGCAACCTGACGGACCTTTTCGACAGTTTTGGGATTGAGGAAGGAAACTATGAGACGCTTTCTTGGATTGGAGCTGTCGGCGGAGCAAAACTAAGAGAAGACAAAGACGGTTACCTGAAGGTGCAGTATTTTCTTTCTCCAGAAAAGCAGGACAAGCTTCCCCCCTGGGAGGGAGACCTTCCGGAACGCCAGAAAATCCATTCAGTTTCTGGAAGCTTTGAGGAGCTGACGGAAGAAGACCTCCCTTTCTGACGCCATGAAGCGGCGTTTTACTGAAAAAGAGGCGGCAGCCATTCTCAAACAAATGGGAATACTGGCCGATACCAGGGAGCAGGTGTGGGACCATGTGAAAAAATCCCTGGAATCCCTAAAATGTCCTGTGGAGAGAGGCAAGCTGGATCAAGGAGATTACACGGCCTTTGTCCCTATGAATGCTTTCCCGGGGTGCGGCGGCGTCCCGGGGATAACTTCCCTGCAGGATGAAATCGTGATTGAACGGAAGGCAAATCTGGACGAAATCGCGGGGAATTTCACTGTGGGCAGGGAGAGGTTCGAACGGGAATTCATCCGGGCCAAGGCAAACGGCATCAAGGTATTCCTGCTTATCGAGAACGCTTCTTGGGAAGATGTATTCTCCCACAACTATCAAAGCAGACTCAACCCGAAATCCCTTTACGGCAGCCTGCTTTCCTGGCAAGCTAGATACAACGTTACAGTGCAATTCTGCCGTCCGGCTGAGACCGGGCGCATCCTATATGGAATCCTGTATTACTGGCTGAAGAACAAACTGGAGGGATGAGCATGGACCTATTCGGGGAAGTGAGGCGGCTGGTATCCATGGAGGAGGCGGCACGGCGGTACGGGTTTGAGCCGGACAGGCAGCGCAAAATCCGCTGCCCATTCCATGAGGACAGCCACCCCAGCCTGCAGCTCTACCATAATGGCCGGGGCTGGTGGTGCTATGTGTGCGATCAGGGCGGCAGCGTCATCGACTTTGTGAGCAGGCTGTTTTCCATCAGCCCCCGGGAGGCCGCCCTGAAGCTCAACGGGGATTTTTCTTTGGGGCTGGCTGCCGGGCCCGCCCGGCGGCTGGAGGCCAGAGCCCGGCAGCACGCCGCCTATCGCCGCAGGCAGCGGGAGCAGGCCTTTGAAAGCGCCTATCTGGAGCGCCAGCGGGAATTTATCGACCTGCGGCAGGAGCTGTTTATGCTCCCCCGCGGGGGCCGTGCCGGGGAGCTCCTGGGGCGGCTGGACGAACTGGAGCACTGGTTCCGGGAAAATCCCTGGAGGTGAAAACTTGGAATTTGACTATCAGAAAGAGGACTTTTCCACCCCGGAGCCTTATGAGGCGGTACTGTCCATTTCAAACCCCTTTGAGCGGGAGGTGGCCACCAATCAACTGGCGGAATATGCAAAGCAGGTGGGCATCGGCGCCAGCGGGTTCAAGCGGATGCTCAAGACCTATCTGGAATCGAAAAAACAGAACGAGCGCATGGTGTATGTGGACCAGGTGACGGAGTTCACCGGCCAAAAGCTGGAGCTGGACGCGGGGGAATGGCAGGCGGACGATTTCGGGGTGTCCCGCCGGGGAAAATTCGGGGAGGAGATTGCCTGCCCCCATCCCATCCTGCCGGTGGAGCGGCTGGTGAACATCGACACCGGCGTGGAGAAGCTGAAGCTGGCCTTCTGCAAGGGGGACCGGCGCTGGCGGGAGGTGGTGGCGGACAAGAAGCTGCTGGCTTCCAACAACAGCATTCTGGAGCTGGCCAACATGGGCATTGCCGTCACCAGTGAGAACAGCCGGGCCCTGGTGCATTACATATCCGACCTGGAAAACCTGAACTATGACCTGATCCCGGAGCGCAAAAGCGTCTCCCGGCTGGGATATATCGAAAGCGAGGGCTTTTCTCCCTATGTGGACGGCCTGATCTTCGACGGTGACGCCAATTTCCGGCACATCTTCGAGAGCATCCGGAGCGCTGGAAAACGCCGGGAATGGCTGGAGCTGGCGCTTTCCCTCCGGCAGGGGAACGTGATGGCCCGGATCGTTTTAGCGGCCTCCTTCGCGTCCGTGCTGGTGAAGCCCTGCGGGTCCCTGCCCTTTTTTGTGCATCTCTGGGGCGGGGAATCCGGCACGGGAAAGACCGTGGCCTTGATGCTGGCGGCCTCCGTCTGGGGGAACCCGGAGATGGGGCGGTACATCCAGACCTTTAACAGCACGGTGGTGGGCCGGGAAAAGCTGGCGGCGTTTTTGAACCACCTGCCGCTGATCGTGGACGAACTGCAGCTTGCAAGGGATGGACGTGGAAAGCTCAATTTTGATGTATATGCCCTGGCGGAAGGCGTGGGACGCACCCGGGGCAACAAGAACGGCGGCGTGGACCAGACGCCCACCTGGCAGAACTGTATCCTCACCAGCGGAGAGACGCCCATCACGGGGGCTTCCAGCGGCGCGGGAGCGGTGAACCGGGTCATCGAGATAGAATGCCGGACCGCCCACAGGATCATTGAGGACGGGCATGCTACAGCCGGAGTGCTTCGCAAGAACTACGGTTTTGCGGGACGGGAGTTCGTGGAAAAGCTCTATCAGGAGGACAATGCCCAACTGGCGGCAGAGCTGTACAAGAAGCATTTCCGGGTGCTTTCCGAAAACGACACCACGGAAAAGCAGGCAATGGCTGCCGCGGTGATCCTGACGGCGGACGAGCTGGCAACCGATTGGCTCTTTCAAGACGGGAACGCCGTCACGGTGCAGGAAATCTCCGGATTCCTGGCCAGCAGGGCGGCGGTATCCAGCGGGCGGCGGGGATACGAGTATTTCTGCGATTGGGCGGCCCAGAACGCCAACCGGCTGCGCCAGGACAACGAGCAGGGCGACGTGTACGGCGTCATCAGCGGGGCGCAGGTGTGCATCATCCGCAAAGTTTTCAATCAAGTGGCGGAGGAAGCCGGCTTCTCCCCGGCGGCGCTGCTGTCCTATCTGAAGGAGGAAAACCTCATCGAGACCCGGGGCCGGGCCATGACCTGTTCCCGGCGGATCAACGGGGTGCGCACCGAATGCGTCTGCCTGCGGGTGGACACGGGGGAAATCACCGCCGATGACGACTTGTTTTGATGCGGAACACGCGGATCCTCCGCGGAACGAAGAAAATCCCGCAAACCCGCATAAATACTGGGCCTGCGGAACTGCGGAACACGCGGAACAGAAAAACATACCATCTTATAGAGATAAAATATTTTTAAATTTCCCCATAAAATAAAAAGTTTTCCCTATAGGAGAAATCGTGTAAATCTGTTCCGCAGTTCCGCGGGAGGCCTCAAACCCGCAGAAACGCTGAATATTTTGCGCGGAACAGCTGTACCGCGGCGTTCCGCAGGTTCCGCACAGGAGGAAAGATGAGACACAGGATAGAAGAAATAGAACGCCTGGCCATGACGGGCTGCGGGCTGCCGGAGGGATACAGCCAGCCGGAACAGCTCTTGTTCCTCTCCCTGCGGATTCTGCATTGGGAATTCAGAAACAGGATCATCGGCCGGGAACAGGCAAGGCGCGAGAAAAAACTGCTGGTGGATGATTTCCGGCAAGAACAACGGTTTCACGAAATATATCAGGAAAACATCCGAATACGAAATACCATGAGCCACAGACTCACCGCGGCGGAAAAGAGCGGATGCCCTCACTGCCGGGAACTGGTTCAACTATTTGATGGGAGGAAAAGACCGTGAGCTATGAAGAACGTTTGAAGAGATACGAGGCGGAGAAACAGAAGCTGATAGAATTGGGGATTTCCCCGCTGGCCTATGAAAGAGCGATGATAGAATTAGCGAGGAAGTGGAGAGTATGAGCCGGCGGGAAAACGTGCGGCGGGAGGACCGGCTATGATGGAATATGAGCAAGAAGTAAAGAGCCGGCTGGCGGAGGCCATCAACAGCAGCGCCATGAGCTTGGCGGAATTATCCCGGAGGACAGAGATTCCCTATACCACGATACAGGAATACGCCCGGGGTGTCATGCCCACTGCGGCCAGGCTGGGGCTGCTTTGCAGGGCGCTGGGGGTTTCGGCGGACGTTTTGTTGGGGTTGAGGGAATCATGAGAGAACTGACCCATTTGAGCCTGTTTTCCGGAATCGGAGGGCTGGACCTGGCGGCGGAAATGGCCGGGTTCAAGACCGTGGGCCAATGCGAATGGGCGGATTACCCCACAAAGGTGCTGGAAAAGCACTGGCCGGAGGTTCCCCGCTGGCGGGACATCAGGACGCTGACAAAGGAGAGTTTTTATGAGCGGACAGGTATACGGACAGTTGACGTTATTTCCGGGGGATTCCCCTGCCAGCCCTTTTCTGTTGCCGGAAAGCGAAGAGGCAAGGAGGATGACCGTTACCTCTGGCCTGAAATGCTCCGCGTTGTTTCGGAGCTCCGGCCTGCTTGGGTCGTTGGCGAGAATGTTTCCGGACTGGTTCGAATTGTACTTGACGAAATACTTGAGAATCTCGAACAGGCGGGTTACGCCGCGAGGGCATACACTTTCAAGGCTAGTGAAGTCGGGGCGCTCTTTGCAGGGGAAAGGATCGCTGTTGTGGCCGCGTCCAACGACAGGAGCGCCGTTATGCGGAGGAACGGGGAATTTCCGGCAGATGGAGGCGCTGCGGGATGCAGGAATAATCACAGAGGAGGAGCGCCGAAATTTGACGCAGGGGAATGGTGGACGCTCGAATCCCGCCCTTATGGAGTGGCTGATGGGATTCCCCATAGGGTGGACAGACTTAAATGCTTAGGCAACGCCGTAGTGCCCCAGCAGTTCTACCCTATCTTTCAGGCAATCTACAACATCATGACGACGCCCCGGAGCTGATCACCCGGCGGGATTGGAAAGGAAGCGTGAAAAATGAAACCTATCTATAAACCGAAAGGCCGTGCCGGAGAGTACGGCGACTATGCCATCAATATCTATAGAGGAAACATAATTAATTAAAGGAGAGTTCAAAATGACTAGACAGGAAGCGATTAATCATCTAAAGAATGATTGGTTCCGTTCACTAGGCGGTCAACTGTGTGTGGACGGTGACAAGATTGACAACTTTTTAGAAGCAGTCGGCATGGGAATCAAGGAGCTCTCTATCCCCGAGTCATCCAACCAAGCACAGATAGAAAAGGAGAAGAACGAGCCGCTTTCAGAAGAACGGTTCGAGGAAATCTGTGAAGCAGTACATAATGGCTGGTGGGAAGAGAAGAAACGTCAGGGAGTAACCGATCATCCTGATATGATTCCATATTCGGAGTTATCCGAGGAAGTAAAAGAATACGATAGGGTAACAACAAGACGAGTTTTGGATGCGCTTGGACTTGCCTACCGCCGCAAGCCAAAGGAGGCGGAATAAATGCTCTGGAAAGATTTTGCTGAGAAAGAAAGTTGCGACGGATGCCCTTTACTTGAAAATGAAATCTGCCCGGGAGGCTGGAAATGTTATGGCAATGAACCAATAGAACCTCCGTGTTGCAGTTTCGCCGACGACACCGATCTTGACATATGGGTGGAAAGGTTCTTAATCCAACAACAGAAGTGGGAGGAACGCGAAGACAGAAAAATACGGGAAGAACGGAAAAAGAAAGAACGTGCAGAAAAAGCCGTAGAGACCAGACGGGAAATGCGCTGGTATTGTCGGGGAGAGATTAGAGAGTTAAAACAGGCGGAAAAAGCCTTGCAAGCTCAAAAGGCCGTGGAGCGTTTGGCTTCCGACTTTGCCGAGGCAATCAATTTCACAAATGAAATGTTTCGTTATAAAGAAAGAAAACAAGTCAAACCGGAAATATCTGCCGAGGTTAAGCGCCTTGAGGAAGAAGTAGCATTGGCAAAAGAAAAGTACAACGCTAAGCGTACGGAGTTTTATGCTAAGCGCAAGGCCGAATCAAAGGAGATAGACCGTGATTGAAAATACAAAATGGCCCAGCTGTGAGCGTTGTATTCAGGATGGATGTTTAGAATGGGAAGATGGAATGCCACACGAATTTAGAGTGCATGAAGATGCTATTTACTACTTTGATCGGCATTACGGATGGGAAGGTGAAACAATCAGCTTTTGTCCATTTTGTGGCCGTCCTCTCACAGATGAGGCTTGGACAGAGTTGAAAAAGAGATTGGAGGGTCACTATGCGACGAGTGACTGGATCAGCGTCAAGGACAGGCTTCCAGAGGAAAGCGGGGATTATTTGGCGCTTCAAAATTCCGTAAATCAATATGTGTTGCATTTTTCATCAAGGCATCAGGCATTTAACTGCTATGATTTTGACGAAATTGCAAAGTACAAAATCACTGATATCACCCATTGGATGGAACTTCCAGAACCGCCGAAGGAGTTCGCTCCATGAGCCCCTGCAGCTGCTGCCCTATGCGGGACAGGTGCGACCACAGGAGCGCTCCGGAAGAGGTCAGGCGGGAGGTGTGCAGCTGGTTTGAGCTGGCGGAGAGGTATGGGATCAAGTGCTGCGGCTCCTGCGATTGGTACCAATGCGACATAGACAAGCCTATCTGCCAGAATTATTTGACTACCAAGGAGCCGGATGGATTTTGCGACGAATGGGAGGAAAGAACTTGACGAAAGAGCTTTTAGAGCAGTATCCGGATATCTGCGCGGAGATTAAGGAACTGGAGCAACGGATGCGTGAGCCGGTGACAGATACGGTTTCCGGTTCCAGTGAGGACTACCCTTATACCCAGCACGCGGTTTCTATCAAGGGAATCCCTCCTGATATGGCCCAACAGCGAGAGATCCTTTTGAGGCAAAAACTTGAGATTGAATCCTTTATAGCGCTATTACCTGAAAGCAGGCAACGGAGGATTGCCAAAGCAGTTATTGAACACGGAAAACTTCCTCCCTGGCCTAAAATTGCAAGGAAACTTGGATATCCTCCCAGCGCAGCAGAAAGCTTGAGAAAAACCTATGACAGAATCTTTACTGACTGCAAATAATTTTGTCCGCCGTGTCCGCCATGTCCGCCGTGTCCGTCTATAATAATAATAGAGCCAGTATAGATTACAGGCTTACGGAAGATACATATGGCGTCTTGCTTCGGCAGGACGCTTTTCTCATGCTCACAGGATTTCCCCGTCGGATAAAAGGAAGGCCAGATCGTGCAGTACGTCGAAAGGCAGGGGGCATTTCTCACCTTCCTCGTGAAGGATTCCGGCACTGTTTTTCCAGATTATCTTGGCGATCCGGGAAAATCCTTTTCGGACGGCAAGACGGGTGGTTTCTTCTTGAGCAGCCACCAGATCGCAGAGATTCTTGGGAAATTTCCCGGCGTCCAGGATGATCTGCATGGCGCGCACAAGATATCGGATATCCGTGTGATAGCCTCCTTGTACGAGCGGTTTGAGAGTTTTAATCATTTTGTTCATAAGAAAAAACCTCCAATACAATAGTTGTCAAATTTAGCGTAAAATCGACAATTGCTATTGTATCCCTGGAATATTCTGGAGAAACAAATTGTGATATATTGTGACTTATAGTGACAAAGGAAGTGACGCGATGCTTTGCCCTTATCCTACTGCATGTGAATATGACGCGTTCCGACGCACCGGCGAGCATACGTGCGGCCGTGTGAAATGCCCTTACCGGATCCATACAAGGCGTATTCTTGCCGGCCAGATTAAGCAGCTGGCGGCGCTGGAAAGCCGTACCGAGAGGCAGGAGGCTTATCTGGACAGGCTCAAAGCGCAGTATGCCGAGCTGCTGGAGAGCGGGTGAGGAAACCGGTGGCAGGAAAGCAGAATGAAAAAGCGGTAGAAGCCGAGCAGCTTTACCGTGATGGCGAAAAGCTGGCCGACATTGCCCGTAAGCTGGAAATACCCGCTGGCACCGTGCGTCGCTGGAAAAGTACCTATAAGTGGGATGGAGAGGGAAGTAAGCGGGAGGCGAACGTTCGGAAAGAGAAAGCGAACGCTCGGAAAGCAAAACGAGCGGCAGAGAAAAAAATGATCGCTTCTGTTGAGGCCAACGAGGAGTTGACCGAGAAACAGAAGCTTTTTTGTCTTTACTATGTGAAGAGCTTCAACGCCACACAGTCTTACCTAAAGGCATATGGCTGCGCCTATTCCACGGCCTTGACGGAAGGTCCCGCAACCCTGACAAATCCTCGGATTCGGGTAGAAATCCAGCGGTTAAAGGAAATCAAGCGACAGTCTCTCTTTGCCGATGTGGACGATCTGGTGGAAAAGCAGATGCGGATCGCATTTGCGGACCTGTCTGATTACATAGAGTGGGGCCGGGAAGAGGTCCCGGTGATGGCGGCGTTCGGCCCGGTGCAGGTTACAGACCCGGAGACCGGGGAGAAAGTGCCGCTGATGAAAGAAGTAAACGCCGTTCGATTCAAGGAGTCCTCACAGGTGGACGGCTCGGTTTTGGAGGAGGTCAAGGTGGGCCGGGACGGGGCCAGCGTGAAGCTGGCTAACAGGGATAAGGCTCTGCAATGGCTTTCCACCTACTTTATGGCGAACCCAATGGACCAGCACAAGGTGGAATACGACCAGAAACGCTTGGAGCTGGAAGAAAAGGTCAGGTTTGGAGAGGCTGGTCCAGAGCTGGCCGACGATCCTTTGAGCCGGTCTATAAAAGAGGTGATAGACGATGGCCTTCTCGAAAAAGCAGCTGGAGATATTGCTGTTCCCGAAGACTAAATATACCGCCCTGGTGTGCGACGGTGCGATCCGCTCTGGGAAGACCAGCGTCATGTCCCTCTCCTTTCTGCTTTGGGCCATGTCGAACTTTGACCAGCAGAACTTTGCGATCTGCGGCAAAAGCGTGCAAAGCGCGGTCCGCAACGTGATCCAGCCGCTCATGGGGGTGACATACTTCCCCAAAAACGGGTTTCGGCTGAATTACTCCATTTCCACGCACTGTCTCACGGTAACAAGGGGCAGCCGGACAAATCGTTTCTTTGTATTCGGCGGAAAGGACGAAAGCTCCTATATGCTGATCCAAGGCGTGACGCTGGCCGGGGTGCTGCTGGATGAGGTGGCCTTGATGCCCCGGTCCTTTGTGGAGCAGGCGCTGGCCCGGTGTTCTGTACAGGGCTCCCGGTTCTGGTTTAACTGCAACCCGGAGAATCCCCGGCACTGGTTCAATGAGGAATGGGTCATAGACCGGGAGCACAAGAAAAACCGGCTGCATCTGCATTTCCTGCTGGACGATAACCCGTCGCTGCCCCAAGAGGTCAAGGAGCGGTACGAAAACATGTATTCGGGTGTGTTCCGGGACAGGTATATCCTTGGGAAATGGACGGTGGCGGAGGGACTGATTTACCCCGAGGTGGCCGCTGGCCTGGGGATTGTGCCGAGCGTACCGAGGAACTATGTCAAGTATGCGATCTCTATCGATTACGGCACGCTGAATCCCTGCAGCATGGGCCTATGGGGCCTGTGTGATGGGGTATGGTACCGCTTCAAAGAGTTTTACCATAATGGGCGGGAGCTGCGCCGGCAGTTGACCGACGAGGAATATTATCAGGAGCTTGAAAAGCTGGCTGGGGACCGGAAAATTGAAATGGTGGTTGTGGACCCCAGCGCGGCTTCTTTTATTGCCTGTATCAGAAAGCACGGACGCTTTTTCGTTCGCCATGCCAGGAACGATGTGCTGGATGGAATCAGGAAGACCGCCGGCGCGTTTCAGGAGGGAAAGGTGGCGGTGTGCGACTGCTGCTCCGGCGCGGTGTCGGAGTTTTCTTCCTACCGCTGGGATGACAAGAAGAACGAGGACAAGCCAATCAAGGAGAACGACCATGCGATGGATGAAATACGTTACTTTGTCAATACGGTCTTGAGCGGTCACGGCATAGCTCGTGCCGCCCGTAGATTGTGACGCGGAAGGGGGGATACGGTGCGGAAAAGAGAGGAACTATACCCGGATTACGGGGCGGAAGCGGCCAAGATCAAGCAGGACGGCATTTCGGAAGAGCTGCTCAACAGTATGATAGACAAGCACAAGCATTGCCGGAACTGCATGAAAAAGCTGTATGAACGATACGAGGTGCTGCAGGAAGCGGTGCCGATTTTCCAGCGAAAGCCGCGGTTCGAAGAGGACACCATCAACAACCGGGTGAACAATGACTTCTTTGGCGAGATCTGCGACTTTAAGATCGGATACTTTGCGGGCAAGCCTATTTCCTATAGCTACAACAGGTCGGAGGACAGCAAGGCGGACACGGGCGGCGAGGAGGCAGTGGGCAGGGCGAATAAGGTTCTGGCAGACTTCGTGTACCTGAACAGCTTCCCGGATGTGGATATGGAGGTCACCAAGTTCGCCACGGTCTGCGGCTATTCCGGCAGGCTCTTATACCACGATCCCGAAGGGCGGGAACGGGCGATGCCCACACCGCCCTGGGAGACGATCCTGCTTTCCGAGATGGGAGATATCACGGAGCCGGATTTTGCGGTGCGTTACTGCCAGCACAAGGACCTGGATAACGTCGAATACTGGACGGCGGAATTTTACGATGGGGAAACCATCCGGTTTTACCGGGGAGATTACGGCGCGCTGAAGGACACCGGCGAGACAAAGGAAAACCTGTATGAGCTATGCCCGCTGCAGGGAGTCCCGAACAACCTGGAAATGCTGGGGGATGCGGAAAAAGTGTTGGGCGAGATCGACGATTACGACCGGGTATTTTCCGACGAGAGCAACGAGATCGAATCCTTTGCCAACGCCTACATGGAATATAAGAATGTCCAGATGGAAGATGGAGACATCGACAAGGCGCAGTCAAGCGGGTCTATCCAGTATTCCACAGATCCAGGCGTGGATGGGCATGTGGGCTTTATCACGAAGGACACCAGCGGCACGCAGACCCAACAGCACCTGGACCGTCTGGAGGACAATATTTACCGGTTTTCAAAGACCCCGAATCTCAACGATGAATCCTTCGGGACGGCTTCCGGCGTGGCGCTGAAATTCCGGCTCACGGGGTTGGAAAGCAAATGCGGCATGTTTCAGTCCAAAATGCAGAAAGCGGGCATTTACCTATTCCGTGCCCTTGCGAAAGCCTGGGGCAAAAAAGGAATTCGATTTGATCCCCTGGAGGTGGACATGAAGTTCAGCCGGAACTTCCCGCTGGATCTGGTAAGCGAGGCGCAGGCGGCGCAGACGATGATCGCCGCGGGACTTCCAAAGCGTGTGGTTTATGGACTGGCTTTCTCCGGCATTGACGACGTGGACGAGGTGCTGCAGGAGATCGAAAACGAGAAGGAGGATATCCCACCGCTGGAGGAAGGGCAGGTGACTGTGAATGCCGGAACTTCAAAGGCTGCTGACACAGGCCAGGCGGATCAGTGAACACCGGACGAAAGAGGCGGAGGGCGAAATCCGGCGGGTATACCAAAACCTGTTGAAGGATCTCCGGGCCTTTGTGGCGGGGGAGTACGAGCGGTTTGCCGTGGATGACAGGCTGGATTTCTCCATACTTCAGCAAAAAGGGGAGTTCGCCCGGTTTCTGGAGGAAACCCAAAAGATCGTAAACGCCCACGAGCCCGAGGTGAAGCGGGAAGTCCGGGACATTATCGAGCAGACCTATGCCCGGTGTTGGAGGGATTTTCAGGAGGCTGTGGGGAAAAGCGCCGATTCCGCTGCCTTGCGGGATGCCCTGCGGGGAGTGCGCGGCGTCACGCCGGAGGTGGTGAAGCGGGCCGTGATCAACCCTGTTTCCGGCCTGACCCTGAATGACCGGTTGGAAAAGCACCGCCAGGAGGTGATCTACAACATCAAGCAGCAGCTGGGCACGGGACTGACCCAGGG